>Ga0302326_10010171_pt1 | contig 20397 bp, 22 predicted proteins | sample Palsa_T0_3_FD_202264 | JGI IMG/M metagenome (GOLD analysis project Ga0302326, IMG submission 202264) | Peat permafrost microbial communities from Stordalen Mire near Abisko, Sweden - Palsa_T0_3 | ecosystem: Environmental > Terrestrial > Soil > Palsa > Peat permafrost | place: Sweden: Abisko...
CACCTACGAACACCTCGTCGAAGCTTTTTTCGGCTTCCACGACCCCACCCAGCTCAACCGCCAGGGCCCCGACTGGGGAACCCAATACCGCAGCGCCATCTTCTTTCACTCTCCCGAACAGGAAGCCACCGCAAAGAAGGTCATCGAGAAGCTAACCGCCGAGCAGAAATTCAAGAAGCCGATCGTTACTCAGGTAGTCCCAGCCCAAACTTTCTGGAAAGCCGAAGAATACCACCAGAAATATCTGGAGAAACGTGGCGCAGTCTCCTGCCACATCTAGTGGCTGCTCGACATCTATTCTCGGTTTGTCATCCCGACCGAAGTGGAGGGACAAGCCTGCAGGCCTGGGTTTGCGGCAGCGGAAAGATATGGTGCACCCGGCAAGATTCGAACTTGCGACCTAACGCTTCGGAGGAGTTAGTGCTCCTGGAATCAACAACTTATACCGATGACGATGATGAGTGATAGATTGCGATCTATCACGTCACCATTTGCTAAGGCGGGATAGCCTGTTGCACTGGATCGCAATCCATCGAGGCAGGTGGTAGGCACAAAATCTGGCACATCTCTAACGCTGCTCGTATCGAAGCTTTCCGGCCTCAGGCCCGGCTCCCCGCTGGATGTCACCCTTTAATTCTCGAGAGTGATGGCTTCTTTTCCGAAATAGGTGATCAGGTAAAATGACACTCCAAGGGAAATGACATCCTTGAAAAGAAAAAGGCCCAGGAAATTCATATACCTTATTCCGTGCACGCTAATGGTCGTCCCCGGGGTGGTGATGAACATTGTGCTCGTTATAAAGAACATGGCTGATGCGATCAGCCCGCCCAGGATACCGGCTTTAGGCCTCACGTAGCCCGCGATAATCAATAGGGCCGCAATGATCTCGGTTAGACCAATTAAGTCCGAGCCGATATAAGGGCCGAATAGTTTGAAGTGCCAGCTTATCAGCGGACTGTTAGAAACGAGTGGAACTATGCCCTCTGCGCCGGGACGGGTCATTTTGTAAGCTCCGGCCCAGAGGAGCATAACGACCATCCCGGCACTGGAGATCAGGAAAGGAATTTTCCGATCATTGATCCAGGCGGCAAGTTCGGTTAATGTGCTTTTGGCCACTGGTTGGTCAAATCGTGCTTTCGCCTTTTCCAGTAGATTTCCCGCGTTTATCGTTCGTCCTGGCATGACTTGACTCATGATGACCGCTCCTTAGGTGCCTTTGATTTCTCCGCCGTCCATACGTATACAAGAGCCCGTCATCCACTTCGCCGCCGGGGATACGAGATATGCCATCAGGTCAGCAATCTCTTCCGGCTTACCGAATCTAGCGATGCCGGCTTCCTCTGGGAACTTCTTCATCGCCTCTTCCAGAGTCAGGTTGTGTGCCGGCGCCCACTTCTTGAAAAAGGCCTCCCTGCGTCCGGTCATCACTGCGCCCGGAACTACACTATTGACCTGTATACCGTCATTAATGCCTTGCTCCGCGAATGCCTTTGCGAGCGCAATGATCGCTGCGTTGACCGCAGCCACTGCAGCAAAGCCAGGCTTGGGATCGAGAGCTGCACTTCCGGAAATCAGAACCACCGATCCATTTGAAGCCTTCAGCGCATCCCAGGCTTGTACTGTCAGACGGCGGGCGCCGTGAAGTTTAAGAGCAATGCCGTCATCCCACTGTGCGTCCGTCATTTCGAACAGATCAATCTGTGGGACGGCGCCGGCAATGTTGAGCAGGACATCGATTCTGCCAAAGCGGTCTATGGTGTTTCTCACCAGGATCTCAGCAGCCTGAGGTTCGCGCAGGTCGAGCGCGCAGACTAGTTCTTCGGCGCCTGCGGATCTTACGGCGGCTGCAGTCCTCCGCAGTTCATCCTCATTCCTCGCGGCAAGTACGACAGCCGAGAAATCGCGGGCTAACCGCACCGCGCTAGCACGGCCGATTCCCTGGCTTGCGCCGGTGACAATAGCTACTGATTTGGTGTTCATGGAATCCTCATTGGTTGCGCGATACCTCGTCTAGCTCAACGAAATCAACACTGCCGCCCCAGTTTATTCGGGCTCAAAACGGCTGCAGGCTTCCGTCTCCGAAGACGGCTCGGAATCGTTCACAGTAAATAACGACTGTGTTATAGCGAGCCAAGTCTGCCTTTGCCGGGAGGCTATAATCCTGGTCGCCTTCGTTGCCCTTCAGCGCGCCAACCTCAACCGAGGTCAAAGCATTCCCTGGCGCAGAGCTTTGCAGAGCCGGGTCGTCGGGCGCGGCAAGCACGACGTGCACATCGGGACCATTCGATGTATGAAAATCGCTTAGCCGCAGAGTTAGCGTTCCATCGGGTTGGCGGTAGACCGTTGCGCGACCGCTCGTGTCATGCAGCTTTGCGTGTAGTCTGCCAGTGTAGATCGGTTGCGCTTGGCCATTCGTGGCAACTGGAACTGCTTCGTTCACCCGCTGATTGATGAACAGCTTCTCGGGACGGAATAGATACCACAATCCTCCCAAGACGATCACGGCAACAACTCCGGAGAACATTTTGTGCTTACGCAGAAAGGTAATCACGAGATCCCCCTGGTCCAAATTTGCGGTTCAAAGATGAGCCCGGCCCAAAGCGGAGTCGAGCGACCGGGCCCATACCGCTAACAACGGGCTGGACAACACCTGAGAACTTCTATTTCTCAAGAGGAGCCGTGCCGAAGTTTGCATTGAAGCGTTCGCAATAAATCGCTACCGTATGAAACTTCGCAAGCTCGGTTCCCGGCGAATGTTGTAGTTCTGATCTCCCTCCTTGCCCTTGAGTTTGCCAAGTTCGACGCGCTCGACGTTGCTCTTCAAGAAATTGTCATTGTCCTGAGCATCATCGGCGGCAATTAGCAGCACATGCACATCGGGGCCGTTGGATGTTTTGAAGTTCGTGAGCCGGAGGATCAATTTACCATCGGCTTCCTGATAGACGGACGCGCGTCCGCTGGTGGAATGGACCTGGCCGTGGAAGACGCCAGTTTGAAGAGGTGTGGAGCTTTGAGCAAATGCAGGGGTTATAGTCGCGGCTAGCAGTAAAGCTGCGATGCCTGGCAGTTTTGGAAAGCGATCGATGATGGTTCTTCCTTTCGAGTTGGGTGTGGTGTGAGTTTCTGTTTGCATAAAGGGCTTCAACCTGCGCATACAAGCTCTCCCTTGCGAAGTTGAATTCTGTTCTACGAACGCATTGCTCCTGCCGCTTCGATGATTACGTCAACCACGAGTTGTGGTGCAGTGTGCATAGGAGTGTGGTCCACTTGGTGTGACCGAACCCTCGCCCCCGTTCGGTCGGCCATAAATCGCTGCGTCTCCGGGATGATCATGCGATCTTCTTCCGCGATGAAATACCAGGTCGGGGTAGTTTTCCACGCTGGGGTGGATACCTTTTCCTGAATGCATTGCACGGATATTGGCCGCTGCACCGCCGTCATAATCTCGATTTGGTCCGGCGAGGCATTATGAGCTACCGCGCGGCCAAATCCCTCCAAGGGCATCCAGATAAAGCCATGCTCATCCGGCGCGAGGTGCGGAGCTTCCGGATGTGGCGCTGCCCTATAAAACACATCCGCAACGGTCTCACCTTCATTGGGAGCCAGTGCCGCGATGTAGACCAGCGACTTCACGCGGTCATCATGAGCCGCGGCGATCACAGCGCCCGCATACGCGTGTGCTACCAAGATGACCGGGCCAGTCGTCTTGTCGATCACGCGTTGAAGAGCTATTGCATCGTCGTTGAGAGTTGTGAGGGGAATGGGGGCAGCGATGACTTTTAGCCCCTCGCGTCTTAACGGGAGGATGACGTTATTCCAGCAAGAACCATCGGCCCAGGCTCCGTGCACTAGCACGGCTGTTCCAACTTTAAGAGGGGAATTCATTGCGCACCCGCCCTAGCTGGCCGACGGCCGGCATTCAACCTGGCAAGGAAGTCTTTGATCGCGGCGGCGATTTCCACTACGTTCGTCTCAAGCGCGAAATGCCCCGTATCCAGGAATTGAACCTTGGCATTCGGCAGATCATTCTTAAATGCCTCCGCTCCTGCCGGAATGAAAAACGGGTCATTCTTACCCCAGATTGCAAGTAAAGGCGGCTTTGATTTGCGAAAATATTCCTGAAACTTGGGATAGAGCTTTACATTGGAGGCGTAGTCGAGAAACAGGTCGAGCTGAATCTCCTTGTTTCCCGGGCGTTCCAGCAGAGCCGCATCCAACGTGTAGGACTCAGGTGCGACGGTCTCCGGATTCGTGACGCCGTGTGTGTATTGCCAGCGCGTTCCTTCCAGGTTCAGAATGTTCTGCCGGATCACTTCTCGGCTTTCTCCGGTGGGCTCGGCCCAATATTTCCTGATCGGTCCCCACGCGTCGCCGAGGCCCTCCTCGTAGGCGTTGCCGTTTTGTGAAACGATGGCCGTCACTCGTTCAGGGCGGCCCATCGCTAGACGGAATCCGGTCGGAGCCCCGTAGTCGAATACATAAATCGCATAACGGTTGAGACCTAACGCATCGGTGAAAGACTCGATCGTGTGCGCCAGCGCGTCGAACGAGTACGTGTATTCTCGTTTCGCAGGAACTTCCGTGAATCCAAAGCCGGGCAAGTCGGGTGCGATCACACGAAACTCGTCTGCCAGGCGTGGGATGAGTTCGCGGAACATGAACGACGATGCTGGGAATCCGTGCAACAAGAGCACAACAGGCGCACTTGGGTCGCCTGCCGCGCGGTAGAACACGTGCACTCCGTCTGCTTCGACCTTTTGAACGGATGTCACAGGCACAGCGACCTGGGAAAGAATGGAACTCATTAGAACTCCTCCGACAATCTGCAATTCTTAGGCACAATTTATTCAACTGCCGTCCGCCTCAAAGTCTACTGGGCCAGCAGTTGTCTTACCGGTTGATTGAACAGCTGCAATCGGGCGAGAACGACTTGCTTTATCGATTCTTCCGCAATGGGCAAGAGCTTATAGGGAACAATTTCCTGAGGTTTTTGGCTGAAGGCGGCTTCCAGCCCGCGGCGCCAAGCGACCCTCAGTTCAGTGTTGATATGAATGATGTTGATCCCAGCCGCGATCGCGCCTCGAAGGTCCTCGTCTTTTGTCCCGGAACCACCATGCAGGGTCAACCAGCAACGAGACACGCGCTTAATCTCACGTATCCGTCCGAGGTCGAGGCGCTTCTTCGCTGATCCTTGCACCATGGCTTGCAACATGCCGTGCATATTACCAACAGAGGGTGCGAGAATATCAACTCCGGTGGTTTTTACATACTGCTTTGCTTCCTCTGCAGTGGTGAGGTTCTTCGATCGGTCCGGCGCCGATTCGTGTATCTCAGATCCTGTTCCGATATCTCCGATCTCTCCTTCCACGAGAATCTCCGGATTAATTGATTTCAGCGCCTCCACCGCCAGCCTGGTTTGCTTGACATTCTCCTCAAAGGGCAATGCAGACAAGTCATATACGATCGAATCGAATCCGGCTTTGGCCGACGCAATTGCGCTGTCTAGAGAATGTGTGTGATCAGCATTGAGAAAAATCGAAACACCCTGTTCCTCGCGCATACCTCTCACCATGGCTGCGATCTGGGCCAGACCCAAGAACGCGCGCTCGCCTTCGGATGCCCCGACGATTACCGGGACCTTTACTTCTTGAGCCGCCGCGGAGACCGCTCTCAAGAAAATCCAATCGGAGATGTTGAAATGACCGACGGCATATCCATTGTTCTGCGCTTTCTCTAGTGCATTCCGTAAGCGGTACACTCTCTCTCCTTTAACCTAACGACCTCTCGCCGACGACGATTCGACGGCTCGCTCATCGAGGCTCGCCGACAGCGAGGGTGCAGACGAGAACAATGCGATCAGCCCTTCGACAAGAGTGGGGTGGGCCCAGATGGCATCGCGGAGTGCGGTATATGGCAGCCCAGACATCATCGCCGTCTGTATCGAAGCCATGATCTCTCCGGCCTCAACAGCAAAGGCTGTGAAGCCAAGAATGTGATCGCCGTCTGCCTCAACGAGTGCCTTTAGAAATCCACGAGTTTCAGAGAGGGTTCGGGCGCGAAGCACCCCTTGCATCGGGATCTTGAAGAGGCGGTAAGCGATCCCTCGCGTCTTGGCTTCTTTCTCAGTCAATCCAATGCGGGCAAGCTCCGGGTCGGTGAAAAGCGTATATGGGATTTGCCTTCCTGTTGTCACGTGGTTGCCGCCGGCGAGGTTGTCGCGGACCACGCGGAAGTCGTCAACGCTCACGTGTGTGAACTGAGGGCTTCCTGCTACCTCGCCGATTGCCCAGACACCAAGTGCGGTCGTCTCGAGCCGTTCGTTGACCTTGATGTAGCCACGATCAGTTAGGTCAACGCCGGCCAATTCCAGACCAATCCCTTCCGTATTTGGCCGCCGTCCTGTCGCGACAAGAAGGTGAGTGCCCACGAGAGTCTTTTCTCTTCCATCTTGCTCGACAACAACGGTCACCAATTCGCCTGATTTTCCTGAAACCCTTCTCACACGCGCATTCAAGACCGCGTCAATGCCTTCGTCCTTGAACAATTCGGCCAGGGAAGTCGTCACGTCATCGTCTTCGCTATGCAGCAAACGATCGTTGTGGTCGATGACGCTAACCTTGCTGCCGAACCGGCGCATCGCCTGCGATAGTTCCAAGCCGACATAACCGCCGCCGAGCACGATCAGGTGCCCGGGAACCCGGTCCAATTCGAGCGCCTCGATGTGCGTGAGTGGCTGCGCATCGGCTAGGCCAGGAGTCGCATCGAACGCAGCCCGGGTACCGGTGCTGACGATTACATCGGTTCCACGGAGGAGACGAGTCGAGCCGTCGTTAAGAGTGACTTCCAGAGCTTTCGGGCCTACGAAACGCCCCGATCCGCAAACGAATTCCGCGCCGGTCTGTTTGTATTGGTCAAGATACATCTCGTTGAGACCTGCGACCATCGCACGTTTTCGCGCACGCACTGTCGGCATCTCTACCCTGAAGCGATCGGCGAATAGCCCGAACTCCTCTCCGCGGCGAAAATACGCCGCTATTCTCGCACTGTGCAGGATGTTTTTACTCGGTAGGCACGCGATGTTCGGGCATGATCCACCGATGTACTTGCGCTCGATCACCGCAACGCGCTGCCCCTGGCTGGCAAATGTCCATGCGGCAACAGTCGATCCTGTGCCGCCGCCGAGGATCACCAGGTCATAAGCTTCGACAGCGCGGTCTTGGATTGCCTCGGGGGAAGAGGACGCTCTGCTGCCATTTGTCTTCATGTCGACACTTGAATGCAACTAACGGGCCATCTACACAGCCTGGGGTACATGAAGACTCTTTGAGCCAAGTGGCTTTGCAGCCGAACGTTAGGCCGCTCCGACAGGCTGGCGCACGGTATCTGCCGTGACGAATCTGCGACCAATCACTGACACTGGCGGGATTATGGACGCAGCGTCCGTCGCAGGGCGCATCCGATGAGAACAACCCCGGAAGCGCGTCCGGCTCGCGTTCTTCCATTCTTGAGGCGGCGCAGTCACACCTTATCGATCTCGACGGCTCAGATTTTGGAGCCGGACAGGGTCCCGTACCCTGGCAATCGAGTTGCAATGGATGAGTCGATGAAATCAAGAGTCGAACCGCGTGACCAAGCGAAGCGCATCGCAGATATCGTCGAGGCCTTGAGCACGATCGAAGATCTGAAGGGTCTGAGCGAGGAAGAGTTCACCTGGCTCGCGACCCACGGAACGGACAGGTTTGCCAAAGATGGAGACCTGATCTTTAGTCAGGGAACTCCCCCTGATCACCTGATGTTCATTCTGAGCGGAGATGTTCTCGTCCATCGCCATTCATCGAGCCCTGTCTCTATACTGATCGGGCAAACGGGCCGGATTACCGGCAAGACTCCTTTTTCGCGCATCAATGCATGGAATGCTGACGGGCGCTCGTCCGGGGACACCCGGATACTAGAGCTGCACTGCAACCATTTCCCCGGGCTTCTCACGGCGATACCGTCGATGACGCCACGAGTTGTCCGAGTATTACTGGACCGTAACCGAGAATACACGCGAGCTGAAGAGCAGATCGGGAAGCTGGCGGCGCTAAACAAACTTGCCGCAAACCTCGCTCATGAATTGAACAATCCAGCGTCGGCTGCCAAGAGCGCCGCCTCTCATCTGCTAAGCGCCGCAAACGGCAACGCAGAACATGCTGGTTATCGGATTGGAATGGCCCTGGGCATGGAAGAGCGTCTGAACGCCTACCTGGAGTGGCTTTCCAGGCTACGCTCGGCGGTGTTTCGTTCCCGTCAAACCGAGAGCGGCACCGCATACGTCGATCTCGCATCACTTGAAGATCTCTTGATGAATTGGCTGGAAGAAAAAGGGTTTGCCGAGGCGTGGAAGCTTGCACCAATTCTGGCCGGAGGCAACGTCCAGATCTCTTTGCTTCGGGAACTTGAGGGTCTCGTTCCAGCGCACGCGCTGTGCATAGCGCTGAGTGATGCCACGGCCGCTCTTGAGCGGGGCGGCTCAGCTCTGGCGGTGAGCGACGCCGCCGACAGGATCTTCCGTCTCGTGACCGCGATAAAAGACTACGCCTATATGGATCGGCAGCCTGTTCAGGATGTCAATGTGGCCGAATCTCTCGAGACAGTGCTCCACCTCTTTCAGCCAAGGCTCTCTGGCATCGCGGTGAGACGTCTCTATAGTCCAGACGTGCCAGCGCTTCAAGCCTTTGGCAGCGAACTGAACCAGGCATGGGCAGCGCTGATAGAAAACTCGCTCGACGCAATGGGTGATGCTGGCACGCTCACCCTTTCCGCCAAATTACAGGGGAAGAGCATACTTGTTGACATCGCCGATACCGGCCAGGGAATCCCAGCCGAGTACGCAAATCGCGTATTCGAGCCCTTCTTTACCACCAAGCCATTCGGTAAGGGATTGGGCCTCGGACTGGATACCGTTCAACGAGTTATCCAGAAGCACTTTGGCTCTGTCGCGTTCGACTCGAAGCCGAAGGAGACAACGTTTCACGTGCGATTACCCCTGGATCGCGCTGAGGTGTACTAAAACACTTGCTTCGGAGCCTTTCTAGCGTTCCGGAGAGACTGATCGGACTTTGGCGAACCTGATGAATCGCAAACAATCAGGGCGCTCGCCGCGAAAGCCATAAAGGGCAGCAAATCCTAACAAAGTTTGTGCTGAGGCGAAGATGGCGAACGCGGTGATAAAGCCGAACGCGATGAGTTGTCGGAAGCATAGCGCGCCTATGCCCATGCCGACAAAGTTGGTGAACGTAGCGAGCCCGGTAATTTGGCCTCTGTGTTTGGGGTCCAACGACGTTGTAATACTGGACATCAGCGGATGCGTCGCATCGAATCCTACTGACAAAGCTGTAATGACAAGCGCAACAACAAAGCGCGAAGTCGGAATAATCAAAAGGAATGCACATCCTGCAGCCAATAAAAAGCCGGCGGGGACGACATAACTCCTTCCGTACCGATCTCCCCATCTCCCGATCACAGTGCCGAACAAGAGGCCGGGCAGTCCGTATCCTACCAACGCCAAACCGATGCCCGCGTCATGAAGATGATAGCGGCTCACCAGAAAAAGACTGAGCCACGCAAGAATTCCGCCATGGAAGGCTCCATTACTGAAAATAAACGCGATGGTTCGTCCTCCGCGCAGAGTCTCCAAGACAACTAGATATTCGTGAATCACCTGTTGAAAAGAACTGAATCTCCTGGCCGAGTTAATGACCGGTTTGCGACTCTTGACAATGAAAACGGCTGCCAGGGAACATACGAGGGCGAGCCCACGAAACTCATTTCTCCAACCAACAAGCGGATTCAGGATGGGCCCGAGAGTCGAGCCGAATCCTATACCCGCGGCAATACCTCCGAACATTCTGCCCATCGGTCGTCCCTGAACCTCATAGGGATAGCGGTCCCCGACGATCGCCAGGGCGATGGTGACGATTCCTCCACATCCCACCCCCGATAGAATCCTTGCGAGAATCAGTGTCCGCCATGACCCTGCGAACGAGAGCATCGTCATAGTAGTCGCGGCGAAAAAGAGAAGCACAACGAGCAAGGGAGTTCGCCCCCAACGATCGGATAACGCTCCATAGATGAGCGTCGAAATTCCATAGGGGATCAGGAAGCCTGGAATCAACCAACCTAGTTGATAAGCTGTGACCGAAAACTCCCCCGAGAGCGCTGGAATGAGAGGCGGCACCATGTAGTTGCTGTAGAAAACTGTGCACGCGATGGCTGCCATCACCCAGAGCTGGGATTCGTCACTCTGGACAGTGGCTCTCGGCATTGCCATGCTCAGGGGTGGGTTTATCCTGAATGGAGGTCGGGCGGCATATGCGTAGCTTTCGCATTTTGTAGACCAGTGATGTCCGCTTCATTCCCAGCCGCTCTGCGGCACCTGTCCTCCCACCCACGACCCAGTTGCTCGCTTCAAGCACATGGACGATATGATCTCGTTCCACCTCGTCAAGTACTCTCAGCGGTAAAGTCGATCCCCCGTGAGCGCTGAACGGCTCCAGCTCGGAGGTGGGGGCTCGCAAGACCGTGTAGGGGGAAAGAATCACTGCTCGCTCGATGAAGTTTTGAAGCTCCCGGACGTTACCAGGCCAGCGGTATTTCACAAGTGCATCGATGGTCTCAGCAGGAATTGCGTCGATTCTCCTGTTCATTCGTCGCGCATAGAGCTCGGTGAAGTGCCATGCCAGCTTTGGTATGTCCTCGGTACGTTGACGTAAGGGTGGAACGGCGACCGGGAATACCTTCAGGCGATAGTAGAGATCCTCGCGAAACGTCGCTTGTTTAACCATCGCGGCCAAATCACGATGGGTGGCTGCGATCAGGCGAACGTCCACCTTGTGGGTGCGGTTGCTGCCTAGTCTCTCGAACTCCTGCTCCTGCAGAACTCGGAGCAGCTTTGCCTGAAGTTCCAGAGGAATGTCGCCGACTTCGTCAAGGAACAGTGTGCCGGTGTGCGCGAGTTCAAATCGTCCCGTCTTCTGCGCAATGGCGCCGGTAAACGCCCCTTTCTCATGCCCGAACAGCTCACTCTCGAGTAGCCCGAGGGGGATTGCGGCGCAATTCAACTTAACGAAGGCCCGTTCCCGGCGGCCGCTCAGATTGTGAATGGCCCGCGCGATGAGCTCTTTGCCGGTACCAGTCTCGCCCAGGATCATCACGCTCGAATCCGTAGGTGCTACCAGTGACACCAAGTTCAACGCCGTCTTCAGCGCCAGACTGTCGCCGATGATTTCTCCAAATATTGCGCGAATCGGCTGATCGAGATGGCCCGAGGAGCGTAATAACTGCGGTTGCTTCATAGCCGGGCTCATTCTTGCGTGCACTTCGCTGGACGCATGAAGCGGGTTCCTTCTTCCGAGATGAACATGAAAGCCCTCACTGTTTGAGGTCACTTCGCTACTCAACGCCATAATCCAGGTCCCTCTCTGTGATTTGATGGCCGTAAGACGCATGCGTCCGCCGCCGCTGTTTTCGTGAATTGTGTGGCAATCACTACTTGGCCGGTTTTACGGGTCGATTACACCGGCGTATGAAGTGAGTGTGGGATGATCCTCTTGCCACGCACAACCACAAATCGGAGCTTGTCCGACCGCCATATTGATGTGGAGGGGGCACCCGTTTGTGAGTGTTCGCCACCAGCTCTTTCAGGGGGGAGAACATCTACCGCTGCGGAACCTCGAAATGCTTCCGCCCGAACAGACGTGCATCAATGGACCAGGCGCCAGGTCCGATCATCGCCAATGTGGCGCCTAGTGTCGCCAGCAAGATCGCAATCCCAGCGCCATCGACCCAGGAAACAGCGATCCACGCTTCAACAATTGCGATTAGCGTCCCACAGATAGGGGTCCATAAGCCAAGCAGCAGGAATATTCCTGCACCTGCTCCGATTACATCCAGAAATGCCAAGGAGGACTGTGCGGCATCCCTCAGGTGCTCCAACCCAAGACAAAACAGAAAGGCGGCAATGACCACACGTTGCAGGAAAAGACCTCTGCCCGGCCAGCCGTTGGGAAATGCAGAGAAAAGACGTTGCAAGAGCACCTCTTTTCCGTCTTGAGCTTAGGGTGTTCGCGATGGGCTCAAAAGGCCCAAACGAAGCTCTCCGTCTCCTCCATTTGGGGGAGCTACAGCTCGATAATTCCTCGTTTCAACCCGATCGTGACAGCGTGGGCCCGGTCCTTGGCGTCGAGCTTCGAGAGTATGTTCGCGACGTAGCTTTTCACACTTGCTTCGCCGATCGACAACTGATCCGCAATCTCCTTATTGGCGTTCCCGCTGGCGATTAATCGCAATACGTCAATCTCGCGAGGGGTGAGGTCGTCCCTGGGACGATCCACGAGCTCCACGGCAATCTCCTGAGGTATGCGCCGCTGACCGGCGTGGACAGCCCGGATGGTTTCGAGGAGCTCCCGATGCACCTGCCTTTTTAGCAAATATGCTCGTGCCCCCGCCTTGATTGCTCGCACCACTTGAGCATCGCCGCTATACGTTGTTAAAACGATGATCTTCGCATTCGGGAATTCTTTCTGAATTTGACCGATGGATTCAATACCGTTCAAACCCGGCAGCTGGATATCCATGAGAGTCACATCCGGCCGGTGGACTCGGAATTTCTCAACAGCTTCCTCTCCACTGGAAGCTTCCGCGACCAACTTCATGTCATCTTCGACGTTGACCAGAGCCGCTATCCCCTTACGAAGAAGAGGATGGTCATCCACCGTAAGTATTCGAATCAAGCTAGGATCGATGCTCATTGTTTCCAGCCCATTGAAATATTCCGAGTATGGAGCGACTCGACGTCTTTCCGTAAGCCACCGAAGCAGTAACGCTGAGTTGAACTTCAGTTCCCGCTCCCGCTTCACTCCAAACATCCAGTTTCGCACCGATCTGCTGAGCTCGCTCTCGAACGCCGGGAAGACCCCAGTGTCCAGGGCGTCTGCCTTCATCGAGCACCTGAGGATCCATCCCTTTTCCATCGTCCCGCACGCGCAACCGAAGCTGGTCGTCGTCGTAGAGTATCTCAGCCTCGATCCGCCGCGCCTGGGCGTGCCGAAAAGCATTGCGTAACACTTCGCGGGCAATACCGTAGATTTCATCCCGGATGACCGAAGTTAATACTCTTTGCTGGCCCTCGACGGTGAGTCCGAAGGTCGGAGAACCATGGTCTTCGCTGCGCGAGGCAGCCAGGCTCTCACCCGTCATCGCTATCAGCTGCTCTAGATCGTCCTCCGCGGTCGCAGTGCTGCGCAAATCTTCAATGGCATCCTGGCTCTCGGTGATCGCGCGTTCAGTTCCGGCGAGTGCGCCATCAAGAGCTCGGAGCGCTTCTTCCGGCCGCTTCTGGAACATGTTGCGGGCCGCTTGAAACTCAAACATCAATCCATGCAGACTTTGAAGCAGATTGTCGTGCAGTTCCCGAGCGATACGTGTGCGCTCGCTGACACGTTCTTCCAGACGAAGTTCAACCATGCGGCGGGTTATGGCCCACCCAAAGAAGGCGGCGATGAGAAACGTAGAGATTGCCGTTATCGGCACGATAGAAAGAATCCGCCGCTGCACGCTAGCCATTTGCAACGCGGCCTGTGTAAGTTCGCCGTTGGCCTGTTGCTGAATGCTTCCAACCAATACTGAAGTCTGAGCCTCGATTGGTTTCAGTTCGTTGTCCAGGCGGCGTTGCGCAGTTGACCAGTCCCCTGATCTCCCCAGGTCGTTAATGGCGTCGAGTTGTGACGGCAAAGCGACTTCGATCGTTTCCAAGGTTGGCAGGAAGGCCGGATCCACTTGGATTCCTGGCGGCTGCCTGGCGGCCGTCCTCGTTTGCTGAATCTGTTCCTGGAGGGCTCGGCGCAATGGCTCCGCCTCAGTGGTCAGATGGTGTGCGTCGCTGGACCGTACAAGGTCGTCCAATTGTTGGTGGAATGAGAGGAGGCCTACTTGAAGCTGCAGTACCGCGATCAGTTGCTGGTTCGCGCCGGTAAGACGATCCGACTGGATGCGAGCCATATGAAACTGCCAGATAACAAGGGCGTTTCCAGCTAGAATCAGAGCGATTAACAGGGCGAAAGCGAGCGTCAGCCGAGGACCAATCTTGAAGTAATCCGATGGTTTCATTCAGGCCCGCCTCTTGAGGAGTTTCCCCAGCTGCAATTCTTTCGCTCATGATAACGCTTGTCTGACGGATAAGCAGGGCTAAGGCTTGGGCGGCCCGGTCTTGAAGCCGGTTATTGCGACCAGCTGTTTTTCCAGTGCAGCCGCAGCCATCGGCGCACTCCTTTCGCCAGTCAACACGGAATGCACTGCCTGGACGTAAGCCTGGGTCACGTCTTCATAGGCATGACCGGTGACCTTCGAGGGCCGGTTAACCAGGCGGCTACTTTGTTGACTTACCCGGGGCGAGGGGGCGTAGGCCTGCAATATCTTTGGTAGCTCGTAGAATTGGGGTTCGGTTTCCGGCTCGGAGTGAGCCAGCTCCGCTCTTGATTGCAGCTCACGGGCAACAAGAAAGCGAATGAGGGCGACTGCTTCCCGAGGGTGGGCCGAAGATCGGGAAACGGCCAGGCCGTACCCCCCCGAGGTACCCGCTCGCCCTCCACGTCCTCCTGGCATACTCGTATAGCCTGTCCTGTCCTCTAAAGGCGATTCGCGGGGGTGAGTCAAACGGTATCCCCACTCCCAACTGCGCATGAACGCAGCGTTGCCCGAGTCCCAAACGTTCAACGAATCCGTTTCCCGGTAGGCCACGACGCCAAGCGGCGATATTTTGCCAACCCAGCGGGCGGCTCTTTGCCAAGCCCGGACCGCTGCGGGATTGTTGACGCTGATCGTTTCATCATCTTCGATGATCCGCCCCCCGCCTTCGGCGACCTGCCATTCCAGCGCATTGCATGTCAGGCCCTCCGTGGCCGCACCTTGCCAGACGTAACCCCAAAAGTCTTTTCTGCCCCTGGCTCGTTCACCCGCCTGAATCCGGGCGGCCATGCGTTCCAGTTCGTCCCATGTCGCCGGAGGATGGCTATACCCGTACTTCCGGAGTAGATCGGTTCGATAGGCAAGAACGCCGATGTGAGTGTGGTAGGGCACTGCCACTACCTTGCCATGCACCGTGTAACTGGAGACCAATTCGGGGTCTTGTGCAGAAAGTTCGCTGGCAAAATATGGCCGCAGATCGATCAGATCGTCTGCGAGAGTTCCCGGCCAGATGACATCAATACCCAAGACATCCGGGCTGGGACCGCCCTCCCGTGACACCTTGCGCAGCAGTTCCAGTTGGGCCGGAGGGTCGAGCGACGAAAACAGGGTTTCGGGAACTGGCGGGTGTTGAATGGCGATTCCAGTTTCCCTCGTGAACTCCCGGGATTCGCGCTCTGCACTGGGCAATTCGTCCGGCTGCAACCACCAAGCGCCCAGGAAAGTTACAGTCAAGGGTGGCGTGGCGGGCTTGCGACAGCCCGAGATAAAGCAAAAAAACAGGATAATGATGAAGGGCAATGGATTCTTCAATCGACGGTGCCGCGACCCGTGGATATTCATGAAGATGTTCCTGAAAGATCGCGATTTATCGGGTGAGTAGTCATGGTGCTCACTTCCATTTCCCTTACCTAGATACTCGGCGGACGCCCGTGTCGGCGTTCTGAAGAGCCATGTCTACATCAACAATTGGATCGGCCCTCTTGTCTTTGACAGTGCACGCAACTGCCGGCGCTGTGATTTGACCCTGAAGATAAGGCTTAGCACCACAAAAGGAGGCTGAACATGCCCACCGCTGGCGATTTATTCGCGCGAATCGAGAATTCTCTCTCACCGACGGTTTGCATACGCCATGCATAGCCAGAGCCCCCAATGGATTCTAACGATACTGTAAGCCGGTTTTCCGTCCACCGAAGATCGGTAAACCGAAGCCGAGTAATGAGATGGTTCGCTGCTTTCAACCTCTGGGTAGTGTCCTATCAGGACACCACCAACCTCTGCTGTGCAGAGATTTTGAGTAGCAGTTCAGAGGATCATCATAGATTTGGGCAAGGTGAGCGGCGCAAACCAGATGCCTCCATCGCCGTCAGCGAAGATTGGCCCGATGGGAGGGCGGAAAGCTCTCCTCGGCCGAGTAGGGTGAGAAAACGCCGTCTTGGAGCCGTTCCAAACCGCCTGGGCCGCCATACCATAGGTTTTGCTCGCGATCTTGAAAGACGGCGTTCACCTCTTCGTTGCCGGAGGTGGCACGGAAACTAGCCTGACCCGCAGGATTGATGCGGATCAGACCGTGGTTCGTTCCTGCCCAAATGCAATCATCCCGATCGCGAAACAAGGTGAGGATTTGGTGCTGGTGGGTCCAGGCAGGAAGCGGATCGGTCATTTTGCCGGCGATGGTGACGAAGTAGATGCCATGGTCGGTTCCGGCCCAAATCCCGCCATTGAAATCAGCCGTCAAGGCATTGATCTTCTCGTCGCCCGACTCGGAAGCGATTCTGACAACACGCCCATGTGCGGATGCAAAGAGCCCCACATCGCGCATGCCCATCCAGATCCGACCATCCATCGACTCGGCGATGGAGACGACCATACGCCGCTCCAATTCCGGATGAGCGATCTGCTCGAGCCTGCCATTTTCGCACCCGCAGTGTGACATTGCCGATATTGGAGAAAAGCGCTCGGTTCTGTCGGTCGAGTGAGATGGCCGTGATCGTCACCGGGGGGGTATGGTAGACGGCGAATGCATCTGAAAACAGGCCATCCAGATAGAGCAGCAGGCGGCGGTCCTCAAGCAGAATCCAGAGGAAGCCGTCCGCATCCGACAGCAAACCGCGGACTCTGCCGATCGGCGGCTGGTTCGCGATCGGCCGACGAATCGAAGCGAATCCGGTCTCATCGAAACGGACCAATCCAGTATCTGTGCCGATCCAGAGATAGCCGTCCGCCGATCTGCTGATTGCGTAGATGTTTTCGCCGAAGAAGCCCTGTTCGTGGCTCCACGCCGTATGGATGTATTGCATGAGAGCTCGCGAGGGATCGAGGGCGCGGGCAGGCAACGACATGTGCATGCGACTACGACGACAAAAAACCGAAGGGAAGTGACGTGTCGCATCGTGGTATGCCGATCAATCCGCTTCCGCAGTTTCCGGCTTGAACTTCAGCGAGGCATAGGCATCGGGAAAGTGCTTGTCGGGACGAAGGCCTTTGTAGACGGGTTGGAAAATCGCTCCGCCACGAAAGGCGTACAAGTATTCAACTTCGATCACGCTATCGACTGCGGGCAGCAGTTCGCTCCCCGGGATGGCGACACTTCCAACTTCGATGAAGGGTTGAGGCGTTTGCGGCGTCATTCAGCACTGCGATCTGAACGCTGCGTTTCCCGGAGCTATGGGATAGAACTACGCAGCTCGCGCTTGCCCTGAGCTTGTGCTTCAAGGCATCGCCGCCAGAGGCGGGCCGTCCCGGTGTGTAACGGGCGTGGGCGTTCTTGAAGACGACACCCTCGCCATGTTCGGCTCGAATCGTGTTCAGCAAGGTGTGTTTATCGCGTTTTGAAAACGCGGTCGGACGCGGCCTATGGCTTTCGATGGCCTTGCGCTGAGCATGGGGGCGAGGACTTGCTGACCCGTTGGGAGTTTTCAACAAGTGCCCACTCTAACGCCTGAGCATCATTGATCTCGACAATGCGAGCGGGAACGGCGAAGAGCTCGGCCAGCATCGCGGCGCGATAGCGTCTTGCGCCAGCTACGATCTCGAAGCCTCCCGAATGCGGACGCACCGTGATTGGCTGGATGAGGCCATGCTGCCGGATGCTCTCGGCATTTTGTTGCGTTGGTGGTTTTGTGGCGGAGACAGCGGTCAACCGTATTGGGATAGGCGGTACGAAGACGGAAGGGCACATAACGGATGGATCGGACCCTACACGATGCAAATGCCTTGAAACTCCCCGCCCGAAAGGGCTGAATACTCACTAAGGGGGATCTCCGCCCCTCTAGTTCAGGCTGAACGATCGCAACACATGGAGCGGATTCTTACTCCGCGTTGCGATAGCACTCCACGACCATGAAATCTGTCCACGTCTTCGCGTTCTCAGACTTCTCACCCCGCCAAGTGAAATGCGTCTTGGAAATATTTGTATAGGTTGCGCGCGTAAAGGGCCACTGCGCCCCACGCTCTGCCTTAAAGGCATAAGTAACGGACTGGCCGTCGAACCGGGCTCCGCCGAACTGCTCCGACGTCAGGTCCGTCCACGTTCCCTCCAGAGCGTTTAGCCACTTGATGTTCCAAACCTGCTTGGCAGAGTCGTAGATCCGAAAATTCATGCCAAACACAATCAATTCTCCAGACGAGGCAATCATCCTGTACTCGTCTGCGATTGCGTAGCCGTCGAGGATGTAATGACCCAACCAAGTTCCATGAAACATCTGCCATTCTCCATCCGGCAATTTGAACTTGGCATCGAATTTCCATCGGCCAATGATAAAGGCAAATCGCGAGAGTTCCGCGGGCGCATTGGGGTTGGGCTTTTCAACTCTTCGTTCGTGTTGCTTCATGGGACGATCCTCAGTGGCGGTTGCACCTAGGCGCTTGGCTCCAATCAGCAGTGATAATGTCGTAAGCAGCATACTGCGCCGTGTTGATCCCCAGCCAGCTTGTACATCCACGCCATCTTTGCTCCCCATAATCACGCTCCGTTTACTAAATCTCTCCGAGTCTACGGTGTTGACAACCCGCCTTATTTGTTTTATCTTACAGAAGAAATGAAAAGAGGAGAACTTCTCGGGTCTCTTGAGCACATCATTTTGCTGGCACTGGTACGCCTGGATGCGTGTGCGCACGGAATGATTGTGCGGCGCGAAATTGAAGAACGAACCGGGCGCAATATCTCTATCGGCGCGGTTTATGCGACATTGGAGCGGCTCGAGGCGAAAGGGTACGTCAGTTCATCCACCGGAGACCCGACGCCCGAGCGCGGGGGCCGGGCCAAGCGGATGTTTCGTGTAGAGGCCGCGGGCAATCGTGCGCTACAGGTATCCGAACAGACCTTGCGTAGCATGACCGTCGACTCAAAAGGCCGCTGGGAGACGATATGAGTCGCTATTCGCCGCCAGCTTTCGCTTGCCGGCTTTTTCAAACCGTCCTTCCGGTCCCATTTCGAGGGGCCCTGTTAGGCGATCTCATTGAGGAATACAACCTTCGGGCCGAAGCTACGTCGCCATCCGCCGCTACGCGCTGGTTCTGGGGCCAGGCCTGCCGTTCCATCCCGTTCATTGTCGGATCGTCATTGCGAAATGGAGGGTGGCTTATCAGCGCGAGTACCGCTGTGGGCGTATACGCCGTCATGGGAACGCTCAAACTCGCTGCGGATTTTATGATCGCGAAGCTGGTTGCGCCTGAGCCAACGGCCTTCGTTGTTCTGGCACCGATTGTGTTTCTCGCATTCGCGTCAATTGGCGGGTGTGCCGCTGCGCGAATTCGCTTTGGCACAGTGGTCTTCCTCGCCCTCTTCGTGATGATTACTGTGGCCGTCCAGATTGTCGTCAAGGCTTGCCCGATACCTGTGTCGTGGTGGTATGAGTTCGGATTTCTAACACTGGGTCCTCTGACGGTGCTATTGACGCCTGTGGCATTCGGGGTCCTGAAAGCAAATTCCAATGAATCTTGAGATGAAAAAGGAGACTTCCATGACACTCAATTGCTGGCAACTCAAAGGTTGGAAACCTGAAAGATGGAGTATTTGTGCCATCGCTCTGTTTTCCTTGCTCGCCGGATCACTCATGACTGCCCGCTGGGTGCACTTGACTCAAGTAAGGGCCGATAGCAATCGCGTGTTTGAGATGCACGTTTACCATACCGTGCCGGGAAAGGCGCCGGAACTGGAGTCACGGTTTCGCGACACGACTTCAAAGCTACTCGCCAAACATGATCTGAAGATTGTGGGTTACTGGGTGCCCGAGGGGACGCCCGATTGGGACAACACCTTCATTTTCATCGTGGCTCATTCAAGCCGGGAGGAAGCGAAAAAGAACTGGGATGCTATGCGGGCCGACCCAGAGTTTCAAGAGGTGATTAAATCTGAGCAGGCCAACAAAACGGTGGAAAAAATAGACGTCGTGTACATGCGGCCGACGGATTTTTCGCCGATGAAGTAGTAGACCGCTCTGCGCGTACAGTCTGCATCGCGGCGCAGTGTTGCTTGTGCGGAGAAGTGTTACGAGATTCGCAGAAATCGAGCGAGGAATGCGCGATATTGACTGCGGACTGCCATGACCAACGTTCGGCCCTAGGGTAACACCTGATATTGACCATTCAGGGGGTTATCTGCCTGCTTATAAAGGTATCGGAAACTCTCGGGGTCGAACCATCGATGGAGTGTCCCGGAGGGAGGCTACG
>Ga0302326_10010172_pt1 | contig 20396 bp, 17 predicted proteins | sample Palsa_T0_3_FD_202264 | JGI IMG/M metagenome (GOLD analysis project Ga0302326, IMG submission 202264) | Peat permafrost microbial communities from Stordalen Mire near Abisko, Sweden - Palsa_T0_3 | ecosystem: Environmental > Terrestrial > Soil > Palsa > Peat permafrost | place: Sweden: Abisko...
ACCAGCGCCACGAGCTTGCGCTTGAACTCCGCCGGGTAGGCGTCGCGATGTCGTTGCGGCATGTGGACTTCCTTCGCCCTGACTGGGCAAGTGTCCACGGAGCCGGGTCAACTCCACTATACCACCTGTATCTCGACTGGTGGCAACGAACGCTCTGACCCCCATAGGGGTGCGGAAGTCTGCGACGAAGCTCGACCTCCTCGTGCTGCTTGCCGGTTTCGACATTCGGAAGTCGTTCGAATCGTTGAATGCTTTAGCGCCTTCTCTTGTGTTGTTTTCCTGGGTCCCGGGCTCGAAAAGCGAGCGGACAAGGAGATTCGTCAAAAAAATGCATCTCAGAGCATTCCTGGGTTCGGTCTTTGGGACGGCGCTCGCGCTCGGCAGTCCGTTCGCAGTCGCCCAGCAGACGGTCACGCCTCCACAGAACGACCTCGGTGGCAATCACAACTACAAACTGTCGACCAACTGCACCCCGCTGAGGCATCTCAAAGTCACCGTCAATGTCACCCAAGACATCATTGCCGGACCGGCGTCCGTCCCCATCAACTTTCAGTTGAACGTGTGGTCCCTGGCGTCAAAATCATCCAAACCGACTATCGACTTTCAGCAATACATGCTGGGCGTTAGTTTGAATACAAACTATGGAAACAGACAAAACCATCCCTATGTCAATGCAGCGATTCAGAACTTTGCCAAGCCCCCTGGCGGCCTTAAGCTCAACAGAGGTCAAAAAGTCTTAACGTTGCCGGGTGTTGGTGCCAGATTGCCGCACGGATATACGCTCACGATTTTTTTGCATAATGACCATAGCGGGAACGTGACTGGCGCGACGTTCAGCGCCGTCGGCAAATCAGGAAAGCCGCATTCCTGGAAGATAGAACTCAAAAAAATCCACAATTTTACACCGGCAGATCTGGCGCCGGCCGTTGGCTTCGAGCTCAACCTCGTCGGCAGTACGTTCACCTCGGGGGCGGGAACGATCACCTACTCCGCGTCGACTCCCATGACCACCTCGATGGAAGAGCCCTCCTGCGTAGAATCGCACAGTCATACGGCTGAGACCACCAACAGTATCTATGGCGATTTGCCTCCAGGCCCGAGCTATAGCTTCACTCAGACGTTTCGAGCGTTCGTCGGTCCCGCGCATGGCCTGGTCAATACGCACCAGCACCTGAAGCTGCCAACGCCCGATACGCCAAAGCCTTGAGGCCGGCGGGCGTCGCTGCCCTAGGGTTTGCTCCGCCCAAAACGAACGCCGTCTTGGGTTGCTTTCTGAGCTGCCGTCTTTTCGTCCAACCTTTTGGCGGATTGGAGTATTAGCATGAGTGTTCGCGCTACCGCATTCTGGTTCGTAGCACTTGTGGGCGTGGCCGCCGCGGTGGGTTGTACCCCCGGGAACTTCGTCGCTCCGCCGGTCCGCGGAGGCTCAGGCCCGACAGCAGCCCCGACGCCGACCGGGTCGTCCGCCCCCGCGTCGGGAGCACCGAGCACAAAACCGTCGTCGGCTCCGACCGCGGCTCCGACAACCGTTCCGACGTCGGCGCCTACCCCGGTCCCGACATCGGCGCCTACCCCGGTCCCGACATCGGCCCCTACCCCAGGCCCGACTGCTACCGGAAGCGTCGTTTGTACGGCGCCCGCAGTTTCACTGGGGACCTTCACGAGCATCGACGCAAGCGGTACCGTTAGCGGAAGCACGTTCAACGCGCAGAGCGGCGATTGGGAGGCTATCGCGTTCGTGCCCCCGACTCCGACGCCGACGCCGACCACTACCGCAAGCCCGCAACCAACCCCGATCCCCACCGTGTCGCCCGTGCCGACGGCGACGCCGACTCCCGTTATGGTCACCGAGTATCTCGGGGAGTATACGGTCACGTCGTACGGCGGAAACGCCGCCGGCGGAGGCACTTACACGGCCGCGGCGACCAACGGCTGTTTCTTCTTGATCCTAGAGCAGCCGGTCGGCGGGACTGCTGGGCAAATTCGTCATCGCCTCCCGCTTGTGACGCCCACCGCATCGCCAAACGCCTTCGCTGACGGTGAACCTAACGAGTCGGGCCTCGAGGCGGAGACATTCCTTGACGAAGGCTCGCTGACAAGCTTTACGATCACGAACCTGACCCCGATATCGGGGAGCGGTTCCTTCTCGTTCACGAATAGCGCGGACGCGACGGCGACAGGTACCGTAACGATCACCGGCAGCGAGAGCGAGATCGCGACCCCCGATGCAATCCGCCGGATCGAGGCTCTAGAGCGCGCACGAAGGGCGCTTGTGATCCGGGCGCGCTAGCCGCACTTGGCGCGTCGGGCGAAGTGAGGTATCGCTATGAAGCGGCTTTCGACGTGTATCGTAGATTGAGGCGAATGACCCGGAAGGTAGTTTGGCACGTCGCCACATTTGCGTGATGCAATGAACTAGCAGCAGGGGAACCGATCTCATCGTTTTGTGCTTCGAACACGAAGGCACCGCCATTGCCGTTCTTCACAACGGCGGAAACATCAGTGCTTAACGAGCTGCTCGCTTGCGCGGCGCTTCCCAGGGCCGGCCCCGACGCGAAGAGCCAGCGGTTCGCGCTCCACCCGTTCGTCGAGGGGAACGCGTACGCGAAGCCACCCGGAGGATCAGCCATCGAGACCGTCGAGGGATTGGTCGGGGTGATCGCACTTTGGAGCCAATAGAGCGCGTACGAGCAGAAACTACCGCTCGGTGCTTGCACCGTTCCGGTCAGGGTCGCGGATTGCACGCTGGCAAGGTCTGCCGGCGGTTCGAAGATGAACGCGCTTCGAAGGACCTGTGTGAAGAACTCCGGACATGCGAGCGGTTCGGTGCCTGCATGCCAAACCGCTTGCGACATTAGCATGCCCCAGTCGGTCGAGTTCGTCGCGGTGTCCGTCTTGGTGAAAACACCGGTGCCGTCCGGAAACGCGGGCCAAGAGCCGCTCGAGCAGTAATTCAGGTGAGTTCGCTCGTGGTGGTAACCGTAGAACTCCATCTGCGTCGCCGGGACGAGTGCCACCGACTTGAAAACCGCGCTCGTGGCGTTGGCCGCGCCTACGCAGAGCGGGGCCGTGCGGTTGCTTTCGACGGCTCCGGAATACGCCGAGACCGTGAAGCAGGCGTTCGTGCCGACTTGCTTCGGATCGAATAGCGCAACCCGCACTTGAGCACGCTGCGAAATTGTTTGGAGCAGTTGCTTTGCGAGGCCTTGTAGGGTCAGCTTTCGCTTCGAACCGGCGGCGTCGCTCCGGTAGACGCGAAATCCGTCGATCGCCCGGCCGCGCCAGTCCCAAATCAAAATGTACCACTGATTCTGCATAGCGGCCGCGCAGCCGAGGCCGGCCAATCCGCCGCCCCCGTAGCTTCTACAGGTCGCAAGCGATTGCGTCGCGCGCAGGTTCGTGGGGGCCGAGAGGTAGGGCGTTACATTTAGCGTCGAGCGCGGCCCGACGGGCGTAGGTCCCGCTCCGATCGTTGCGAGCAGAATCAATGCAAGGATCGTGGCGCTACGCAACACTGCCGAACCTCCAATACTGCGTATTGAGGATCTCTCGAGCGCGCTTCGTTGTGCGTTCCGGCTTGCCTGCCCGCTCTGCCAAGACTGGCTATGACGGCGACTCGAGCGAGGTATCGCCTCGCCGCGCGTCGTCAATGAGCAACGTGGGCGACGCAATGGGCATTGAGCTGAAGATTCTCGACGAGCGCGTTCGAGCGTGGGGTCTGCCGCAGTATCACAGCGCGATGGCAGCTGCGGTCGACTTGTTTGCCTGTATCGATGCGCAGCTCGTCCTCGAACCCCAGAGCCCGGCGCAACTCGTTCCCTCGGGCATTTCCGTTCACATCGGCGATCCCGGGATCGCGGGCCTGATCGTCCCAAGGTCCGGCCTCGGCCACGGAAAAGGCCTCGTGACGGGCAATCTCGTCGGCGTGCTCGACGCCGACTATACGGGGCCACTCATGATCAGCGCTTGGAACCGCAGCGGCCTCGGCACAGCCCCGATCGCGATCAATCCGGGCGATCGGATCGCGCAGTTGATTTTCGTGCCGGTCGTGCGGCCCGAGTTTCGGATCGTCACCGAGTTTTCGAAGGACAGCATCCGCGGGGCCGCCGGCTTCGGATCCACCGGTCACGGATCCCGATGAAAGTTTATGTGGTCGGGGCGGGCGCGGTTGGTACGTACCTCGGCGAAGCACTGCGCTCCGCCGCAGCCGACGTTTCGTATGCGCCGCGGAATCTCGCGGACGTGAGACCTGTCGAAGCCGAGCTCGCGATCGTCGCGGTCAAGTCGTACGATACGGACGATGCGATCGCTACATTGCGCCGTGCGCTCGGCGAGAACGCGCAAACGACGATCTTGACGCCGCAAAATGGGGTCGGCAACGAGGAACGCTTGGCAGCGGCCTTCGGTGCCGATCGCATCGTTTCGTGTGCGATGACGGTGCCGGTCGAGCGCGGCAAAGACGGCACGATCGTGCCTTCGAACCGGGGCGGTATCGCGCTTGCACCGGTTGGTTCGGTCGCTCACAACTGGCTGGTTGCCGCGTTCGAGCAGACCTCGATTCCGGTGAAGGTCACCTCCGACTATCGTGCGCTCAAGTGGTCGAAGCTCGCGCTTAACATCATCGCGAACGCCTCTTGTGCGATCCTCAACGTGCTGCCGGAGCAGCTCGTGCGCCTCGAGCACATGTTCTCGCTCGAAATTCGCGCGATTCGTGAAACGCGCGCGGTTATGGTCGCGATGGGCCTCACGTCGGTCGATTTGCCGCGCTATCCGGTGCGCGCACTGCAGGGCGTCGTTGCGTTGCCGACGCCGGTCGCAAAATTGTTGCTTTCGAATCGCATCGCGGGCGCGCGCGGCCGCAAGCCACCGTCGCTGTTGCTCGATCTGCGCGCGGCGAAGGGGCGTACCGAAGTCGACGTGCTCAACGGCGCGGTCGCGGCCGCCGGTCGCGCCGCGGGGGTGCCGACACCGGTCAATGCCGTGTTCGCGCGCGTTCTCTCCGATATCGCGCACATGCCGCAGCTCTGGGCAAAATACCGCGAACGGCCGGTCGCACTCCTGGCTGAAGTTCAAGCTGAGGAGCGGCGCGCCGGCGCCGTCATGCCGGCCTCGCGCACCACGTAGCATAGCATCGCCGCATGCTGATCATCTTCGACTTCGACGGCGTGCTGGCCGATAGTGAAATGCTGGCCAACAGCGTGCTCGCGGAAGTCGTCACCGAACTGGGCGTGCCGACGACGCCGGACGACGCGGTGCGGCAATACATGGGCAAACGCCTTCCGGAAGTGATCGACGCCGTCGTGGCGACCGTCGGACATGCGCTTCCCGCCGATTTCCCAGCGTCGTTTCAGGAACGCACGCTCAACCGCTTTCGTAGCGAGCTGTGCATCATGGAAGGTGCGCGAGCCTACATCGAGGCGTTCGAGCACGTGCCGCGCTGCATCGCGTCGTCGTCGTCGCCGGATCGGTTGGCGCTCTGTCTCGACGTCTTGAAGTTGACCGATCTCTTCGGCGAGCGAGTTTACAGTGCGGCCGCGGTTGCCCGCGGCAAACCCCATCCGGACATCTTTTTGTACGCGGCCGCGCGCATGCAGGCAGAGCCCGGCGACTGCATCGTCATCGAAGATAGCGAAGGCGGCGTCCGGGCGGCCGTTGCGGCCGGCATGAAGGTCATCGCCTTACTCGCCGGCTCTCATATTCGCGCCGGCCACGCGGCCCGGTTGTCGGCGGCCGGCGCGCATTACGTGGCCCGGACGTTCCCCGAAGCGGAAAAGATCACGCGTACCCTTCTGCAGTAGCGGCGTTCGCGCGGGACGGGCTTGGGGCGCACCGAAAGAAGCTCGCATGCGGCACCCGGACGTACCTGAAACCCTCGATAGTTGGCATATCCTGCACCGGATGTTCCACTTCAAACGGCGTGGCTTCGATGCGTTGCCGCGGGCGCGCCGCGCGGAGATCTCGGTCGAAGCCGGCGCGTTTCTCACAGCGCTGGCCGGGTCACCGGAGAGCGATGCGGCCCTCGCCCAACTGCTCGGGCACAAGAGCGACCTGATGCTGACCCATTACGCCAAGACGTTCGATGAACTCGGGGCGGTGCAGACGGGTTTCGACAAGCTGGCGCTCGCGGAATACCTTACGCCGCAAACCTCATACGTTTCGGTTCTCGAACTCGGCCTCTACGAGGCGAGCGGACGAATTCACGCCGACCTGCGCGATCGTGGTCTCAAGATGCATTCGGCAGAGTGGAACACCGCCTTCGATGCAGCCATTGCGGAGCAAGCCGAACAGCCGCGCAATGCGGCGCGCCTGTGGGCGAAGGTCCCGCAGCGCCGCTACGTCTGCTTCTATCCGATGGACAAAAAGCGCGGCGAAAGCATCAACTGGTATCAGTTGCCGTATGCAGATCGTGCGCGTTTGATGCTCGATCACGGAAAGATCGGCCGTTCGTTTCATGGGCTCGTGACGCAGGTGATCTCGGGATCGATCGGCTTCGATGATTGGGAGTGGGGTGTCGACCTCTACGCCGACGATCCGCTCGTGTTCAAGAAGCTGATCTACGAAATGCGCTTCGATGAAGCCAGTGCGCGCTACGCGGCCTTCGGACCGTTCTACACCGGCATGCAGTTTTCGATTGCGGAGCTCGAACGCTATCTCGAAGGCGACGCCGTTCCGCGCTTGCTGCCGGCGACCGAGCCGGCTTTGCGGTAAACGCTACGCTCCGTTCCGAGAGCAATCCGGATCGCGACGTCAACCTCTTTGATGCGATCGCCCAAGCGCTCGGTGAAGGACCGGATTCAGCCGCCGCGCTCGAGCGAACGCTCGAGATCGTCACGCGCTCGCTCGACCTTTCGTCCGGCTGGGTCTGGCTGTTTGAGGAGGAGACCAAACGCTTCTATCTGGCGGCTTCGTGGAATCTGCCGCCCTATCTCCGGGAGCCCGTGCAGATGACGGGCAGCAATTGCTGGTGTTTTGAGTCGTTTCTCGACGGTGACTTCAGCTCGAGCAACGTCGATGTGATCGAGTGCAGCCGTCTGCGCAAGGCGGCTCTCCTCGGCGGCGACATTCAAACGGCGGGCCTGAAATATCACGCGAGCGTGGCGCTACGGGTTGGGGAACGCCTGCTTGGCATCATGAATCTCGGCGGCCCGAATTGGCGTGCGCTCGATACGAATGAGTTGCGGCTGCTCTCTGCGGTCGGCGCCCATGTGGGCATGGCGGTCGAACGTGCCAACCTCGCCGACGGTGCCGCGCATGCCGCCCGGACCGAAGAACGCACTCGGATGGCGCGCGACATCCACGACACGCTGGCTCAGGATTTGACCGCGATTGCCTTGCAGCTGGAGAACGCGTTGCGCCATCTACCGCCGGGTAACGACGGTGCGCGCGCGCCGATCGAGCGCGCCCTCGACGTCACCCGCGATGCGCTCGGAGCGGCGCGCGAGTCGGTGCTCACGTTGCGCTCCGATCCGCTCTGCGGTAAGTCTCTGGGCGCAGCACTCGTAGCTCTGACCCGGAACTTTACCTCGGAGACGGGCATCATCGCGACCTTCCACGACTCCCTGGGCCGCACGCTGCCGCATGCCGTGGAAGTCGAGTTCGTGCGCATCGTTTCCGAAGCGTTGACCAATGTAAAACGCCACGCCGCGGCCCGGCGCGTCGACGTCAGCGTCGGCGAAGACTCGGGGCAAGTTCGTCTGACCGTCGAAGATGACGGCGTGGGTGTTGCGCGACCGAATTCCGATGGCCGTTACGGCATCCTCGGAATGAGCGAACGAGCGGCCGCGCTCGGCGGAACCTTCGACATCGGGCCGGGTGCGGCGAGCGGAACGCGCGTCGAGGTGCGCGTGCCCGTGCCGGCGTGATCCGGGTCGCCGTCGTCGACGACCATCCGATCGTGCGCGACGGCGTCGTAGCGAACCTCAGCGACGCGGCGGAAGTGGAGGTAGTCGGCACCGCGGGAACGCTTGCGGCGGCGGCGGAGCTCGTGAAGCAGCACCACCCCGACGTGTTGATTCTCGATCTCGAGCTTCCCGACGGCAGTGGTCTCGACGCGCTCGGCACCCTGCGCGCGATTTCGCCGCGCACGCGTATCGTCGTGTTCTCGGCGTACGACGGCGAGGAGCGAGTCGGCACGGCCCTTGCGCTGGGCGCGGATTCGTATGTGATAAAGGGCACCTCGAGCGACGAATTGATTGCGACCGTCCGCGCCGTCGCTGCGGGTGGGGCGCGAATGGAGCCTTCGATTGCCGCGCAAGCGGTCAACGCGCTGCGTGCGCCGCGCAATCTGCGCGTGACCGAACGCGAACGAGAGATATTGCGCTTGGTCGCGGCGGGGCACTCGAATCGCGTGATCGCCGAACGATTGTCGATCACCGAGCGGACGGTGAAATTTCACGTCGGGGAGATCCTCGGACGGCTGGGTGCGAGCAATCGCGCCCAAGCCGTTGCGATCGCGCAGCAGCGCGGGCTGTTGTAGCGCCCGCCGCGTCGCGGCGAGCGACTCCTGTCCGAACGGACAGGGACGAGACGGTTCGCCCGCACGGTTCGCCAAACGCGCGCAAGCGCTATCCTTACGACATGAAAGAACATGATTCGTGGTTTGAACGGGGACACGTGGCGCTCGTCACGGGCGCATCGAAAGGACTCGGGCGCGCCGTTGCCCGGGAGCTGGCTCTGCGTGGTCTGCGGCTGATCGTCACCGCTCGCGACGCGGTGGCGCTAGCCGAAGCGGCAGAAGAGCTGTCGCGCATAACGGACGTCGAAGCGATTGCGGGCGATGTAGCCGAGGTCGAGCACGCGCATCGCTTGATCGAGCGTGCGCGGAGCGCATTTGGGCGCTTGGATTTGCTCGTCAACAACGCCTCGACGCTCGGCATCGTGCCGCTGCCGTCGCTCGAGCGGCTTTCACCGAACGTTTTCGACAAGCTGTTTCGCACCAACGTCTTCGCGCCGTTGCATCTATCGCAACATGCGCTGCCGCTCTTGCTCCGGTCCGGCGGAACGATCGTGAACGTCTCGTCCGATGCGGGCGCCAATGCGTATCCCGGTTGGGGTGGCTACGGCGCAAGCAAAGCCGCCCTCGAGCACCTTTCACGCACGCTCGCAGCCGAACTCGACGGTTTCGGTATTTCGATCATCGTCGTCGATCCGGGAAGCATCGACACCGAGATGCATCGTGCGGCTGAGCCCGAGGCGGATTTTACGACGATGGCGCGCGCCGAAGACGTAGCGCCGCTGCTGTTGGAAGCGATTGCAAGCAACCGCGGGCCCTTCGCACGCGTCGAACTGCAACTGCTCGGAGCCGCCGCCTTATGATCGCCGGCTCGCTCGATTTCAAAGTGCCGGCCGAACTCGAGGCGAGGCGGCCGCCCGAAGCTCGCGGAATTGCGCGCGACGAAGTGCGGCTGCTAGTGAGCGACCGCGTCACGGGCGCCTTGGAGCACCGTTCGTTTCGCGAGCTTCCCGAACTGCTCGTACCGGGCGACCTTCTGGTGGTGAACGACTCGGCTACCCTGCCGGCCGCGCTGCCCGCTCATCGCGACAGCGGCGCGGCGCTCGCCCTCCACTTGTCGGCGCGCGTTGCCAACTCACTCTGGATCGTCGAACCGCGCGGGGAGGCAACGCAAGGCGAACGCCTCGAGCTGCCGGCGGGCGGGTCGGCGATCTTGCTCGCGCCCGTCGATCCCCGCGCGCAACGTCTGTGGTATGCCCGCCTCGACGTGCGCGACCCGATCGAGGAGTATCTCCACCAGCACGGCGCACCGATTCGCTACACCTACGCCGAGGCCGAGACGTCGTCGCTCAGCGACTATCAGACGATCTTCGCGCGCGTACCGGGCTCCGCCGAGATGCCCTCGGCCGGCCATCCTTTCACGCGCCGGCTGCTCGACGCGCTGGCAAAACGAAACGTCGAGATCGCAGCGGTCACCTTGCATGCCGGTGTTTCGAGCGCGGAGACTCACGAGCCGCCGCAGGCAGAGCCCTTCAGCATCACGCGCGCGACCGCGGATGCGGTCAACACCGCCCGCCGCGAGCAGCGGCGCGTCATCGCGGTCGGGACGACGGTCGTGCGCGCGCTCGAAAGTGCCGTATCCGGCGACGAGGTCGTCGCGACCGAGCGCTGGAGCGACCTGATCGTGACGCCCGAACGCGGCGTGCACGCCGTCGACGGCTTGCTGACCGGATTCCACGAGCCGCGCGCGAGCCATCTGGCGATGCTGGCAGCGTTTCTTTCCCCGGATGCCTTACGCGCTGCTTACGACGCCGCGCTAGCGTCAGGTTACCTCTGGCACGAATTCGGAGACATGCACGCGATCTTTCCGTCGAGCCACCGGGGAAAGGCTACCAATTTCCCGAGCCTGGATCACCTTTGATGGGGCCGGTCAGGTTTGAGGTGATCCAACCGCCGTAGTAGCCGCCACCCTGCGGTCGCACTTTCTCGTCGCCGACGTAGCACGCATCAACGCGAGCTGCGTAAAATGCAAAATAATGCGCGATCCGCTCGTAACCCATGCCGAGATCGGTGAGCGGTTCGGGATACGACCACGCCGCCTTGGGCTTTGTGACCCCGTCCCGAGCGATGTCATAAGCGAAAGCGATACCCTTCCATTCGCAAATCGTCCATTCGCCGGTGTTGACGAGAATGCTCGTGTCGCAATCTTCGGGCGGCAGATAATAACAAGGTGCGCCGGCAGTTTCCACCACGCGAAGCGCACGGGTCGTTTCGGCGATCGTCTTGCCGAGTGCCACGACCCGAACGCGCTGCGCGACCTCCTCGACTCGCGGAGGTCTTGGGAAGTCCCAGACGGACTCTTGTCCCGCGCCGGGCTTGACGATCTGCGCAGCCGGCGCAGGGTCTCGCTGCACCAGACGTCCTCGTTCGACATGGTGCATTAGAGCGGAGCGTGACGGAAGCGGCAACCTCGGCATGGGTCGTTACTTAGACAATGGCGGGCTCGCGCGCTTTCTGTGAGGGATCGATCACTTCGGGAACGTGCGCGTGGGCGGTGAGGATCGGGTCATCGAGTCCGTCGACGTGCGTCGTCGGCGGATACTTCGCTTTTCCGAAGACGGCCGCGCGTTCGGCGACCGTGCTTGGGACGAGCGGCGCCTTCCGCATGTAGTCGGGCTTGCCGTCCGCCTCGCGAAAGAGCGGCATGACCTCTTCGGCCATGAGCTGCATCCCTTTGAGCGCCATCCAGCTCGGCATCGGTCCCCAGGTTCCCGAGCAGATCACGCCGCCGACGCCGAGCTTGCCGACGTACTCTTCGTGCAAGATCTCCGCTACCGTCTGCGGCGAACCAACGATGATATAGCGCTCGCGCAGCATCTCTTCATAGGTGAGGTCCGGCTGCGCCGGCAGCTTCCCGCGCACCGACATCGTGCCGGCCCAGGCTTGCTTCGTTTGATACCCGGGCGGGCTATGGAAGAACTGCGGATGGCGCAAGCCGCGTTTGAAGAGCCACGAAATATGGGCCTTGGCTTCGCGATGCGCTTGGGCATCGGTCTCGGCCACATAGGTCATCACCGCCACGCTGAGCTGCTTGCGCGAGAACTCTTTGTTCATCTTCTCCGAAAGCGCGCGATACTCGTCGAACATCTGCTGCACGAGCCACTGCGGTGAGAAGACCGTCATGTAGTGATAGCCCTTCTCGACGACCTTTCGAATCGTGTCCTTCGAACCGATGCCGGGAATCCAAATCGGTGGATGCGGCTGCTGCAGCGGGCGCGGCCATGGGTTCACGTTGGGAATGTGATATTGCTCGCCTTCCCAGATGAACGGACCATCCTGCGTCCACGCTTTGATGATCAGATCGTGGGCTTCCCAAAAACGGTCGCGAGCCCAGGCCGGACTGACCGGTGACGAATAATATTCCATTCCCGTCCCGACCACGAATCCGGAAATGATGCGTCCGCCGGAAACCACGTCCAGCATCGCGATCTCTTCCGCCACCCGGATCGGATTGTTCATCAAGGGCAGCGCGTTGCCGATGATGCCGACCGGAATGTGGGTCGTGTTCGCTACGATGTGCATGGCCGACAGATTGGGCGCCGGTTGAATGCCCCAGGCAGTCGAATGGTGCTCGTTGACGAGCGTGCCGTCGTATCCGAATCGCTCGGCCGCAGCGCTCAGCATCAACGCGTCGTTGTAAACCTTGTAGCCGACCTTTGGGTCGAAATACTTGTTCGACAGCGAGACCCAGGAAATGTTCTCCTCTTCGACCGGGGGCAAGTACGGATACGGGATCGTGTTGAAATAGTAGAAGTCTAAAGCGTTCACGAGTGCTTCTCCGTGACGAATCGAGTGATCGCTTCGGCGACGAGGGTGGGCTCTTCTTGAATCAGGGCATGACCCGTACCGGGGATGACGAGATCGCGCGAGTTCGGTAATGCATGGCGATAGGCGATTGCGATCTCGTCCGAAACCAAGCGATCGTGGGCGGCTCGCAGGACGAGCGACGGCGCCGTTACACGGTTCAAGCGGCGCGGCAATTGGATGTTGTAACGCGGCGACCAGACCAGGCGCGCCAGCGTTGCCGCCTCGCCGTAACCGAAGGTCATCTCTTCCATCGTGTCGTCGGGCGCCACGTCGACCGCCTTGGAAAGATCGTTAAAAAGCCGCAGCGCGATATCGGGCCCGTCCTGGAAAATGTCGGGCAGCGGATTCTTTACCCGCAGACCGATCGGCACGAGCAGCGTGAGGCTGGCGAGCGAATCGGGATAGAAAGTCGCGTATTCGGCCGCCATCCAACCGCCGAGTGAGAAGCCGGCCAAGTGAAACTTCGTCAAGCCGAGCTTGCGGAAGAATTCGTGATAGTGCTGCACGATGTCGTCGAAATTGCGCAGCCACGGCGGCATCGGCGTCTCGCCGAAGCCCGGATGCTCCGGCGTAATTAAATCGACCGATTTCGAAAGCTGCTCGTAGAAGGGCAGCCACATCCGCGTCATGCCGGCGCCGTGCAGGAAGACGACGGGCTCGCCCGCCCCCTTGCGCCGATAGGCCGTCGGTAGACCTTCGACGTCGATAAATTTTGGTTCCGTATAGTAATTGCGCGGCTTCGGAACCGTCTCCCGAGGAATCGATTCGATCGTGGAGGTCGCCATGTGATCTCCTCACAGGTTGGGGCGAATTCACTCGCGGCAACGCCGTTCCGGTGCGCAATGTTCGGCATGCGAACAGATGCTGCACGATACGGACTTTCCGAATACGCCGTCACGCATTTCGACCCCCCTCGGTCGCGTATGTGATGTTGGTCCATATCAGGCGAGCCCGGCATGTGTCGATGAGCATAGGAGCGCAAGCGCGCGAGAAGTCGAGTTTTGAAGCAATGATCCATGCTATAGAAGCTGATGAGTTCTCCTATGACGAGGGAGACCGCAACGAAGTCCTCTATCGCAGCGAACGGACGCTGATTTACCGCGTCCGCCGTCCGCACGGCGGCGGCAGCATCATTTGTAAGGAACCGTTGGGTCCAAGCGCCATGAAGCGGCGCCGGCACGAGCTTGAAATCCTCGAGCGGCTGGCGGGCGTCGAAGGCGTACCGCGCCTGACGCGCGCCTCGGCCGGCGCGATTGCCGTCGAAGACGAAGCCGGCGTGTCGCTGGCGGACATCGCTCGCACGGGCCGTCTCGAAATCCCGGCCCTGGTCGACCTCGCCATCGATCTGACCCGGATCGTTGCCGCCGTCCATCGCGCGGGCGTCCTGCACAAGGACATCAACCCCGCCAACATCATGCTCGCAGGTGCTGGGCGCAAGCCGCTCCTGATCGATTTCGATTTGGCGACGACCTTCGCCGAGCAGCGTCCGAGCTTCGCGCACGACCGCGAAATCGCGGGTACCTTCGCCTATATCGCGCCGGAACAGACCGGGCGCACCGGCCACAGCGTCGATCAACGGGCCGACCTCTATTCGCTCGGCGTGACCCTCTACGAGCTCGCGACCGGCCGGCTGCCCTTCGACAGCATCGATCCGTTGCAATTGCTACACGACCACCTGGCCCGGGTTCCGCAAGCTCCGGCCGCGGTTGACGCGCGCATCCCCGAGACCCTTTCAACCATCATTCTCCGGCTGCTCGAAAAAGAACCCGACAAGCGCTATCAGAGCGCCGAGGGTCTCTTGCACGATCTCGGGATACTGCGCGACCGGCTGTCCGACGGCGGTAGCATGCCGTTCCCGCTCGGCGAGCGCGATTTTCCCTTACGCCTTTCCTCTCCATCGCGGCTGGTCGGCCGCGACGCCGAGATCGAAGCGCTGCGCGGGGCCTTTGCAAGCGCACTAACCGGTCAACAGCGCGGCGTGTTGATTGCGGGCGGTCCCGGTGTGGGCAAGACCGCTCTGATCAACGAGTTGCGCCCGATCGTGAGCGCAAATCGCGGCTGGTTCGTATCGGCCAAGTTCGATCAATACCGGCCCGATGCGGCTTCGGGCGCCGTGCTGCAAGCGCTGCGCTCGCTCGGACACCTGTTGCTTGCCGAGCCCGAAGCCGAACTGAAAGCGCAGCGTTGCGCGATCTTGCGCGCACTCGATTCGAATGCCGGTTTGATCGCCGAATTGTTGCCCGAATTTGCGCTGTTGCTCGGTCCGGTAGCCGCCAGCACGGCGACCGATCCCGTCGAAGGCGCCGTCCGCTTGCGCGTGGCGATGCTCGAACTCCTGCGCACGATCGCTTCGCCGGCTCGCCCCATCGTGATGGTCCTCGACGATTTGCAGTGGGCAAACGAATCTTCGATCCGCTTCATCGAGTCGATCTTGACCGACGAAAACATGCGCGGCTTGCTGTTCGTCGGTGCGTATCGCGGCGCCGAAGTCGACGCCACCCATCCCCTATCCGCCATGCTGCCGCGCTGGGAGTCGCTTGGAGCCGCTCCGCTGCAGCTGCGTTTGCAGGATCTCGCGCCCACCGATCTCGCGCGTCTGATCGGAGAGATGCTTCGCTTGGCAGCGCCCGAAGCCGCCAAGTTGTCTGCCGTCATCGGCGCTCGCACGGGCGGCAACCCATACGACACCGTCGAGTTGCTCAACGCGTTGCGGCACGATGGTGCGCTGGTCATCGATGAAAAAGGTTGGAAGTGGAACGAGGCGACGATCCGCCGCTTCATCGGCGAAGGCGAAGTCGTCGATCTCTTGGCAGCGCGCATCGCGAAGCTGCCGCGCAAGACGCAAGAGTTGCTTCAGACGTTGGCCTGCCTCGGCAGCTCGATCGAACTCGCGTTACTCGAAGCGGCGAGCGGCTTGTCCCCGGCGGTGCTGCGTGGACGTCTCTTGCCCGCGCTCGAGGATGGTCTGCTCCTCATCGAAGGTGGAGGCGATGGAAGTTCCTTCGCACGCGCCGCCGCCGTCCAGTTCCGGCACGACCGCGTGCAGCAGGCAGCCTACGACGGCATCGAGCCAACGCAGCGCGCTACTTTGCATCTGGCAATTGCGCGCCATCTCGCCAAGCAGCCGAACTTTCAACCGGAAGCAGCCGAACAGTATCTGGCCGTCGCGGGCGCGGTCCGTGGAGCTGAAGAGCGGCGCCGCGTCACCAGACTCTTCCACGACGCCTCCATCCGGGCGCGCCGCACGACCAATTATCCGATCGCCGAACGGTTTCTCAAAGCCGCGATAACGCTTCACGAACCGGACGTCTCGGGTCCCGAGGATTCGGCACTGACCGAACTCGAGACCGCGCGTCACGCCGTGCTCTATAGCCTCGCGCGCTACGAGGAGGCAGACGCCATCTACGCGGCTTTGCGGAGCCGCTGCACGGATCCGCTCGACGTGACCGAAGCAACCTGCGGCCAGATCGCGAGCTTCTGCAACCGCGGGCGCTTGCGCGATGCGCTTACGCTCGGCCTTGGCATCCTGGCGCAACTCGGCATGCAGCCGCCGCAAGGCGACGAAGCGCAGGCTCAGCTTGCCGAGCGCCTCAATGGTCTCTACGCTTGGATCGCGCAGGCCGACGTCGCCGAAGAGAGCCGGAAGCCCGAGATCGACGATCCGAGCATGCTTGCCGCCGCGAAGATCGTGGGCAAACTGTTGACCCCGGCATTCTATAGCGACCCGGAGATTTTGGCGTGGCTCGTTCTTGAAAGCCAGCGTCTGTGGGCGGAATTCGGGCCCTGCGCTCCGCTGCTTAAGGGCTTGAGTTCCGCCGCAACGGTGACGATCAAATATCGCGACGACTACCGCACCGGCTATGACGTGCAGCGACATTGCTTGGCGGTTGGCGAAGCTCGCGGCTACGAGCCGGAGACCTCGTTTGCGCGCTACATCTTTTCCCGCTCGGGAGCCCTCTGGTTCGAGCCGCTGGAGGAGTGTATCCCGCAAAGCCAGCGCTCACGTGAAGGCCTCTTGCGCGGCGGCGACCTGCAGATTGCCTGCAGCACGTACTTCGGGTCGTTGCCCGCCTATCAGGATTGTTCGCCGACGCTCGAGGCATGTACGGCCGAAACCGAAGCGTGCCTGACGTTCGCCGAGCAAACCGGCAACAATCAAGTCGGTTTGACGATCCTGCCCTATCGTCAGCTCATGCGCACGCTGCGCGGCGAGACGAGTGAGCCCGGCAGCTTTACCGACGCGTCGTTCGATGAGACGGCCTATCTCGCAAAACTTGGCGGCAACCCGACGCCGACCGCCGGTTACCACATCGCCCTGGCAATCTCAGCCGCGATTTTCAGCCGGCGCGAACGTCTGCTCGAACACGCGGCCGCTTTCATGCCGCTGCTCGGCTACATGCAAGGCACCTATCGCCTGGCGCTTGCCCACTTTCTGCAGTGTCTCGCGCAAGCGGAACTCGCGCGCTCTGCTGCAGCGGCCGAGCGCGCAGCGATTCTCGTCGAGCTTGACGCGTCGCGCGACTGGCTCGCGAAGCGCGCCGAAGACGCACCGGAGAATTTCCGCCATCTGCTTGCTCTCGTCGAGGCCGAACGCGCTTGGGCCTGCGGCGATTCGTGGAGCGCCACCCAAGCGTTCGATGCGGCCCTGCACGACGCCGAAGCTCGCCGCCGTCCTTGGCATCGCGCGCTGATCACCGAACGCGCCGGGCTTTTCAATCTGGCGCATGGGCTCGAGCGCGGCGGCCAAAAGTTGCTGCTCGATGCGCGCCGGCTCTACGATACCTGGGGCGCAAACGCCAAAGTCGCGCAGCTGGACAAGATGCACACGTTCTTGCGCGCCAAGGTGAGCCGTAGCGCACCGCAGCGTGTGACCGTCAGCAGCAGCGGACTCTCGTCGGGGTCGATCGATCTCTTGGCGATTCTTGGTGCCTCGCAGGCGCTCAGTTCCGAGACGAGCTTGGACCGGCTACGAGGACGCGTCGTCGATCTGTTGGGGGCGATGACCGGCGCAACCGGCGTCTCGATCGCGCTCTGGCAAGACGAAACCAAGACATCCTTCTTGCTTCCGCCACCGACCGAATCCGATGCGAGACCGATTCCGATCGAGGAGGCAGCCGAACGCGGTCTCGTGCCGCTCTCGGCCTTCCACTACGCGCAGCGTAACGGCGAGCCGCTACTCGTCGAGGACGTGTCGAGCGACGATCGCTTCGCACGCGATCCGTACTTTGCGGGGCTCGATCACTGTTCGCTGCTCGTCGTCCCCGTCTTGAGTCAAGGAACGCTGCGGGCCGTGCTCTTCCTGGAAAACCGTCTCACCCGCGGCGCCTTCTCGACCGAGCGCCTCGACGCGGTGAAACTGATCGTCGGACAGCTCGCCGTTTCGATCGACAACGCATTGCTCTATTCGTCGCTCGAGAAGAAGGTCACCGAGCGTACCGAAGCGCTCGCCGAGACGAACCGGCGCTTGGAAGTGCTCAGCCTGACCGATCCGTTGACCGGACTTGCCAACCGGCGACGCTTCGCCGAAGTGCTCGAGGCCGAATGGGCTCGTGCCCAGCGGACACGCCGTTCGCTCGGCGTCGTGATGATCGACATCGACTACTTCAAGCTCTACAACGATCACTACGGCCATCTCGCGGGCGACCAGTGCTTGCGCCGGGTGGCGACCGCCCTTAGCGACAGCATTCGTCAAGCGACCGATTTGATCGCGCGCTACGGCGGCGAAGAATTCTCCGTCATCCTCCCGGGAGCAAACCACGTGGCCGTCCTCTCAATGGCCGAACGCGCCCGCGCAGCCGTTGCCGCTCTCAAGGAGCCGCACGAACGCAGCGCGGGCGGTATCGTGACGGTCAGCCTCGGGATCGCAGCGCTCGTACCCAAGGCTGCCGGACAGCCGCAGGAGCTTGTCGGACACGCCGACGCCGCCCTCTACGAAGCCAAACGCAAGGGCCGTAACCAGGTCGTCAGCGGACTCGGGAGCTAAAGGCCCGGCGGCTAGAACCAGCGCTTGATGCGGAAATAAGCAAGCAGCGCCGCAAGACCAACGACTTGCGAACCGACACCGATGTACCAGAACGTTTGCGGCGAGGTGATGCCGTTGACCATGAAGCCGAAATTTTGGCCGAAGAATCCGGTCAGATACGTCAACGGCAGAAAGATCGTCGCAATGACGGCGAGCTGCTTCGCGACTTCGTTCTGCCGATTTGCGACGAGCGAGAGGTGGATCTCGAGCGCGCTATTGATGAGGTCACGCGCGGAATCCAGCTGATCGATGACGCGAATCGCGTGGTCGTAGACGTCACGGTAGTACGGGAGTTGGTCGCGATCGAAAAGTTTGAGATCTCCGCGCACGAGCGGCTGCAGGATGTCGCGCATCGGAACGACGGCACGCCGGGCGTGATGGGTATCGTTCTTGAGGTCGAAGATCTCACGGAGTGTTTTGCTTTGATCGGCCCGCTGTTCGAAGAGGCCGCTCTGTAACTCGCCGATCCACTCCTCGAGCCGGTCGGAAATCGGGAAGTACCCGTCCACGATCGTGTCGAGCAAGGTGTAGAGCAAGAAGCCGGAATCGATGCCGAGCTCGCCATCGTGAAGGTGCCAGCGCCGTTCTACTTCGCCGATCGGGTAGGGCGGATGGTGGTGGATCGTTACGATGAAACGCTGTCCCGCGAAGATCGCCATCTCATGCACGACCAGATGATCGTCGCTCCACGTGATCGGATGGACGATAAGAAACAGATAACCCGCATAGGACTCGATCTTCGGCCGCTCATGCGCGCTCTGCGCATCCTCGATTGCGAGGGGATGCAGATCGAACTCGCGCTGCAGCTGCTCGAGCTGCGCCTTGCTCGGCGAGACCAAATCGAGCCAAACGATGTTGCCGTGCTCGGCGATCGCGTCGCTGATCTTGTCGAGGTCCCGAATGACTCCGTGGCGCTTGCCCGCACGAAACTCTACGCAGTGTGGAGCGGAGCCCGTGCGAACCGGGGGGCCTTCGGCGGGGATCGTCTCCATGAGGCTGACTTCGACGGCTAGTGGTGATAGGTCTTCCAGAAGAAGTAGGTCGTCATCGTGATCGCTACGACGATCACAAGACGCCGTACGACCTCCGACGGTAACCGTTTCACGAGTCCTGCCCCGAGGTAGCCGCCCGCGATCGCACCGACGCTCATGAAAAGCGCGGCTTCCCACGCGATCGCTCGCGCGATGACGAACGGGACCACCGCTACGCCGTTGATGACCGTAGCGAGCAACACCTTGAACGCATTAGCGCGCCGCATGTCCCCGATTCCAAGAAACTGCAGGAGGGCGAGCATCAAGATGCCGATCGCAGCTCCGAAAAAGCCTCCGTAGACGGCGATCAACGTTTGCGCCGCCAGTCCGAGCGGAGATTCCAGGGAGAGCACGCCGCCCATGCGGTGCGCGAAGCGCGTCAACTGCGGCCCGGCGATGAAAAGCACGGTGGCGATCAGCAACAGGTACGGGATCAATACGCTGAAGCCGTCGTTCGTCGTGCGCAGCAGGAGGACGGCGCCCAACACGCTGCCGACCGAACTCGCCGCCAGCATACGCAGCAGGACGGGGCGCGGGATGTCGATTTCCGAGCGAAAGGAACCGGCCGATGCGAACGAGCCAAGCCACATCGCCACGTTGTTTGTCGCGTTGGCTTGAATCGGCATCACACCCGTAGCTAGGACGGCCGGAAATGAAATGAAGCTGCCGCCGCCGGCACCCGCATTGATGGCGGACGCGACGAAAGAGGCGCCGAGAATGAACAGATCACCCGAAACGTTCAGAAGCTGACCATCTCCCGCAACTCATTTTCGATCAGGACGACGCGGCGCGCGATCAGCAACTGCGCGAGCCCTAAGGTGTAGCTCGTCTTCGTTATCCCGTGCTCGTCCTTGAATTCGCCGAGGTGCGCGGGAAGGGGACGTCCGCGCGCATCCATGTGCGACCAAATTCGCTCTTCGACCGCAAGCGCAACGCCCGGATCGATGTGGCCGTCGAGCTCGATCACCGTCTCCGGATATCCGCCGCCGGCCGTTTGCCGGAGCTGCCGAATCGAGGTCGAGCT
>Ga0302326_10010173_pt1 | contig 20396 bp, 13 predicted proteins | sample Palsa_T0_3_FD_202264 | JGI IMG/M metagenome (GOLD analysis project Ga0302326, IMG submission 202264) | Peat permafrost microbial communities from Stordalen Mire near Abisko, Sweden - Palsa_T0_3 | ecosystem: Environmental > Terrestrial > Soil > Palsa > Peat permafrost | place: Sweden: Abisko...
CGCGACAAGATATGGCAAAAACTTTGCGTAGCTCCCGGTGGACACCGCAATTCCGATGGTGAATGCCGGATTTAGATATGCGTCGCTGCTTCCGCAGGCGATGGCGGTAAATATTCCCGCCATCACGGCAAACGCCCATCCGGCGGTGATTACAATCCACCCGGAAGCTTCGGCCTTGGAGCGCTTCAGCAGGACGCCGGCGACCACGCCATTTCCCAGTAAAATCATCACCAGAGTGCCCAGAAATTCGCCGAGCAGCGGGGATCTCATCGAGTTTCCTTTCGTTCGGGAGAAGCATTAACTGGCCGGACCTTCGCTTGGCGCGCCAGCACGATTACTCCAGCCAATCGGCGGATTTCGCCACGGCACGCATCCAGTAGCGGTACATTTCCGCACGCATTTTCTTTTCCATGTTTGGCTTCCAGGTCTGCTCCACTGCCCAGTTCGACCGTAGCTCATCCAGATCGTGGAAGTAATCCACCGCCAATCCAGCAGCGTATGCGGCGCCGAGCGCGGTAGTTTCCTTCACCGCTGGCCGCACCACTGGCCGATCCAGGATGTCCGCTTGGAACTGCATCAGTAATTCGTTCTCGACCATTCCGCCATCGGTTCTCAGGACGTCCAGGTGAATACCAGAATCCTTCTCCATCGCTTCGAGGACCTCGCAGGTCTGGAACGCGGTGGCCTCGAGCACCGCGCGCGCGATGTGACCCTTGTTGGCGTAGCGGGTGAGACCCGCAATCACGCCGCGAGCGTTGCTCTTCCAGTGCGGCGCGTACAGTCCCGAAAACGCCGGAACGAAATAAACGCCGCCATTGTCCTTCACGCTTCGCGCCAGGACTTCGACATCCGAGCTTTTCTGGATCAGGCCAAGATTGTCGCGCAGCCACTGCACCAGCGCGCCGGTGATCGCGACGCTGCCCTCGAGCGCGTAACACGCGGGCTGCTTGCCGAATCGGTAGGCAACGGTGGTGAGCAGGCCGTGCTTGGATGGCACCGCGCGAGTGGCGGTGTTCATCAGCATGAAGCAGCCGGTGCCGTAGGTGTTTTTCGCCTGACCCGGCTGGAAGCACACCTGGCCGACGAGGGCGGCTTGCTGATCGCCGAGAATCCCGGCGATGGCCACTCCTTGCACCACGGTAGTCTTCGCGTGCGCGTAGATCTCGCTGCTGGACCGAATCTGCGGCAGCATCGCCCACGGAATGGCAAGCGCTTTCAGGATTTCCAAATCCCAATCGAGGGTATCGAGGTTCATCAACTGGGTGCGGCTGGCGTTGGTCACATCGGTGATGTGAATGCCTCCGTCGGTTCCGCCGGTGAGCTGCCAGACCAGATAGGTGTCAATATTTCCGAAGAGCACATCGCCCGATTCGGCTTGCGCTCGCACTTCCGGAATGTTTTCGAGGATCCAGCGAATTTTCAATGCGCTGAAGTATGTCGAGAGCGGGAGGCCGGTCTGCCGCCGGAAGCGGTCCTGGCCACCCACCTGGGAAAATTCCGCTACGGAATCGGCCACGCGCATGTCCTGCCACACAATGGCGTTGCCCACGGCTTGGCCGGTCTTGCGATTCCATACCACGGTGGTTTCGCGTTGGTTGGTGATTCCCACCGCAGCGAGATCGGCGGGCAATAGCGAGCGCTGGGCCATCGCCGCGGCAATCACTTCCTGGGTATTCCGCCAAATTTCTTCGCAATCATGCTCCACCCATCCAGGGTGCGGATAGATCTGTTCGTGTTCCTTCTGCGCAACGGCTACCACGCGACCAGTGCGATCGAACACGATGAACCGCGTGCTGGTAGTGCCCTGATCGATCGCGCCAATGTAACTCGCCATACGTTTCCTACCTTTCTGCCCCGTGGCAGCGCTTGATATCTGCGCTAGGAGCCGGAAAACGGCTCGGGCACCAGGCCTGCCGCTTCCAGATAACGGTTGATTCTGGTTACATACTCGCGAGTGGCCGAGGCTACAACGTCATCGGACCACCCAAGCTCATCCCCAAGGATTGCGGAGACCACCGGCGCGGCGTGAATCGCCGAGCGCCAACTATAGAGTTGGACTCCGAGTCTGCGAAAGAGAATATCTTCGATGCTCAAGGCCATTTCGTGCCGGACGCAGTGTACGACTTCGGCGCGGATTGGCGCCAAGTCTTCGAGTATCGGCTTTGCGAGTTCCGCGTTTTCGTTCTGGAGTTCGAGGACCTTGGGCGCATTGGTCCCAAACTTCGCAGCCAGGTGACGCGCCGTTCGCTCGGATAAGTTATAGCCACTCGCCAGTGACTGCCAATAGTCAGCTGAATATCCCGCGGCGCCGGAGAGCGGGTGGTTACGCGTTACGGACGGCGTCACGAGGGTCCCAAGATGATTCTGGACGGCGTTGATTGCGTCCTCGGCCATGGCTCGATAGGTGGTCCATTTGCCGCCCATAATGCTGACCAGTCCGGTAAGGGGATCTATTTCGCAGACATCGTCACGTGAGAGTTTCTTAGTCTCGCGAACGTCGCCCTCACTCACTAGCGGTCTGGCCCCGGCAACGCCACTGAGAATGGATTCCGGAGTAAGGGCGCGCGCCAAATACGGATTGAGGCGGCGCAGCAAAAGCTCAACGTCGTCTTTGGAAACGAACAAATCGTCACAGGCCTCCACCTCCTGTTCGGTGGTTCCCACCAGCAGGCGGCCCATCCACGGAATGGCAAACAGCACCGTCCCGGCTTCGGTCTTTGGAATGAGCAAGGCGTCACGGCTCGGCATCAACTCCAGGGGAAGCACAATGTGAGCGCCCTTGCTGAGCCGCATTCGCGGCGCGGCGCTAGGGCTTGCCAGGTGACGAACCGTGTCAGCGAATGGTCCGGTGGCGTTCACGAAGCAGCGCGCTCGAATCGCGACTTTTCTGCCGGTGAAGCAGTCCTCAATCTCGGCGGAATCCAATTTTCCATTGTTATCTTTTCCGAGCCGGATGACCCGGGCGTAATTCAGAACCTCACCTCCAGCGTCTGCGAAAGTGAGGCAAAGTGCGATGTTGAACCGCGCGTCATCGAATTGACCATCGGAGTAGGCCACCGAACCGACCAAATGTTCAGACTCAAGCGCCGGCATTCTGCGAAGCGTTTCTTCCCGCGACACAAAGTGGCTTGACGAAAGGCTGGCGCCACCCGCCATCCAGTCGTAAATCTTCATCCCCACGCTGTAATAGGCAACATCCGCCCAACCAAAGCATGGAATCAGGAATTCAAGGGGCCGAGCCAGATACGCGCCGTTCTTCAGCATGACCGTGCGTTCGTGGAGCGCCCGGTAAACCACACGGAATTGCGCGCGATCGAGCCCTTTGATCGCCGCTTGCAGATACCGGACGCCGCCGTGGATGATTTTTGTGGAGGTGCTTGAAGTGGCGCCCGCAAAATCCACGGCGTCGAACATCACCGTTTTCAAGCCGCGGAGCTGAGCATCCAGAGCGCAACCCGAGCCGGTGGCGCCCGCCCCGATCACGCATACATCGAAGGTTTCCCCTTCGACGCTGCGCAATACTGCATCGCGGGTTTTCATGGGTTCCGGCGGATTCCAAGGATCAGACTGCAGCGGCAACCAGATACCAACCCCCCGGGCCAGTGGTAGCAGAGCAGTGCCGTCCCAAATGGGTCCGCACCGCACCACAACAACTAAACCCTCATCCGGCATACGCGAGGGTTCGACGATCTCGCCTAACTGTGTGCGATCGTGATGTGCTTGGTGATCTTGTAATTTTTCACAGATTCGTGCGACAAGTCTTTGCCGAATCCCGATTGCTTGAACCCGCCATGCGGCGTCTCCGACGCGAGTGGCATGTGGTCATTGATCCAGACTGTTCCGAACTCGAGCTCCTTACTCAGTCGCATGGCGCGCCCAACATCCTTGGTCCACACTGACGCGGCCAACCCGTAGACCACGTCATTTCCGAGACGCAGTGCCTCAGCTTCATCCTTAAAAGTGCTGACGGTGATGACCGGACCAAATACCTCGGATTGGATGATCTCCGCGTTCTGAGGTGCGTTGGTTATCACCGTTGGCTCGTAGTAGTAGCCGCGCTCACCCCAATGTTTCGGAAAGGCACCACCGGTAACCACGGTGGCATTCTGAGAGCGTGCCTTTTGCACCAGCTCGTGAACCCGGTCCCGTTGCACTCCAGAGATCAGTGGACCCATCTTTACGCCGTCGTCAAAAGGATCTCCCAACGTGAAGCCACGCATCGCTTCAACGACTGCGTCGGTGATCATTTTGGACTTGCCTTCATGCACGTACACGCGCGTGGCGGCAGTACAATCCTGCCCGGTGTTTAGACACGCCGCAAATGTCGCCTTTTCAGCCACGACCGCCGGATCGGCGTCGTCGAACACAATAAACGGCGCCTTGCCGCCGAGTTCCAAATGCACACGCTTCAACGAAGCGGCAGCCGTGGTCATCACTTTCTTTCCGGCTGCGCTGGATCCGGTGAAGCTGACTAAGCGAACGTCCGGATGCTCAACGATGGACTGGCCGGTTTCATTCCCTCCGGTGATGACATTGATGACTCCAGGAGGAAAGCCCGCTTCGGCGGTTAACTCGGCCAACATCAAGGTAGTCAGAGGCGTCGACGGGGCAGGCTTGAGCACCAGCGTGCAGCCCGCCGCCAAAGCAGGGCCAATTTTCCACACGGCCAGCAGCAGCGGATAATTCCAGGGCGCAATCTGGCCCACGACGCCGACCGGCTCACTTCGAAAAAGAGACGTAGAGTTGGGCAAATAATCGCCGGCTTCATCGCCGTAAGTATCGCGCGCGCAGGCTGCGAAAAATCGGAGGTGATCGATAACTGCGGGGAGATCCATGCCCAGGCTCAGGTACTTGAAGGGTTTTCCGGTATTCTGAGTCTCGACCCGGGCAAATTCCTCCGCCTTCTTCTCTACCAGCTCGCCCAGTTTCCAGATCATGTTCTGCCGGTCACCGCGTGCCAGTCCCGTCCAGCGTCCGTCGTAGTACGCTTTCTTGGCCGCTTGAACTGCGCGATCGACATCTGCGCGACTGGAATTCGCCACCTCTGCAATTTTCTCGTGGGTAGCAGGATTTTCGATGGCTGTTTTCTGGCCGCCCACACTGTCAGTCCACTTACCGTCGATCCAATTTTTCCTGGTGTCCATGTTTCCCTCGCTCAACGTCTGGATTAGGTACTAAGCATCCTGCAAACCTACTCATGCGGCTAATGAGCATTTTTCACTGGAGCCGAAGTCGCGAATCTTTGAACAAGCTACACATTGCATGGCTTCGATTCCGTCCTGCATCACATCAAGCAAGTCGCGTTTTCTCTCGGACCCGGCGCTGCTCGAGAGCACGCCCAAAAAAGCCTCTCGCAGCTCAGTATTAACGTTGAACTTGCACACCCCCAGGGCGATGGCACGGCGGACCATCGCAGCCGGAAGGCCGGAGGCGCCGTGCAGCACCAGCGGGACATCCACCGCACTACGAATTTCAGCCAATCGTTCCATATCAAGCTTTGCCTCACTTTGGTAATGCCCATGAACATTGCCTATGCACACCGCTAGGGAATCGGCTCCCGTTTCCCGAACGAACTCGGCCGCCTGTGCAGGGTCGGTGAGCTTGGCGTTTCGCTCGGGCACTGTTAAGCCATCTTCAGTTCCGGTAAGGCGACCCAGTTCCACCTCGGCGATCGCCCCTGAAGCATGGGCTAGCACCGCCATTTCGCGCGCAAAGGCTACATTCTCCGAGTAGGGCAGATGGGACCCATCGGCCATAATCGAGGGCACACCAAGCTCCAGAGCCCCGCGAATATCGGTGGCCAAAGTCGAGTGGTCCAGGTGGACGCCTACCGAGACTTGCGCCAGCCGAGCCGCGGCCAAGCACAGACCAACCAAGGGCTTTCCAACCACCCGAATCGCAGCCGGATGTATCTGCAGGATCACCGGACTGCGTTCACTTTCCGCGGCGCGCAGCACCGCGCAGACTCCCTCGAGGTTATAGACGTTGAACGCCCCCAAGGCGTATGCATTTCGTTGCGCACTGAGTAAGAGTTCCTTGCTCGATGCCAGCATAGTTAGACGCGCCTTCCGTTGCGCAAAGCTTGAATCATCTCCGCCAAGGTACCCGTGTCACCCACATTGCCGGGGAATACAGCGTACAGCAGCCCGGGCCAGCGGCTGTCAGCGCCCGTAAGCCAGACCGGAACGCCAGGGAACGCTTGACCAATTACCTCGGCGCGCTTGATTCCTAATCCCTTGACCGCGACATCCGCAGAGGTGATGCCGCCCTTCGCGATAATCCAAGCGGGGCGCTCGGTGATGCGGTGCACGACGTCAACCAGCGAGTCCGAAATAATACTGCCGACCTCCAAGGCCCTGTTGATATCGTCGGAGGCAAATTTTCGGCTGGTAAAAACCATCGTGTCCTTTCCAGCCGTGAGTGCCTCGTTGGCAGCAGCGGCGACCTGGCGAATCTCAGCGTCACGAACATTTGGGTCAAGCAACCTCTCGACCTGGACCTCCAGACTGCAAACCCCTGGTAGCGCTCGCGCGGCCGCAATTTGCGCGCTACTCTTCTGAATGTAGGATCCCGCTACGACCAATCCGCGGGCACTGGCGCCATGCAAGCCAATACTCGAGAGTTCGCGCGAGTCGAGCAAGGGCCGGGCTGGCAGGCCGCCACGGATCCGTACAAACGATGCTGCCGTCCGGTAGATAAATCGCTTGCCATGGGCCTCGGCCCGCAGCAGACCGGCGACGAACACCTCAAGGTCCCGGTAACTGGCAGCATTCACTATGCACACCTTTCCGCCAGAAATTCCTTCGAGCCACTGAGCGACTGCTGGCGGACCTCCACGGCGCAACTCTTCGATTGAGATGGACAGAACATCATCTGGAGAGACATGCCCGCCGCATTTTTCGCTCACCCACGAGCGTAGGTTTGAATTCTTATAGCCGAACGTGGCATCTCGAGCGTATTCGGTTTCGGCAGCTGGAATCAACCGATCGCCGTCCTGAACATAGTGGGTATCGGAGATTGTGAGGCGGCCACCCTCGAAGAAGCATGGAATGATGAGCGTAGCGTCAAACATTAATCCTGATCCCTCGATCAGGGCGTGTACCTCGGCGGGGTAGTGGCCTCGAAGAGTCGAATCGCTGCGGCTGATCATGACGAATTCTCGCCCCGTGGCGTTTGCGGCCAGGGCTAAATTTTCCGCGATGGAGCGATTCATCTCCCGTGCTTTGTCTGCGGGCACGCTGCGTGAGTTCGTAAGTATGTAGGCCACAGCGCCTGGTTCAACGAATAACTGAGTCAGCGACGGCAGCGACCACTCCGTTAGGACCGGCACGCCGTAGACGGTCTGGGTGCCGGTTGGGTCATCGTCCAGCACCACAATCTTCTGGCGTGATGCATGCACAGTAGCCGCGATTTCCTGCAGCAAATCCCGCGGCCACTCTCGCGGCAGAGAGCCCAACAGCTTTGCCTTCGTGAGTCGATCGCCGCGATCGCTGCTGGGAATCCACTCCAAAGAGGATGCGGTGTCAGTAGCGGGGAGGTACTCCAATCCCGTGTACCCCGAATAGTTGAGCTTTTCCAGCGCGCGCAGGACTGCGGGGTAATCGATGCTCCCCGTGCCGGGCTGATGTCGGCCGGGTGCATCGGCGATTTGAATATGCCGGATGTCGGGTAGGGATCTGGTGATGGTATCGAGCAGAGCCTCGTTCATCATCTGCGAGTGGTAAACGTCGTACTGCAATTTGACGTGGGGATGACCTACTTGCCGGATGAGTTCGAGACCCTCAGCAGTGCTGTGCAACAGGCTATCGGGGAAGTCTATAGTATTAAGGGGCTCAATCAGGAGTGTGACGCCAGCCTGGGCAGCGAGCGGGGCCGCCCAGGATAAGTTCTCGATTGCGCAGCTTATTTGCTCGCCGCGTTCAACGCCCGGGACTCTCTTGCCAAACATTGTATTTAGTCGGGTACACTTTAGGAAAGTTGCGAGTTCGAGGGCTTCCGTTAGGCTTCTGTGAAAATAGTCTCGCCGTCGCGGATTGCTAAGAGTACCCCATTCTCCAGTCGTCTTGTCCCCCGGGTGTAAGTTAAACAGAACTTGGACAAGATCCAGAATCTCCAAACGGGCTTTTATGTCCTCGCCGCGAAAACCGTAAGGGAAGTGATATTCAACCGCCGAAAAACCGTCGCGAGCAGCAATGGCAAAGCGTTCGAGGAAAGGGTGCTCGGTGTATAGCATGCTGAGGTTGACGGAGTACCTGAGCGTCATTTTGATTGACCGGTCATATCTGGGATCGCTTGTATGCTCATCCAGCCGCCAACGTTTCAGCCAGACGCTGGATTGCGAGGCGAGGGCTCGAAAGAATCGGGAGCAGTCGGTCCGCTTCCGGCAGAGTTTCCACGATTCTGGCCATAGAAGCTTGCGCCAAGACCACGACGTCCACCTGTGGAATAAGTTCCTGCAGGCCCGCTCTAACCAGAGCATCGTGTTTGGTGGTATCGCCGGCGAGAAGAGCGTCGAAGGCTCCCTCGCACAGCTTGGAAATGACGCTTACCTTCTTTCTGGCAGCAGTAGCCTTGCGCTCGATCAAAGAGACGGTAGGCGTCAACGTGGTTCTTACGGTTGCTGCGACGCCGATACGGGTGCCGCTCGCGAGGGCTAGGTCAGCCATCGGGTCGTCGACGCGTAACACGGGTATATCCACTAATGCCCGGCCAATCTCCGCGGCGGCTCCGATCGATGAGCACGTAACCATGACCAAATCAGCCCCCGCTTGTTGAGCCAACACCAAGTAGGTGACCAGGCGATGGATGGTGGTTTTGGATAACTCGCCATTCCGGATGGTATTCTGCAAAAGGCTTTCGTCAACAACATGATACAAATCGATCTGCGGAGCTAATTCGGTTACAAGACTCTTGAAAACTGCTGGCAGAGTGGTGACGGTATGAATGAATACAACACGTTTCCCGGGCATTAAGGCTCCTCTTTCAGGGATCGTCAGACGGATTGGATAATTCGCTTATCCTTTCCCAGGGGTCGGGGCCAGCGGCTCTGAACGGACGCATCGAGTTTTGCTAAATCATCGATGTTGAACTCAGAGGACTGGCAAAACGAAAAGATTTCGGTCTCGAGGCGATCGATTTCGTGGCCGACCCTTGCCAGATCCAACGGAGGAACTTCTGGGGGAATTGCTAACACGCCGTGCATGTCCCCAACAAGGAGATCACCGGTATTCACCACCAATCCGGCTACGCGAACGGGGCCGCTGTAGTCGATGAAAGCCCCGTATCCATGGGAGACGACGACCTCCGTGGAGAAATAATGGAAATCGAGACGTCGAACCGCGTCCAAATCCCGCGCCCCACCTTCGGTGACCATTCCGACGCAGCCCAGCGCCTTGTGCACGTTGGAATTCCACTCGCCCCACATGGCCCCGACCGCGGGAACGTCGATATCTTGAACCACCGCGATTTTCGGTCCAGGTTGCTCGGCAATAAACCGCCAGTAATCGGGCTCATGCACTGACGGGCGAACCTTGCTGGGCGGCTGATCGGTCGACACGCGAGCGGTAACCGCATAACCCACCATCAAGGGCATCTCAGGGAAATGGCATTTGATCGAGGAGTTACAGAAGCCCGAGGTGGGTACGACGCCAAATGTTTCTAGGGCATTCGCAAGGGTTGGAACAGTAAGCTTGCGAAGCGCATCCAGTTCAATCGCTGAGTGCCGTGCTGACGTCATTCATCCACCTCATCGCAAAGTGAGTGCAGCAGCCAGCCTGGTCGGAATTTCGACCCGTCGTTCGCCGACTCGGGCAGTGGTAACAATGGACAGGCGCCGCAGATCCCGGGCCGTGAATCCCATCACGCCCGGATATCAAACTTCGCTTCCATCCTGGTCAAGACGCGGTCCAGAATGCCCACGGCCCGTTCGATTTCAGACCGTTCGATGACCAACGGCGGTGCGAAACACAAGCGGTTGTAGTAATAGCCCGAAGTCATACAGAGAATTCCCTCATTGACCAACTCGACGGAGGCCCAGGCCGTAGCATCGTCCGCCGGCTCCTTGGTTTTGCGGTCCTTGACCAGTTCGATGGCTAAATAAAGGCCTAAACCATTTACGTGGCCGATCGAGGGGTGACCCTTGCTTAATTCTTCGAGACCGTCCAAGAAATATTTCCCCTTGGTCGCGGCATTTTCAGTGATGTGATCGCGTTCGAAGATCTCCATGACCTTGACGCCGCCGGCACACGCGGTTGGATACGCGGTGAAGGTGGACGAGTGACCTCCGGGTCCCCAGGAGTCCATTATCTCTTTGCGGCCGGTCACCGCACTGAGCGGCAAGCCGTTCGCCAGGCATTTGGCCATGATAATCAAGTCGGGAGCGACATCCGCGTGTTCGATCGCCCAAAACTTTCCGGTGCGGCCCATTCCATTTTGGACCTCGTCGCTAATAAACATGTAATCGTACTCTTCCGAGATTTCCTTCATGCGCTTCAGATAAGGAAGGGGGGCCAAGATGTATCCGGCGGAACTTTGGAATGGCTCGATCAACATCGCGGCAACATTAGTGACTTTCGCTTTGGGATTGTTCAGCCAAGTCTCTTTACTCTTGAACATATTTTCGACTTGATCCGCGCAAAACAAATCGCACGATGGGTATTCCTTTCCGTAAGGGCAACGGTAGCAGTACGGGAAAGGCGTGCGAACAACCGCCGTATCGGCCGGGGGGATGGGATAGCTATAGGCCATCATCGAGGCTTTGCCAGTTAAGGCCATGGCGCCAGCGGTGCGTCCGTGAAAATCGCCCCAGTGGGTCATAATGATTGGCTTTCCGGTATACCATCGGGCAAGTTTCATCGCGATTTCAACGGCTTCTCCGCCCGTGACCGCCCACATTATTTTTTTCTCGAAATCTCCAGGATGGCGCTCGGCCAGAAGACGCGCTAGCTCCGCGCGGACGTCCACGGGAAGCTCGGCAAAGTGGTTCAGCTAGTCCATTTGGGCTTTCATCGCATCATTCACTTCGTTGTTGCCATGCCCGAGAACGTTGACCGTAAACCCTGCATGAAGATCAATGTACTCGTTGCCGTCTACATCGTACAGTTTGGCGCCTTTGCCGTGATCGAGGACGGGAGGGCAAGTAAAGAGGGCGAAATCCAGATGGCCGGTGGATTCGTAAGACAAGGTCTTCATCAAAACCGCTTTAGACTTTGAGCCTCGCGAGTGCTGCTCAACGCGCTCCCGTAGTGCAGCCTCGGAAGAGCGCATCCTGGCGCGTTCCTGCAGCACGCGGTCTTCGAATGCAGTTGGCACTTGACCTCCTCAGGAGACGAAACAGATCAACGACCTAACGGCAAACCCAGCCAAACTCGGGAAAAATCGGCTTCAGATTCCTGGCTGCGCGCGATGCTCGAACCGGCCGGCATCCAGCATAGGCTCCCGACCTCGATCCGCCGGACTGTCCTCCCGATTCACTTCCTCCATCCGTTTCACCAAGGAAGTGCCGGCATCTATGATGTGCTTTCGGACTATCTCCTCGGCAGCTAACGGATCTCCGGAGCGTATGCCCTCCAGGATCGCCCGATGCGAAACGGAGTCTGGCACCATGTCCGACCGATACAACTTTGTGTTGAAGATCAAAATGAGGGTTTGAGACTGCAAATTCCCGACTACCTCCAGTAGGAGCTGGTGATGGCAGCGCTTGGTGAACACGCGATGAAACTCCAGGTCCGTTTCGATCAGTTCGGAATTGTTTCCTTCTTTCTCCAGCTCCTCGAGCCGCTGAATCAGCTTTTCGAGCTCTAGAAGGTCGGGAGCCCGATAGGCCTTCTGCTCCATGGCCAGGCGAACGGCGTGTGGTTCGAGGAGGGAACGCAGGGTATAAATCTCCTTCGCTCGCTCTAACGAAAGCTTGGTGACAAAAGCGCCACGATGCGGAATGATTTCGATCGGTCCGCCCTGCTGTTGGAGTAGCCGAAGAGCTTCGCGAACAGTTCCTCGAGAGACCTCTAATCTCTTGCTGAGATCGGCCTCCGGGAGTGGCTCGCCTGGAGCAAAGTCTCCGCGGAGGATGGCGTCTTGAATATTCTTGGCAGTAGCAGCAGTTAAGGTCGGCGGACGGCTGACGCGCATCATGTGAGTGGCCTTCTTGTGACGTTATATATTTTATTGAAACTTGACCCGCCCACATTGCCAGACAAAGAGCTCAGTTGTCAATAATTAAAGTGTCGGACAATCAATTGTAGCGAAATCTCTTGACATACAATCATCCATCAATGTATAAGCTCGTTCTCAATGGGGCATCTGGCGGTCGGCCCACGAAGATAACTCTAACGGCTACTCTTCGGAAAGGCCAAGCAACGACCAGAAGCAGAGGCGTCGTGACATTACATTTGCGATGAGGGAGAGAGTGATGCTTACCACAGAGGCAGCTGCGAAAATTCGTGGGGCTTTGGTACTAATGATTCCGGTGGTGGTGACTCTATTCGTCCTGCTGGCCCTGTTGCCCTGTCCAACGCAGGCCCAAGTAGACCAGGGGTCCTTCGTTGGATATGTTACCGATCCGAGCGGCGCCACCGTGGCTGGAGCAACGGTTAACGCCAAGAGCTTGGACACGAATGCGATTGTATCGACGTCAACAAATACACAAGGCTATTACGAATTTCCGCTACTGCCGGTTGGAAGGTACTCGATCAGCGTCGAAAAGGCCGGATTTCACGAAGCGGTCACCGCCGAAATGGAACTGCACGCCGGCACCAAACCGAGGGTGGACATGGCGTTACAAGTCGGCGCCGTTACCCAACAGGTGACCGTGACCGGCGCCGCCGAGCTTATCAACGCGACAACCACAGATCTCGGCCCGGTGATCGATTCCACCAAGGTTACCGACCTACCTTTGAACGGTCGCAATTTCACTCAGCTTTTCTCTCTGCAGAACGGCTACAACCCGAATGGCGGCCAATCCGCTCGGGGCGGGGTTGAGATTAATGGCGAGGCATCGTCAGGTAACAACTTTCTAATGGACGGCGTCGATATGTCGTTCGGCGAACTAAGCGGAATAGGCATTGCTGCTATCGGGGGAACTGGAAACCTGATCAATACCATCAGCGTCGATGCCATTGAGGAATTCAAATCCAGCGCTGGTGCGTTTGACGCAGAATACGGCCACGCGAGCGGTGCGGTGATCAACGTGACCACCAAGTCGGGTACCAACGCATTCCATGGATCCGGCTGGGAGTACTTCCGCAACAACGCGTTGGATGCGAACCCTTTCTTTACGAATCTGGACGGGCTGTCGGAGCCCAAGCTGCGGCAGAACCAGTTCGGAGCGAATCTGGGTGGTCCGATCCTGAAAAACAAAGTGTTCTTTTTCTTTAACTACGAAGGGGCCCGGGTGGAACGAGGGAACCTGGTTACGGGTAATGTGCCCACGCCTTTCCTGCTGAGTCAAATCACCGATCCTGCCATTTTGGCGAACTTGGCGCTGATGCCGACGACCTTCACGCCCACCTCCAATCCGGACGTAGGTCTCTTTTCGCAAAATGAGGTGAATACCGACAAGGAAGACACGACACTATCTCGCGTTGATGCCAACCTGTGGAAGCAACATCTGTCGTTCCGCCTCGCATGGAACAAGCAGGTGGAGAGCAATGCCCTGATCGAGCCCGGATATCGTCAGGTGTACCCGATACCTCTCAAAAACATTACCGCATCTGACACATTCCAAATCGGCTCCGACAAAACCATGGAGATTCGTTACGGCTACAACCACTGGCCCATTGCTCGCCACATTCAATCGACCAATCCCAGTGAGAACCAGAGCCTGTACGGCACGACGCTGGCGGATGTCACGACAGCCATCAACGCGGCTGGATTGACCAGGACGTTCGTGTTTAACGTTCTGAATTCCGATTCCCCCAGCCACTCTTTCGTTGACAACTTCGTCTGGGTGCATGGATCGCACACTATCAAAGCAGGGGCAACCATCGAGCATACCAGCAGCAAGCGCTATCAAGTGGAACCCATCATTTATTACTACAACAGTATACAAGACTTGATAAACGACAATGTGTTGGCAATGCAGATGACCATCGGAAATCCTGGGAGAGGATACACTTTTACTGACTCCGGGTTCTACGTGCAGGACGACTGGAAGGTCAATCGAAGATTCCAACTAAACTACGGTTTGCGGTACGACTATTACACGACGTTCAAAGGACCTTACGGTCTTGCGACGTCCGATCCATATGGTCCTCGGGTTTCGCCTGGACAATCCATTTGGAACGCTAACCCGGCGGACTTCGGTCCGCGATTGGGGCTGATCTACGACCTCACCGGATCTGGAAAAACGGTTATACGCGCAGGCGTATCCGAGTCGTACAATCCGCCAGAACCATATTGGTATTGGGACGCGCCTTTCATCGATCCAAGATTGTCCGCGTTCCCGTACATTAATACTAGCCAACTTCCCGCGAATCTATTGCCGGTGACGTTCGGCCAATATAATTTCCAGAATTTCACACAGGCAGTCATTCAAAACCCCAACGACATACCGCCGGGACTGGAATTGGGTTTCAACCTTCCTACGCGACATCACCCCGACGAACGCGTCTACAACTGGAATTTTACAGTTCAACACGCGGTGACCAATAGCATGAGCGTCTCCGCATCGTATGTTGGCAATCGGGATCTTCACCAGTTCGCAACGAGAACTCTGAACCTCCCGGTGGATCCGGTTATTCCCAACAGTCCCAATGTTGGACCGGCGGTTCTGCTGACTGACGACGGGCGGACGTGGTACCACGGTTTGCAGGTGGCAGTAAACCAACGGTTCTCTCACGGATACAGCTTCGATGCCTATTTCACGTGGTCGAAGACGATGGTTTACGACAACGCCGACGGCACCAACGAAGTCGACAACACCACCCAAGACTTCAACAACATCGCGGGCTCGATCGGCCCGAAGGAGGGCAACATCGGGAAACGCTTCACCCTGGTGCACCTCTATAACGTGCCCACACCGCGCAGCCTAAGTAACAACGCCTTTGGACGTGCGGCACTCGGGGGCTGGACGGTGGAAGGGATTCTGAATGTCATCGGCGGCGAGAATTTGAACGTCATACTCGGAACCGATGTGGTCGGGGACGGTAGGACGTCAGCCGATCGCCCGGACGCTGTCGCTGGCGTCTCACAGTACCTTCACAACGCAGGGCCGACCGTCTGGCTCAACCGAGCCGCGTACGATGTTGCCGACCCGACCAACCAGCATCGCTTTGGAAACCTCGGATACGATACCGCCGTAGGCCCGAGCCAGTTCACCTGGGATCTGGGGATTCACAAGTCCTTCACGGTGTGGAGGGAGTCGAAGGTCACATTCCGGGTGGAAATGTTCAACTGGTTGAACCACCCAACATTTAACAATCCAGATCCTGTTCTCACGGACGCGACCTTTGGAGAAATTACCAGCGGAGGTATCGGCCGAGAGGTTCAGCTCGCACTGCGATACGACTTCTAAGCGAAATGCGCAGCGACAGCTGGTAAGCGCAACGGGGCGGAAGCGCGGACGATCCCGCCCCGGGGCTGTCAGGAAAGCGATGCGGAAGTGGGGATCAGTTGCTGCTGCCGAGAGAACCGGCGTCGCATCTTTTTGCGCCCTCGCACTGGTGACGGTGATCGTAGGGCTGACAGGGGGCGAGGGCGCTTCTCGTACGCCGAAGCCCGATGCGAGTGGGTTCAGCCAACAGATTTTGTTCCACTCTGGCGAGGGTTCCTACTTCTGTTTTCGCATTCCCGCACTCGTCGTCACAAATAAAGGAACAATTATCGCTTTTGCGGAGGCTCGCCGGACGGACTGCGCTGACTGGGATCAGATCGACCTGGTCGCTAAGCGGAGCGAAGACGCGGGAAAAACCTGGAGTCCCCTTCGGGTTCTGCTCCACGAAGGGACGCGTTCGATAAACCAGCCCACTCCCGTGTTGGATCGCGAAACTGGGGTCTTATGGCTGATATTTTGCAAAGACAATCAGCAGGTGTTTGTCGCACAAAGCGCTGACGACGGGGTCAGCTGGTCACTTCCGAGAGAAATCACCGCTCAAGTAAAGGAGCGCACCTGGAAATACGTCGCATCGGGACCGGGACATGGAATTCAGCTGAAAAACGGGCGCTTGCTGGTTGCTGCTTGGGGCGACGTAAGTCCGGGACCTGCCGGCTGGCCGCCGAGTTGGGGTGAGGTGGAATTTACGTTCACGATGTTCAGCGACGATCACGGGGCAACTTGGCAGCAGGGTAGGCCAATGTATGAGAATTTGACGGAAGAGGGAATGGTCGCCGAGACTCCAAACGGGCGTGTGTACATGGCGCTGCGAAGCCTGCACGAAAAGAAGAGGCGAGCACACGCCTGGAGCGACGACGGAGGGTATTCTTGGTCGCGAATCCAGTTTGACGACGCTTTGCCTGATCCACCGGCGGAGGCGAGCATCATTCGAATCTTGTCGACAGGATCTGACTCCGAGGGTCGGTTCCTGTTTGCCAATCCGGCCAGTGCGGTGGACCGAACCCACCTAACGATTCGAATGAGCGAGAACGATTGTCAAACGTGGCCAATTTCGAGATTGCTGTATGAAGGCTCTTCTGCTTACTCCGACCTTGCTCTGGCAGATGACCATACCATTCTTACTCTTTTCGAGGCGGATGACTATTCTAAGCTGCTACTCGCCCAGTTTAATTTAGCTTGGTTGACGGCGGGGAACGCGGGCCATTGATTACCGCTACCTTGAGATTTTGTGTTCGGTCGGAATTTAGCGAGGTCGCAAGCGTTCTGATATTGCCATTATGGCCACGAAGAGGTGGCCGGTGTTTCTCGATTTTTGTGCGCGCAACGGACGTTGGTTTAGGAGGAGGTTTATGGACCGCACCCGACGAAAGTTCATGCTGTCGAGCATAGGAGTTGGCGGTGCTCTAGTCTGCGGTAACGCTTTTGCAGGTGTTCGTGAGCCGGGAGGGCCCGCAGCGCTCTCCAGTCGGACCAAGTCGATCACGGTCGACGTTCACGAAGACTCGGAGTTTTCCTGTTTTGAAGCGAATCTAACCAGGTGTTCCGCAGGAGGCGTCATCGCGACTTTTGGGCGCGCGCCCGCGGGCTCGGAAACCGGCGATATTCTAGCCATCCGTTCGGAGGACGGCGTCACATGGCGGAACCTAGAGCCTACGCGTTTGTTCTCACGAGACCAGGGCGGCGGAACGAACTATGGTCATCAACTAGCCAGCATAACCTTTCTGGCCGACGGCACGCTCATTGCCTTCAGCACGAAGTTTCGATTTCTGTTTGAAGGCAAAGTCGGTTGGAGAAGAGGATCAGAAATGGATGGCGTGTATGTGAGCCGATCTTCGGACGGAGGCCGCAACTGGGGCGACGCCCAGAGGGTTGACATCTCACCGTACCGCATCGGGTGGACGCGTGGCGCAGCTGTCGAGATGCCCGATGGTGGCTTGCTTCTACCGCTCTCTGGCCAAAAGGGCGATCGATATAGCGAGACGGACGAACCGATCTCTACTTTTCTGATGCGCTCTGTAGATGGTGGTCTCCATTGGAGGTTCCACAGCACCTTGGCCGCGGATACCCGCGGCGGACCGGATTACGACGAGCCTGCGATGGTAAGCCTCGGAGGCGGGCGTCTGTTGTGTGTACTTCGGAGTCACCAAAATCCGAGCCGCGATCCGCTGGGAGGATATCTATACACGACCATTTCCGATGATGGTGGTCTGAACTGGTCCCGTCCCCAAAAGAGCAGCATGTGGGGCAATCCTGCTAACGTTATTCGCCTGCAGGACGGACGGATTCTTTGCACGTACGGTTATCGCATGCACCCCGATCCAGGCGTGCGAGGATCCGTTTCAGCGGACGGCGTCGAGTGGAAGCCGGAGGAAACGTTCATCGTCAAAGCGCTGCCGGATGTTGCCAGTGATCGCATGCAAATCGGATGTCCGAGTAGCGTGCAGCTAGCTGACGGCAGAATCCTTACCGCTTATCAAGTGTGGGCCAAGAGCGAAAAGCGCGAGGGAGACAGTGGGGCACGGCAAGAACGGCAATGTCTAGAAGCAAGTGTGTATCGGATTTAAGAAACTTTCAGACCGTGACCTGGGTGCAATGAGTGTGACCGGCCACATGGAAGTTCTGTAGAGCACGACGAACGGCCCAAAGTATCCGGGATCGCGGTCCCAAGGGCCAACCTAGAGGAGAGCCGAATGAAGATTAAAGATCCAGAGTACTTCACGATTTACAAAAACCCGGATCACTGGGAAGCGCACACGTGCGTGTGTCAGTTAAAGAATGGCGACATTCTGGTCACTTTCAATCAAACGCGCGAAAAGACCCACGAGGATTTCGACACGCCTAAAGTGATCCGTTCGACGGACAACGGCAAGACCTGGGATCCACAGAGCATCGTGACGGTCTGGCAGCAAACCGACACGTTTGGCTCGGATATTCCCTTGATCACCCAAATTTCCGACGGGACCGTTCTGGTCAATCATCTGGTCAACAGCTTCTACCACCAAAAAGGTATCCTCTCCGACTCAGGCCCGCAATCGGAAATGAATCGGTCGATTGGTTGTGAGGGCACGTGGATCAGCCGGTCAAACGACAACGGCCACAGCTGGGAGCCGAGCTACAAAATAAACCACGAGCCGATGCACTGGATTATGCCGGAAGACAGCATCCTAGAATTGCCGAATGGCACGTTGTTAATGGCGGTGCTTGGTCAACTGAATACACGGCGCGAGAGGAAGGATCAAGAACCCATTCGATCGGTTCTCATGCGCTCCGACGACAAAGGGTTCCATTGGGAGTACTACTCAACTATTTCGTTCGATCCGTCGGGTATTATGTCGTTCGATGAACCCTCTCTCGGCCGGACTCCCGACGGCACTCTCATCGTCTTGAATCGAACAGAAAATCTGCCCAGAGCGAGGCACGGGAATTTGTGGTTTACGTATTCCAAGAATGACGGCGAATCGTGGAGTCGTCCGGAGTGGACCAATATTTGGGGATACCCGGCGGACATCATTCAGTTGAAAGATGGAAGAATGCTTGCGGTTTACGGCTATCGAAGAGCGCCATGGGGTGTGCGTGGTTGCATTTCAGAAGACGGAATGCACTGGGACGTGAAGAACGAGTTCGTCATTCGCGAAGGCGGCGTGGCGCCTCCGACTCTTCCGGGTTTGTGGTGGCACATCGGCTATCCTCACTCGGTGCAACTCCAGAACGGCCGGATCTTGACCGTCGATCACAATTTCACTGAGAAGGAGCCTTGGATGCAGCAGGTAGTCGGAGTTTTGTACGACATCTAGACATCCAAGATCTTTCGCAAATTAACAAGGGCCGTGAAGCAGTGCGACTTCCGCAGGAGTGATTGGCGCAGGGCGGGACAGCCTAGTTCGCGTTTCGATCACCCTGCGGGAGCAGCGTCGTCCTCGTTCACTGAGATGGTTACTTGTGACAATACCAGTTGAGAGTTTGTCGAACCCTACCAGTGCCTCACGGGTGCGTCCCTACATCAAGCATCTTCGCTGGTATATATGCGCTCTCCTCTTCTTCGCTGCAGCGATCAATTACCTGGACCGCCAGACAGTCGCCGCCCTGAAAGAAGATCTCTCGACTCACCTGGGCTGGTCCGAGGCTGGCTACGGGTGGATCAACTTCTCCTTCCAGCTTTCCTACGCACTGATGATGAGCTTTGCGGGGCGCCTGGTAGACGTCTTAGGAGTGCGTCTGTGCTTCGCGATCGCGGTCGTGGTGTGGTCGTCGGCGGCGATGGGCCATGCGCTGTGCCGCACCGTATTCCAATTCAGTATCGCCCGTTTTTTCCTGGGTGCGGGAGAGGCCGCCAATTGGCCTGCGTCGGTAAAAGCAGTGGCGGAGTGGTTTCCTAAGAAAGAGCGAGCACTCGCCACCGGGATTTTTAACGGCGCCAGCAACTTCGGGGTGATGTTTGCAGCCGTTGCCGTATGGGTTGCCCACGCATTTGGCTGGCAGTCCGCCTTTATATTTACGGGCGGGCTGGGTTTCGTTTGGTTTGCCTTTTGGATGAAGTATTATTACGCCCCTCGCCAGCACCGGGCGCTTGCGCCGCAAGAGTTGGAATTGATCGAAAGCGATCACGAATCGGTCGTCGCCGAAGAAGAGGCGATCAAGATTCCCTGGGTCTTCCTGCTCCGTTATCGGCAGGGATGGGCTTTCTTCATCGCCAAGTTCATGACCGACCCAGTGTGGTGGTTTTATCTTTACTGGCTACCCTCCTATTTGGTCAAGGAGCGCGGATTTTCGACGATGGCTAGCATCTCCGTCCTGATCTTGCCGTATTTCACTGCGGATCTGGGCAGTATCGGCGCTGGATGGCTAG
>Ga0302326_10010174_pt1 | contig 20395 bp, 25 predicted proteins | sample Palsa_T0_3_FD_202264 | JGI IMG/M metagenome (GOLD analysis project Ga0302326, IMG submission 202264) | Peat permafrost microbial communities from Stordalen Mire near Abisko, Sweden - Palsa_T0_3 | ecosystem: Environmental > Terrestrial > Soil > Palsa > Peat permafrost | place: Sweden: Abisko...
CGCACACTCTTCGCGGGTTCGAGCCGGCTTTGGTCAGTGGGGCCGAGCGTAAGCTGGCCGCTTTTCCAAGGCGGCGCCATCGCGGCCAATGTCCGCCTGCAAAAAGAATTGACGGACGCGGCCTCCATTACGTATCGGCAAACCGTGTTGCAGGCCTTGGATGACGTGGAGAACGCGCTGGTGGCCTTTGCCCGCGAATGGGACCATCGCCAGGCGCTGAACGAAGCCGTCGTGCAGAACCGGCGCGCGGTGGATCTTTCCATGCAACTTTACACGCAAGGCAACACCGATTTCCTCAGCGTCCTGGACGCGCAGCGTTCGCTTTACACCTCCGAAACCGCGCTCTCGCAAAGCAAGGCTTCCATCTCCACCGATCTGGTCGCGCTTTACAAAGCGTTGGGCGGCGGATGGGAATAGGACTGGCGCGTGTGATTAAAACTGGTGAGGTTTCACTGGGCGATGCAGTGGTTTTGGGGAGCGCGGGCGTCTCGCCGAAAACTCTTCCGGCCGCCCGAGTTTCTTCGATGAGTCAGGCCGAATTCCGAAAAGACTGGCCGGCGAGACGCCAGCCAGAGCGACCGACGGTCGCGCTCCAAAATGTTTTCCACCAGCTAAATTCCATCTTTATTGACAACGGCTTGGCCTTGGAATAGAATTTTTCCCGGCTTAAAACCGGATTGAAGCGATGTGTGCCTGGTCTTCTAAAAAACCCTGCCAGCGCCAGCCTTTGCCGGGATTTACCTTGATCGAATTGCTGGTGGTGATTGCGATCATAGCGATCCTGGCGGGGCTTCTTCTGCCGTCCCTGGGCAAGGCCAAGCAACAAGCCAAAGTGGTTCAGTGCGCCTCCAATTTGCACCAATACGCCGCCGCCGTCACCATGTATGCGATGGATAACAATGGGCACCTTATGCAAATGGTTCAACAGTGGGGAGGCCCCTATCCTCATTATATGCGGTTAAGCAACACTCTGACTGACGGTGAGGTCGAGTGGAATATTGCCTCGATGAAATCTTACACGGCTGGTTTTGAAATGGGGCAGAGCAATGTTTTCGGCATTAATTTTTGCCCGGAAGTGAATGCTTCGCGCATGCTGGAATGGATCCAACAAGGAGACTTGCCCACGCTCAATTTCATTGAAGGCCCTTATGCCTATTGGGGCAGGGTGGATGTGCTGGCCCTGCAAAATCCGGGCTGGCTCCACGCCAGCGCGGCGCTGGACCTTACGGGCGCAACGCTGCAAAGCCAGCAATTGTTGATGAGCGATGTGATTAATTGGGACGGGTCCTCATCCGCTTATCGCTACAACCATGGCTATAGCGGATGGGCTTTTGCCCAAAGCCTGGCGGATGGCCCGGTCGCATTCTTTGACTCGGGGCCAACCCCGGCCATACGCGGCATCAACCAGGCTTTTGGCGACGGCCATGTCCAATGGAAAGACAAAAATCTTTTCCGCGCCCTCGCTGGGATGAGCGACGTTGGCAGTTATCCTTACGGAGCTGTTCTGGCTGGGGATGGGGATGTTGATTATTATTGACGAGAGAGATGGTCGCGAGGGCCAAGTTTTCGAGCCTAAATTAAGGGTCGACGAGATCTCGGTGGAGTAGCAGCAGCTTCTGGGGAGCGCGGTCGTCTCGACCGCCGTTTTCGGTGTCTCGCCGAAAACTCTTGCGGCCCGCTAATCTTCTGTAATGAGTCAGGCCGAATTCGGAAAAGACTGGCTGGCGAGACGCCAGCCAGAGCGGTCGGGACCGCGCTCCCAAAAAGTGCTGGCATCACACGTCGAGTTTTCAACGTCATTTTCTTGAACATTGACTATGAGGCGGGGACGGGCGACTTTCTTCCACGAGTGACAGACTCTATTCGCCAACGATTACAGGAACTGCGCCACGCGCTTTTGCATTTGCACAAGATGCTCGTCGAATCCGAGCGGGTGACTTACGAAAAAACGGTCGGCACCATTCCGTCGCCGAATCGCTTCCTGCAACTGCTCACCAGCGATCCCTGGTTTGCGTGGCTGCAGCCTCTCTCGCAACTTATCGTGGCTATCGATGAAGCTTTGGACGCCAAGGAACCCAAGGCCGCGACCGATGCGGAGGCGACGGGTTTGATCAAAGCGGCGCGCGTGTTGTTGGTGGCATCGGAGCAGGGGGAGGATTTCCCGCGCCATTATTTCGATGCTTTACAGCGCGATCCCGACGTGGTGTTGGCCCATGCTGATGCCGCCCGGCATTTCAATACTCTCGAGGGCTAGAAGCAATTTCACGACGAAGGTCACGAACACGAAGTTTTGGAAGACTGAAATTTTAATGAGCCGGTTTTGAACGCATGTCATTTTCTTGCATGCAGCGGGATGATATCGCCCCTGACGGGGCCCTTACAGGGTTGTCATTTCTCGTTGTTTTCACGCAGGGTAGCTCGGTTCCTCGCAACCCTTAGGCTGAGTGGTTCAATCCCCTTGGGATTGGCAGAGCCGACAATTGAGCCGTCATTTTCATTCCCCATTCCACCGAAAACAGCGAAGAACCCTTATCGCCGGGAAAACGGCCCACATAAGCCTTAGCCCCGGAGGGGCGGCTGAGAATCCAATCCATGATCCTCGGCCGTTCCTTCGGAACTTATACGACTTAATATTCTTCGTCCCGGCGATAAATCGCCGGGCTATTCTCAGGCATCCCTCCGGGATGATTATGATTTGAAGGAACGGCCTGCCCACGCTGAATCACACCCGACAGTTTTTGCGGCCTGTGCCAGAATTCTTCGGTGAACTATCCAACAAAGATAGGACCCGCAGTTCCAACGGAACGGGAAAGTTCTCTTGTCCCGTCGTTGCCCTATTCCCCAACGCCAAATTACGAAGGGTTCCCATGACCCGCACTGGAAAAATCGCCCGACTCCCCGACACCATCCGCGACGAAATTAACGCGCGCCTTAACAACGGCCAGTATGGTCTGTGGCCGCTGCCCACACGGGTGGCGAGCAGAAACCCTTAGAAAGCAACCCGAACGCCTTGGGATGAAGCGACCCGGAAAGCCGGATACGGGAAATCCGTTCGTCCGGTTTGATGAGGGGTGACGTGGAACCACGGAACTGACAACTACGGTCAGTTCAATCAGCCTGTTTCACTTCGCCTACTTTACCAGCCTTTATTGTAGCCGAAAGCCCGCCATTCTGGCATTTTCCTGCGCATGATTCCGAATGGCCCTTCGATCTCCCGCCGCAACTTCGTCAAAGCCGCCGCAGCCGTTACAGTGTTGCACACGTTCAATGTTTCTGCTTCGCCCGGCGTGAACTGGCCCATTGGCTGTTTTAATCGACCGTGGATGCAAAAATTTGGCTCTTCGCCTCAACCTGCTTCCACCCCCCAACCCGCCAATTGGGGACTGGATGTCGCGCTGAGCGGAATCAAGGAAGCAGGCTTCTCCTTCATGGGTTTGTTGACGGCCATGCCCGGCGAACCATTTCTGGCTGACAAACCTGACACTGATTATCTTCCCAACTTGAGAAAGCGCATTGCCGACGCTGGCTTGAAAGCGACCATGGGCGCGTTGCGGATTAATTTTGATACGTCGCAGGAAGACATTGTCGGCCAAGTCCGTCGCCAAATTGATCGCGCCCAATTTCTAAATCTCGAATGGTTGCTGACTTTCGGTTTCGATAAAGCGGCGGATCAGGACAAGTTTTACCATGCGATGTCTGACGCCGCCGACTACGCGCAGGAACGCAAAATAAAATTGGTGCTCAAGCCGCACGGCGGAGGCAGCGGCGCGTCCGAGGAAATCCAGCGCTGCTTAAAGCAAGTCAACCGGCCCAATTTCAAAATTTGGTATGACGCGGGGAATATTATTTATTATACAGGCAAGGATCCCGTCGAGGAGGTTAAGCCCATTGCCGAACACGTCACCGGCTTTTGCGCCAAGGATTGTCCGGGCGAAAAAGGCGATGTGATGATCGAGTTTGGACGGGGCAAGGTCGATTTTCAGGGCGTATACGCCGAGTTAAAGAAAGCGGGTTTCAACGGCCCAAGTTTCATTGAATGTGCCGGTGGAAAAACCGTGGCGGAAGTGACCGCTAGCGCGCGCGCCAATCGTCTTTTCCTGGAGAAGATTTTTGCCTCACTTTGAAACAAGTCCTAGAAGTCGCTTTAGTCCTATGCGACTTATGGCCCCTGCCCTCTCAAAAATCCCAGTGAATGCGCCCGCCCAAAACGGAAACCGGACCGCGCGCTCTATTAAAAGCGGGATCACCGATGAATTGATAATCTGCGGTCACATGCAGGGTTTTCCAGACCTGAAAATTGTAGTAAGTTTCCATCGCCTTTTCCATGCTGTAACTCAGCGCTCCATCGCCCGCTAGAATTCCCGTTCCGCCGTCCTCCAGGAATTGCTGATGAATGCGCGAGGCGGCGCTCAAGACGCCCGCCACACCGAAAGTATCGTTCGTGCGCTGCCACAACTCGCCTTTGATGCTCACGCCCAGGGACGCGGAATCGTCAACATCGCTGTAAGCCCAGGCTTCCTCGTGGCCATCGCTCCAGCCCAGGCGGGAAAATACGCCGACGTCCTTCATAACCTCCTGCTCCAGATTCAAACAAAAACCATATTTATAACGGTAACTCCGCGTGGCCATGATGTCAGCCGGTCGCGTCGTGCTATCGACCGCTTCCTCGTAGCTCCCCATGTGGGCCCGATTCACATAGGACAAAAGCCGAACTACACCGGGATGCTTACCGAAGCTGAAGTCGCGCTCCAATTCCACCACCATGCCCCAGGCGCGCAAATAGCTCGGATCAATGGCCAAGCCGTTGGCCTCGCGCGGCTCCTGGAAAAATCCATAGCGCAAGGCCCATTGCGGCTGATATAATTCCGCCGCCAAACCCGTGATAAATCCCAGGCTGTTGGCTGGATAATCCCAGGCTTCGTTGCCAACGAAAGCCCAATTCATGAACTGGCTCTGCGGATCGGAGGCGTAACTATTATTGTCAAATATATCCAGCAGGCTGATTTCCCCCGCTGTCAAGACGACGCGCGATTCGTCCTGGTGGCCGGGCAGATGCAACGCGTCATCGGCCACCTCTTGTGACGGTCCGCCCAGGTTGATGGTTTGGCGAATAAAAGCTCTCGCGATAGTGAAATTGCCAATGGGCGCGCCGAGCTTGTAAGCTTCCGCGCTGGGAAAAGCTTCAACGCCAAAAGTCTTGCTCAGGCCATATCCCTGCCAGGCCAATGCGTCAAGGTGAAATTCAGCGGACGGCCACAAACGCAGCCCGCCAAACGTATCCACCGCCACTGTTTCCCTGGACTCAAAATGACTGCTTAAACTGTTGGGCCCCGAATACTGCGCGGGAAAAGAAGGATGCAACTGCCCGACGTCCGTGTTGGCCATGTGCCAATTCCACCAAGGCTCGGCGACCGGGGCGTTGGTGCTGGCGGGCGGCGGCTTGGCTTCCTGCGCGGCAGCGGCGAAGCCTTGCAAAAGCAGGCCCGTTAAAAGCCCGGCGACCCAGCGCCCGCCAGTCAATGGCACGATCAATCTCATTTGCCAAGTTTTACTATGAACACATTGTAGCAAGCTATATCTTTACCAGTACCGGCTTTCAGGCCCGCAACGCTAAATTCTTGGCACCCACGCGAAGTTTGTAAATTAAAATGCACTGTCAAAAGAGGGAAGTTAGACGCGAGGGTAATGCGGTTTTTCGCCTCAGATAAACACAGAGACACACAGACAAGCTAAAAGACCATCCGCTTGAACTGAATTTCTGGTCCGGCTTAAATTGATCTGTGTTTCATCTGTGCCATTCTGTGGCCCGCGTTATCAAGCGTCTCGCCAGCGGCGGGCAAGAAGAAGGGCAAGAAGAGGAGTCAGCATGAGACGATAATCGCCAAAAGGAATCAACCGTGCCTTCGGCACGGGGACTATATAAACCTCCGTGTTCCCGGCGTTGGAAACGCCGGGCTATTTTCGCAGTGCCCCTCCGGGGCATCAGCCCCGCACAGCCACGGCAAATTTATTGCAACTGCAGCACGTAGAATTCGCCGGCGGCATTATGCTTGACAACATTGGTGGCCGTGATGGAGAAAGCGCCGTTGGCGGTGAGCGTATTGGTCGCAAGAGAAGTCCACTGGCTGATGGGCAAGACCAGGTTCGTGCTGGACAGCAAATGATAAACACCGGTGGCTAGACCGTTCGTGCCGTTGAGCACCAGGTTGTTTCCAGACAAATGAGTACTGACAATGCGAGGCTGCGGTGGAGGTACTAGATCAAAACCCTGCACGTCCAGGCCAATCAACTCGACGCTCGGGTTGGGCGTCGCCTCGGCTGTTGCAAAGGCGTCCTGCACGCGCGGCGTGTGGGTGCCCGAGCTCCACCAATCGCCGTAATCGCCACTCGAATCCTGGTTGAACCGCACCAGGAGATTCGTGCCGTCGATAGAAAAGTAGGCGTCATCACCGCTGGTCGTAAAGGTCAAGCCCCCAAGCGAACTGTAGCGAAACACATCCTGTGGGAAAGGGTCGTCATTGTTAGGAAGGTCCGAACTAAAACCAAGAACCTCGTCCATCTCGTGCTCGACAACGGCCACGAGATCATATTTGGACGGACTAATGTTTGTGCGCGAAAGGTTCATGATCGAAGTATTGAGAGAGACGGTTCCTTCCGGCGAAGGCGGGGCCGAATATTGTGTAAGTCCCAGCGCGCGCAGGTTGGCGGAGTGGACGTTGATATTAGCATCGCCCGTGACAGGGTTGTTCGGGCCTAGAGAAAGATTAGCCAGGGCGATGTCATCATTGGTGGTGGTGGCATCGCTTTGGAGCGCGCTGAGGAATTGACTATAAGGAATATTATAGTATTCCCAACCACTTTCACCCAACCCTTCGCTCATTTCCTGGAATTGGATGGTGACGGTGATGGGATCGGCAAAGCGAGCCTCATAAAATTGAATGGCCATATTGATCGTGCTCTCGATGATGGCGGCGTTAGGGTCGCTGGTAATGGTGCTGTCCCAGACCGGAATGATGGTCAAAGCCGGGGCGGGCGTGACCCAGGCTAAAAGGAAGAAAATCCATGCCGTTCCAATGAGGCAAAGGTTCTTCCTCAGGAATGGAATAGGAAATCTCAATTTGGGTTTACTGTCATGTATTTTTTGTTGTAGCTGCCGATGCATCGCCCGGAGATTAAGCCAAGGCTAATGATTGTCAAAAAAGTTATTGGGTGAGTCATCTCGCCAGCTTGTTCCGTAGGAACCGGTAATAGCCCGGCGATTTATCGTGGTTCTTCGCTGTTTTCAGTGGAACAATGCAGGCGGCATACGGAGCCTCGAAAGGTGCCTTCCTCAATCCCAAAGGGATTGGATCATTTAGCCCAAGGTTGGCCCGATTCGGAGAATTCGGAGAGGGCCTACCTTGGGTGACGGCCCGAAAGGTCATCAACCCTGAAAAGGGTTGAATCACCACCATTTATGAAACCGATTCAACCCTTACAGGGCCCCCGTTAGGGGCGACATATTCTCTTGCAATGAATTGAGATGCAGCCGTCGGTTTTCTTCTTGCTCTTCGTGTCCTTCGTGGTGGCACTTGCGTATTCCAAACTGGATTTACTCAAAAGCACTGGTCACTGGTCGTCCCCAGAACGATTCCGGCACGGGAATTCCCAGCAGCCAAAGCGCCGTCGCCGCAGTATCATACTGGACCACTGGTGAGGTAATGGTGAAATTTTTCTTCACGGATTTGCCCCAGGCGACCCACGGGATTTTGACATCTACCGTATCAGCCGAGCCGTGCGTGCCGACCGTCTTGCCTTCCTTATTGACGATATTGTGCGACCCGTGATCGGCCGTGAGAATAAACACGCTGTCGTCCAAAATCCCGGCCGCCGCCATGGCGTCTTTGATCGTCTGCAGCGCCTCATCACAGTCTTTCAGGGCCTGGATTTTTTCAGGAGAGAACGCGCCGTATTTGTGTCCCATCGCGTCCGGATCTCCGAAGTGAATAAAACAAAGATTGGGCTTCAATCGGTCCACGGCAGAGGCGAAGACCTTAGCGACGGCTTTGGCGCCATCATCGGGTTGCGGCCAGATAAAATCGTCCACGCTGCCGGGCAGATCGAGGTGCTTGAATTTCTCCTTCCCGACATACATGGCGGTTATGTATCCGTGCTCTTTGGCGATGCTAAAAATAGTCGGCACCTTGACCAGCCCCTTTTCCGGTTCGTAATCGTTCCAAAGGATTTGGTGTTTTTGCACACCGACGCCGGTGAGCATCGACGTATGAGACGGGAGGGTCAGGCTGGGAATAACCGTATAGGCCTCCCATGTATGAGCGCCCTTGGCCACCATGCCGTGAAATACGGGCAAGTCCGTCTTTTCAATGAGATCGGGATTGCCTTGATCATAGCTAATGATGATGACGTGATGAACTCGGGCGGCGTCGCTGGCAAAACAATTCAAAGCCAGAGTAACCCAAGTGCAAGCGAGGATGAAGAGGCGGAGATTAGATTTGGACATGGTGATTATGCGGCCTTGTTCGAGCGCGCACTTATTGGAGAAGCAGACGCCCTTCTTTGGCAAGGAATTTTTACAGAGGCTTAACTTTGGGGCGTAAATCTACTTTTGGTAGGGTCGCCTCGCCGAGGCGACCACGGATGGCTCAGAGCCGTCCCTACGTTCGAGTTAGGGATCATCGTCAAAACCTGATTTTCGCCCTTAACTTTATTAAGCGTAAACGTCCAAGCCAGATTGAGGGCTCGTGGCGGTGGGAGCGTTTTGTGTGTGCAACGCCTGCACGGCGGATTTGGCGGTTGAAAGCGCGGTTTCTGCTTTTTGCGCATTGCCGCCTTTGACCTGCGCCTCCAAGCCTTGCAACTGGCTTTGGGCTTTGCGGTATTGACTGCTTTCCGGCGTGGTTTGCGGAGCTTGCGCGAGCTGCATCTGCAATTGCTGCGCGCTTGCCTTGACGGCATCCACGCGCGAGCAATTGCTGTTGACCGCAATCATAAGTAGAGCGAAAACAAAAAGTATCGCTGGTTAGCTATCGGCGTCAAAAAGGTCTGACTTAAGCGGCATTTCAGACCCCAACCCCTCTAGAAGAAGTTTTTTGCGCGGCAAAAAGCATGCAGACACAGGGCTCGCTATGCCCGTTGATCCAAACACTGCCCTCCTTCTACAACGGGGTTCGGGCTTATTCATGCCCCAACTGTTTGATGCATATCCTTTGCGATTAGCATTTGACGTAAAGTTAGCAATTTGGTCATCATGTCATTATGAAGAAGTCACACACACAGTCAGATAAAACAAAAACTGGCCTCGGCAACGTCTCCCGCCGCCAATTCGTTCGCGCCAGCGCCCTCGGCGCGGCTGCCATTTCATTTCCCTTTGTCGGAAATGTCCTGGGTGCCAATGACAGAATCAATGTCGCCAGCGTTGGCGTGGGGGGCAAAGGTTCCAGCGACGTTGATAACGTTGTCGGCTGCGGCGGCAATATCGTCGCGATCTGCGACGTCGATGCGCGTCACCTTACGGAGAAGGCCAAGAAATTGGTGGAAGTGGACAAAATGCCACAGCCAAAATTCTATAATGATTTCCGCAAAATGCTGGAGGAAATGGAGCATAAAATTGACGCCGTGACGGTTTCCGTTCCCGATCATTGCCACGGCCTGGCCAGCGCCATTGCGATCGGCATGGGCAAACATGTGTACTGCCAGAAGCCGCTCACGCAAACGATTTTCGAGGCCCGGCAGCTACGCGACCTGGCCGCCAACAAGAAAGTGGCCACGCAAATGGGCAACCAAGGCAGCGCCAACAGTGGCCTGCGCCGCGGCGTGGAGATCATCCAAGCCGGCGTGATCGGCCAAGTGAGCGAGCTTCACGTCTGGTCGAATCGTCCGATTTGGCCGCAGGGCTTCGACCGTCCTCCCGGCGAAGACCCGGTGCCGGATTATTTGAATTGGGATGCCTGGATCGGCCCGGCCAAGATGCGTCCCTTTAAGGACAAAATTTACCATGATTTCGTGTGGCGCGGCTGGTACGACTTTGGCACGGGAGCGTTGGGTGATATGGCCTGCCACATGGTGAACATGCCTTTTAGGGCGTTGAAGATGGGCTATCCCACGCTCGTGCAATGCGAAGAGGCCTCGAAGTTGTATCCCGAAACATTCCCCAAGACTTCACGCATTCGTTTTGAATTCCCCGAGCGCGACGGCTTGAAGCCTTTGAAATTCTGGTGGTACGACGGTGATCCCAAAGAAAAGGATCCGGCCCCATTGCGCCCGCCTCCTGAAATCACCAAGGATTTGATTGAAGTTTACGAAAAACTGCCCGACAGCGGTTTTCTGCTCATCGGCGATAAAGGAAACCTTTTTTCGCCTAATGATTACGGCGGCGAGTCCTTGCTTATGCTTTCGGGTGAAAAAAGCTATTCCTCGACGGACAAACACGAGGCCGCCAGAGCCGTGCCGAAAACGATTCCTCGCCTACAGGGCAATGATGAAGACTTGGCGAACAAACAAGAGTGGTTTGACATGATCCGCAATGGCACGCCTTCTTATTCCAATTTCGCCATCGCCACCAAGTTGACCGAGATTATTTTGCTCGGCTGCGTGGCCTTGCGTGTCGGCGTCGGCAAAGAAATGCAGTGGGACGGCAAGCACGCAAAATCGCCCAACTGCCCCGAAGCCGCTCAATTCTTAAAGCGGGAGAATCGCAAAGGTTGGAATGCTTGACGCTGGAACGGAGGTGTGATTAAAATTGGTGAGGTTGCACAGGACAATGCAGTGGCTTGGGGTAGCGCGGGCAGCCCGCAAAGCGGGCAGTTCTTGTGTTGTTCTGGCTTCCCGGTCGCCGTTTTCGGCGTCCCGCCGGAAACTCTTGCCCGCCGATGCCCTGCCGTGAGCCAAGCCGTGTTTAGGGGAAGCTGTCTGGCGAGACGCCAGCCAGTGCGACCGGGACGGTCGCGCTCCCCAAAACCGCTGACATCGCGACCGAGGATATCCCGAGTGGCGGAAATGGTTGCAGGATTCTTTATCGCACCCAGTTTAATTCACACCCAAGAAAGGCTTGAGCTTAAGCCAGCCTCTTGCGCAGTCCGCGAAAACGCGGCAAGCTTTCCCACTGCTGCCGCCGAAAATCCGAAGCGGTAGCGAATCCGCCGACACAATATATGCGCTTATTTGATGCTATTCTTGCCGCGAACCGTCGCGCGTTGGCTGGAGACAAATCGACAGCTTTGCATGTAGCCGATTTCGCCGATGAGCTGCCCGTCATCGCCTTGACCTGCATTGATCCCCGCCTGAACCGGTTTTTTCCAGGGGCCATGGCGTTGCCCGATGACCAGTTCATCTGGCTGCGCAACGCGGGCAACATCGTCAGCAGCCCCATGAGCAGCACGATGCGCTCCATTGCGCTCGCAGCCGCAGTCAAGAATGGAAGGGAAATCGCCGTCATCGGCCACACCGATTGCAGGATTCGCCATGTCACGGTTAACGAATTAACGGAGCGCTTTCAAGCTCTGGGCGTCCCCCGCCATCAATTGCCCGAGAACCTGGCCGAGTTTTTTGATGTGTTTGACAGCGAAAGGCAAAACGTCATTCGCGCGGTCGAGTTCATCAGGCAAAGCCCGCTGGTCGGCCCCCGCATTCCAGTGCAAGGGCTGATGGTCAACGTGCAGACGGGCGAACTGGAATGGATCGTCAACGGCTACGAGGTGCTGGGCCGCCCCAGCCTCGCGCCCGCAGGATCAACATTGGCGAAGTAAAATTTCCCGAACGGAAAAGACACGGTTTAGTCGCAGTCGTAAAGGGGGCGCAAATCAGCTTTTGAGCTTTCCCGAGGTAGGGACGCCGCGCCGCGGCGTCCGCTCGGCGCAGCGCGCCGACCCTACCAAAAACAGATTTGCGCACCAGCAAAGCCTAGGCTGGCCATCCTCCTGGAATCTGATTAGTCTCATTGCACGATGGCCAGGCTTGTTTTTGATATTGAAACGACAGCTTTGCCGCTGGAAGGTTTTGACGCCGAGCAATCGGAATATCTTTTCCGTGACGCCGAGAACATGGCCGACCCCGTCCAGCGCCAAACGCGCCGCGCCGAAATTCAGCGGTTTTTCAGCCTCTGGCCTCTGACCGGCCAGATTGTCTGCATCGCCATGTCCAACGTGGACAGCTTCCGCAGCAAGGTCCTCTATCTAGGCGAAAGCGCCACGGCCGAAGGGGAAGCTTTGCCCGCGGTTGAATTTGTGGCGTGCGCCAACGAAGCGGAGTTGCTGACGGAATTTTGGGAGGCGGCCGCTCGCTACGAATCCATTGTGACCTTCAACGGGCGTGGCTTCGATATCCCTTTTCTTTATTTGCGCTCGGCCGTTCTCAACGTCGCCATTTCCCGCAAAGGTTGGCTCGGCTACAGGTTCCAGACCGAGCCGCATTGCGATCTCCTGGAGCAGTTGACCTTCTACGGCGTCAGCGGCAGGGAAGGGGCCGCGCGGCGCTTCAACCTGGATTTCTATTGCAAAGTCTTCGGCATTCCGTCGCCCAAGGGTCAGGGCGTCACCGGTATGGATGTCGGGCGCCTGATGGCCGAGGGGCGGGCGCGGGACGTGGCCGAATATTGTCTGGGCGACGTGCAGGCCACGGTTAAATTATATAAGATTTGGAAAGAGCGCCTGGCTGGAATAACCTGATGTCCGATTATGTCGCTGTCGAACAACGGATATGGCCCGGTGGGCCCACTGGTCAAACCACCGGTCGATCTTTTGATCTGCTTCGCCGTCAAGGAGGAGATGAAATTCTTTCCCAGTCAATCCTGGAAAGACAGCAGCGTGCAAATTTGGGTGACAGGCATTGGGCGGCGCAATGCTGCGGAAAATATACGTGACGCCATTGCCCGTGTCCAACCTGAGCGGGTCATCACCGCCGGTTTCGCCGGGGGCTTGAATCCGAAACTGCAATGCGGCGACGTCGTGTATGAACAGGATTTCGACGCTGGCTTTGCCCGGGAATTGGAGGACGCGGGCGCGGTTCCCGCGCGATTTCATTGCCACCGCCGCGTGGCCATCACTGCGGAGGAAAAAAGAGATTTGTGGCGCGAAACGGAAGCGGACGCGGTGGAAATGGAATCCTCCGTCATCCGCACGATTTGCCGCGAGTTCAAAATTCCGAGCGCGACGGTGCGGGTCATTTCCGACGATGCCCGCCAGGATTTGCCGCTGGATTTTAACGCCTTGATGACTTCGGACGACCGCATCAATTATCTCAAATTAATCTGGGCCGTGTTCAGCCATCCCGACCGCATTCCGAAGCTGATTCAATTTCAGCATCAGACCCTGGACGCCGCGCGCAAACTGGGCGGGGTGCTGGAGGATTTATTGGGGGCGGAGCGGCGCTGAGCCGGCCACGGGCGGCGACGCCGGGGAGCCTTTGGCAGCTTCGCTGTAACCGGTCAGGGCCGCCCCGATGGCAATGAGCAGCACACCGGCCCAACGAGTGGCCGAGACGGTTTCGTGCAGCAGAAATTGCGCGGCCAGGGTGGTGAAAATAAAACCAAGGGAGGTCAGCGGCCACACGAAGCTCACGGCGTTGGTGGACATCATGTAGAGCAACGCGCCAAAAAACACCGCTTCGAACGCGATGCCGCTGACGATCTTCATATTGGTTGCGCCGCTCTTAATCACGCGGACGATTTCGCTGACGCTGACTTCGCGCACGCCTTGGATATCCTTGAGGCCCCAGCCCAAGAGGGCGACGCCGATGGATTCAATTATGGCGGCGCTCACGAGAATGATTACAAACTTAGTCATATATAATTAAAGATCCTGGTAGCGAATCAACCGAATGCCGAGCCGTTCAGGCAGGTTCCGGATGTCCGGGTTAATCAAAGCATCAAATTCGTGCTTAAATTGATCGAGTGACGGATGCGAGTAAAGCTCGGAATCGCCGGCGGGCAAACGCGGCAAAAGTTTTGCGATGTAGGCCGCGTCCACGCGCCCATTTTGCAACATGCCGAAGACCGAAGCCGTGTGGCGGATATGACTCCGCCTTAACGCCCCGCGCGCACGGGCGCATAGCAAAGCAAAGATGGCGGCGTGGCTGGCGCGATAAGCCCATTGGCCGGAGGCCAGTTGGGCGTTGAGAAAGAAACGGTCGCGCGTCAAGCGCAGCGCGCGAATTCCCCAGCGTTGCGCATTGTCGAGAAGAATTGTGAGCACGGTGGGATGCAGATGGAGATTCAAATGGCCGTTCACATGGTCCAGCGGCAGACCGGTGGCATGGAATTTTGTGATTTGCGCCTCGATCTCCGCCTGCAATTCCTTTCGGCAAGCGGAGCTGAAAAAATAGCGGCAGCCCGTGGAAACGGGGTCATTCGAAAATCGCCCATTGCTGTTGGCCAGATGAGGAATTTGCGACGCAGGCAACGCCGCCGCGCCGCACACCAGCGCCAGATGCAGACCCACGCCGAGCTTCGGATTTTCCCGCGCCATGCGGACGGCCTCGTCCACGCCCGGTTCGTTCACCATCAGGCTGGCGGTGGTAAGAATGCCTTCTCGATGGGCGCGAAGCACGGCCTGGTTGATGGAAGGCGAACGGCCAAAATCATCCGCGTTGACGATAAGACGCCGTGTTGGAGGGGCAAGTTGGCTCATGCCGCAGACTGCTTCGCCTTGAGCAGGGAGACGGTTCGCTTTTTTTGCATAAATCGATTTTGACCAATTACGTTTTCCATCGCTTGACAGGAGGTTTGTTTACCGAAGTGTGATCCAGCGGTTCATCAGATTGCCGTCGGTCGCCACCAGCGCCTTAACGATCGCTTTAGACAACGCCCCAATCTGACTGGCTTTGAATCGCTCCAAATCATAGAACAACACGCCGCCGTGCGGGCGGTTGTCAGATACGCGGAGTGCAATCCAACCTGGAAGCGTGGCCCGGTCCTTGGAAACGAGCGCGCGCCGCTCCTGCCAGCAGGCCTCCAAAAGAACGTCGTCTGCGGCATTGATATAGGCACCATCTTGCCATGAGGAGACATGCTGAACATCTGCCTGCGGGCAAAGACGCTTAACGGCCTTGGCAACGTCTGCGGGGACATGGGCATCCAGGAGTAACCTGGCTTTCACACGCGGATGAACGAATGATTCGGGACCAATCGCTCTAATTCCTCAGCCGATTGCCGCTCGACCGCGCGGTCTGAGGCGATCTCCTCTGGAAATGCTTGTGCGTAAGCCAAGGCGGCCTTGAATAAGAGGACTGGCAATCGGAGCAGCCGGGCGGCCTTGTTGGCATTACCTTTGCAATCCTCCAATGTTTCAACCGCGAGCCATACCGGCAGGCGCACTCCCCGGACATAGGCCATCCGGCCAACGGGCGTTTGGCGCAATTCGATGCTGGGGTGCTTGGTCGCGCGCACGCCTTGCGTCACAAAATCAGCTCCGAGTGTGGCGGCGCTGGTCCCAAAACGCCGGGCTATTTGTTCCAGGTCCAGCTTCACTTCCTCGGCCACCCGCAATGAAATCGGTTTGGTTGCCATACAATGTGTACTTTGCCATTAGGCCCGCCGCGCGTCAATTGTGTAGTCCGGCCATCCCCAACGGGGATAAAAGCATTCAGCCCAGCGGTTGCGACGGAGGAGCTGCCCTGGGCTCACGTATTCAGATTTCACAACTCTGAATGAGTTGAATCAAATGGCTGCGATTGATGAAAGCACGAGCTAAAGAATTGCTAGACCGCGCAATTGCTGCAAACAAGCGTTCGCCCGCCAACGGAAGTGCATTTTGTTAGCTGCCGTGGGTTGATACTTGCCGTGCGCCGGACAAGTCGGTGCCGAATTAGATTGCAAATGGCCTACATTGCTGGATTATGAATTGCCAGCAACGCAAGCACCGCTGCCGTTGAGCAATTGGACTGTGGTCGGCACAGCCTCGAATATCGGTCCCAGCCAGTTTCAATTTACATCGCAGCCGACTACCAATGATTCACAACATTTTTTCAGTGTTCGCTCGCCATGAAGTTATTGACGCCTGCTAATCGTTTGACCGAAGGTGAATACAGAGAAGCGAGATCCTACTGAGGATATTCCAACACCCAATCCCCGCGCAAAACGTCCTGATTTCCGGCTTTATTCGTGGCCATGGTTCCACCGTCATCCGTTCCATTCCAGCCGACCGAATAGAGAACAAATTTCCCGTCGCTGGTGCGCCGATAATGGAACGGTTGGGCGGTGATAATATCATGCGGCAACGCCGAGGCAAATTGCGGCATCAAGTCGTCGAGAGAGTTGGGGTAATGTCCTTGCGCCAAACGAAAGCGTTCGAGCGCGCAGGCAATCATCACCTCATCGACGTCGGTCTGAGTGGCCGCAGTCTTCATGCTTGAACTCCCGTAGCTTGGCAGGGTCATGGACACAAAAAGCCGGTGGTGGATAAAGGCGCCGGGCGATAGCTGGGCGATGGCGAGATCGCACGAGTTGTTCAAGGCAGGATCGATTCGGCGCGAGAGAAGGTCGATGCGGGGCAAAATGGTATCGTCCAGGGCGCGATTGAAATTGAGTTGCTCCATCCGCCCCCATCCTCGTGGTTTGAAGCCGGTAAAGAACGGGTTCAAGCAGAAGTCGCGCTCGCCCTCGAAACACCGTTTGGTCGAGGACAGCAAGTCGATCTTTTGCAGGCGTTCTTCCAGGATTTTTAATTGACCATCGGACCACCGATGCTCAACCAATCCTTGCGCAATGGGCTGCAAGAGAATTTCAGTTGTGGCATAACCGACCAATTGCGAGATGAGCAGAGGTTCGTCGCGCAAACCATTATTGACACGCTGCATGAATTCAAGGTCTCGCAGCGCGCCGTCCGATTGGCCCGCAACCAATTCTGCTTCGCTTCGCAGGAGCAGGACTCTAAAGAACCATTTGATATGGATGAATTGCTGCATAGTCGCAGCCTGGACGTTGGAACTGGTGTCCCAGTTTGTGTAGTCGATGTGGAAGTTGCAATAAGGCCGCGCGCCGGCTGATTCCAATTCCGCGCGCCACGGCTCTTTCTTGTTGAGCGCTTCAAGAACGTTTGAAGCCGCTTGGGTGGAGTTGGTGGTGGCATGGCCGTACGCTTGCGACCAAATCGTTAAATCCGACGCCAAACCGTAGTGCCACCCGGGCCGGTGGGGCAGGTTGAGTCCCTGGTCTGGCAAGTGGATGTCCTCACCTTGCGCGAAGAACGGGATCATGGCCAGATTTTGATCGTCCGGCACTTTGGGAGGAATTAGAGCCACGGGGTCAAAGCTCCGGCCTTTGGCTTCCATGTCATGCTTGTATCGGTTCCAGGCGCGGCTGCCCCGCCAATCTTCTTCGGCGAGGAACAAGGCACCGAAGGTAATCAACGCGACCAAGATGAACACAATGCGACGGAAAATTTTCTTCAGGCGCGATGTTTGTTTGACAGTAGTTTCCATGGAGTTCAGCCTATATTTTGTTTGACGCTGCGAGACGAGCGTCGTGGTGGATGGGCGGGGCTGGGCGGAGCGGAGTCCGGGGCTTGCGCGATCATTTCCATTTCATGTTGGAGCAGGGCAAAGGTCTGCCAATTCATCGGCGGGACTTGGCCAACATTGGCCGAATCCGACGGCGCGGCGGCATGCAGGACAAACACGAGCGCCCACGCCGCGGCCAGACCTCCCCAAGCTTGCGGACACGGCCAAAGCCATTCGTGCCACCAGGGTTTGCCAGGGGATTCGGCGGAGGCCGCGTTCGCCGGGCGCAAAATGTCTTGCCGCCATTCCTGGGGAATCGGGCGGAAGGATTGGCGGCTCAGATGTTTTTCAAATTCGTCGTTCATTTTATCCTTATCTCGTCGTAAAGGGGACGCAGACGCTCGCGCAATTTGTCTAGCGCGTAGCGATAACGGCTGGCGGCGGTGTTGGCGGGGATGTCCAGGGTCTCGGCAATTTGCTCAAAGGTCAGCTTCTCCCAAAGCTTCAGATGCGTGACCGCTCTTTGTTTGGGCGGCAACTCGCCCATCGCCTCCGCCAGCGCCATGGCGAAGGCCTGTTCGTCCGGGTCTGCGGGAGCGGCGAAAATGGCGCAGGTTTCCGCGGCCAACGCCTCGCTCTTTTTCTCGCGCGAGGCTCGTCGGCGAATCAAGTCAATGGCCTGATTGTGGGCGAGCCGAAGCAAAAAACCGCGCCGATCCAGGACGCCGTCGAGCAAGGCAGGGTTACGGGTGAACTTGGCAAATAATTCCTGAAGAACATCGCGCGTATCGTTTTCGTCCCGGAGCAAATTGAGGACAAACGCAAAGACGGCCTGAGCGTGCTCATCATAAATTTGTTCCAGATTCAGGGATGACGACATTCCTTGACGGTGGGACGTTTGCCCCCGCTCCTTTTGTCTATTTGTCTCAGGCCACGATTTGCGAACAAGACTCCAGTTGGCAAGGCAAAGAAATGAAACGGCGGAGCATGGCGCAGGCGGCTTGAGGAAATTCGAGGGACTAATCGTTGCCGGGCTGGAAGCCTTTGATGCGGCGCGGGGGTGGTTCGGGCGGCGGCGCCAGCAGCGGTTGCAGTTTGGCCCAAACGTTGCGCAAGGCGGAATCGTGGTGCAACAACGTCTTGTCGATTTCCGCCAGGCGTTTGAGGATGGCGGTGTTAGTCAACAATTGTTCGCGCATCTGCATGAAGGCCCGCACGACGAAAACGCTCATGGCCACGGCGGCGGGACTTTTTAAAATGGTGGCGGCCATGATCGCGCCGTGCTCGGAGAAAGCCGTGGGCCGGTAGGCCGAGCCCCGGTAGCGCGCAGAGGTGGTCACAATTTGTGACCAGCTCGGCGCAACTCCTTCTTTTGGAGGCACATCCACGCTAATCAATAACCGCAATTTGCGCCATTCCTTGGCCGTGAGCTGGAACATGAAGTCGTCCGGGAACCGATCCGCATTGCGCTTGACAGCCTGATTGAAAGCCTTGGTCGGCACGCCGTAGAGTTCCGCCAAATCTGTATCCAGAATCACTTTTTGCCCTCGCAAATCAAAAATCAGGGCAGCGATGGGCCTTTTTGATTTCACAATTTTTCATGGGTCGAAGAATTCGGCGACGCATGCGGCAAGAGTCCTATCAAATACCCAAGGATGTCAAGCACTTTGATCGTGCGGAACTGGTCACAATTTGTGACCACCTCGGCGCAACTCCTTCTGTTTGTGATCTTTAGGTTGTATTTGCCTTTGCCAAAAGGTTCGATTAGAGTAGAACAAGGAAGGTTACCCCATTATGATGCAAGACACGATTTCGAAGATTGAGGCTCGAATTCAAAACGCCGCTGCGCTCGACGACACGCAGCGCGCGGAATTGCTCAAGTTGCTCGGAGAACTCAAAACCCAAATCACCGCGCTCTCCAGGACGCATCAGGAGCAGGCCGAAAGCATCGCCGGCTTGGCGGAACTGTCCGCGCGCGAGGCTACGCGCGAAAATAAAAATCCCGAAGTGCTCAAGCATTCGCTTGGCGGCCTGCAATCGTCGGTGGGGGAATTCGAGACCAGTCATCCGCAATTGTCCGGGCTGGTCAACCGCATGGCCAGCCTTTTGGCCAACATGGGTATTTGACAGCGAAAGGCGCGTTATGAAGTTTCTCAAGCTGGTTTTTATGGGGTTCTGGAGCGCGGTTTTTGGCGTCAAGAAGTTGTTCGGAGGAAAGGACAAAACCCCGCTCAAACCGAGAATGGTTCTCAAAGGCCGGCATGCCCAGATGATCCTGGCGGCGCGTCGCAGCAATGTCGAAGCCCAGGTGGAACTGGCCACGTGTTATTCCGAGGGCGATGGGTTGGAGCAAAATTATACCGAAGCGGCCCATTGGTTTGCGGAGGCGGCCAAGCTCGATGACGTGCGCGCGCAATTTAGCCTGGGCATTTGCTACGCCAACGGCCAGGGGGTCGGGCAGGATTACGAGGCGGCGGCGGAGTGGTTCCGAAGAGCGGCCGAGCAGCATAACCTCGGCGCGCAAGTCAGCCTGGGACTTTGTTTGCAAAAGGGGCTGGGGGTCTATCCGAGCGCGGAGGAAGCGGCGTATTGGTTCCGTCGCGCGGCCGAGAGCGGCGATCCCGCCGGCCAGATGAGTCTGGCGTCCTGCCTCCAAACCGGAGAAGGCGCGCCCAGGAATGAACCCGAGGCGTTCGAATGGTTTCGCAAAGCCGCCGCGAAAGGTTTGGCCGAGGCGGAGTTCAATTTGGGCAAATGCTTCCAGAACGGGCTGGGGACGGCTGTCAACGAAACGGAGGCTTTTATATGGTTCAAATCGGCAGCGGAGCAGGGGTTGGCTCAGTCACAATTCGAAACGGGGCTGTGTTATCGCGATGGACGGGGAACCGAGGTTGATTTGCCGGAAGCGTGGCTGTGGATGAGCCTGGCCGCGCGCCGCGCCGCGCCGGACGCTCGCGAAATTTGC
>Ga0302326_10010175_pt1 | contig 20395 bp, 19 predicted proteins | sample Palsa_T0_3_FD_202264 | JGI IMG/M metagenome (GOLD analysis project Ga0302326, IMG submission 202264) | Peat permafrost microbial communities from Stordalen Mire near Abisko, Sweden - Palsa_T0_3 | ecosystem: Environmental > Terrestrial > Soil > Palsa > Peat permafrost | place: Sweden: Abisko...
CACCTCCACCAGCGGAATGGTCCGGCGCCTGGGCGGAAAGCGCTGGCAGTTGCTGCACAGGCTGGTGTATTTCAGCGCCATTGCCGGAGTGATTCACTACTACTGGCTGGTAAAAATCGACGAGACGATTCCGATTCGCTTTGCCGTGGTGGTGGGAATCCTGCTGGGTTACCGCATCCTTTACTATTTCATGGAGGGTAAGGGCCGCGGTTCGTCCAAAGGACCCGCGCCTACGCCGTCCAAACAGCCCGCCGTTTCGGCCTGAATTCTCTTCGGTCCCACTCGCGCGCGGGCGTTCAGCGGGGAATTAAACCTTGGCTTCGGTGCCCGCGCGAATCTGCTGCCATCGCCGCGGCCGGCGCTTCACGTCCAGCACCTTCTTGCGCAGGCGCAGGAATTTCGGCGTCACTTCCACGTATTCATCGTCGGAGATGTACTCGATGGCCTGTTCCAGGCTGAGTTCGCGGTGGGGGATCAGCCGGATGGCTTCGTCGGCGCTGGAGGCGCGCATGTTGGTCTGCTTCTTTTCCTTGGTGATGTTCACGTCCATGTCCGCTTCGCGCGCGTTGTCGCCCACGATCATGCCTTCGTACACTTCCACGCCCGCGCCGATGAACAGCTCGCCGCGCTCCTGCAGGTTCCACAGCGCGAAGGCCGTGCTCATGCCCGCGCGATCCGCCACCAGCGCGCCGGTCGGCCGCGAAGCCATCTCCCCGCCGTAATCGGTCCAGCCGGCCAGGATGGAATGGATCAACGCCGTGCCGCGCGTGTCCGTCATCAACTGGCTGCGCAAACCGATCAGCCCGCGCGACGGAATGCGAAACTCCATGCGCACGCGTCCCGAACCGTGGTTGGCCATCTGCGCCAGCTCTCCCCGGCGGCTGCCCAGGCTCTCCATGACGATCCCGATATACGTCTCCGGGCAGTCGATCACCAGCATTTCCAGCGGCTCCACGCGCTTGCCATTTTCGGTGCGCACCACGATTTCCGGCTTGCCCACCATCAGCTCGAAGCCTTCGCGCCGCATGGTCTCAATCAGGATCGCCAGTTGCAGCTCGCCGCGGCCCAGAACCCGGAAAGACTCGGGAGTTTCGGTATTCTCCACGCGAATCGAAACGTTGGTGAGCAGCTCTTTCTGCAGGCGGTCGCGCAGGTCCCGCGAAGTCAGCCATTGGCCGTCGCGGCCCGACAACGGCGAATTGTTGACGGTGAACAGCATGGCCAGCGTGGGCTCGTCGATCGTCAGCGGTTCCAGAGGCGCCGGATGTTCGGCGTCCGTGATGGTCTCGCCGATCTGAATGCCCTCGACACCCGCAACGGCCACGATATCGCCGGCGGATACCACTTCCGCTTCATCGCGCTCCAGCCCGCGAAAGGTAAACAGTTTGGTGATTCGCGTGATCGGCAGGGAGCCGTCCAGCTTGGCAATGCCCACCTGATCGCCCCGCCGCAAAGTGCCCTGAAATACGCGGGCGATGGCGATGCGTCCGAGGTAATCGCTGTAATCCAGGTTGGTCACCTGCACTTGCAGCGTGGCTTGCGGGTCTCCCGACGGTTCGGGCACCGCGCTCAGAATCGTTTCCAGCAGCGGCGTCAGGTCCGTAGAATCGTCGCCGCCGGCCTCCGTCCATCGCCGGTGAGCCACGCCCGTTCTCGCATTGGTGTAGAGCACCGGGAAATCCAGTTGGTCCTCGGTTGCGTCCAGATCGATGAACAGGCTGTAGATTTCGTCCAGGACGGCCGGAGCGCGCGCGTCGGTGCGGTCAATCTTATTCAAAACAACGATGGGCGGAATCTTGGCCTGCAGCGCCTTTTGCAGCACGTAGCGCGTCTGCGGTAGAGGGCCTTCGCTGGCGTCCACCAGCAGGATCACGCCGTCCACCATGCGCAGGGCGCGCTCCACTTCGCCGCCGAAATCGCTGTGCCCGGGCGTGTCCACGATGTTGATGCGCGTATCCCGGAAAAAAAGCGCCGTGTTCTTGGCCAGGATGGTGATGCCGCGTTCGCGCTCCAGGTCGTTGGAGTCCATCACGCGATCGACCAGTGCCTCATTGCTGCGAAAAATGCCGTTCTGGCGCAGCATCGCGTCCACCAGCGTGGTCTTGCCGTGGTCGACGTGGGCGATGATGGCGACGTTGCGAATTTTCATTTTTTCTCTCGCGTATAAACAAATGGGGCTGCAAGTGCAACCTTGCAGCCCCTCGAAATTCGTTAAATCGAGTTCCCCATGCAACAGATGCACCCCTAATTTACCATAATGTTCTACCCTTGCGCCACGGGCATGTGCTCGTTAATGCAGCATTTGGGGGCGTTACGAGGCGACCCGGCTAAGCGGGCTGCTGTTGGGTCATGCAGTGCAGCGTGCCCAGCCCCAGCACCAGGTCGCGGCAGGCGATGCCCACCACCGCGCTCTTGGGAAAAAGCCGCGCCAGAGTGTCCAGGGCCACCTGATCGTTGGCGTCGTTGAACGTGGGCACCAGCACCAATCCGTTGGCGATATAAAAATTCGCGTAGCTCGCCGGAAGGCGCTGCCCGTCGAAAAATACCGGCGCCGGCATGGGAAGCGTCTCCACGCGCACCGGCCGGCCGTTCTGATCTCTCATCTTGCGCAGGCGCGCATGGTTTTCGCGCAGTGGCGCGAAGTTGGCATCCGCGCGATCCTTTTCCAGCACCGTGACCACCGTGGTGGGATTGACGAAGCGCGCCAGATCGTCCACGTGGCCGTGCGTGTCGTCGCCGCTGATTCCGTTTCCCAGCCAAAGGACCTTGGTTACTCCCAGGTAGTCCCGGAAAATCGCCTCCAGGTCCGCGCGGCCCAGCCCTGGATTCCGCGCCTGCACCGGGCTGAGCAGGCACTCTTCGGTGGTCAGCAGTGTGCCGCGGCCATTCACGTCGATGCTCCCGCCTTCGAGCACCACGCGGCGGCCCTGATACACGGGTTCCCACGCGGGCATCTTCAATTTGGGCAATATGCGTTTCGTGGCCGCATCGTCTTTCTGCCAGTCGTCGTATTTTGCCCAGGCATTGAAGTGCCAGTTGGTGACGGCCATCCCGCCACTACCACCGTGTTTCTTGATCGAGGCGCGTCCTGCACCTGCGGCCCGCCGGATGCCACGGGTGCGGGCTGCCGCCGCAGCCCGCCGGAGGAAGATCGGCCCGAAATCGCGGATCCAGCCGCGATTCGTGGGCGCCACGAAAAACTCCACCGCGGCCAGATTCGCGCCGCTGCGTTCGATCATTCGGCGCGCCTCGCGCTGCTCGCCGCGGCTCTGCACCAGGATGCGCACGCGTTCCACTCTCGCCAGATGCCGCACGATGTCCGCGTACACCCAGGGAATCGGCGCGAATTTTCCCGGCCAGTCGGTGCGTTCGTGCGGCCAGGCCAGCCATGTGGCTTCGTGGGCCTCCCATTCCGCGGGCATGCGGTATCCCAACGGCCCCGGAACGGAGTTTTTTCGCGGCGGGAAATTCAATCGAGCCACCGCTCCAGGATGGGCGCGTATGCGTCGGTGCGGCGGTCGCGGAGGAAGGGCCAGTTGCGACGGACCTCTTCCATGCGGCCCAGGTCGCATTCCACGATCAAGGTCTCTTCCTTGTCGGTGGACGCCTCGCCAAGCACCTGCCCAAAAGGATCGGCCACAAACGAAGAGCCCCAGAATTCGATCCCGCTTTCCGCCGGTCCCTCGAAGCCCACGCGGTTGACGGCGGCAACGAAAATTCCGTTGGAGATGGCATGCGCGCGCTGCACCGTGCGCCAGGCGTCCAGTTGCGCCGCGCCGTGCTCAGCCTTTTCCGAGGGGTGCCAGCCGATGGCCGTGGGATAAAACAGAATGTTGGCCCCGCGCAGGCTGGCCAGCCGCGCCCCCTCCGGGTACCACTGATCCCAGCAGACCAGCACGCCGATGCGGCCGAAGCGCGTATCGAAATTGGGAAAACCCAGATCGCCGGGCGTGAAATAAAATTTCTCGTAGTACAGCGGATCGTCGGGGATGTGCATCTTGCGATAAATGCCCAGAAGGCCGCCATCGGCATCCAGCACCGCGGCGGTATTGTGATACAGGCCCGCCGCGCGGCGCTCGAAAAGAGAAGCGATGATCACCACGCCGAGCTCTCCGGCCACTTTGCCCAGGGCTTCCGTGGAAGGCCCGGGAATCGGCTCGGCGAGATCGAAATTGTCGTGGTTTTCCTCGCGGCAAAAATAGGGCGAGCGAAAAAGCTCTTCCAGGCACACGATCTGCGCCCCGCGCGCCGCGGCCTCGCGAATGCCGCTGATCGCTTTGGCCAGGTTTTCAGCCGCATCGCTCGAGCATTTCCGTTGCAGCAGCCCGATGGTCAATTTCTCTTTCATAAATGGATACTACCATTCCGCCGCCAGCGCGAAAACTTTTCCCAACGCGAAGCGCGCAGTTTCATCCTTCCTTATCGTGCCGCAGCAAGCCGCGAATGCGCCGCAGCACGGCGGCCATCATGGCCGGCGTCAGCCGCCCGGTCTGCGTATTCTGCTGGCTGGGATGATAGGACGCAAAGAGCCGTGGCAGCCCATTCGGCAATTCACATTCGGCGCCATGCGCGAATCGATATGGCGTGCGCCCGGGAATTTCTCCTCGCCGCACCAGCAACCCGAGATACGCGTTAAAGGCGATCGCGCCCAGCGCCAGCACCGCGCGCGGCCGTAGCAAGCCCAGTTCCTCTTCAAGAAAACCTTCGCAATTGCGCAGTTCCGAGGGCAGCGGTTTATTGTCCGGCGGGGCGCAGCGCGCCGCGGCGGAGATGTAAGCGTTGTGCAGCGCCAAGCCGTCCTCGCGTTGCGTGGACGTCGGCTGGTTCGCGAATCCCGCGCGGTAGAGCTCCCCGTAAAGAAACTCTCCCGAGCGGTCCCCGGTGAACATCCGGCCGGTGCGATTGGCGCCGTGCGCTCCCGGAGCCAGGCCGATAATCATCAGCTCCGCCCGCGCATCTCCAAATCCTGGCACCGGGCGCCCCCAGTAGGTCCACTCGCGGTAGGCGCGCCGCTTGGTGCGCGCGACTTCCTCGCGGTACCGCACCAGGCGCGGGCATTTGCGGCAGGCGACGATCCGCTCGTCCAGCTCCGCCAGCCGCCGCTCGATTTCTTGCGCCATGCCCGGGCATCATAACAAAGCCGCCCGGCGGCCGGTTTGTCAGGCGCGCGTTCCTTCGGCTATCATGTTTCGTTCCATTTCGCACGCATCGCAGCTCGCTTTGCCACACTGGGCGCGCTCTGCCAAATTGGACGCCAACATACCCTGAAGATGGAGGACGCCTCATGACCATTGCCGTGGGACAACCCGCGCCGGAGTTTTCTCTGAAGGACCAGGACCAGAAAGACGTCAAGCTCTCGGACTATCGAGGGAAAAATGTAGTGTTGATCTTCTATCCGCTCGATTGGAGCCCGATCTGCACCAATGAGCACGCCTGCTTCGTCAACGATCTGAAGCAGTTCCAGACCTTGAACGCGCAAATTTTGGGATTGAGCGTGGATAGCGTCTGGTCGCACAAGGCCTTTGCCGACAAGATGGGCATCCACTATCCGCTGCTCGCCGATTTCCACCCGCGCGGAGCCGTGGCCGAAAAATTTGGCCTGTATCTAGCCGACAAGGGAATCACCGGAAGGGCCATCGCCATCATCGCCAAGGACGGCAAGGTCGCTTGGCTCAAAAACTACGACATTCCCACCGTTCCGGACATGAAGGAAGTAGAACAGGCGCTCGCGCAGGTGAAATAGTCAGCCCCGCGGCCCCGTGCGGCAATCCGAAGTGAAGACCAATCCCGCGGCGCGCCCGCGGGTTTGGCTTTTCTCCCCTGCTGGCGAGCCCAGCGTTCCTTCAGGCCTGCCCGCGGAAAATCAGCCACAGCAGCAGCCCGTTCAGGAGGATGATGGCCGCGGTCACCAGCCACGCCACCACCGCCACCCAGGGGCGGTTCGCGAATTCGCCCATCTTGGCTGGGTCATTGGTGAACTGCACCAGCGGCACCACCGCGAACGGCAGTTGAAAGCTCAAAACCACCTGGCTCAGAATCAACAAATTGGTGACTTGCTTTTCCCCGGCGATCCCGATCACCAGCGCCGCGGGAATGATCGCCAGCGATCGCGTGAACAGGCGGCGCACCCAGGGCCTGAGCCGCAGTTGCAGAAACCCTTCCATGACGATCTGTCCCGCAAGCGTCCCGGTAAGCGTGGAGTTTTGTCCCGAACACAGCAACGCGGCGGCAAACAGCACGCTCGCAAAGCTCGCGCCCAGCAACGGCGTCAGCAGTTGGTAGGCCTGGCCGATGTCGGCCACCTCGGTCATCCCGCGATGGTGAAACGCCGCCGCGCCCAACACCAGGATCGCGGCGTTGATGAAAAAGGACAGTCCCAGCGCCACGCTCGAATCCAGCGTGGCGAAGCGCACGGCGTCGCGCTTCTCTTCGGGAAGCGGCCCGAACGCCCGCGTCTGCACGATGCTGGAATGCAGGTAGAGATTGTGCGGCATCACCGTCGCGCCCAGGATGCCCACCGCCAGATAGACCATCTGCCGGTTATGCAAAAGCTCCATCGTGGGAATCAGCCCGCTGGCCGCCTCTCTCCACAGCGGCTGCGCGAAAAACATCTCGTACGCGAAGCAACCCGCAATGGTGACGATCAGCGTGATCACCAGCGCTTCAATCCATCGGAAGCCTCGCCCCTGCAGCGCCAGCACGATCAGCACGTCCAGCCCCGTCAGCAGCACGCCGGGCAGCAGCGGCAAGCCGAACAGCAGCTTGAGCGCCACCGCCGAGCCCAGCACTTCCGCCAGATCGCAAGCCGCGATGGCAATCTCGCACAGCACCCAAAGCGTGATGCGCACCGGCGGCGAGTAATGATCGCGGCAAGCCTGCGCCAGATCGCGCCCGGTGGCGATGCCCAGCTTGGCCGATAGCGCCTGCAGAAACATGGCCAGCAGGCTGCTCAGCAACACAATGCTCAGCAGCGAATATCCGAATTTCGAGCCGCCCCCAAGGTCCGTGGCCCAATTGCCGGGGTCCATGTAGCCCACGGCCACCAGGTAGCCGGGCCCCGCGAATGCCAGCACCTTGCGCCAGAACGAAGCGTCGTGCAGCACCGGAATGGTGCGGTAGGACTCCGGCAGCGATGGCAGCCCCTGCAGCGCCGGCCACCGCGATTTCCGCGAGGCGTCCGCCCCCCCGCTTCCAGGAGTGTCGCCCAGGCGCTCGGCCTCGGGGTCGGCCAGCGTGGCGTCCAAATTGTTGGAGTCCGGCATCATAAGTTAATCAGAATAAACTAAACTAATAAACTACACTTAATGCTTGGGAGCGTCAAGAACGGGGACCGCGTCGCGTTCCAAAGAGTGCTCTTCAAACGCTCCGCGCCGGTTTCAACGACATACGCTTTCCGCTCTTCTTTGCCGTCTTTTCTGCGCGCGCCGCGCTCTTTGTGGTAGCGTTGCAGTGAAGCTTTCAGGGGGAACGTCATGGCCGAATCGCAGGCTCCGCAGGTGCAAATCAAGGCCGACGAAAAGGAACTCGTCGCGCCGTACAGCAATCTGGTGATGATCCATCACAATCCCGAGGAATTTACCTTCCATTTCGTGCACGTCTTCACCAACGGCACCCACGGCAAGCTGGTCTCCAGCGCCGTCGTCAGCCCCGGCCACGCCAAACGCCTGTGGCGCGCCCTGGGAGAAAACATCGCCCGCTACGAAGCGCAATTCGGGCCCATCCGCGACGCCCCCGCGCCCACGCCGCCCTCTACCGTCGGCTTCGTCCAATAAGCGGCGCGCATGCCGCGCAACTCTTTCCTGTGGTTTGTGCTACTGTACGCCGGGAACGGGCCATGCCGCCCATCAGCGCTACTCTGATCACCTACAACGAAGCACTGGATCTCCCCCAGGCTCTGGCCTCGCTGCAAGGCGTGGCCGATGAAGTCGTGGTGGTGGATTCCGGTAGTTCCGACCAGACCTGCCGCATCGCCCGCGAAGCGGGCGCCCGCGTCCTCACCCGCGCCTTCACCGATTTCGGCGACCAGAAAAACTTCGCCGCCTCCCAGGCCGCTCATCCCTGGGTCCTTTCGCTCGATGCCGACGAGGCCCTCAGCCCCGAACTGCGCGCTGCGCTCCTGGAATGGAAGCAAACCGTGCCCGCGCGCCCCGCTTACGAAGTCACGCGCAAAACAAATTTCCTGGGCGGCTGGATTCGCCATTCCGGCTGGTATCCCGAATATCGCGTCCGCCTCTATCGCCGCGACGCCGCGCGCTTTGTGGGCGCCTTGCACGAAACCGTTCACTCCGATGGGCCCCCCGGCCGGCTCCGCGGCGATCTTTTCCATTACACCGTGCGCACGTTGAAGGAACACAACGCCAAGCTCGAGGTCTTCACCGACAAGGCCGCCGAGGATCTCTACGCGCGCGGGCGGCGGCGCTGGCGCGCCGGCATGTTCCTGGCTGCGCCCTGGACCGTGGTGCAGAAATTCGTGTTCCAGCGCGGTTTTCTGGACGGCCGCCGCGGCGCCCTGATTTCCTGGGCCGCGGGGCGCTACGTCTGGATGAAATACCGCAAGCTGGGCGTGCTGCTGCGCGGAGGAAAACTCCAGCGCCGCCAGTGGCCCCAGGCCGGAGACGCCTGAGCGTGCGCATCCTGCTGGTGGACCTCGAAAGCTCCTGGCGCGGCGGGCAATCGCAAGCGCTTCTCCTGCTCCAGGGCCTCCTGGCGCGCGGTCATTCCGTCGAATTGCTTTCCGCCCAGGGCGCCGCTCTTGCGCAGCGCGCCCAGTCCGAAAATATTCCCGTGAGCGCCATCTCCAACAGCCTGCGGCGCGCGCGCGCCGCGGGAAGGATTCGCACTCTGCTCCGCGACCCCGGCTTCGACGTGGTCCATGCCAACGAAGCGCATGCGCTTACCGCGGCCTGGCTTGCCGGCGCGCATCGCCGCGCAACGCTGGTAACCGCGCGCCGCGTGGCCTTCCCGCTGGGAACCAGCGCCTTGTCGCGCGCGCGCTATCGCGCTGCGCGGCGCATCATCGCCATTTCGCGCTTTGTGGCCCAGAGCGTCGTGGATTCCGGCGTGCCAGCGCGCCGCGTGGAAGTTGTGTACGACGGCGTGGAGATTCCCCCGCCGTCGTCGCCCGACGCGAACATGGCCGCGAGCAAGGCCGCGCGGTGCGCGGCCCGCGAGCGTTGGGGCGTTCCCGAAGGGCAGCCGCTCCTCGGATGCGTCGGATACCTTTTACCCGAGAAGGGACAGGAATTCCTGCTGCGCGCGCTGCCTGAAATTCGCGCGCGCTTTCCCGCCTGCCGTTTGCTTTTGGCCGGCGACGGCCCCTGCCGCGCGCGCCTCGAGCGGATCGCAACCGATCTCAGCATCCAATCGGCGGTGCATTTCGCCGGCCATGTGCAAAATGTCTCCGAAGCCTATGCCGCGCTCGACGTTTTCGTCTTCCCTTCGCTCGCCGAACCCCTCGGCTCCTCCCTGCTGGCGGCCATGGCCGCCGGCCTTCCCGTCATTGCCGTCGCCAGCGGAGGAGTGCCAGAAGTTGTCGAAGAGGGCGCGGGGCTGCTCCTTCCCGATCCCAATCCAGCGGGAATTGCCGAAGCCGCCGTGCGCCTCCTCTCCAATCCCTCGATGGCGGCATCTCTCGGACAAACCGCCCGGAAAATCATCCAGCAAAAATTCTCCGCCGATCGGATGGTCGAAAGCACGTTACAGGCATATGAGCAAGCCGGTGCCGGCGGCTAACCGCACGATGGATTGAAACTGTTCTTGAGAATTTCACTGTACTGGGAGTGTGTTTTGCGGGTACGCCTGAAATGCAGACGCCGGCCGCTCCTCTGCCAGGAAACGGCCGGCGTCAGCTTGTTAAGATTTGCGCCAGTTTCTGTCTAGCCTCCTTCCTGTCCGTGCAGGTTCTCTCCAGAGCCGGCGGGCGCTATAAGGAACCAACCCCCTGCCGCCTCAAGAAACTCAAGCCCGATGGCAAATTCGTTTTCGCGCTGGGCGCGGCAATACACCACGCGCGCGCGCACTCGAAAATTGCCGGGCAATACTGCCAAGCTCAAACGATCGCCGGGGCTCCAGCGGCGCGCGGAAACCACGCGCGCTCCTCGCCTGCTGACGTTCTCGGTGAACACCGTCTCCACGCCAGGCAGCGGCTGCAAATTGGATATATTCACGGCCATGGTCATCGGAACTCGCGTCTCCAGCCGTTCGCTTGCGAAATCCTTGGGCATCGCTTCTCCGGTTACATGCACGCGGCGATGCGCGCCAGCGTCGACATGGTGCTTTCCCCGCGCTTCATTCCGTACAGTGCGCGATCCGCCGACCGCAGCAGCTCATCCATGGTCAGTCCATCCTGCGGATACACGGCCGTTCCCACGCTGACCGAAATCGCCGGTTCTTCGCCATCCGCCGAGAGCCTCTCGCACACGCGCTGGCCCACGCGCGCCGCCGCCTCCGCCCCCGCCTCGGGCAAAATCAACGCAAACTCGTCGCCCCCGTAACGCGCCGCCGTATCCATCACCCGCGAATTCTGGCGTAGCACATTCCCCAGCCGGCAGATGGCTCGCGAACCGACCAGGTGCCCGTTCCGGTCGTTGATCTGTTTCAGCCCGTCCAGATCCATCAGCAACAGGGCGAAGGGCCGCCCGGTGCGCTGCGATCGTTGGATCTCGCTCTCCAGCACGTGAACGAACGTGCGGTAATTGCCCAGCCCCGTCAGCGAATCGCTCACCGCCATGCGCCGCACCCGCTCGAACAGCCGCGCGTTGTCCAGCAGCGCGCCCCCCAGCACCAGGCCATAGCTGCCCACCCGCAACACTTGCGCCAGGGTAAACGGTGCATCCAGCGCCCGCACCGATTGCGTGATCGCCACGTGGCATCCCACGTTCAGCCACAGCGCGGCATACAGCGCGCGGTCAAACACCGTGCCATGCAGCCGCGCGCGGCTCCCGTATCCGATCACGGCCATGAGAAACAGTCCCGCCGGCAACAAGTCCCATGGCCGGGCGATCCATGCCGCGGGATGAATGGCCGGTTGGGCCTGGCCCCCCAAAAATGTCGCCAGATAGGTGGCGCTGGTCAAATACGCCACCAGACCCACCGCGACGAAAGCCACGATCATGTCCCGGCCCGGATCGCGGGAGTGTGGCACGCGCCGCTCCACCTCCAGTGCCGCCAGCAGCAGCACCGCCAGCAGCGTGCGGCCCACCATCCACGTCAAGGAGACTCGCGCCGGCCCCGCCGCCGTCGCCACTTGCCCGTACCATCCCAGGATCGCGAAGGTTTCGATCAGGCCCGTCAGCGAAAATCCCAGCGCCAGCATGAGCGTGAGCCGGTCCTGCGTGCTCCGGAAGCGCAGCAACGCGTTGGCCGCGAAGGTGAACGAAAGCAGCGTTCCGACGATCTGCAGATAACTGAAGAGAAGAAATTCAGACGAATAGTTGAGGTGTCGCAACCAGACGGACAGGGGCACCAGCGCCGCGACCCCTGCCGCTCCCGGCAGCCACGGAGTGAAAGACAGCCATCCTCGAACTTTCCCCCAGCTTGACAATTCGTCCTCGGTCTCGGTTGCCCAAAGTGTCTAAATAAACACCGTACCCACTCCTGATGAGCACGTCCCGGGCCTTTGCCCCAGATGGCTTTGGAGGGCGCATCTGCCTTATTGTCAAAGGGTTATAAATAGCAGGTAAGAAGAGTCGTTTCATTCGAGGCCAGAAATCCCGCGCATCCGTTTCGAAATGTTACTAGTTGATTCTTCTGTTCCATAGTGGCGCGCGCGGCGTCCAGGGCGGGGCAGACCAGCTGCTATCCAATTTTTAGATTATGAAGCTGCCGAATTTGGGAGGTGCGGGGAGGGAAATGCGCGCTGCGGGATTCTGCGCGGCGCGCCCGGCAACCAGCCGCGCGCGCCGCCAGAGGGAAATTCACACGGTCCAGCTTACAGCTTTTTCTGTTCCTCGGAGCGCACCGCGGCTTCCGCCCCCTGGAATCCGATCTTGCTGTGTGTTCCGTCGCAATACGGCTTATTCACCGATCCGCCGCAGCGGCACAGCGAAAACGCCGTCTTGCCGGTGAGGTCGTATTTGTTGCCGTCGGCGTCAACCAATTCAATGGACCCTTCGGGCGCTTCCACGCGAAACGGCCCGTTCTTTCGTACCGTAATCTTCACATCTGCCAATGGAGCCTCCCGTAAAAATGGTTTGCAACGATCGTTTGGATCAGCTACGTGCAGCCCCCGCCGGTCAATATTTCGGCACCGACGGATCGACCTCGTCCGACCACGCCAGAATCCCGCCCTTCAAATTCCAGATCTTGCGGAAGCCCGCCTGCTGCAGGAATTCCACCGCTTTCCCGGAGCGCACGCCGCTGCGGCAATGCGCCACGATTTCGCGCGCGCTGTCCAACTCGCTGACCCGCGCCGGCAGTTCGCCCAGCGGGATCAAGTGCCCGTTCAAATTGCAGATCTGGTATTCGTGCGGCTCGCGCACGTCCAGGATGAACAGATCGTCGCCCTTGTCGAGCCGCGCCTTCAGGTCGCGCGGCGTAATTTCAGGTATGCCAGCCATGTCCGGAACTACCTCCTCGCCTCGTATCCCGCAAAACTCCTCGTAATCGATCAGTTTGTTGATGGTGCGATGGTCGCCGCATACCGGGCAGTCCGGGTTCTTGCGCAGCCGCAACTCGCGAAAGCGCATGGCCAGCGCGTCGAACAGCAGCAAGCGTCCCGCCAGCGGCTCCCCAATGCCCAGAATCAGTTTGATGGTCTCCATGGCTTGCAGCGCGCCCACGATTCCCGGCAGCACGCCCAGCACCCCGCCCTCGGCGCACGACGGCACCAGGCCGGGCGGCGGCGGTTCCGGATACAGGCAGCGATAGCACGGCCCGCCGGGATAATGGAACACCGTGACCTGCCCCTCGAAACGGAAGATCGATCCGTACACGTTGGGCTTGTCCAGCAGCACGCACGCGTCGTTCACCAGATAACGCGTCGGAAAATTGTCCGTGCCGTCCACGATGATGTCGTAGTCGCGAAACAGCTCCAGCGCGTTATCGCTGGTCAGCCGCGTCTCGTAGGTGTCGATCCGAATCGTCGGATTCATCCCCGCCAGGCGTTCCTTGGCGGCTTCGATCTTCGGCCGGCCCACGTCCCGGGTCGAAAAGGTGATCTGCCGCTGCAGGTTGGTGAAATCCACCACGTCAAAATCCACGATGCCCAGCCGTCCCACGCCCGCCGCGGCCAGATACAGCCCCAACGGCGCCCCCAGCCCGCCCGCGCCGATCATCAACACCTTGGCCTTTGCTAGTTTGAGCTGCCCCTCCATGCCCACCTCGGGCATGATCAGGTGGCGGCTGTAGCGCTGGATCTCCTCTTTCGAGAGCTTCCGCTCCACGTCGGGAACTGCGGTTGTACCGGTTACGATTGGCATAATAGAAAGACCTTCCTTCCCCGCTCAGCGCCCGCCGGCAATCGACGGAACGATGCTGATCGTGTCGCCATCCTTGATGGCCGTGTTTTCCTTCTCCAGATAGCGGATATCCTCGTCATTCACATAAATGTTGACGAAGCTGCGCAGCTTCCCGTCGTCGTTATACAGATGCTTGCGCAAATCTCCATACGTCGTGGTCAGCGTCTTGAGCGCTTCGCCCACTGTGGCGGCCTCGAATTCGACGCTGGCCTGCTTGCCCGTGAACGGCCGCAGGGCCGTCGGAATTTCCAGCTTGATGGCCATAAATCACGATCCTCCAGGTCTCACTCACCCCAACATGCACACCCAAAACCAAAACGCACCAGCGCCGGCTTTCACTTGCCCTGCGGAGCACCCAGCTCTTCCGGCAGATAATGCGAGCGGTCGTCCGCCAGCCGCCACGAAGTCATGTCCTGCGGCTGTCCCGCGGCCACGCTGACGATCACGTAGCTGTACCACGGCCAGGCGTGCTCGCGGTCGAATTCACTGGGCCGCGCCGGATGGTCGGGATGCGAATGATACCATCCGATCAATTCCAGCCCCTGCTCCGTGGCCGCGCGCTCCGCGGCGCGTACATCCTCCGCGGTCACCGAAAACCGGTTGCGCGGCGAATCGTCCCGGCGATTCACCAGCGGAAACAGCGCGCGCACCTCTCGCCGTTCGCCGTCCACCCCCAGCATAGCCCCGCAGGTCTCGTTGGGATAGTCGCGCGCGCCGCATTCGCGGATGCCCCGCGCGATCTCTTCCGAAAAAAACAACGTCGGCGCCGCGCTCATGGCTCATCCCAGAAACGCTCGCTCAGATACTTCTCCGCGGCATCGGGAAAAATCGTGACGATCACCGCGCCTTCGGTCTCGCGCAGGCTCTCCGCCAATTGCAGGCATCCCACCAGCGCCCCCGCCGCGCTCGGGCTCACCAGCATGGCCTCCTGCCGCGCCAGCTTCTTGACCATGCGGTAGGCGTCCTCGGTGCGCACTTCGAAATCGGCGTCCGCCAGGCTGGCATCGTAAATATCCGGTACCAGCGCCGTGGCCATGTGCTTCCATCCCTCCAGCCCATGGAAAGCCGCGTCCGGCTGCAGGCTGACGCACTGGATCGCGGGATTGAACTCCTTCAGCCGCCGCGCCGTGCCCACGAACGTCCCGCTCGTTCCCATCCCGGCCACAAAATGGGTGATGCGCCCGCGCGTCTGCTCCCAGATCTCCGGAGCCGTGGTCTTGTAATGCGCCTGCCAGTTCGCCGGATTGCCGTACTGGTCGGGATAAAAATACTTCTCCGGATCGCTGGCATAGACTTCCCGCACACGGCGAACCGCCCCGTCCGACCCGTCGTCGGAGGGCGTCAAAATCAGCTTGGCGCCGTAAGCCGCCAGAATCCGCTTGCGTTCGTGGCTGGCGTTCGACGGCAGGCACAGCTCCACCGGGTATCCCAGCGCCGCGCCCATCATGGCGTAGGCGATCCCGGTATTTCCGCTGGTGGCGTCTAGAATCGTTTTGCCCGGCCGCAGCGCCCCGCTGCGCTCGCCCTCGCGAATCATGTTCAGCGCCGCGCGGTCCTTCACCGAGCCCCCGGGATTGAACCATTCCGCCTTGGCGTAGAATCCCGCCCCCGGAAACTCCCGGCCGATCTTTTCCAGGCGCAGCAGTGGCGTGTTGCCCACGCGCTCCAGGACAGCGGCGCCAAGTCGCGTGTTTTCAGACGTCGTCGTCAAAATTGGGCTCTTTGTAGACACCATACCGTCGAGCGACCCGCCTAATTATAGATGCACCAGGACCCCGGTTGTATTCGGCTCAGATTTTCTAGTTTAGCGAAAACACCACTTAAAAAACAGAGGATGCCGCCGCGCTCGGTTATCACTCGGGTATTAATTGACCGGCTTGGCAGGCCTGTAGCGCTACCCCGAACGCCGCAATTCCGACGACGTAACTCCCGCCTTCATGGCGCTCAACACCCGCTCCGGCGTCATCGGAACTTCCCGCAGTCGAATTCCCACCGCGTCGAAAATCGCGTTGGTGATCGCCGCGGGCACCGAAACCATCGACGCCTCCCCGGCCCCCAGCGACGGCATCTCCGGCCGGTTGATCAGCACGATGTCGATCTCCGGAACCTCCGGAAAGCGCAGGATCGGGTAGCTGATCCAATCCAGCGACTTGATCCCCGTGGCGTCGAATTTTACTTCCTCCAGCAGCGCCCGGCTGACGCCCTGAATGATGTTCCCCTCGATCTGATTCTTCAAGCCGTCGGGATTGACGATCAATCCGCAGTCGTGCGCCAGCGTCACGCGCTTCACCGTAACCTTCCCGCTGTTCCGGTCCACCTCGACTTCCGCCACCGACGCGGTCATCGAGTTCCCGCGATTGGCCACCGCCACGCCGCAGCCCTCCGCCTTCAAGGCGCCGGTTCCCGGGGCGGCGTTCGCTCCCGGCGGACGCGGCTTCCAGTCCGCCTTCTTCGTCGCGGCGTTCAGCACATCGATGATGCGTTTATCGGTCAGGTAGCGCAGCCGGAACTCCACTGGGTCGGCGCCCACGCTGGCGGCAATCTCGTCCAGCGCCGTTTCGCTGGCGAAGCAGCGCGACAAATCTCCCGGCGCGCGCAGATTGCTGCTGCGTAGCGGCATGGGGTCCGGCCACACCCACGGAATCATGGCCGCCACCACCTTCTGGTTCTCGAAATTATAAATCTGTCCCCCGCCCCCGTTTCCGTTGGTAAAACCCACCTCTGTCGGCTTCAGTCCGATTTGCCGCGAAGCCAGCAATGGGTTGCCCTCTTCGCTCCACGGAAAACTCCGGTCCAGAAAATCCCACGCCGTCACTTTTCCCTGCGCGTCCACCGCCGCGCGCACGGTCATCAGTTGCGCCGGCCCTTTGGGTTCCCAACCGTGTTCGTCCGCGCGCATCCACTGCACGCGCACCGGCTTGCCCAGCGCGCGGGACATCACCGTCGCGTCTTCCACCGCGTCGTCGTTTTGCAACCGCCCATAGCTGCCCGAGCCTTCCGCGTAAATCACGCGCACATTGGCTTCCGGCACGCCCAGCAATTTCGCCACGCGGGTGCGTGTGCTGAACGATCCCTGCGTGGCCGACCACACTGTGGCCTGGTCCCCGCGCACGTCGGCCACCGCGCACGACGGGCCGAACATCCCGTGCAGTTGGAACGGCCAGTGATACGTCAAGTCGAACGATTTGCTCCCCTGGGAGATCGCCGTGTCCAGGTCCCCGCGATTCACTACCACTTGGTCGCGCACGCTTTTGGTGTTCTTCAGGTAGTCGAACACCTCATCCGCGGTTGATGGATATTTGTTCTCCGGCGCGCTCCAGGTCGCCTTCAACGTGCGCGCCGCGCGGATGGCCGCCCATTCCGTCTCCGCCACCACGCCCAGAAAACTTCCTTCCTGCACCACCTTCACCACGCCCGGAATTCCTCGAATCGAATCCTCGTCCACGCTGGCCGGCTTGGTATTCACCGTCGGAGGCCGCACCACGCGCCCGTGCAGCATTCCCGGCACGCGCACATCCGCCGAATACATGAATTCCCCGGTGAATTTCGGCGGCAGGTCCATGCGCGGCGCCGACGTGCCCACGATCTTGTACGTCTTGGGGTCCTTGGCCTTGACCTCCGGGGCCACTTTCAAATCCCATCCCGTCCCGGTGGCCGTGATCCTCACGTTGAAGCGTTTCCCTCCCACCAGTTCGGCATAGGAAACCTTCTTTCCAGCGCCGCCCGCCACGCTCACCACGCCGTCGCTCACCTGCAGTTTTTCCGCCGGCGCGTTCAGCCGCGTGGACGCCAGTTGCAGCAGCGCCTGCCTGCCCGCCGCCGCCGCTTGCCGCAATTGCGGGCCGGCGCGCTCCACGGTTCTGCTGGCCACCGTGAGCCCCTGATCCACGGTCTTCGCGGTGTCCCCGGTTTCCATGCGGATTCGCCCGAACGGCACGTCCAGTTCCTCGGCCACGATCTGCGCCAGCGCCGTCTGCGTGCCCGTGCCCAGTTCCACCTTGCTGGTAAACACCGTTACGTTTCCGTCCGCGGCCACCGCCAGCCAGGAGTCCAGCGAAGTCGCATCCGGCGTGGGCACCCCCGGTGCCGCGCCCGCGGCTTGCCCCAGCGCGCGCGTCACCGGCGACCACAAGCTGAAGCTCACCACCAGCGCCCCGGCGCCCTTCAGCAAATCCCTGCGGGAGATCGTTTGTTCTTTCATGTTCGCGCCTCCCTACGCCTTTTCCCCGGACTTGGATAATTCCGCCGCCCGTTGAATCGCCCGGATCACCCGCACGTGGCTGCCGCAGCGGCACAGCACGTTGGCCAGCGCCAGCTTGATATCCGTCGCCGTGGGGTTGGGTTTCTTGTCTAGCAGCACCTTGGCATTCATCACAATGCCGTTCATGCAGAAGCCGCACTGCGCGGCCTGCTCCTCCACGAACGCCTTTTGCAGCGGGTGCGGGTGCGCCACGCTTCCCAATCCTTCCAGCGTCGTGACGCTCTTGCCCTGCGCCGCGGTAACCGCCAGCGTGCAGGACCTCACCGCCGCGCCATCCAGGATCACCGTGCACGCGCCGCATTGCGCCAGCCCGCAGCCGAATCGCGGCCCATCCAGTCCCATGTCGTTCCGCAGGATGTACAGCAGCGGCGTCGTGGGGTCGGCATCCACCGTTCGCGGCTTGCCATTCACGGTCAGGGTTATCGAAGCCATGGTGAACTCCCCTCTTTTGCGGCAGAACTATCCGGCCGTCTTTTTCGAGGTGATTCCAGGCCGGAGCGTTTTGGATCGCTTTCTTGCATTGCTCGGAAGACAACTCTTTGCAGAAAACCTATAACACGTATCCCCCGGCGTCAAGCTTGCCGATTGCGGCAGCAGCCAGACGCCAGGGGACCCGGTGCGAACCGTGAATCTCCCGAAAACCTATTGCCCGAAGCCCGTTTTGCCGGAAGCCCCATTTTGCCGGAAGCCCCATTTTTGCCGGAAGCTTTGTAGCTCAGGTCCTCCCGCCCGCAGTTGGCGGGGGACCTGAGGCCTTCCGCCGGGACGTCAATTCTCCCCAGGAAATATTCCTTGGTCGCGGCTTAGTTCCTCGCCCCTGCCGGCGCCATGCGCGCCTGCATCTCCCGCGTCAGGTGCGGCACGATGCCCAGCATGCGCTCGATCATCATCAGTTGCCCGCGATGGTGCATCTCGTGTTCCTTCACCGAGAGAATCATCTCCAAGCGGCTTTTGCTGGGCGGCACCGCTCCCGGAGGCATGGCTACCTGCTCCGAAAGCAAATCTTCCTTCACTCCCTCCAGCCATCCGGCAAACTTCTCGCCGTTGCTGCGCAGCAGTTCCACCGTCTGCTCTTTCGTGCGCGGCGTCTTTTCCTCCGCCCCCAAGCGCTGCATCAGCGATGGAAAGTCAAAGCCCACCAGCGTGCTCCGCCGTTCCACGCCGTGAAGCTGGTGCTGGAAACCGTACGACACCGCGATGTGCGCCAGCAGCTCGCCCACCGAACGCGTGTTGGGCGCGGGACGAAATCCGTATTTGTCTTCGGGAATCTCTTGCGCGATGGTAAGCGTGTTCTTGCGTACTTGACGAAAACTCGCAGCTAATTCCTTGCCTCCGTAATAATTCAATGGACATCTCCTTGGTTGGGGTGGATATCGCACGTCTGCTGACGGGCGGTGCCAAACAGCTTACCACGCCCCCATGCAAACCCGCTGCCCGGCGATCCCCGCGGTTTACCTCGTGATTTCCCAGCGGGAACTGCCCCAGAAAAACCTCGGATTTGCGCGGGAACCCAGTGACTTGTTGGGGCTGCTCAGGTCACAAATTTCTTGCCCCCAAACTGGATGGCGCATTACGATGCGCGAGCTAAGAGTCCAAAATGTCTGAAAGGGACGTTGCGATGCGTACTCGGACGCGCAACAACGCTGGTGTATCCGGCGTTATCGCGCTTTCTGCGCTGATAGGCATTCTATTCCTAGTTGGTTGCGGCGGCACAGGTGCGGCCAGCACCGGCAATGGCTCGGGTGGGTCGGGTGCCGGCAGCGCTCCGAATACCGCGTCGATCAACTGGACGGACGTTCACCAGGAGATTGACGGCTTCGGCGCGGCAGACGCCCAGAGCGGACAAAGCATGACCTCGGCGGACCAGCAGTTTTTCTTTGGGACGGGAAACGGGCAGTTGGGTCTGTCCTTGCTGAGGGTTGGCGTCACCGACGGCTCCGGCGACCCTGGAAGTTGCGCCAGCGTCAGCACCAGTTGTGCGGGCGTGTATGTCAATGACATGCAGGCGATTATTGCCAACGGAGGAAAGGTATTTGCTTCCCCCTGGACGCCGCCCGCGGCCTACAAAACCAACGGCCTGGCGACCTGTACCGCCAATGCCGGCTTGATCACTGCCGATTACCCGGCCTATGCCACCTGGCTTGCCAACTTCGTTAAGAGTTTGCAAACCGAAGATGGCATTCCTCTCGCCGCGATCTCCCTCCAGAATGAGCCCAACGAATGCCAGGACTACGATAGTGCTTACTGGACGCCGGCAAATATCGACAGTTTTGTGAGCGCCAATCTAGGTCCCACGTTTGCGTCGGATGGATTGTCCACGCTCATTTTTGTGCCCGAGGGCAGCGGCTACAACGAAATGAGTTTGGGCAATACCTGTGCAGCCGATTCGACATGCAACCAATACGTGGGCGGCATCAATTGGCATGACTACGACGCCAGCCTGAGCGGCACAAACACGGTAATTGCGGATCCCTACCCTTCCGTCTGGACTGCGGGAAAGAAATATTGGGAAACAGAAGCTTCTTGTGCGCTTTCCTCGATGGGAGCCACCATCGGGCCGGCCTTCTGCCAGTCCGGTTTCAATACCGACATTGCGGATGCTCTCGATTGGGCCGCGGTCATCGACCAGCGCATCGCCGTGGATGGCGCCAATGCCTGGCTCTATTGGGAGCTGGTC
>Ga0302326_10010176_pt1 | contig 20393 bp, 18 predicted proteins | sample Palsa_T0_3_FD_202264 | JGI IMG/M metagenome (GOLD analysis project Ga0302326, IMG submission 202264) | Peat permafrost microbial communities from Stordalen Mire near Abisko, Sweden - Palsa_T0_3 | ecosystem: Environmental > Terrestrial > Soil > Palsa > Peat permafrost | place: Sweden: Abisko...
CCTTCATGGGAAATGATTTGTTTTATTCCGATCACCATCGAATTTTCATCGGTAACGTCCATCGGTATGGTTTTAATGCCGAATGGCAGGAGCTCAATCATTTTTTCTGTCCTGCGAGCCGCACCATAAACAATATGCCCGTTTTGTGCCAATAATTTGGCGGTCTCTTTTCCCATTCCGGCGGAAGCCCCGGTTATTAAAACAATTTTCTTCATGATTGATTTTTACTGATTACGTACTCGTTTATTTAGAATGAAATCCACGCTTTTTTCGCATTCCTTATTCCATAATGACAGCGCAAAGATCTGAACAAAAAACTGGAGCGAGTTTGTTCAGCGGCTCAAAGTGATTTGGTCAGGGGGTCAGTCATTGCCGGTAGGAAACGACGAGCACAACGTTCATTCCATCTGTGGTGTGGACTTCTTCGTGCGTAATGACACTGCACTCTCTCATGCAGAGTTTTCATTCCTCTCCACGTTGGAAAAATAACGGACACTCTTAGTTTGCCAGGTCAGTAACAGGATAATCCGTATACCCTTTGGCACCCGGCGTAAATAAGGTGGTCACGTCGGGTGGGTTCAGTTTTGACTGGGCGGCTATCCGTTGATCAAGATCGGGATTCGCAAGAAATGATCGTCCAAAAGCCACCAGGTCGGCAAAACCATCTTGCAATGCAGTTAACGCAGTTTCGGGAGTGAGCCCGTTGCAGCGTATGATCGTTCCACTAAACGCAGAACGGATGGCATCCAGTGTTTTTTTTGGAATGGCTGCAGAAAATCCGATATGTAAATAGGCTATTCCTATTTTATTTAATTCACTGGCCAGGTAGACATATGTGTCATGAACCTCATTTTCGGCATACGCCTTCAGATCTCCCGTCGTTGAATAGGGTGAAAACCGGATTCCTATTTTACTTTTACCGATAGCATCCGCAGCCCTTTGTGCTATTTCCAGGGCAAAAGCTGAACGCGCTTTGTAATCGCCGCCGTACTCATCCGTTCGGTTGTTGACGTTGGGATTTAGGAATTGTTCTATCAGATAACCGTTGGCACCGTGAAGCTCAATGCCATCAAAGCCCGCCTCAATTGCATTTTTTGCTGAGGCTACATATCCCTCTATCACACCCTTAACACCGTGGGTAGTCAAAGCAATCGGTTCCGGATAATCCTGCATCCCGTGCGTATCAGTGAACATTTGTCCGGTCGCCTTTATCGATGAGACGCCCACTACTTCGTAGCCATCGGGCAAATTATATTTACTGGCAATCCGGCCGGTATGCATCAGCTGTACAAAAATTTTGGTTTTGGAGCGGTGGACAGCGGAGGTTATTTTTTTCCAACCTTCTATTTGTGCCGGTGAATACATCCCGGGAATCCGCGCGTATCCTAATCCCTCGGGTGCGGGTGAAGTGCCTTCTGTAATGATAAGTCCTGCTCCGACACGCTGACCATAGTATTCAGCCATCAAGTCATTGGGAATATTATTAATGGCCCTGCTTCGGGTCATGGGTGCCATGACTAAATGATTTTTTAATGTTAACGGACCTTTTGTATAAGGCATTAATAATTGATTTTCCATACTCTCGTTCTTAAAATTCAGCGTTCAGCGATTGAATGCAAAAGTCATTCCGGTCTTAGCAATCGCAAATCTTTTCATTCCATTCGCCGACCAATTTCGTAAATTTGAGGATATATGCTCCCTGCTCCAGTCCTAACTGTAGAAACGTCCTTGCCTGAAATACCAACCACCTATTTAAACCCATGACCATTGACTTACGAAGTGACACGGTAACTAAGCCCACCCCGGCCATGCTCGATGCCATGATGCATGCAGAGGTCGGGGATGATGTTTTTGATGAAGATCCCACTATCCATGCGTTGGAAAAAAAAAGCGCACAGCTTCTCGGCATGGAGGCTGCTGTTTTTTGCCCTTCCGGGACCATGACCAATCAAATTGGGATCAACGTGCTTACTCAACCCTATGATGAAGTGATTTGCTATAAGGGCTCGCACATTTATAAGTATGAAGGAGGAGGACTGGCCGGCAACAGTCACGTCAGTGTTAAGTTACTCAATGGCGACAGGGGCAGGATCTCCATGGATGAGATTGCTTCAACCATCAATAACATTAATGACACGCATCAGGCACGGACTTCTGTTGTTGCTTTGGAGAACACCGTTGTGCGCGAAGCGGGAAGCTATTACCGGATGGACCAGATGGCAGCCATCAGCGGGTTCAGCCGTTCCAAAGGATTACGTATGCACCTGGACGGGGCGCGGATCTTTAATGCGCTGACCGAAACCGGAGATAAACCGGTGGATCTTGGAAAACACTTTGATACGATTTCCATGTGCCTGTCCAAGGGGCTTGGTGCGCCGGTAGGGTCGGTTCTTGCATGCAGAGAAGACATGGAACTAAAAGTAAGGAGAATGCGTAAGGTTTTTGGTGGTGGCATGCGCCAGGCCGGGTTTCTGGCTGCCGCCGGAATTTTTGCTCTGGATAACCACATTGGCAGATTAAAAGAAGATCACCTTCGTGCGCGTGCATTGGGTAAAGCCTTAACAAATCAGCCTTATGTCAAGTCGGTGATGCCGGCAGATACTAATATTGTGATCTTCGATCTGGTGCCCGGAGTAACCCCTGAAAAGTTCCTGAACAAAGTCGGTGAGCATTCAATAAAAGCGCTGCCTTTTAGTGCTACTGAAATACGGCTGGTCACTCACCTGGATTTTGATGACCGGATGCTTGACAAAACCATTGAAGTGTTTTCTAAAATTCGTTTCTGATGTTCTTATCCTCTACTGCTCCGCTGGCTGAACGGATGAGGCCTTCCAAACTGGAGGACCTTGTGGGACAGGAGCATCTGGTGGGGAGTAACGGCATCATCCGGAAAGCGATTGCTACCGGCAATATTCCGTCCATGATCCTTTGGGGTCCGCCCGGGGTTGGCAAGACAACCATAGCCAACATTATTGCTAATGAAGTAAAGCGGCCTTTCCAGGTGTTAAGTGCGGTCAGTGCTGGTGTAAAGGATATCCGGGAAGTCATCGAAAAAGCCAGGCAGGGAAGAAGCATTATCCTGTTCATCGATGAAATCCACCGCTTTAATAAATCGCAGCAGGATGCTTTGCTCGGCGCGGTAGAGAAGGGGATAATTACCCTAATCGGCGCCACTACGGAGAACCCTTCGTTTGAAGTTAATTCCGCATTGCTTTCGCGGTGTCAGGTTTATACCCTTAACCCGCTCGGGGAAAAAGAATTGCTGTCCCTGATCGAGCAGGCTTTGCACAAAGACGTCGAGTTAAAGAATCGCAGGATTGTTATTAAGGAACACCAGGCGCTACTCAACATTTCCGGAGGGGATGCGAGAAAGCTGTTGAACCTGATTGAACTGATTGCCGAATCGACAACCGGTGATGTGGAAATAACCGATGTGCTGGTGATCGATGTGGCGCAAAAGCGAATTGCTATTTATGACAAGAGCGGGGAACAGCATTACGATATTATTTCGGCGTTTATCAAATCCGTTCGTGGTAGCGACCCCAATGCGGCCGTGTATTATCTGGCCCGGATGATCGAAGGCGGTGAGGATGTAAAATTCATTGCCCGCAGAATGGTGATCCTGGCCTCGGAAGACATTGGCAATGCCAATCCGACGGCGCTCGTCATGGCCACAAATACTTTTCAGGCGGTTAATATGATTGGATATCCCGAAGCAACCCTTATACTTTCTCAATGTGCCATTTATCTGGCGAGTTCGCCAAAGAGTAATTCAAGTACGGTGGCGATTGCTCAAGCCCTTCAGGCGGTGAAGGAAAATGGAGATCTGTCAGTTCCCTTATCCATCCGCAATGCGCCTACGAAGCTGATGAAAGAAATGAACTATGGCAAAGACTATCAGTATGCGCACAGTTTTGAAGGAAATTTTGTGAATATGGAATTCTTACCCGACAAAATCAAGGGAATGAAATTTTACGATCCAGGCCAAAATCCCCGGGAGGAAGAGTTGAGGAGTTTTTTAAAGAAATTATGGGGAAAGAAATATGACTATTGATACGATTCACGGGGGTAATTTGGAATTCGTTCGAACGATCCAAATCCGGTGGTCGGACATGGATTCAAACCGGCATTTGAGGCACTCGGCGTATTATGATTATGGAGCGGCCATGCGGATGATGGTGTTAAGCGACCATGGCCTTACACTGAAGAAGCTTGAAGAATTCAAGATCGGTCCTATCCTGTTTCGCGAGGAAGCTATTTTCAAACGTGAAATAAGATTGGAGGATCGGATCAGCCTGGACGTGGCGGTCGTGAAATCCACTCCTGATTTTTCGCGGTGGAGTTTGCGTCATAATTTTATCAAGGGCGATGGAACCCTGGCGGCGATCCTCAACATCGATGGCGCCTGGATGGATCTGATCAAACGCAAGCTAACCGTTCCCCCGGAATTAGTGAAGCAAATCTTTGGAGCTTTTCCAAAGGCCCATGATTATCAGTTGATCCCGGATAAAAGGAAGTAGTTCTTTTTTAATGCAGATCATGTCCCCTCACCCCCGACCTCTCTCCACCTTGGAGAGGGGAGCCATTCTTTGCATTCGCCTCTCCATACAAAGAGTTGGATTCATTTCGCCAAGAAGATTCCGGTATGCCACCCCACCGGTTGGAATCCATAAAATTTGAATATGGGATAGCCAGGGTGGAGAAGGGAACTAAATACTGCTACGTTCCCCTCTCCAATTTGGAGAGGGGTTAGGGGAAGAACGTCGCTCAGATTCCCTATTAATGCGAGAACTTATCCCTGAACCCATTGCTCGATTACTTTCGGGTAATGATCGTATTCCAGTTGGTGCACCTTTTCGGCGATTTGTTCCGACGTGTCCCCGGGTTCCACGTTACACTTTACCTGGAATAAAACTTCTCCGTCATCATAATTTTCGTTGACGATATGAACAGTAATCCCCGTTTCAAGTTCTCCGGATGTCTTAACCGCCTCATGTACGTTCATTCCATACATGCCCTTGCCCCCAAATTTGGGAAGTAACGCCGGGTGAATATTGATTATGCGACCGGGAAACTCCCGGACTAACGTGGGAGGGATGATCCACAAAAATCCCGCCAACGCGACATGGGTTGTTTTTAATTCGTGCAGCCATTTTAACACTTGTCCGTTTTCATAGAACTGTTCTTTTGTAAAAACCTTTGCTGCGATACCGAAGCTCTTTGCCCGTTGCAAAACATGAGCTTCCGGATTGTTGCTCAATAAGAGCACGACTTCTGCTGAAGAAGAATGTTTAAAATAATCCATGATCGCTGAGGCGTTTGTACCTCTTCCCGAAGCAAAAATGGCAATTCTTGATTTGCTGCTTTCCTCCGCCATCCTGGTTATTCCACCTTAACTAACGCCCGTAATTTCTTTGCTTTCCATCCTGTGATTCCCACGACAAGCATAGTCATTGCGCCGCCAAAGACAACAGACGGAACAACGCCCATCAGTTTGGCGACGAAACCGGATTCAAAAGCTCCGATTTCATTCGATGACCCAATAAAAATATTGTTCACAGCGGAGACACGGCCTTTCATGTTTTCGGGGGTAAGTGTTTGAATTAACGTACTTCTGACAATCACACTTACGCTATCGAACATTCCGCTCATTACCAACAGTCCGATCGATAACCAAAAACTTGTTGAAAGTCCAAATCCGATCATGCACAACCCAAAACCGGCAACACATCCCAGAAGGATTTTTCCCATGTATTTGCGAATTGGGTAATTGGTAATAAAAATAGCCATGACCACCGCACCGATTCCGGGGGCGGCCCGCAGAAGTCCAAAGCCAATCTCACCAGCGTGCAGAATATCCGAGGCGAAAATAGGGAGAAGGGCGATAGCTCCTCCAAACAACACCGCGAAAAGATCCAACGTGATAGCACCGAGGATAATCTGATTGCTGAAAACAAATTTCAATCCTGCCTGGATTTTTTCCCCAATACTTTGATCTTCACTGGCGGGGGGTATGGGTCGGCGGGGAATTGAGAAATAAAAAATCAGACTTAGAAAAACGAGACCAAAATCAACCAGATAGGTTAGGGTGATACCAAAAATCTTGAACATGAACCCGGCAATGATGGGTCCGACGATCGAGGCGCCTTCCCAAAATGTGCTGTTTAATGAAATTGCATTGGCATACAAATGCCTGGGAACGAGTTGGGGCATAAATGAGAAAATTGCGGGCGAAAGAAATCCCCTTCCTATGCCGCTGATAAAAATTACGGCGTAAATCGGGATCGCTCCGTAGGACAAAAGCAACTTCCTCGGTTCGATCGTAAAAAAAAGCAATGAAGCGGAGCAAAAAAGCAAAACCAAAATTGTGAGCACAATGATTTTTTTTCGCTCAACAATATCGGCAACATGGCCTGCATACAGGGACACAGTAATGTAGGGTATTGCTTCGGCGAGTCCGATAAGTCCAAGAGAAAGGGGATCCTTAGTCAGTTCATATACTTGCCAACCCACAACAGTACCCTGAATTTGAACGGCGAGTGTTATAGAAATCCGGGCCAAAATAAACAGTCTGAAATCTTTTATCTGAAGGGAAGCGTAGGCGTTACTTTTTTCAGATTCAATCATGAGACGTACAGGTCTTTTCCCCGGTGGGAGATCAGTGCGTTAAGAGTTTTTCGACTGCTTCAATTGCAGTCTTTCTTCGTTCCTCCCGGGGACCCTTGATTTCAATAAACGGCACGCCGGTCTTCTCCACTTCGTTTTTATAAATCGTCCAGAAAGATTCACGTTTGTCGGGGTGTTCGCGTTGGGGGTCATCCTCCCAGGGAACATCGATGTAGGTCAAAAGATACAGATCGTATCGGCGCTCTGTCGTTTGTCTAAGAATATCGGGATCACAGTCGCCATACTTGAATTCGCTCCACACCTTAATAGTGATGGCGTTAGTGTCGCAGATGAGTACCCGGTTCGCGTCATAGATCCATTCGTCTTCCATGCGCCCCTGACCGTGGGCGATTTTTGTCAAATCCGATTTTTCATAGGGCGGGATGAGTTTATTCAGGTAGGCCCGGGCATATTCCTGTACCCATACCGTTTGGAAATGTTCCGCCAAAAATTGGGCAAGTTCCGATTTGCCTGTACACTCGGGACCGGTAATAACTACCTTCTTAACGCCATGGTGATCTGCTGGAGATGCTTGCATGATTTCGAGTGCGCAAAATAAGGAATCAACGCCATATTTGACGGGATATGGCAATCTGTTTATCTTTCGTGGAAAGAAAAGACTGTGGAGAGACGAAAAGCATTAAAGAGTCTTGGTTGGGGCGTTTCGGCGGGATTGTTCATGCCGCAGCTTTTGATGTCCTGTAAAAAAGAAAGCACGGGGCCGGAAGTGAAATACTCAGGCTCGGTGGCGGTGATTGGTGCGGGCGCGGCCGGACTATATGCTGCCGATATTCTGAGGTCGAAGGGGATCAAAGTGACCGTGCTGGAGGCTTCTGCAATTTTAGGCGGCAGGATAAAATCATTCCGGTCAACCACTCAACCTTCCTCGTCTCTGTTTTTTGATCCCACGAATCCTTCCATTGCCGACTTTCCATTGGAACTCGGAGGGGATGTTGTCTATGGATCTAACTCCATTTGGGGATCTATTATGTCCGATCTTGTGGTTTCCACGTATGACCTGAGTGGCTCTACCAATCAATTTATTTTGGATAACAACGCTCAATCGGGTGCTACCTGGGGCGCAGATGCCGATTATAACGCAGTTCAAAATTTCATTGCCGGGCTGCCCAATTATTCGGGCTCCGGCGTTTCCGTACAAGACGCTTCGGGAGTCAGTACGCGCGGTCAGGCGTTGCTCAATTCGGAAGCCGGGAATTTTTATGGCTCTTCGAGCCAGACCATCGACGCCGGTGCATTGGGTCAGGGATTAAAGCTTCACGGAATGGAAGTGCCTAAACCCGATGGAAAGCAATTGATATTGAAAGCCAATCTTATGCAGGACGTTCTGGCGTCGAGGTTTAGCCAGGTGGCCTCGGAAGTAACCTTCAATACGCCCATTCAATCCATCGATTATAGCGGAAGTGTTGTCGTCATGACCACCAAGAGTGGTCAGCAAATACAAGCCGATAAAGTCATCGTCACAATTCCTATTTCTATTTTAAAAAACGGAGGAATAACTTTTAATCCGGGCTTGCCGGCAGCCATGGCCTCTTCGATGTCCAGGATAGGAATGGATGATTGTGTGCGTGTGTTGTTGGATTTCAAAAAGAATTTTTGGGGTGTTGACACGGGTTTTATCTGGGGAGGAACTACCGTTCCTCAATATTTTAATGGTGGAGTCGGGCGCAGCCAAAATTACTCCACCCTGTGCATGAACATCTTCGGGTCACAAGCAGCTGAACTTTCGGCAATGGGACCGGACATGGTGACCCCCATATTGAGTGAACTGGATGCGGTATATGCGGGGCAAGCGAGTGAATACATTCTGCGCAATTTGAATACCGATGCGATGCCTGCCCTATACACCATTCAGGATTGGTCAAAAGAAGAATTCATTCAGGGAGGAATTTCCTATCCCATGGTGGGCGCGACTAACAATGACCGGGTAGCCATTGGTCAGCCCATTAACAACATGGTTTTTTTTGCGGGAGAAGCTACCGATGTGAATGGGGATGGAGGAACGATTAATGGAGCCATGGCGTCGGCGGAGCGCGTGGCAACACAGGTCGTCCAATCGATTACCAATCCTTAACGAACATCAGGGGAAAAATAATTCGCGCGAAAGAATGTAGCATCCCATAGTCAGCGTAAACCATCCGAATCCCACTCTTAGTTTCTGATTCGAAATACGTTTAGCCCATACATTACCAAAGTGCACGCCGGCAATGGCCAGCAACGTGACTTTCAGTAGGAAAGGCCAGTCCATATCCACATTGACTAAATCTCCCGAGAAACCAATCAGGGAATTGATTGCGATAATAAAAAGGGAAGTGCCCGAGGCAGTCTTCATGGGTAATTGCGTCAGTAACACCAACGCGGGAATAATCAGAAATCCTCCGCCTGCCCCCACCAGGCCGGTCAAAAAGCCGATGAGGATTCCTTCCAGAATAGTCAGTGGAATGCGCCAGGGTCCTATTATATTTTTCGGTTCTTTTCTTCCCCGGATCATTGAGAAGGATGCAAGGATCATGAGGACGGCAAAAATGCCAAGCAAAAGCAATCGTTTACTTATCTCCAGCGATCCTATTGGATAGATCGCGGCCGGAATGGCGGGAACGATCCATCGCCGGGTGATAAAAATGACGACGATGGATGGAATGCCAAACAAAAGACCTGTTTTAATATTGACCAGGTGGTCGCGGTACTTGGGTATAGCGCCGACCAGACTCGTGGTGCCCACGATAAAAAGTGAATAGGCCGATGCCAGGACTGCGTCAATGCGAAAAAGGTAAACAAGAATGGGGATTGATAAAATGGATCCGCCTCCCCCCAGCAGGCCGAGAACAAATCCAACCAAGACCGATGCTGTGTATCCCAAATACTCCATGGAGAAATGTCAGAACCGACGCTATTTTAATTTTCCGAAATCGACAATAAAGGCGTCGGGAAATTTTTTCTTTACATCGTCGAGCAAGCCTTGCGCCTTCGACCGGTTTGAGAAATGTCCTATTAACAGGCTGTAATATTTTATGCCGTTAATGATTTTTACTTGTACGCTCACTTTCTTTTTGTATGAATTCTTTAGGTTGTCGGAAAGTCGCATGAGGTTTACTAACTCCTGATACGTGCCGATTTGGACGCCAAACCCCTTGGGCTTGAGGCGGGAGATTTCAAAATCATAGAACTCATTTTCGTCTACCGATACATTATCCACCATCACGGTTTCCATTTTACCCTTGCCGTTTCCGGGATCAATGACTTCAAGTTTTACATTGGCAAGGCCCTGATTTAAAAACCCCAGTTTTTCAGCCGCGGCTTTGGATAAATCGATGATCCGGTCCTCCACGTAGGGCCCCCGGTCATTAATGACTACCTCCACACTTTGATTATTGGCGAGATTGGTGACACGTACTTTCGTGCCAAACGGAAGGATTTTATGCGCGGCCGTAAGTTTGGAATGCTTGTACTTCTCGCCGCTCGCCGTATAGCTTCCGTCAAACTTATCGGCGTAAAAGGAAGCTTTACCGGTTTGCACCTGCGCGAAAGAAATACAACAAGGCAACGTGAAGCAAAAGATAAGAAATGAGATTTTCTTCATGAGGTAAAAAAAGTGCAGACTAATTAACGTCTTTCATTTATCCTGCATGTCAGGAGACGATAAAATACTTGCGGCAAAGTTAAAGAAGGTAATTGGTATATCGTTAAATTAGTTTATCTTTACCCGGCAAATAATCAATCCTAAATTATTTGCCATGTCTCTCAATCCAGCCAAATTTCTTTTTGAGGCGCTCACATACGATGATGTGCTTCTGGTTCCCGCTTATTCTGAAGTCCTTCCCCGTGAAGCGGATACGGAAAGTTATCTTACCCGAAACATCAAGCTGAACATTCCCGTCATTTCCGCGGCGATGGATACGGTTACCGAAGCCGAATTGGCCATTAGTATGGCTTTGGAGGGTGGTCTTGGAATTATTCATAAGAATATGTCCATTGCAGCCCAGGCCGATCACGTGAGAAAAGTGAAGCGATCGCAAAGCGGCCTTATTCTGGATCCCGTAACGTTGAAAATAAATTCCACGGTTCGCGATGCCGAAAAAATCATGCGGGAATTTAAAATCGGAGGTATTCCTATTGTGGATGAAAACGGGAAACTGGTAGGAATTATCACCAACCGGGATATGCGGTTTCAAAAGAACATGACCCTCCCTGTGGAAAATATCATGACCCGTGAAAAACTGATTACTGCTCCTGAGGGTATAACCCTCGAAAAAGCGGAGATAATTCTGCAGAAATATAAAATCGAAAAACTTCCCATTGTCAATAAGAAAGGAAAACTCACCGGCCTGGTTACGTTCAAGGACATTCAGAAAAAGAAAAATAAACCGAATGCCTGCAAAGATGAGTTTGGAAGGCTACGCGTGGGAGCGGCTGTCGGTGTCACTCCGGATTTGCTCGAGCGAATTGATGCGTTGAAAAAAGCTGGCGTTGATGTGATCAGCATTGATACGGCACATGGTCATTCCCGCGGAGTGATCAATGCAGCCAGGGTAGTTAAGAAAAAATATCCCGAATTGGAGATGCTGGTCGGCAATATTGCTACCGGCGAGGCAGCCAAAGCACTGGCTAAAGTGGGAGCCGATACGGTGAAAGTAGGTGTTGGTCCAGGGAGCATTTGCACAACGCGTGTGGTGGCGGGTGTTGGATTGCCTCAGTTGTCGGCGGTGTATGAGGCGGCCAAGGCATTGAAAGGGTCAGGGGTAAAAGTAATTGCCGACGGAGGGATACGATTTTCGGGCGATATGGTGAAGGCCCTTGCGGCAGGGGCAGACAGTGTTATGATTGGTTCATTATTGGCAGGAACAGAGGAAGCTCCGGGGGAAGTAATCATCCTGGAGGGGAGGCGTTTTAAGTCCTATCGGGGTATGGGTTCGATTGAGGCTATGGAAGATGGCTCAAAGGACCGTTACTTCCAGGATGTTGAGGACGATATTAAGAAACTCGTTCCTGAAGGCATTTCCGGTCGGGTACCTTTTAAAGGATCAGTCTCAGAAGTTTTGTATCAGCTGGTGGGAGGTCTACGAGCCGGAATGGGCTATTGCGGAGCAAGTACGCTTGAGAAACTGAAAAATGCGACGTTTGTAAAAATCACCTCTGCGGGAGTCCAAGAAAGCCATCCACACGATGTGACGATTACTCGTGAAGCACCTAATTATAGCCGGAAATAGGTGCTCCGCCTTGGACAATGGCTGTTAGCCTTTAGCCTTTGGCCAATTCACACTTTATCACAACAATTTATGACAGCTAACGGCTAAAAGCCAACGGCCAAAAGCCAACCCCCGATTGAAATCTTAGCTCAACCCTATTTATATTGCATGGCCAATCTTGTTTGATTGGCTTTTTTATGTTCAAGAACAAAGCGCTTATACGGCTTGCGTTTTCAGGCTCGGTCATTGCCTGGCTGGCACTGGTCTTTTCTGACATTTCCATTTTGCTGAGTGATTTGAAGGGGTTGCAGGCGGGGGTTCCGCTTTGGCTCCCGAGGGTCATGCTCGATCTCTATGTTGTTTCTCTGTATTATTATTATAAATTTAAAATCGAGCGGGATGAAAGCTTAAACTTTACGGACCTGCTCTGGAAAGTTTTTGCCACGGGATTAGTGGCCACCGTTCTCTCGCTGGCGATACGGCTTGTGCTGTTCCTGATGGGAAACACCAAGTTGCCTTCTAATATTTTGTTTGGGGATGTCATCTATCAAATCAATCTCGCTTTATTTTTAAGTTTTCTCATTGCCACGTATTCGTCCTGGAAGCGGCTGATTCTTTATCAAAAATCGAAATGGCTAATCCGCACGTGGCTGGTTTTTGAATTCAGTTTGCTTTTTGTCCTACTTTACGATAGCGTAAATATCGTTTTACCGGACCCCATTTCCATTACGATCAATATCACATTGGGTTTGCTTGCGTTGGTGCTTTCGGCCAACATGAAGTGGGTGGCCTATCTCAATTTCAAACAAAAATGGACGAGTCTTTTGCTGTTGTTGCTCACTTTTTTTTACCTCGCCTATTTCTTCTACACCGTTACGCGTCAATCGGCGGTCATCCGCGAGCAATCGGAGACCTTCGTTGATTTCAGTAATCACATTTTCAATTTGTCGCTTTTCTCTTTTGTATTGACCTACAGTATGTTCTCATTCCTGGTCATTATGTTCAACCTGCCTACCTCGTCGGTATTTGAGCAGAAGCTGGAAGAAGTGGTAAATTTTCAGCGGATCAGCCAATCCATTCAAACCGAACAAAATGAAGAAAGCGTTTACAACATTTTACTGGAGAGTTCAGTGAGTTCGGTTTTTGCCGACGCGGCGTGGCTTGAAATTCAAGGGGCAGCGAAAGAACGCAAATTATTTACGTACGGGATCGATGAATCTGAAGCTACAGCAATCCGCGATCATCTCACTAATAATAGTGTCAAGGGAATACTGGATCAAGGCAGCGACAAAACAAAAAATATATCAAAGTATCTGGCCACGCTAAAAGGATATCGCTTCCGCTCGATCCTGGCCTTCCCGATCCAGGTAAAAGGGGAGACCATTGGCACACTGGCGCTGCTCAAGGAATTGCCGGAAGGTTTCAACAAAGAGATGACGCGTATCGTCTCTGCGTTTGCCAACCAGGCCGGAATTTCTATTGAGAATTTCCGGTTGATGGAAGAGGCCTTCCAAAACGAACGTTACAAGGAGGAATTAAAGATTGCGAAAAATGTACAAAAGAGCTTGTTGCCGGAGCGTCTGGAGCAGGACAACGACTTTGAAATTTCCGCCTTTTCGGAGTCGGCCGACGAAGTGGGGGGAGATTATTACGATACAATTCGAGTCAACGATCATCAGGTAGCGCTGATCATCGCTGACGTTTCCGGAAAAGGGACGACCGCGGCATTTCATATGTCGCAGATGAAAGGAATTTTTCACAGCCTTGCGCAGCAGGAACTTGACCCCAAAGAATTTATGGTGAGAGCGAATCAGGCGCTGATTTATTGTTTGGAGCGTGGGTCATTTATTTCAGCGACGTATTTTGTAATCAATACGAACGTTAAGAAAATTTATTATGCGCGTGCAGGACACTGCCCGGTGTTGTATTTCAATGCGTTGGCGAACACAGCAGGATATCTGAAAGACAAGGGTAAGGCACTAGGGATGATCAAGAGCCGTGAGTATTGCAATCATGTGGAAACCAACGAACTCCCATACGCCTCAAATGATATTATGGTCTTGTACACGGATGGAATCACGGAAGCAAAAGACCATCGGGGGGAGGAGTTTGGACTCGGGCGGTTGAAGCAAACACTCCAGAGCGTTACCGGTCAGACACCCCGGGAGATTCAGGATCGTTTGATCAACAGTTTGTATGAGTTTTCCGGATCTAAAGAAATCAACGATGACTACACCACCTTGATTGTGAAGTTTCGTTAACGTATTGTCCATTAAATAATTAAAACCGTTTAAACACCATGGTTCATATAAAACGATTACAGGAGGAAGGGATCGACTGTATTGCCATCATCGGTGAAATCGACGCCAGTTCCTCCATTGAATTGGACCTCACCATTGCGAAAAGCGTGGGGGAAGGATTTAGAAAAATTGTGGTGGACTGTACCGCGCTGGAATACATTTCCTCGGCCGGCCTGGGTGTTTTTATGTCTTACATTGAGGAGTTTAAAGATAAAAATATCGCCATGGTGTTGTTTGGACTTAAAGAGAAGGTGATCAACACGTTCACCATTTTGGGTTTGGCTGACTTACTTCACATCTGCGAAAATAAAACGGAAGCAAAAAAGCTGGTCAATGAATTATCGCTATAAGATTGGCTGTAGCCTGAATAATCTCAAAAGCATACGTGACTTTATCCGCACGTCACTGAAGGGCCATGGTATTTCCGATGTCGTGATGAATGAAATTGTGCTGGCTCTGGACGAGATGTGTTCCAACCTGATGATCCATTCGCACCATTGCAATCCCGAGCATCAACTTGAACTGCATATACGAATCCCCCAAAAAGGAGATCTGGTCTTTGAAATTATCGATGAGAGTAACCTGTTTGATATTACCAAATTCGAAGAACCCGACCTCGGCAACCTGATCCATGAAAAGCGGAAGGGAGGATTGGGTGTCCGACTGGTAAAGAAGATTATGGATTCAATCGAATACCTTTCCAAGGATGGAAAGAATGTATGTCGGCTCAAAAAAAAGATCGGATAAACGCCATCGTGGCATTCTCCTCAAAAGCCTTAATTTTGCAGTCTTTTAACAAATGAATATGCGCGTTAGAATCGTTTTGCTTTTGCTCATCAGTTCGGTCGGTCTGGCTCAGAAAAAAAAAGAGGCCAATCCTCAGCTCGTTACGTTATTCACCATCAGCAAAACGCCGGTGTACACGGAGGAATTTATTTATCTCTACAAAAAAAACCATACCCAAGCGGCAGAGTTTACACAACTCAAAATTGACGAGTACCTGAATTTGTTAATTAATTTCAAATTAAAGATAACAGAAGCTCGTTGGCGCGGTCTGGACACGACGGCGGCCTTCCGGAAAGAATATGCTACCTATAAGGAAGAACTTAAAAAACCTTACACCGCCGGTACCGACGACCTGGATCGCCTGACGCAGGAAGCCTATCACCGCCTGACGGAAGAAATAAAAGCGGCCCATATCCTTGTGAGCGTAAAGCCGGATGCTCGTCCCGCCGACACTCTTGCCGCGTACACCAAAATAACTGGATTGCGGGCGCGTGCTGTAGCCGGCGAGGATTTTGAAAAACTGGCCAAAGAATTTTCGGACGATCCGTCGGCCCGCGCGAATGGAGGCAACTTGGGCTATTTCACGGCCTTGCAAATGGTATATCCGTTTGAAAGTGCCGCCTATGCAACATCCCGGGGAAATATTTCCCCCATCGTCCGAACGCGTTTTGGTTACCATATCATTAAAGTGGTCGACCGGATGCCGGCCCGGGGTGAGGTGGAAGTGTCTCATATTCTGTTGAGGACCGGAAAGGGAAATGATGCCAAAGCAAAAAATACTATTTTTCAAATCTACGATCAGCTTAAGGCCGGCCGGCCGTGGGATGACCTCTGTAAAGAATATTCCGAAGATTCGAATACAAAAAATAACGGAGGGCGGCTACGTGCCTTTGGCGTAGGGGCCCTTGCCTCGGTGCCGGAGTTTGAGCAGGTGGCCTTTTTCCTGAAGGAGCCCGGAGAGATCTCGGATCCCTTTCAATCCAATGTGGGGTGGCACATTATCCGGTTAGAAAAGAAAATACCTGTGCCGTCCTACAAGGATATGGAAGCTTCCCTAAAGAGGCGAGTGGGCCGCGATGAACGCTTTCAGATCTCAAAAGAACGCGCCGTGCAAAAACGAAAAGCTGAATTCGGATTCATTGAAAATGGTGACACAAAGACAGCCATGTTGGCTCAAGCCGACTCCACGTTGACGCGTGGGAAATGGAAATACACGGGGAAGGCCGAATTCAAGAATGCCGAATTATTTTCCCTGCAATCAAAAAAATTCTCTGCGGGCGAATTTATTTCGTATGCCGAATCTCATCAATCGGCCTCCGCTTTAGCACCTCAGCCCCACATGGCTCAACTTTATGATAAATTCATAGAAGAAAAAATCGGCGATATCGAAGAGCAAAAGTTGTTGACGGAAAACCCTGCCTACCGAATGCTGCTCAATGAATATAAGGAGGGGATATTGCTTTTTGAGATTATGGAAAAGGAAGTGTGGAATAAAGCATCTGAAGATTCGGTGGGTCAACGAAAATTTTATAACGAACATCTGGATAAATACAAAGCCGGTGATCGCATTGAAGCCAGGATATTCTCAACCCCCGACAAATCGTTTCTGGATGGGATCAAGAACAAGATTTCAAAGGGCGACACGTTGACCGTGGCCGACCTTAAGAAATTCAAATCCACTCAAAATAGAAGAGCCTATGAACGGGGGGAGAGTAAAATTATCGATCGCATCAACTGGGTACCCGGAATTCAGGAAGCCGAAATGGATGGAATGTATTACCTGGTCGATGTGTCCCGGCTGTTAATGCCCGGCGTTAAGAGTTTTGGAGAAGCCAGGGCCAGCGTAATTTCCGACTATCAGGATTCCCTTGAAAAAACATGGCTCATTCAGCTTCGGGAAAAATACCCCGTTTCGATCAATAAAAAAGGTAAGAAAGCCGTTATAGCCGAGTTGAAGAAATGATGGTTCGACTACACCAGGAAATGCGGGGCTTGCCTCGACCGAGATACGGGAGAGAATTATCGTTTTCATTCCTTGGAAAAATAATCGGAGTGGCCATTTTCTTGCAGGTTTTCATTGGCTGTGACCTTATCCGGATGAAGAAAGGACAAGCCGCTGAAAGTACCCGAAAGCCCGTGGCCCGGGTTAACAGTACGTATTTGTACCAGGAGGAGTTGGAGGGCATTGTACCCGGAAAGGATGGTAAGGAAGACAGCATTGCCCGTATGACGGCCTATGTCAATAATTGGATTCGAAAGCAGTTGTTAATGAGCGAGGCGATGAAGACCATCGATATCAATGAAGCCGAAGTGGAGCGGAAAGTGCTGGATTACCGGTATAGTCTGATTGGATACGAGTTTCAGAATTTCTATATCAAAAAGCATCTTAATGACAGTATTAGCGACCCGGAAATTGAGGCTTATTACAAAGCCCACCTCGATAACTTTATTCTTAAGCAAAACATCATTCAGGGCACCTATATAAAAATACGGAAAGAAGCTCCCCGTACAAACCGTCTTCGATACCTGATCTACTCCGGCAAAGAAAAAGAACAGCATGAACTGAAGTCGTATTGCCTGAGTTTTTCAACCGCCTACCACCTTCCGGATTCCTCTTGGATAGAATTTGACAAACTGGTGGTCAATTCTCCGTTGGCGGAAATTCCCAACAAAATCCAGTTCTTAAAAAGCTACCATTACTACGAAACCAATGACAATGATTTTTTGTATTTCATTAAAATTGATGCCTATAAGATTTCAGACAATGTTTCTCCCGTTGAGTTTGTCAAAGAGGACATTAAAAACATTATTTTAAACAAAAGAAAAGTGGAACTTGCGCGAAAGTTGGAAGATGAAGTTTATGAAAATGCCGCGAAAAGAAAGGATTTTGAGATATTTGCTCACTAAGCTGACGCTGACGGTCATCGTCGTGTTTCCTTTGGTTTCCAGGGCCCAGGGAAACACAAATGTTGTGGTCGACGAAATCATTGCCAAGGTCGACAACTACATTGTGCTAAAGTCTGAACTGGAGGGCGCCTACCAGAACTATATCACCGAAGGCCACGCTCCGTCAGAGCACGAGAAATGTAACTTTCTGAATAGTCTTGTCGTCAACAAACTCCTGGTTGCCAAAGCGGAGATCGATTCCATTTTAGTCACGGATTCCGATGTAGACAATAATACGGACCAGCGCATGCAAATCATTTTGCAAAATGCGGGAGGTTCAGCTGAACAATTGGAAAAGACGTACGGCAAAACAATGGCAGAGATAAAAGTAGAGTTGCGTGACCAAATCCGCGAACAACTGCTGGGTCGGGAAATGACGGGAAAGATTACCAAAGAAATTTCAGTGACTCCGGCCGAAGTAAAAAGATTTTTCAATAAGATTCCGACCGATAGTTTGCCGTACTATTCGGTTGATGTGGAAGTGGGGCAGATTGTAAGTGTCGCTAAAGTAAGCGAATCACAAAAAGAAATCGCTCGCAAGCGACTTTCAGAACTCCGTGAAGAGATTATGCGGGGGGCCAATTTTAATGAAATGGCAAAAAAGTACTCTGACGACCCCTCGGCCCAGCAAAATGCAGGTGAAATGGGATATCAGGGCCGGGGCAATATGGTACCCCAATTTGAGGCCATGGCCTTTAAACTGCGCGTGGGTGAAATATCGCCGCCTTTTGAAACATCATTTGGCTGGCATATTATGCAGTTGCTTGATCGCCGCGGAAATGAATACAACTCCCGCCATATTTTGATTTCCAATACTCCTTCCGTGATTGATATCAAACGCGCTTCGCGGTATTTAGACAGCCTGCGCAGGAAGATCCTTAAAGACAGTATCAAGTTTGAACAAGCGGCAAAACTTTATTCCGATGACAAAGCCACGAAAGAACACGGAGGCTTTTTCTCCGATCCCGAAGGCGGAACGAAAATGCAGTCGAAAGATATGGACCCCGTCGTGTATTTTGCGATTGATACCATGAAAGTAGGAGAGATTTCCAGGCCCCTTGCCTACCGTACCGATGACGGAAAACAAGCCGTCCGCATCCTTCTTTTCAAAAGTAAAACACCACCCCATCAAGCCAATCTGAAGGACGATTGGTTTCGCATAGAGTCCGCCACGCTGGCGGAGAAAAAAGCGAAGGCATTGGATAAGTGGTTCCGAAAAGCGCGCACGGATGTGTTCATTAGTATTGATCCGTTATACAATAGCTGCAAAATCATGGAGTGAGTAGTTGACGTATGACGAACGCAAAGAGCACGGCCAAATAACCGGAAACAACAGTAGTGATGGTAAAAAGTTTTTCCAATGATGTAGAAGCAGCAAATGCACTTACTCACGCATATACGCATCTCAAAAACGAAATTGCCAAAGTCGTTATCGGCCAGGACGATGTGGTCCGTCTGGTGCTGACCGGAATTTTTTGCCAAGGGCATTCCCTGTTGGTAGGGGTTCCGGGCCTTGCCAAAACGCTGCTGGTGCAGACGATCGCCACTTCGCTGGATCTCCAATTCAAAAGAATTCAGTTTACTCCGGACCTTATGCCTTCGGATATTGTAGGGGCCGAAACGATGGATAAGGAACGCAATTTCCAGTTTGTAAAAGGTCCTGTATTTGCCAACATCGTATTGGCGGATGAAATTAACCGCACTCCCCCCAAGACGCAAGCAGCCCTGCTGGAGTCGATGCAGGAATATGCGGTAACGATCGCCGGACAGCGCTATGAACTTCCGCGGCCATTCTTTGTTCTGGCTACTCAAAACCCGATCGAGCAGGAGGGAACATATCCACTTCCGGAAGCTCAACTGGATCGTTTTATGTTCAACATTCTGCTGGATTACCCTTCGTATCAGCAGGAAGTTGACATTGTTAAAAACACCACGGTCGACGATATCCAAACGGTAAACAAGATACTCACCGCAGAAGAGATCGTAACATTCCAGCACCTGATTCGCCGGGTTCCTATTGCTGACAACGTCGTGGAATATGCTGTAAAACTCACCCAGCGCACTCGTCCCCGGGGAGATGGCTCACCGGTCGCCAGTGAATTTTTGGAATGGGGTGCCGGTCCGCGTGCTTCTCAATACCTCGTGCTGGGTGCCAAATGCAATGCACTTCTCAATGGTAAATACTCTCCCGACATAGAAGATGTGGAGGCTGTTGCCCGGCCTGTTTTGCGCCACCGTATTGTACGTAACTTTAAAGCCGAGGCCGAAGGAATTACCGTCGATGGACTTATCGGCAAATTGATGAAATAATGACGACAGCGCCGTTTTTCAACGTGAGCCTGCTCTTTTGATGTCCTTGAATCGCCTCGCGATGGCCATCACAAAGCCAACGATCAACACACCGGTGCCTAACCACAAAACATTAATATAGGGTTTTTCCATGGCCTTGATGATCACCCAGTCTTTCTGGCGGGCATTGAGGGCAAGGGTA
>Ga0302326_10010178_pt1 | contig 20391 bp, 18 predicted proteins | sample Palsa_T0_3_FD_202264 | JGI IMG/M metagenome (GOLD analysis project Ga0302326, IMG submission 202264) | Peat permafrost microbial communities from Stordalen Mire near Abisko, Sweden - Palsa_T0_3 | ecosystem: Environmental > Terrestrial > Soil > Palsa > Peat permafrost | place: Sweden: Abisko...
GACATCTCCGTCGAGCGAAAATGAGCCAGTTCACATCGCCGAAATGCCGCCGTCGAGCTTCATCTCGGCGCCGGTCATGAACCGGCTCTCGTCCGAGGCGAGATAGAGGACGGCGTTGGCGATGTCAGAGGGCTCGCCAATCCTCCCCATCGGGACCTGCCGGGCGAGCTTGGCTTCCGCCTCCTCCTTGCCGAACATCTGGCGCAGGGGATCGAGGATCGGCGTGTCGATGAAGGTCGGATGGATGGTGTTCGAGCGGATATCCAGGCGCTGCTTGGCGCAGTGAAGGGCGATGCCCTTGGAGAGCAGCCAGACGGCGGCCTTCGAGGCGTTGTAGACCGGCGAGTTGTGGGCGGCGATGAGGCCCGCGATCGAAGAGATGTTGACGATCGATCCGGGCTGGTTGAGGCGCAGGTATTTGAGGGCGTGCTTGGTTCCCAGGAATACGGAATCGACGTTGACGCTCATCACCAGCTTCCAGTCCTCGAAGCTGAGATGCTCGATGTCGCCGCCCCGTGAGATGCCGGCGTTGTTCACCAGCACCGAAATGCCCTCCATCGCCGCGTCCGCTTCCTCCAGGGCGAAGATCCACTCGGCCTCCTTCGTCACGTCGAGCGGGAAAGCGAACGCGGTCCCCTCGCCGTTCGCGAGGTTGATCTCGGCGGCCCGCGCCCGAGCCCCTTCGACGTTGATGTCGGCCAGCGCCACCTTGGCGCCCTCCTCGGCCAGCCGCGCGGCCGCCGCCGCGCCAAGCCCCTGGGCCGCGCCGCTGATGAAGGCCTTCTTGCTGGCGACCCGGGATCCTCTGGCGACCGTCATTTGGATGCTCCTCGGGCGCAGATTGGCGGCTAGCCGGGCGGATCGCCGGCGGCCTCGTCCATGATCCTGGCAAGTTTCACGTCGAGTTTGGTGACGCCGCCGGCGTCGTGGGTCGCGAGCAGCACCTCGACGCGGTTGTAGACGTTGAACCACTCGGGGTGGTGGTCGAGCTTTTCGGCCGCCAGCGCCACCCGCGTCATCCAGCCGAAGGCGGCGTTGAAGTCCTTGAACTTGAACGTTTTCTGGATGGCGTCGCGACCTTCGGCGACGGTCCAGGTCGGGATTTGGGCCACGGCCGCGGCCGCGGCGATGCGGGCCGGCCGGTTCACGCCGCCACCGCCTCGCCGGCCAGCGACAATCCCGTGGCGGCCGCCAGCTCGGCCAGCGCCTGGTCCTCGGTGACGACCTTGATCGCCTTCATGCCCAGCTGCGCAGCCGGCTTGCAGTTGATTCCCAGGTCGTCGAGATAGACGCAGGCGCGGGCCTCGACCTGGAGGAGTTCGCACATCATCAGATAGATCCTTGGGTCGGGCTTGCGGATCCCGGCCTTGGAGCTTTCGATCACCGCGTCGAAGAGACTCATGATGTCGCCCGCGGTCAGCGCCTCGTCGGCGTTGCGCGCCATACCCGGGCCATGGCCTTGGGCCATGTTGTTGGTGATGCATCCGACCCTCAGGCTCGCCTTGCAGGTCTCGAGGGCCGCGACCATCCGCGGCCTGATTTCGCCGGAGAGCAGAGGCAGGACCTCGGCGCCGCGCACCTCCTCACCGAGCGCCCGCGCCTCCTCGAGGAATTTGGCGTCGAACCCCTGTGGGTCGAGCTCGGCGCGTTCGAACAGCGCCCAGGCGTTGGCGTCCGGATTGGTGGCGTTGACGGTGCGGATGAAATCCCTGGGAATGCCGCGCCTGGCCTCGTAGCGGTTGAAGGCCTCGAACGGCGAAGTCGTGAGGACGCCGCCAAAATCCCAGATCACCGCCTCGATCGCCACTTCTCGCCTCTTGGAGCCGCCGCCTGCCTCTAGGGGCGGCCGACGCTAATGACCCGACCCACGCCGCGCAAGGACGCCGATTCGGCGGCGAAGAACGATGCCCGCAAACGCCATTGGTTCGCGTCTCGGGCGAAAGGCCGCGCGCACATCGTGTCTGGTCCGTTAACCTTGGCCAAATTCGCTTGGACCAGATCGTTTCCGGAAGAGCCAAAATGCGCATCGCCTGCACCGCCACCGTTTCCCTCGCCGCCATCGCGACGCTCTGCATCGCCGCCGCCAGCGCCCACGAAATGGGCGCTCCGGCCGCAGGGGCCGCCGCGGCCAACTGCCCGGCGCCGAAACCGGCCGCCAGCCCCACACGCCACAAGGCGCGGCCGCACTGCGTCGACAGGCGGCGCTTCGCGGCGCGCTCCGCCCCCGTCCGGCGCGCCTATGCGCAGGAGACCGGGCGCTGGACCCACCGGCGCGGGCCCGATGATTTTGGTGTCGCGCCTAGCCAGGCCTTCGTCTATGGCCGCGAATTCGAGCGCGATCATCGCGGCTTCAGCCCGCAATGGTACGCACAACGCAACCAGGGCCCGGTCCTGGGCGTCACCCCCACCCGGCCGCCGCGACCGCCTGAGCCGGATCATCGCCCCGCTATGGTCCAGGGTGATCGATTCGCGGGAAGCATGCAGTTCGAGCGCCGTCAGAGCGAGAGCCGCGGCCACGTCGAAGGCGAGCGCGACGGCCATGCTTTCGCCTGGTCATGGAGTTCCGGCGGTCAGGCGGACGGCGGGCGCTGCGGCCCCTGCTCGGCGCCGCACCCCGATGGCGGCCACTGGCGCTACAACCAGGGCGGCGGCTACGAGGTCTATCGCTACGCCGGCCGCGACGAAAACGGCTTTCTCGTCTGGCCGGGCAAGCCTCGCTGAGCTTGGACGGCGGGGGGCGCTGGGGTCCGATCCCGATTGAACGCCGCCATCCGACAGTCTAGGTTGACGGCGATCACCTAGGGTCCAGCGGAGTGGCGCGTCATGGCCGACGGCAACATCACCAAGGACGTCATGTACGAAGCCGTCTCGCCGGACGACTTCGAGTCCATGCTCGAACTCGACCGCTACGGCGCCCGCTCGACCGCCTTCGACCGGATCATCAGCGCCACCCACGATCACTTCTGGGATCCGCTGGACAAGAAATACATCGACTTCGACGCCCCGTGGGACATGCGCACCCAGCCGCTGGTCCCCGACGACATGATCATGTCGCTCAATACGCCCTACGTTTCCGACCACCTTTCCGATCCGGCGGAGCGGACCAGGTTCATCAACGAGATGACCCTCTGGCAGTTTTCCTCGATCCTTCACGGCGAGCAGGGGGCGCTCAATCTCTCGGCCTCGCTGTGCCATGTGCTGAAGGACCAGGGCGCGCAGGAGTACGCGGCCAACCAGACGCGCGAAGAGGCCCGCCACGTCACCGCCTTCGCCAGGTACATCAAGGCGCGGTGGGGTCGACCCAGGCCTTGCGGTCAGACCCTCCAGGCTCTCCTTGTCGAGATCATCTCGGCCCCCGAGGTCTACAAGAAGATCATCGGCATGCAGATACTGGTCGAGGGCCTGGCCATGGGCGCCTTCGCCAGTTTCTATCAGAACCTCAACGATCCGGTCGGCAAGCGGCTGATGCAGCTGGTGATGACCGACGAGGCCTTCCACCACAAGTTCGGCAAGATCTGGGCCGACCGCACCGTGCCCAGGATGACGGCCGACGAACGCGACATGGTCGAGGACTGGGCCGCCCATTGTTTCCAGTCGCTGCTCTTCAACATGGGCTCGCCCCATCAGCAGTCGGCCGTCTATCGCGATTTCGGGCTCGATCCGGACAAGGTCATCGAGGCTCTGCGGGCGCTGATGACCGACGAGAAGCGGCGGGAACGGATGAAGGGCCAGACGAACATCTTCCGCGTCCTGATCAAGACGCTGCTCAACGCCGGCCTCATCACCGAGCGCACCCGGGGCTTCTACGCCACCTACGTCGACATGGATGAGCTGAAGGCCGAGGGCGAACGGATGGTGGGAGACGATATCGCCGAGGAGGGCATCCGCTATCTCCAGACCGTGAATTTCAAGGATCGTTCGCCCCGGACCCTGATCGCCGCGGAATAGGCGGTCGGGCCGGTTTCGCTTGTCCGATTCCGATCTGGAAAGGCTTCTGGCGCGGGCGGGGGGCCTCGAACTGCCTACCGCTTACGAACCGCCGCCAGGCGACCCACTCAGCCACCACGCCGCGGGCTTCGCCAAGGTCATGTGCTCGGCGGTCTTCGTGACCGGCCTGGATCCGGACTTCGCGGCCGAGAACGTCGGCTACTTCACCGCCCCCTACGAGGTCCGCTCGCGGCTCGGCAAACCGGTGATCGACCTCGCGGCCAAGTCCGTGAGCGTGACCCTTCCCGACGGTCTGACGCGCACGGCGGCGTACCTGGGAGACCAGGGCTGCGTCGCCCTGCCGGAACATCAAAATCACCTGAACTTCATGCCCGCCAAGGTGGAGAGCCGGCGCCCTGACGCGGCCACTCAGCCCTGGCCTATGGGCGATGCGCCGGGCGCTGACCCCTCGGGTCTCGACGAGGAGCAGCTCGGGCGCGCCCTGGACGCCGCCTTCGATCCCGTGGATCAGATGACCGCGGCCGTGGTTGTCACATGGAAGGGAAGGCTGGTCGCCGAGCGATACGGGGAAGGGATAAGCGCCGCGACCCCGCTCGAAAGCTGGTCGATGGGCAAGAGCCTGGTGGCGAGCCTGATGGGCGTCCTGATCGCCCGGGGCGTCTACGACCTCTGGCAACGAGCGCCCATCCCGGAATGGCAGTCGGCGGGCGATCCCCGCGCCGAGATCCGCATCGCCGACCTGCTGAGGATGTCCAGCGGCCTGCGCAGCCGCGCCCCGCTCGACCCGGACTTCGATCCGCAGGGGCCCTATCCCGATCACCTCTATCTCTACACCGGCGGGATCGACGCCTTTCACTGGGCCGCCACCCGGCCGCTCCAGTGGCCGCCTGGCGCCGTGGGTCGCTATCGAAACGTCGATCCGGTCCTGATCAGCTACCTGATCCGCCTGGCCGTCGAGGCGCGAGGCGAGGACTATCTGTCGTTCCCAAGGCGCGCCCTCTTCGACAAGATCGGCGTTCGCACCATGGTCATGGAGGTCGATCCGTTCGGCAACTTCCTCACCCAGGGCTACGAGCTGGCGTGCGCCCGCGACTGGGCGCGGCTTGGAAACCTCTTTCTTCAGGATGGGCTCTGGATGGGCGAGCGAATCCTGCCCGAGGGCTACTCCCGCTTCGTTTCCACACTGGCCCCCGCCTGGATCGCCGATGGGCGGCCCGTCTATGGCGGCTTCTTCTGGGTCAATGGCGACGACAGGTTCCCGGCCCCCAGGGACGCCTATTACATGGCCGGCGCCGGTGGCCAGACCACCCTGATCGTGCCCTCCCACGATCTCGTCATCGTCCGCCAGGGTCATTTCCGCGGCGCCGAGGCGGCGCGCGAGGGCTTCAACCGCGCGGTCTCGCTTGTGCTGGATTGCCTGCCCCGCCGGTAACCGGGCGGGAACCCTCGACCCCTGATTGTCCCCTTGCCCTTGCCTGCTTTCCTGGGCGACGGCGGATCGTGATGGCGACGAACGAGATTCTGACGGTTCAGACCTCCGGGTTCGAGGACCAGCGGCCAGGGACGTCGGGACTGCGCAAGCAGGTGTCGGTCTTCCTACAGCCGGGCTACCTGGAAAACTTCCTCCAATCCACTTTCGACAGCCTGGACCGGCGCGAAGGGCAGACCCTGGTCCTGGGGGGCGATGGTCGGTTCCACAATCGCGAGGCGCTCCAGACGGTCCTGAAGATGGCGGCCGCCAACGGCTTCGCGCGCGTCCTCCTTGGGCGAGGCGGCATCCTCTCGACCCCGGCCGCCTCGTGCGTCATCCGAAAACATCGCGCCTGCGGCGGGATCATTCTCTCCGCCAGTCACAATCCCGGCGGCACCGACGGGGACTTCGGGGTCAAATTCAACGTCGCGAACGGTGGCCCGGCGCCCGAGGCCGTGACGCAGGCGATCTACGCCGCGAGCCGGACCATCGACCGCTATTTCATTCTCGACGCGTCGGACGTGGAAATCGATGAAATCCGTCGATTCCGCCTTGGAGAGATGGTCGTCGAAATCTTCGATCCGGTCGCCGACTACGCGGCGCTGATGGAATCGCTGTTCGACTTCGAGCGCATGTCGGAACTCCTCGCCTCGGGGCGGTTTCGGATGCGCTTTGATGCAATGAATGCGGTGACCGGCCCGTACGCGCACGCGATCCTCGAGGGGCGGCTGCGGGCGCCGGTCGGGACGGTGGTCAACGGCCGGCCGCTCCCCGACTTCGGGGGCCTCCATCCCGATCCCAACCTCGCCAACGCCAGCGAGCTGGTGGGCGCCATGAGCGGCGAGGGGGCGCCGGACCTGGGAGCGGCCTGCGACGGCGATGGCGATCGCGGCATGATCCTGGGTCCGGATTTCTTCGTGAGCCCGGGCGACAGCCTGGCCGTCCTCGTCGCCAACGCCGGACTCATGCCGGGCTATGCGAAGGGACTGGCGGGGGTGGCCAGGTCCATGCCGACCAGCCGGGCGGTCGACCGGGTCGCCGATCAGCTCGGCCTCGCCTGCTACGAAACGCCCACGGGCTGGAAGTATTTCGGCAATCTGCTCGACGCAGGCCGGATCACCCTCTGCGGCGAAGAGAGCTTTGGCGCGGGCTCCAGCCACGTGCGAGAGAAGGATGGCCTCTGGGCCGTGCTCTTCTGGCTGAATGTCCTGGCCGTCTCGGGCAGGGGCGTCCGCGAAATCGTCACCGCACACTGGCGAAGGTTCGGCCGCCACTACTACAGCCGCCACGATTACGAGGGCCTCGATCCGGCGACGGCCGAGGACCTGATGGGGTCCCTGAGAGCACGCATCCCGACCTTGCGACAGGGCCGACTGGGCGGCCGGGCGGTCAGCCAGTGCGACGACTTCGCCTATCAGGATCCGGTCGACCATACGGTGACCCAGCACCAGGGGGTCAGGATCGTCTTTTCCGACACCGCCCGGATCGTCTATCGACTCTCCGGGACCGGCACCAAGGGCGCGACATTGCGGATCTATCTGGAACGTTTCGAAGCCGATCCATCGCGCCACGATCTGCCGGTGCGGCACACCCTGGCCGACCTGGCCTCGCTCGCCGCCGACATCGCGCAGGTCGCGAGAACCGGCCTCGAGCGACCCTCGCTCGTCACCTGATCGTCAACCTGGGCTAAAGGAACGGCCCCTAATATGCGACGGGACAGGGGTCCAAACGTGCCGCACTACATCCCAACCCATTTCTTGATTGGCCTGGCGATGCTTCTGGGCGTCGGCGCCCTGTTGTACATACCCTCGCTTGCGACCGGAAAGCTCGGGCTTCAACATCAGGCCGCCGTTCGGCTCGCGGCCAAGCCTCTCGTCTTCTGGCCTCTTTTGGCCCTCGTCTGGGCCTCGCGCCTGGCGCTTGTCTGGGCGGCCGGCGCGGCGCCGTTCAGCTAGTTCTCTTCACGATTGAGGCGGGCCGGGCCTCGCCTCCAGCGTCAACGACTTCCAACGTCTCAGTCGCCCTCGCCATTCACAGATTTAACAGGGATGGTGGAGCCGAGGGGAATCGAACCCCTGACCTCCTCATTGCGAACGAGGCGCTCTACCATCTGAGCTACGGCCCCCCTTGTGCTCGGCTGGAGGAGCGGGGCAGATAAGAGTGGGCTTGAAGCAGTGTCAAGAATCAGTCGGGCTCACGGCGAAACGCGGCGCGGCGGCGGCGCGGCAGTTCGATAGGTTCGCAAACGGCGGTCGATGGACGCGATTCTGAATTTCACCGAATTCGTCGTGCAGGCTCTGCTCAGCCTCGTCGTATGGATCGTCGTCATCTACGTGATCCTCTCCTGGCTGATCAGCTTCGAGATCATCAATCTGCGCAACCGCGTAGTTTATCGCATTTCCCATCTCCTCGAGGCGATGGCCATGCCGCTGCTTCGGCCGTTTCGCCGCTTCCTGCCCAGCTTGGGCGGTCTGGACTTCTCGCCCATCATTCTCATCATCGTTATCCAGGGGCTAAAGCTCTTCATCATACCCCCCCTGTTCGGCTGGTTGCACAGCCTGGTGGGCGGCGGAACGCCGACCATCTAGCTAGAGGCCTGATCCGAGCCGCGTTCCGGCCTGATCGAAAGGGCCGAGGGAACGCCTACCGGGCGCCAAAGCGTTCTAGAGGCCTGAGTTGGTCAAAGGCCCGGTGATGTGCAGAAGCCCGTAACCGCGTTTCATGCCGAGGCGATTGGTCCTCTCGACGAGGAGTTCGCGGCTTCTCCGAGTCCTCGCCGGCCCAGGTGGGGCCTCGCAATCGGCGGGGTTTTCCTCCTCGCCATCGTCGTCTTCGTCCTGGTTTTCCAGTGGAACTGGCTGCGCGGTCCGCTGGCGAGTCTGCTTTCCGCTCGACTCCACCGGCCGGTGGCGATCGCGGGCGACCTCGAGGTCCACCCCTGGTCCCTGTCGCCCACCCTCGTCATCAACGACATGACGGTGGGAAACCCGTCCTGGGCGGGCGGCGGAGTCATGGCGAGGCTGCCACGCCTGACCGCACAGGTGCGGCTGCCGCCGCTCCTTGGCGGCAACGCCATCTTCCCATTCGTGGAGGCCGATCGCCCCGATGTGCGGCTGGTGAGCGACGTCTCCGGCCGCGCCAACTGGAAACCCGACGGCGAGGGGGCGGCCGCGCGGCCGGCGCCGCCCATCGGCCATCTGGTGATACGCGGGGGCAGGATTGGTCTGACCGACGTCCTTCGCAGGATCGGCTTTTCGGGCGAAATCTCCGCTGACGAGACCGCCACCCGCGGCGGTTACGCCGGCGCGACGAAGATCACCGGCGCGCTGGTTGTCGCAAATCCGCCGTGGGCTGGACCCGGCCCGTTGGCGCGCGCGCCCCGACTTGTGATCGAAACCCAACTCCTCTCGGGAATGCGCGACCGCCGCCTGGCGCTGAACCTCGTCGAGGCGGATGGACCCGACGTGCGTCTGGTCCGTGACGCCTCCGGGCGAGAGAACTGGCGGCCGACGGGCGGAGCCAAGCCGAGGCCGCTGAAACTGCCGCCGATCGGCCGCCTTCTCATCTCCAACGGCCGGCTGCGCTATGACGACGCCGGGCGGCCCCTTCATTTCCTGGGGACCATCTCCTCCAGCGAGCGGATGACAGGGGCCGGGAACGGCGTCTTCGAGCTGGCGGGCCAGGGGGTCCTCAACCGATCGCCATTCTTCGCGATCATCACCGGCGGACCGCTGATCGACGTCGACAGAAGCCGACCCTATCGGTTCAACGCCCGCCTCCAGGCTGGCGCGACCAAGGTGGCGATGGTCGGCGCCGTCGCCCACCCCTTCGATTTCAGCCGACTTTCGGGAACCCTGAGCGTCAGTGGCCAGGACCTCTCCGAACTCAATACGATCACCGGCCTGGCTCTGCCGATGTCGCCGCCCTACGCACTGGCCGGAGGCTTCTCGCGCGTCGGGGCCTTTTACGCCCTTCGAAGGCTGCACGGCCGGGTCGGCGACAGCGACCTCGCCGGCGCGCTCTCGGTAGACGACAGCAGCGGCCGGCCGTTCCTCGCCGCCGATCTCGCCTCGCGACGGCTCCGTCTCGTCGACCTCGCGCCCGCCTTTGGTGGCGCGCCGAGGAACCCCGCCGGACACGTCGTATCCCCCGCCGAGCGGGTGATCGGCGCCCGGCTGCGGGCCGAGCACAGGGTTCTCCCCGACACGCCGCTGAACGTGACCAGGGTGAGAGGCATGGACGCCAAGGTAGCCTTCACGGCCCAGTCCGTCGTCGCCGGCAAGCTGCTGCTCCACTCGCTGGACCTGAAGCTGGTTCTCGATCACGGCGTCCTCACCCTGGCCCCGGTGGCGATCGGCCTTTCCCAGGGTGACCTTTCCGGCTCTGTCCGGATCGACGCGCGTGGGAACACACCCTTTACGACCATGGACGTGCGCGTCGCCAACGCCCGCCTCGAGCGGCTCATCTCCCAAAAAGCAGGCCCGCCGCCGCTGGAAGGCGGCCTCTTCGGGCGCGCCAGGCTCTCGGGCGCCGGGGCCTCGGTGCGGTCGGCGGCGGCCGGCGCCAACGGCGAGTTCAGCCTGGTCGTCCCGGGCGGGGAGATCCGCCAGGCTCTCGCCGAACTCCTGGGCATCGACGCCACCAAGGGCCTCTTCCTGCTGCTCACCAAGAACGAGAACCAGACTCCAATCCGTTGCGGCGTCGCCGACTTCCAGGCCAGGGACGGCGTCCTGTCGGTGCGACGGATCGTGCTCGACACCGGTGTCGTGCTCGTCGCCGGCGCCGGCGATATCGACATGCGCAACGAGACGATCGATCTGCGCCTGGCCGGCAAGCCCAAGAAGTTCCGCCTGATCCGGATCGCGGCGCCGATCACGGTCAAGGGTCGCTGGGAAGCGCCGAAACTCGGCGTCGACGTCGGCAAGGCCGCCGGTCAGCTGGCGGTGAGCGGATTGTTGGGGGCTCTGGTTTCGCCCGCGGCCCTCCTCCTGCCGTTCGTGAGCCCGGGCCTGGCCCACAACGCCGACTGCGCCGCCCTGGTCGCCGCCGCGCATGCCGAAGGCGACCCCTCGGCCGCCGGGGCTCGCTAGGGCGAGATATCCTCGAGGCCGGCCCCGTTCGTGCGTGGCCCGAAAACTCCTACCGACACGATCACCACCCCCATCGCTCCGGCTATCAGGGCAAACACCGCGCCCGACCCGGCCCTAGCGAGGAGCAGGGCGATCAGGAGGCTCGAGCAGACCGTCGAAAGCCGGCTCCACGAATAGACGAACCCCACGGCCGTCGCCCGCACGCGGGTTGGGAAGAGCTCGGTCTGGTAGGCGTGATAGGAGTAGGAGAGCAGGGTGTTTGAAAGAGTGATCGCCACCCCCAGGGCTATGAGGGCCACCGGCGCGCTCTGGCGGGCGAACAGCAGGCCCAGGCAGGCGGTTGCGAGCGCCGACAGGACGATCTGAACCTTGCGCTCGATGCGATCGGCGAAGGCGGCGCAGAGCAGGGGGCCTAGCGGCCAGGCGATAGCGATGGCGAAGCTGTAGCCCAGACCGTCGATGACGGTGTGCCCCTGCGCGGCGATCAGGGACGGCGCCCAATTGCCGAAGCCGTAGAAGCCGATCGCCTGGAAGACATTGAAGACGATCAGAATGATCGTGCGCCGCCGATACTCCGGCGAGAACAGGATCGATATTCCCCCGGACGGAGCTGGCGCCTGGCGGCCGCCTTCGGTCGGACGGTCGCGCCTCGCCGGCGCCACGGTGCGCGGCTCGAACCTGGCGAGGATTCGCTCCGCTTCCGCGACCCGTCCGCGCGCCTCGAGCCAGCGGGGCGACTCCGGCAACCCTCGGCGGATGAACCAGACGGCCAAGGCGCCCGTGGATCCCGCGAGGATCACCCAGCGCCATCCGGCGACACCCAAGGGCGCCTTGGGAACGAGGAGCCAGCAGGCCAGGGCGACGATCGGCACGGCCAGGAACTGGATCGCCTGGTTGACGGCGAAGGCCCGGCCCCGGATGGCCGGCGGCGTCCACTCGGCGATGTAGGCGTCGATGGTCACCAGCTCGATCCCGATCCCAACGCCGGCGACGAGCCGCCAGAAGTCGATCGTCGCGGCGCTCGACGCGAACGCCATCATCGCGCTGGCGCCCGTGTACCAGAGCAGCGACGCGGTGAAGATGAAGCGGCGCCCGAGGCGATCGGCGACGCCGGCGAAGGCCGCCGTGCCGATGAAGAGACCAAGAAACGTCGCCGCGGCGAAGACGCCCTGATCGGAGATGCAGAGGAGGCCCTTCTCGCCGGCGTGGAAGATGCCGGCTCTCGTCAGGCCCGGAGAGATGTACGCCGTCATCATCAGATCGTAGAATTCGAAGAATCCGCCCAGCGAGACCAGGACGATGAGCCGCCAGACGGGCCACGACTTGGGGAGGGCGTCCAGGCGGCCGCCGATGGATCGAACCTCGGTCATCGGACTTCCCCAGGATCGACGGGAGCGCGGAATCGAAACAGCGCTCGTGGAATCGAGCCTATAGTGCGGATTCGATGACTATCCGCCGCCTTCCCGCCACCCTCGTGAACCGCATCGCGGCCGGCGAGGTGGTGGAACGGCCCGCGAGCGTCGTCAAGGAGCTGATCGAGAACGCCATCGACGCGGGCGCCAGGTCCATCGAAGTCCAGATCCAGGGCGGGGGTCTTTCGCGGATACTGGTGGCCGACGACGGAGCGGGCATCGAGCGCGCCGAGCTGGCGCTGGCCATCGAGCGCCACGCCACTTCCAAACTGGGCGCCGATGGAGACGAGGACTGTGACCTGCTGCGCATCGGCACCCTCGGTTTTCGCGGCGAAGCGCTGCCCTCGATCGCGGCCGTGGCGCGGCTGCTTCTCACTTCTCGCGCAAAGGGCGCCGCCGAGGCTTGGGCGGTCGCCGTCGAAGGCGGAGCGGCGCGAGGCGTGGCCCCGGCGGCGTTTCCGGGCGGATTTGGCACACGTGTCGAGGTCCGCGACCTCTTCTTCGCCACGCCCGCGCGTCTGAAGTTCATGAAATCCGAGCGCGCGGAGTCCGCGGCGCTCACCGAGGAAGTGAAACGCCACGCCATGGCCCGACCCAGCCTCGCCTTCAGCATGGAGGCGGACGGGCGCCGCGTGGTTCGCCTTCTCGGCTGCGCGAGCGGTCCGGACGGCCGGTTGGCGCGCCTTGGCGAAGTGCTCGGGCGCGAGTTCGCCGACAATGCCTTGCGAATCGACCAGGAAAGGGAGGGCGTGCGGCTCGAGGGATTCGCCGGCCTCCCCACTTACAGCCGCGGCAACGCCGCCCATCAGCATCTCTTCGTCAACGGCCGGCCGGTGCGCGACCGTCTGTTGCATGGCGCGATCCGCGCCGCCTACGCCGACTTCCTGGCCCGCGACCGTCACCCGATCGCCGCCTTGTATCTGGAGCTCGATCCAACCCTGGTGGACGTCAATGTCCATCCCGCCAAGGCCGAGGTGCGGTTTCGCGACCCAGGCCTGGTGCGCGGCCTCATCATCGGGGCCCTGCGCCACGCCCTCGCCGGCGCCGGCCATCGGGCCTCGACCACCGTCAGCCTCGCGGCCCTCGGGAGCTTCCGCCCTGCTCAGATCGCAGAGGGGTTTTCCGCCTGGCGCGCCAATCCATCGGAGGGCCGCCCGGCGCCCTTTCTGGCCGGCGTCGACGGCGTTTCGGCCCGGTCGGAACCTGACTTCACCTACGATGGCCCGCAAAATCCCACCGAGGCCCAAGGTGGCGCCATCGAAGACGCCACGGACTTTCCCCTCGGCGCGGCACGCGCGCAGGTGCACGGAACCTACGTGGTCGCCCAGACCCGCGATGGGGTGGTTATCGTCGATCAGCACGCCGCCCACGAGCGGCTGGTCTACGAAAGAATGAAGGCGGAAATCGCCGACGGCGGCGTCGCCCGCCAAGCCCTGCTCCTGCCGGAGGTCGTGGAGCTGGACCCGGCCGACGCCGAGCGCGTCTGCGCCAGAGCGGAAGAACTCGAGGCTCTGGGGCTTTGCCTCGAGGCGTTCGGGCCTGGCGCGGTCCTGGTGCGCGAGACCCCGGCCCTGCTTGGAGAGACCGATGTCGGAGCGCTCGTGCGCGACATCGCCGATGACCTGGCCGAAGCCGGCGCGTCCCTGGCGCTCGGCGAACGCCTGCAGGAAGTCTGCTCGACCCTCGCCTGTCACGGTTCGGTGAGGGCTGGCCGGCGTCTGAGCGCGGCGGAGATGAACGCCCTGCTCCGCCAGATGGAGGCAACGCCGCACTCGGGCCAGTGCAACCACGGCCGACCGACCTATGTGGAACTGAAGCTCAAGGACATCGAGCGGCTGTTCGGCCGAAGATAGCTGACCTGCGCCGCCCCCCAGGTGCGTCTGGCGACCGCCTCGAAGCCGTGGACCGAAACCGGCGCCTCCCCCGCGCCTTGTTCAACGACGACGATCGCCGGCCCGGCGAGCCAGCGTCCCGCGATCAAGCCGGCGAGCGTCTGTGGGGCGAGGTTCATGAAGTAGGGCGGATCGAGGAAGGCGATATCGAAAGGGGATTGCGAAACCGGCCTCGCCAACAGGGTTGTCGCGTCGCGCCGCTCGATTTGGGCGCGGCCGGGAAGGTCGAAGCGATCGAGGTTGCCGGCGATCGCGGCCTCGGCCTGGGCGTCCGCCTCGATGAAGAGGCAGAACGACGCGCCGCGCGACAGGGCTTCGAGCCCCAGGGCGCCTGATCCCGCAAAGAGATCGAGGATTCGCGCGTCCTTCAGTCCGATCGCCCAGGGACCGTGATCGAGCACGTTGAACATCGCCTGACGGGTCCGATCGGCCGTGGGGCGGGTGGAGCGTCCGGCCGGGGCCGCGACCGCGCGGCCGCGAAACGTCCCGGCAATAATCCGCATGCGATTTCCCTTTGGATTGCCGACGTCCTAGCCGAAGAACGGCCGGCCGGGCAAAGCGGGAGGCCGAATGAGCGATCCAGGGATTTTTCGAGGCCTCGGCCGCTCGGCGTTTCTCGCCGACCTCGGTGAACCGGTTCGCGGGTCGGGCCCGTTAGTCGCCGCCGTGGGTCGGATGCTGGCCAGCATCGCCGGGGGATTTGTGATCGGCGGCATCGCCGCCACCGCGGGCCTGATCCTGGTGTTCACGATCTGGATCTTCGCCACCGGGCACGGAAGCGAGGGCGTGCGGGCGATCGGTAGCGTGGCGGTCGCCTTCCAACAGGCTGACGGGCGCGATCTCGGCTCGGCCCTCCTGGTGATGATGGTGGCCGTGGCCACCAACCTCCCGTTCGCCCTGGCCTTCGTGGCCCTCGCCGCCCTGATAGCCCACAAGCGCTTCATTTCCTATTTGACCGCTTCCCGGAGCGTGCGGTGGCGACTGCTGGCGGTCGGCTTGCTGCTCTCCGCGATCCTCAACGCCCTCTTCCTGATCGCGGGCAGGATTGGCTCCAACGACACAACGGTGATGCCGATGGTCGCGGTCTCGCCGCAGATCGTGGTCCGAGGAATCTACGTCGTGGCCGCCTTCGTGCTTCTCATCCCCGCCGCCGGGGCCGAGGAGATCCTTTTCAGGGGTTGGATGATTCGCCAGATCGCCGCGTTCACCCGACGCCCGGCGATCCTCATCCTGATCACCGCTGTCGTCTTTTCAGGCCTTCACATCACCGATTTCCAGCATCTGGATCTCGGCGCCTTCATAACCAGGGCGCTGATGGGCGCCGGATTCGCCTACATGACCTTGCGCCTGGGAGGCGTGGAGTTCTCCACCGGCGCCCACGCGGCGAACAATATTCTGATCGTCCTCTTCGCCGAGCCGCTGACCATGAAGACCCTCGCCGAGCAATCAAAGCTCACGGTCGGGTCGGCCTTTCAGGACGTGGCGATGATCGTTGGCTATGTTCTCATCACCGAAGCGGTGGTCAGGAACCGGGCGTTGCGCCGCTGGGCCGGCTTGCGGATCGACGAAGTCTCGGCGCCCGTCATGAGTGTCCCGGGCTGAAGGTTACCGCCAAGCATCAGAAGCGAAGGGTTGGCCAGAAATGGGACTGGTAAGCGTCGAGCGCCGCGGCGGCGCGGCACTGATCACCTATTCGAACCCGCCGCTTGGGACCATGACCGCGCTGGGGTCGGTCGAGATGCGAGACGCGGTCGCGGCCGCCGCGAAGGATCCGCAGGTGCGCTCGATCGTGCTCACGGGCGGCATGAAGGATGTCTTCATCCGTCACTATGACGTCGGCGAGCTGTCGGCGATGAGCGACCATCTCGGCGAGGGGACGCCGCCGTCGGCTGGCGCGCGGCCGGGTGGGGCGTTTGGCGAACTCGTCGATCTGATCTGCTCGGCGCCCAAACCGGTAATCGCGGCTATCAACGGGCTGTGCATGGGAGGCGGCTTCGAGATCAGCCTGGCGTGCGACCTGCGCATCGTCGGCCGGTCGGTGACCGCGATCGGCCTGCCGGAAACCAGAGTCGGGATCTTCCCGGGCGGCGGCGGCACCCAGCGGCTGCCCCGCGTCATCGGCGAGGCCAAGGCCTTGGAAATGATCCTGCGCGGCCTCGTCGTCGACGGTCAGAGGGCGTTCGAGATCGGGATCGCGCACGAGGTGGTCGACGATCCAAAGGCGCGGGCGCTGGAGATCGCCGCCGAGTTCGACGGTCGCGGCGCCGAGGGCCTGGCCTTCGCCAAGCGCCTTACCCGCCAGGCCCTGGACCGCCCCCTCCCCGAGGGCCTCGCCGATGAACGCGCGAGCTTCGTCGAGGTGATGAAGACGGCTTCCGCTCGCGAGGGTCTGCGGGCCGCGCGTCCGCCCGCCCAGATCCAGGACGCTTGACCGAGGGCCGCGGCTTCGGCTTCGCCCAGCCGGGCTTGTAGGCCTTGGGCGGCGCCTTGGCGGATTGAGGCGGCGGGCCCGCTCTCGTCCGCGAGGAGGGTCGTTGACCGGCGGACTCAGGCGAAGAAGGCTTGAAGAGCGCTTTCTCGCCCCGGGGCAGGCCCGCTGGAGCGATCACCCCGGCGAGCTCTTGGCGAATCTCTCGGGCCGATACTTCCTCCACGGCGCCCGCCGGCAGCTCGGCGAGCAAAAACGGCCCAAAACCGATGCGGATCAGGCGGTTGACGGTCAGACCGAGCGCGTCGAGCACGCGGCGAACCTCGCGGTTCTTGCCTTCGGCGAGGGTGAGAGTGAGCCAGACGTTGGCCGGCGGCGAACCGTCGCCAACATGGTCGCAGGTCGCCTCGATCGGTCCGTAGCGAACGCCCTCGACCGTGACGCCGTCCCTCAGTCGGTCGAGCCGCGCCTGCTCGACGCGCCCGAAGACCCGGGCGCGATAACGCCTCCGCCAGCCACTGGAGGGCAGTTCCAGGGCCCTGGCCAGCTCGCCATCGTTGGTGAGCAGGAGCAGGCCTTCGGAGGTGATATCCAAGCGGCCCACGGAGATCAGGCGCGGCAGGCCCGCAGGCAAGGCGTCGAACACCGTCGTGCGGCCCCGGGGGTCGCTGTGTGTGGTCACCAGACCGACGGGCTTGTGATAGCGGAAGAGCCGCGTCGGGTCCGCCGCCGCCACGATCTGGCCGTCAACGGTCAGTCTGTCCGCCGGCCCGACCCTGACCGCGGGCGAGGCGAGGACTTCGCCGTTCAGGGCGACCCTGCCGGCGGCGATCATGCGCTCGATTTCGCGCCTGGAGGCGACGCCGGCTCTCGAGAGCGCCTTGGCGACACGGTTGCCGCCGCTCGAGGCTTGACCGCCGCGCTCGGCCTCGTTTCGGTGCGGGGGATGTCCGACCATGACGTCCCGACCATGCGCATCGCCCTGGAGGAGGCGCAAGCCGCCGCCATGGCCGGGGAAGTTCCCGTCGGCGCCGCGATCATCGACCCGATCGCCGGCGAGATCCTCGCGCGCGCCGCCAATGGTCCGGTGGCGTCCCACGATCCCACCGCCCACGCCGAGATCCTGTGCCTTAGGGCCGCGGCGAGGCGCCTTGGCAACTATCGGCTCACCGGCCTGACCCTGGTCGCGACCCTGGAGCCCTGCGCTATGTGCGCAGGAGCGATCAGCCACGCCAGAATCGGCCGGCTGGTGTTCGGGGCGGCCGACGAGAAGGGCGGCGCCGTGATCAACGGCCCGCGCTGGTTCGAACAGCCCACCTGTCACTGGAAGCCGCACGTGACCGGCGGCGTCATGGCCTTAGAGTGTGCGGCCCTGCTCAGGAATTTCTTCCAGGCGCGCCGCTAAGGACCGGATTTCCCGATCCGAGATCGGCCTCGGACTTGCCGGTTGGGCGCCGGCATGGCACAACGTTCAAACAACCGTTTGAATGAGGCCGCCATGGACTTCGACTACTCCCCCCGACAGCGTGACCTGATGCGCCGCATCGCCGAATTCATGGATGCGCACATTTACCCTGCCGTGCCGATCTACGAGCAGCAGGCGCGGGAGGGCGATCGGTGGAAAGTCATCCCGATCGTCGAGGAGCTGAAGGCCAAGGCGAGGAAGACCGGGCTTTGGAACATGTTCATGCCGCCCCACTCCGGGGTGGCTCATATGGACGATGTCTTCCAGTTCGAAGGCGTCCAGCTCACAAACCTCGAATACGCGCCCATCTGCGAGATGTTCGGCAGGGTGAGTTTCGCCAGCGAGGTCTTCAACTGCTCGGCCCCCGACACCGGCAACATGGAAATCCTCAATCGTTACGGAACCCTGGAGCAGAAGGAGCGTTGGCTGCGGCCGCTGATGGACGGCGAAATCCGCTCGGCGTTCCTGATGACCGAGCCGCTCGTGGCTTCATCCGATGCGACCAACATCGAGACCCGCATCGAGCGCGACGGCGACGACTATGTGATCAACGGCCGCAAGTGGTGGTCCTCCGGGGTCGGTGACCCGCGCTGCAAGCTCGCCATCGTCATGGGCAAGACCAATCCCAACGCCGCCTCCCATCAGCAGCAATCGCAGATCCTCGTGCCCCTCGACGCGCCGGGCGTGAAGGTCGCGCGGATGCTGCCGGTGTTCGGCTACGACGACGCCCCGCACGGCCACGCCGAGGTGCTCCTGGAAAACGTCCGCGTGCCGGTGGAAAACCTGCTTCTGGGCGAGGGCCGTGGCTTCGAGATCAGCCAGGCTCGCCTGGGGCCGGGGCGAATCCACCACTGCATGCGCAGCATCGGCGCGGCCGAAGTGGCGTTGGAGAGGATGTGCAAGCGACTGATGAGCCGCAAGGCCTTCGGCAAATACATCTCGGAACAATCGGTCTGGGAGCAGCGGGTGGCCGCCGCTCGCACCGACATCGAGATGACCCGCCTTCTGTGCCTCAAGGCGGCCGACATGATGGACAAGGCCGGCAACAAGGTGGCGCGCCTGGAAATCTCGATGATCAAGGTCGCGGCGCCGAACATGGCCCTTCGCATCATCGACGATGCGATCCAGGCCCATGGAGGCGCAGGCGTGACGACGGACTTCGGCCTGGCGCGGATGTACGCCAGCCAGCGCACCCTGCGCCTCGCCGACGGTCCGGACGAGGTCCACAACCGCACCATCGCCCGGATGGAGTTCGCCAAATACGGCGATCTGCATGCCAAGGTCCGCGCCGAACGTGACGCCATGCTCTTGCCGGTGGGGGCTCGCTAGGACTAAGCGCCGGTCGTCGCCCGGCGAGGCGACCGGGGATCAGTTGGCGGTCGAAACCAGGCTTCGGCGCGCCACCGGGACGATGAACGGCCGTTCCGCCTGCGGGATCGGCGCCGGAACCGGCGAGGCCATGGCCACAGCCGTCTCGCCGGCCGCCTTGGTCATGCACTGGCCGGTATCCATCAGCGCGTGCTGGCCCAGGCAGAATACGTCCTCATACTGAGGGCCGGCCACGGCCATGCACTGATAGAGATTCAGTTTCGACATTCTCAGGCAGTCGGCCGTCGAGCTGTCAGCGAGCAGGGGCTGGAGTCTTGGCAGGTCATCGTTCCTCGCGGCGCCGAGGTCGGCTTCCGCCGCCAGAGCCAGCGCCCGCACAACCACGCCGGTAGGACGCAACTCATCGGCCGACCCAGACGCGGCCGGTGACGTCGCCGCCTGGATCAGATGAGCGTTGTCGCCATCGGAGGGAACCCGACGACGCACCGAGAGCGCTTTCACCTCTGCAAGGCGACCGGCGCCGTCGGCTACCGCGACGGTGGACCAGACCTGGTGCTGGATCGCGTAGGCGGCCTGCTTGACATCGCTTCCGACCCCGAACAGCGAGGCGCCTCGCACATGCAGGGCGGCCTCGACACGGCCGGCCGCTTCGGCCGCGCCTTCGAATCGCAGGACAATGGTGGGCTCGGCCGCGATACGCTGCGCGAGGGCTTGCCGGCTCCCGGCCTGGTTCGCCGCCGCCTCTACGCCATTGACGAAGCGACCGTCCTGCAGGGCCGCCAGGGCGCCAAAGCCGATCATTCCCTCCTGGAACTGCGCCGGCTCGTAGGAGGCGCTGGCCCTCAGGGCCTGAGCCACGGATTCGCCGCCGCTGAACCTGCTGCTGAGGCCCGAGGCCTGCTCCACATAGGCCGAGAAGGCGCTTGCCGCGGCGACCACCTCCCCGGGCAGTTCGACGCCTGCGGACGCGGGACCGTCGTCGGCGATCGCCAGGCCCACCCAGGCGGCGGAACTTAGAGCCACGCACGCGATCGCGGCGCGGCATTTCTGCGGATGCTTCATGGTCTACCCCCGACTGGTCAGGCGTCATCTGGGGGCCGAACAATTTTATGTTCCGCTAAGAACTATGATTGGATTGGTCTTAACCTTGCGGACCGCGCGTGCGCCGCGCCATTCCGGATCAGGCCACTCGCCTGGCGACCGCCTGAAGATCGCGTTCGGAGGCCTCGATGTAGTGACGGGTGACCGGGACTGCGTCGATGCGCTTGGCCAGCTGGAGCTGGAAGACCATGTGGTCGCCGTAACGGAATCCCACCTCGGCGCCGACCAGATAGTATTCCCACATCCGGCAGAATC
>Ga0302326_10010180_pt1 | contig 20388 bp, 19 predicted proteins | sample Palsa_T0_3_FD_202264 | JGI IMG/M metagenome (GOLD analysis project Ga0302326, IMG submission 202264) | Peat permafrost microbial communities from Stordalen Mire near Abisko, Sweden - Palsa_T0_3 | ecosystem: Environmental > Terrestrial > Soil > Palsa > Peat permafrost | place: Sweden: Abisko...
CATAGCGGTCAAGCTCGCCTGCCAGGCTCTCAACTTTGTCGGCCGGTTGAATGCGAACGCCCAGGCGCCCTGGCCACGCCTGCCATCGAGCCTCATCCTTACGCAGCTCAATAAGCGAGACGATCAGTGCGTCCGCGTCCGCATCCGGCGCTCGATCCGCCTCGAAATGAGTCCAGTCATCGGCGCTCACCTCACGCTGCCGCAGCACGAGACGCATAGACGCGCTCCTTGAACGGCGCCATACCAATGCGGCGGTAGGTATCGATGAGACGCTCGCCGTCGTCGCGCCGTTTGAGATACACCTCAATGATGCGTTCGATGGTTTCCGGCACGGCATGCTGCCGCACAGATGGACCGATCACCTCGCCGAGTGCGGTGAAGCCGTTCACTGAACCGCCGAGCGTGATCTGATACCACTCCTCGCCGTGCTTTTCGACGCCCAGAATGCCGATGTGTCCGACGTGATGATGCCCGCAGGCATTCATGCATCCGGACATCTTGATTTCGATCTCGCCCAGGTCGTAGAGGTAATCAAGATCATTGAAGCGGCTTTGGATATCGCGTGCCACGCTGATCGTACCGGCATTGGCAAGGCTGCAGAAATCAAGACCCGGGCAGGCAATCATGTCGGTGAGCGTGCCAATGTTGGCGGTGGCGAGCTCCTGCGCCTGCAGGGCGAGCCAGGTCCTGTAGAGGTCCTCCTGGCGCACGTCGGTCAGGAGGAGGTTCTGGTCGTGGGCGACACGGATGAGTCCGAAGCTCACCGCATCGGCAAGATCCGCAAGCGCCGCCATCTGCGCGGAGGTCATGTCGCCGGGCGGCCGGCCGTGCGCCTTCAGTGACACGAACACGGCGCGATAGCCGGGTGTTTTGTGCGGCCGGGTGTTGTAGCGGTACCAGGCGCGAAAATTGAGCTCGCGATCGGCGGTCGCGTCGACGTCGGGCAGGGACGCGTACGGCAGGGGCTTGAAGTAGCTGCGCACTCGGTCGACCTCGGCGGCATGCAGATGCGGCGCCGTGTCGCGCCCCGTCTGCCATTCGCTCTCGACCTCGGCGCGAAACTGCTCGATCCCGAGGGACTTCACCAGTACCTTGATGCGCGCCTTGTGGATATTGTCGCGCCGGCCGTAGCGGTTATAGACCCTGAGAATCGCCTCGAGGTAGGCCAGGAGCTCGGGCAAGGGCAGAAAGTCGCGGATGACCTGGCCGATCGCCGGTGCGCGCCCGAGTCCACCGCCCACCAGCACCTCAAAACCGATGTTGCCCGCCTGATCGCGGCGCATGTGCAGGCCCACATCATGGACTTCGGAGGCCGCCCGGTCGGCGGGTGATCCGGTGACGGCAATCTTGAACTTGCGCGGCAGATAGGTGAATTCCGGGTGCAGCGTCGCCCATTGGCGGATGATTTCGCAGTACGGCCGCGGATCATCGAGCTCATCAGGGGCGACGCCTGCCAGATGGTCGGCGGTCACGTTGCGTACGCAGTTGCCGCTCGTCTGGATGGCATGCATCTCAACCGCTGCGAGTTCCTCGAGGATGTCCGGAACGGACTCGAGCGTCGGCCAGTTGAGCTGCAGATTCTGGCGCGTGGTGAAATGGCCGTAGCCGCGGTCGTAGCGCAAGGCGATGTCGCCGAGCTTGCGCAGCTGCAGCGAGCTTAATAGGCCATACGGAATGGAGATGCGCAGCATGGGCGCATGGCGCTGGATGTACAGGCCGTTACGCAGGCGCAGCGGCCGGTATTCCTCCTCAGACAGCTCCCCGGCAAGGAAACGCTGCGTCTGATCGCGAAATTCCGCGACGCGCTCGCTGACGAGGGTGTGGTCGAGGTCGTCGTAGCGATACATGCTCCCGAATATACGGCGCCGGCGCCAAAGCCCTGAAATACCCGTTGGTTTGGTGGCCGAGGCCTGCGGTTATGAGTTCGACCTCGCAGGGTGCGCGCCGCTATGCAAAACTAGGCCGCGAGGAGCGGCGTAACGGCATGTCCGGACTTTATTTCGAACAATTCGAGGTCGGCCAGAGGTTCGAGCACGCCGTGCATCGGACCGTCACGGAGACCGATAATCTCCTCTTCAGCGCCCTCACCATGAATCCGGCCGCGCTGCACCTGGATGCCGAATACGCCAAGGGGACGGTATTCGGCGAACGGATCGTCAACAGCGTCTTTACGCTCGGCCTCCTCGTCGGGCTGTCGGTGTATGACACGACCTACGGCACAACCCTCGGCAATCTCGGCTGGGAGGAAGTGAAGTTCCCCCGGCCGGTGCTCGTCGGCGACACCTTGCGTGCCCAAACCCTCGTTCTCGCCAAGCGCGAGAGCCAGTCGCGCCCTGATTCTGGCATCGTGACCTTCGAGCAGCGGGCATTCAATCAGCGCGGCGAGGAAGTGGCTTCCTGCCGTCGCGCCGCGCTCATGATGAAGCGGCCAAGTGCATGACAGCGGCGTCATCCATCCGCTCCTGGCTGTTCGTGCCAGGGGACAGCGCCCGCAAGCAAGAGAAGGCGGCTTTAAGCGGCGCGGATGCTCTGATCCTTGATCTGGAGGATTCAGTCGCAGCGGAGCTCTTGCCCGCCGCACGCGCCCGTGTGTGCGCGCTTTTGCGCGCGCGCGCCGAGCGTGCCGGGCAAGCGCTATGGGTGCGCGTGAACGCGCTTTCGAGCGGCAAACTGGGCGACGATCTCGCCGGCGTCATGCCCGGCGCACCGGACGGCGTGGTGCTGCCCAAAGTGTCGCGCGCGAGCGAGCTTACCGAAGTCGACGCGCAGCTGGGGGAGCTCGAGCGCAGGCATGCTATGACTCCCGGGACCGTCAAGCTCCTGGTGATCGCAACCGAGACTCCGCAGGCAATCTTCTCGCTCGGCGATTTTGCGAACGCAGCCCATGCGCGCCTCGCCGCGCTGACCTGGGGCGCGGAGGACCTGTCGGCCGCACTTGGCGCCGTGGCACGCGACGACAACGGCGCCTTGACGTTCACGTTCGAGCTCGCGCGCTCGATGTGCCTGCTCGCCGCAGCCGCGGCTGAAGTCGCTTGCATCGATGGGGTGTGCGTCGATTTTCGCGATTCGGCGGCCGTCAGCCGCGAGGCGGCGCGTGCTTGCCGCGACGGCTTCTCGGGGAAGCTTGCGATCCATCCCGCCCAGGTCGCCTGCATCAACGCCGCCTTCAGCCCCCAGCGGCAGGAAGTCGAGCGCGCACAAAAGATCGTCGCGGCGTTCGCCGCCGCCCCGCAGGCTGGGGTATTGAGCCTCGACGGTCAGATGCTCGACCGGCCGCATTTGCTCAAGGCGCAGCGGATCCTCGCGCGCGCCGCGCGGGCGCAAGTGCACTCGTGAAGCTGCGAATCAAAGGCGACTCACTGCGGCTGCGATTGACCCGCGCGGAAGTTCAGCAATTGGCGCAACGTGGTCTCGTCGAAGAGGAGACCCACTTCGCTCCCTCGGGCAGGTTCGTCTATCGGCTGCGGCGCGCACCGCAGGCAAGGCAACTTGCCGCAACATTTGACGACGCGGTGATCGAAATTCAGGTGCCCGCGGATGTCGCGCGCGAGTGGTGTGACACCGAGCTTGTGACGCTGCAGAATGTACAGCGCGTCGGTGGCGTCGACTTGCGCATCACCGTCGAGAAGGATTATGCCTGTCTTGCACCGCGCACCGACGAGGACGAATCGGACAACTTCCGGCATCCCGCGCAGAGGAGTTCGAAGCCTTGATTGAATTCGATTTCGCTTTGGGCGAAGGAGTTGATCTCTTGCGCAAGACGGTGCGCGAGTTTTCCGCCGAGCTCATCGCGCCGCGCGCCGCTGAAATCGACGCCTCGAACCTCTTTCCGCGCGACCTGTGGCCGGAGCTGGGCGCGCTCGGCCTCCTCGGCATCACGGTGGAGCTTGAATACGGCGGCAGTGGCTTGGGCTACCTTGAGCACGTCGTTGCGATGGAGGAGATCAGCCGTGCGAGCGCATCGGTCGGACTGTCGTATGGTGCGCATTCAAATCTCTGCGTCAATCAACTGCGTCGCTGGGGCACGGACGAGCAGAAGCGCCGCTATCTGCCGCGGCTGCTGAGCGGCGAGCATGTCGGGGCGCTCGCGATGAGCGAGCCCGGGGCCGGATCCGACGTGGTCGGCATGCGGCTGAACGCGTCATTATCGGGCGACCACTATATTCTTGATGGAACGAAGATGTGGATCACGAATGGCCCGTCGGCGGACGTGCTCGTGGTGTATGCGCGCGCGGATGCGGCCTCAGGCACGCCGGGCATCACGGCCTTCATTGTTGAGAAGGGTTTCGCCGGATTCAGCACCGCGCAGAAGCTCGATAAGCTCGGCATGCGCGGCTCGGACACCTGCGAACTCGTCTTCGATGACTGCCGCGTGCCGCTTGAAAACGTGCTGCATCAGGCGGGCCGGGGCGTGCAGGTGTTGATGAGCGGGCTCGACTACGAACGCGTGGTGCTCGCCGGCGGCTCGCTTGGCATCATGCAGGCGTGCCTTGATCTCGTGCTGCCCTATGTGCGCGAGCGCAAGCAGTTTGGCCAGTCGATCGGCAGCTTCCAGCTGATCCAGGCGAAGCTTGCGGATCTGTACACCTCGCTCAACGCCGCGCGCGCCTACGTCTACAGCGTGGCGCGCGCCTGCGACCAGGGACGCACGACGCGTTTTGACGCAGCCGGCTGCATCCTGTTCGCAAGTGAAAGCGCTACACGCTGCGCGCTCGAAACCATCCAGGCCCTGGGCGGCAACGGCTATATCAATGACTATCCGGCCGGGCGCCTGCTGCGTGACGCCAAGCTCTATGAGATCGGCGCCGGCACGAGCGAGATCCGTCGCATGTTGATCGGGCGCGAGCTCTTTCAGGACGGCCGCTGAAGAGGACGGGCCGCGATGTTTGAGACTCTGCTGATCGCCAATCGCGGCGAGATCGCCTGCCGCATCACGCGCACGGCGCAGCGCTTGGGGATGCGCGTCATCGCGGTATATTCCGACGCCGATGCGGGCGCGCTGCACACGCGCGTGGCCGACGCTGCCGTGCGCATCGGACCTGCGAGCGCACGCGAAAGCTATCTCAACATTCCGGCCCTGCTGCGCGCGGCACGCGACTCCGGCGCGCAGGCGGTGCATCCGGGCTATGGGTTCCTGGCCGAGAGTCCGCAGTTTGCGCAAGGCTGCGCGGACGCTGGCGTCGTTTTTGTGGGACCCAGTGCCGCGGCAATCCGGCTGATGGGGCTCAAGGACCAGGCCAAGGCCCTGATGCAACGTGCCGGAGTGCCGATCGTGCCGGGCTACTTCGGCGCCGAGCAGGATGAGGAGCGGCTCGCCGCAAAGGCGCAAGCGCTCGGTTTCCCGCTTCTCATCAAGGCGTTGGCCGGCGGCGGCGGCAAGGGCATGCGCATCGTGCGCGAGCCATCCGAGTTCTCGGCAGCGCTCGCCTCGGCGCGCGGCGAGGCCGAACGCTCCTTCGGCGACAGCCGCGTCATGCTCGAGCATTTCATCGAGCGCGCCCGCCACGTCGAAGTGCAGGTAATCGCCGATCGTCACGGCAACTGTCTGCATTTGCTCGAGCGCGATTGCTCGCTGCAGCGACGCCACCAGAAAGTCATCGAAGAGGCGCCGGCGCCGGGCCTCTCGGCCGCCTTGCGCGCACGCCTGCACAGCTGGGCCGTCGCCGGCGCGCGCGCCGTGGACTATGAGAACGCGGGCACGATGGAATTCGTCGTCGAGGGCGATGCGGGCTTCTTCCTCGAGATGAATACCCGGCTGCAGGTGGAGCACCCGGTGACGGAGATGATTCTGGGCATCGATCTCGTCGAATGGCAGCTGCGCATCGCCGCCGGCGAGCCGCTGCCTCTTAAGCAGGATGAGGTGCGCGGCGTCGGGCACGCATTCGAGGCGCGCCTGTACGCCGAGGATCCGCGCCGCAATTTTCTGCCCACGAGCGGTAAATTGCAGACGCTGAGCTGGCCTTGCGGCGATGTGCGGCTGCGCATTGACGCAGGCGTCGTCCAGGGGGACACGCTCGGGGTGCATTACGATGCGCTGCTGGCAAAAATCATCGTCGGGGGTTCTGACCGCGCCGATGCCCTGGCGCGATTGCACACAAGCCTCGACGCCTGCCGCATCGAAGGCGTGACCAGCAATCTTGCGGCGCTGCTCGCACTGTCCGCGGACGCGGAGGTCCGCGCCGGCCGGATCTTCACCCGTCTCATTGATGAACGCGGCGCAGCTTTGCTGCCGCCATTTGCAGCCCAGGACCGGCGCGCGGCAAAGCTTGCGGCGCTGTCGCTGCTCGCGGTGGCGAAAGAGCCGATGATTTCACCATGGACGCGCGGGGACGCCTGGGCGCTGAACGGCGCCGGAGTCGCACTCGTGCGGCTTGAGGCCGCCGAGGCAACGCCGTACGCGCTGCGCCTGAGCCTGCACGCGGGCCGGTGGCGCGTCGATCAAGACGGGGTCTGCGTCGCCGCCGATGATCTCGAAGCCATCCGCCAGGATCATGCGCATTGGCAGCTGCGCGCACGTCTGGACGGCATACCGACGCACTGGGTGGCCCGCATCGGGCCTGCACACATTGCAATCTGGCACGCCGGCGAATGGCACCACTTCGAGCGGGTAAGCGGTGTCGCCGATGCGCTCGCGGCAACGGCCGACGGCACACTGCGCGCGCCGATGCCCGGGGTGATTCTGGCGGTGCGCGTCGCCGAGCGTGACAGTGTCGCGCGCGGACAGGCCCTGATTGTGATGGAAGCCATGAAAATGGAGCACACCCTGAGCGCCGGCGCTGCCGGATATGTCACGGAACTGCGCGTGCGGGTCGGGGATCGTGTTCGCGATGGCGACGCACTACTAAAGGTCGGCAGCAGCGCGGATTAATGTGACGCACCGCGGTTGCGTGCGCGCGAACCCGTCAGTAGAGTCGCAGCGCGTTATTTTGCCGTGAAACCTCGCCGCGATGACCCAGACCGACCGTTGGATAGTCCACAAATTTGGTGGATCAAGCGTCGCCGACGCCGACTGCTTCGTGCGTGTCGCGGGCCTGGTCGAGGCGCAACCCCCCGGCCGACAGGCGGTCGTGCTGTCTGCCTGCAAAGGTGTGACGGATGCACTGCTCGGCCTCATCAGACTTGCCGAACAGCAGGATGAGGGTTTTCGCAGCGAGATCGTGCGTCTGCGGGCGTTGCACCAGGCGATCGCTCAGAAGCTTCTGAGCCAGGCGTCGGCGAGCCGGTATCTGGCCGAATTTGACCGCGACTGCCAGAACCTCGAGGCGATCCTGCAAACTGTCATGCTCACGCGCGCCGCGGCGCGCGAGGTGAGCGATCTCATTGCAGGCTACGGCGAGATCTGGTCGACCAAGCTTTTCCATCCCTACTTTGCCGAGCGCGGCCGCCGCCCGGGCGCCGTCGAGTGGATTGACGCGCGCCGCGTCGTGGTCGTGGAATGGGGATCGCTCGGGCCTGCAATCCAATGGTCGCTGTCGCATGAGCGCCTCGCCGCAATCGTACCGGCGGATTTTTCCGGAACGCTCATCGTCACAGGCTTCATCGCGAGCAAAGCGCGCGGTGTGCAGACGACGCTCGGCAGGAATGGCAGCGACTATTCCGCCTCGATCTTTGGCGCGCTCCTGGATGCGCGCGAAATTCATATCTGGACCGACGTCGATGGCGTGCTGTCCGCGGATCCGCGCCGCGTGCCCGATGCTACGGTGATTGACTCGCTGTCCTACAACGAGGCCATGGAGCTCGCCTATTTCGGCGCCAAGGTCATTCACCCGCGCACCATGGCGCCGGCGGTCGGTGGCGCGATCCCGATCTGGATCCGTAACACCTTCGCGCCCGAGAAGCAGGGCACCCTCATCTGCGCACAGCCGCAGTCGTTGCTGCCGATCAAGGGTATCGCGAGTATCGAGCACATCGCACTCGTCAATCTCGAGGGCGCCGGCATGATTGGCGTGCCGGGAACGGCGCACCGGCTGTTTGGCGCGCTGCGCGAGGAGGGCATCTCGGTCATCCTGATCTCGCAGGGCAGTTCCGAACATTCCATCTGCTGCGCGGTCCCCCAGAATCAGGCGGCGCGTGCCGCGGCGGTCGTGCGCGCGGCCTTCGAGCGGGAGCTGCACGAAGGGCAGATCCAGAGCATCGATGTGGATCTGGATCTTGCGATCCTTGCGGTCGTGGGAGATGGCATGGCGGGCGTGCCGGGAATCGCCGCCAAAGTGTTCAATGCCCTGGGCTCTGCGAGCGTGAACGTGCGGGCGATCGCGCAGGGCGCCTCCGAACGCAACATTTCCGTCGTCATCGAAGGCCGCCACGAGACGCGCGCCTTGCGCGCCGTACATGCGGGTCTTTATTTATCGCCGCACACCTTGTCGATCGGCGTCATCGGACCCGGCGCGGTCGGCGGGGTGCTCCTCGATCAGCTGGCATCCCAGAGCGCGCGTCTGCGCAAAGAATTCAACCTCGATCTGCGCATCCGCGGCATCCTCGCATCGCGGCGCATGCTGTTGGCTCCGACCGGTGTTGACCTTGGCAGCTGGCGCCGCGCCTTCGATGAGCAGGCCGGCGAAGGGGATATCGGCCGTTTTGTCGAGCACGTGCACGCGGATCATCTGCCGCACACCGTTCTGATCGATTGCACGGCAAGCGAGGCGGTCGCGCGCCATTATCGCGCCTGGTTCGAGCGCGGCATCCATGTCGTGACGCCCAACAAGAAGGCCAACAGCGCCGACTGGCCATACTATCAGAGCTTGCGTGAAGCGCGCCGGGTGAGCGGTGCTACCTATCTTTACGAGGCGACCGTCGGTGCGGGCCTGCCGATTATCCAGACGCTGCGTGATCTGCGCGAGACCGGCGATGACATCGCGAGCATCGAGGGAATCTTCTCAGGCACGCTTGCCTATCTGTTCAATGTCTACGACGGGCGCACGGCTTTCTCCGAGATCGTCCGCGACGCGCGCCAGCGCGGCTACACGGAGTCCGATCCGCGCGATGATCTCTCCGGGCTCGATGTCGCGCGCAAGCTCATCATCCTCGGTCGCGAGATGGGACTGCATTTGGAACTGAAGGATGTGAAAGTCGAGAGCCTCGTACCGGCAGGGCTTGAGGCGGCCTCGGTCGATGAATTCATGAGCAAACTGCCGCAGTATGACGCGGCGATGCGCACTCGTTTCGAGGCAGCGCGCGCGCAGTCGAAGGTCATGCGCTACGTCGGTAAGGTGACCGCGGACGGCCAGGCGGTGGTGGGCGTCGTCGAACTTGATGCCAAGCACCCGTTCGCGAACATCGCGCTGACGGACAACGTGGTGCGTTTCGCAACGCGCCGCTACTGCGACAATCCGCTCATCGTGCAGGGTCCGGGCGCGGGGCCCGAGGTCACCTCCGGCGGCGTGTTTGCAGATCTGCTGCGCTTGGCTGCGTATCTGGGGGCTCGATTGTGAGAGAAACCGCCGGCGCGGAGCGGGCGACCGCGTTCGCGCCCGCCTCGGTCGGCAATGTTGCGATCGGCTTCGATATCCTGGGTTTTGCAGTGGATTCTCTGGGTGATCGCGTCACCGCTGTGCGTCGCAAGGAGCGCGGCGTCGTGATTCACAGTGTGACCGGCGTGGCAGGGGAGCTGCCGCGCGATCCGGCACGCAATACCGCAGGACAAGCGGTGTTGGCGATGCAGGAAGCCCTGCAGCTTGATTTTGGCATCGAGATTCAGATCGATAAGGGCATCGCGTTAGGCTCGGGCCTGGGCGGCTCGGCCGCCTCCGCAGTCGCCGCGGTGGTTGCCGCGAATGCGCTTCTTGCCGAGCCGTGCACACGTCTTGAGCTGCTGATGTTTGCCATGCAGGGTGAGCAGGTCGCGAGCGGCTCGCTGCACGTCGATAATATCGCCGCCGCCCTTTTTGGCGGCCTCGTCCTGACCGTCGGGATCGACCATCCGCGCGTCAAGCAAATCCCAATTCCCGCCGGGGTGCGCGCCGTGATCGTGCACCCGCACATGTTTCTGTCCACCAAGCAGGCGCGCGCCATCCTGAAGGGCACAGTTGAGCTGTCCGACTTCGTCTGGCAGACCGCGCACCTTGCAGGCTTCATCTCCGGTTGCTATACGGATGATCTGGACATGATTCGCGCATCCTTCGACGACGTTGTCATCCAGCCGCAGCGCCAGGCGCTGATCCCCGGCTTCGTCGACGTGCGCCGCGCGGCGCTCGAAGCGGGCGCGCTCGGCTGCTCCATCTCCGGGGCGGGACCGGCGCTGTTCGCTTGGGCGCAGGGCACGCACGCGCAGGCCGTGCTCGCCGCCATGCGCGAGCCATTCGAGCGCCTCTCAATCGCCGTCGACTCCTGGGTGGTCGACATCGATTCGCCCGGAGCGCGGATCATATCCGTGTGACCGCCATGCGTTTCACGAGCACGCGCGATCCGGCGGTGAGCTTAGGTTTCGGTGCCGTGTTGCAGCAGGGCCTTGCGCGCGACGGCGGTCTGTACGTGCCGGTTGCCTGGCCGCCTGGGCCGTTTGCGCCGCAACCTGCGATGCTGCCGCTCTTTGCGCTCGGCGCACAGCTGCTGGCGCCTTTCCTTGAGGGCGATGCGCTCTTCGGGCAATTGGCAGCAATGACCAAGGAGGCGTTCAACTTTCCGGCGCCCCTCGTGTTGCTCGACCCGGCGGCGAAACTGTCGATGCTCGAGCTTTTTCACGGCCCGACCGCCGCTTTCAAGGATTTTGGCGCGCGCTTCCTCGCCGCCGCGCTCGCAAGGCTGCCGCGCACGCCGGGCAAGGACCTCAACATGCTGGTCGCAACTTCCGGCGACACCGGCGGCGCGGTCGCCGCGGCATTTCATGAGCGGCCGGGTATGCGGGTCACCGTGCTCTTTCCGCGCGGGCTCGTGTCCCCCACTCAGGAACGCCAGCTCACCTGTTGGGGTGGCAACGTCGCCGCATTGGCCGTACGAGGCAGCTTTGATGACTGTCAGAGGCTCGTAAAGCAGGCACTGCAGGAGCCTGCCTTGCGCGAGCGCTTCGATCTGTCCTCTGCCAACAGCATTAACCTCGGAAGACTTCTGCCGCAGACCGTCTACTACGCCGCGGCGAGCCTTGCGCTGTGGCGCGAGTACGGCGCGCGTGCCTCATTCGTGGTGCCGAGCGGTAATCTCGGCAATGCCGTTGCCTGCATCTGGGCGCGCAAGCTCGGTCTTCCGATCGGCGATATCGTGCTGGCCCACAACGCCAATCGCACGGTACCGGACTATCTGCACAGCGGGCAGTGGCGGCCGCGGCCGAGCATACCGACCCTCGCATCGGCGATGGATGTCGGTGATCCGAGCAACATGGAACGCCTGCGCAGCCTCTTTCCGCGCGTGCCGGAACTCCTGGCCGCGGTCAGCGCCGACTCTGTTGATGATGCGGCCATTCGCAGCCGGATCCGCGCAGGGTTCGACGACTGGGGCAGGATCTTGTGCCCACACACGGCCGTTGCCGCTGAAGTCTACGCGCGCCTGCCGGCCGCCCGGCGCCGTGCCGGTCCTTGGGTCGTGGTCGCGACCGCGCATCCGGCGAAATTCAAGGAGATCGTCGAGCCTTTGATCAAAGAAGAAGTCCCCGTACCTGAATCGCTCATGAGACTATTGGCACGGCCGACCGCGTGCACTGAAATCCCCGCCGACTTGGATGGGCTACGCGCCGCGCTGAACCGATGAACGACACGCTCAACAGCCTGAGTAAATTACCCCCCGTCACGTGGTTTCTGGTCGCCGCCGCAGTGGTTTTCGGCTGGGCCCTGTCCTGGGTGTGGCGCTGGTATATGCGCAGGCGCGCGCTCAAAGCGCTCGTCGCGGCCGTGACCGCCTCGGCATCCGACAGCCTGCGCGACGTGCTGATTCCGGATGGCATGGGCGGTTACTTCCACGTGGACTTTCTGCTTCTGACCCCACGCGGCGTGCTCGTGATCGATCTGCGCGATGTCCGCGGCAATATATTTGGCGGCGACCAGATGACCGAATGGACGGTCATCGATGGGCCGCAGCGCTTCACATTCACGAACCCACAGGGTGCCCTCTACGATCGAATCGCGGCAGTGCGCGCCGTGGCGGGCGACGTCTCGACCGAGGGTCGCATTGTGTTTACCAAGCGCGGCAAGTTTCCGAAGGGACTGCCCAAGTGGACGCTCATGGTCGATTCGCTGCGTACCGAGTTTCCGTCCGCCGAATCGCTCCTCCTTGACAGCACGGTCGAACGCTTCGATTCATCCTGGCAGCGCTTGAAGAGCGCGGCGATGCCAAGCTCGATCAATCAGATACGGGTCGGTGGGCCGCGCCGCACCGCTTGAGGCCTTACGCTCGGTTGGTGCGTGGCCCGAAGATCAGCCACAAGATAAAGCCCAATACCGGCAGCAGGATGACGAGCACGGTCCAGAGCACTTTGCGATCGGTCGATGCGTTGCTTTGGAAGATGTTCACGATTGCGTAGATGTCCGCAATCAGAACAATTAAGCCTCCCAGACCGTTGTAACCATACATGTGAGGCCCTCCTGAAGACCGGCGGGCGCAGGACTACGCCCCTCACGGGTATTCTAGCAGTCTAATTCCCATGAGGAGCTGGCCATGACGCAGTCCACCCCGGTTGAAGGTCCTCCCGCCGCAGCAGCCGGGACGTTGGCGCTCGGAGATGATCTGTGCATCCGTCGGCTCGGCTTTGGTGCAATGCGCCTGACGGGCGCCGGCGTGTGGGGTCCGCCAACGGATCGCGCCCAGGCGCTGCGGGTTCTGCGGCGCGCACTTGAGCTGGGTGTCAATTTCATCGATACCGCGGATTCCTATGGCCCACACGTGAGCGAAGAGATCATTGCAGAGGCGCTGCATCCGTATCCGCCGGATCTCGTCATCGCGACCAAGGGCGGCCTTATCCGGCCGGGGCGAGACCAGTGGGAACGTGATGCGCGGCCGAGCCATCTGCGCGCCGCCTGTGAGGGCAGTCTTAAGCGTCTGCGCTTAAGCCGCATCGACCTGTATCAACTCCACGCCGTTGATCCGCGCGTGCCGCTCGAGGATTCGTTGGGTGAACTTGCGCGCCTGCGCGCCGAGGGCAAGATCCGGCATATCGGCGTTTCAAATGTCGATGCCGCGCAGCTTGCGAGCGCGCGCAAACTTGTGACGGTGGTATCGGTGCAAAATCGCTATAACCTCGAGGATCGCAGCTCCGAGGCCGTACTCCGGGAATGTGAACGCTCGGCGACCGCCTTTATTCCCTGGTTTCCGCTCGGTGCGGGACGCAACGCCGCCAATGCGCGGGAGGCGATCGCCTGGCTGCTCGCGCGCTCGGCAGTGATGCTGCCGATCCCGGGAACCTCACAGGTCAAGCACCTGGAGGAGAACGTCGCAGCGGCGGCGCTGCGCCTGAGCGCCGAGGATCTGCGCAAGCTGAAATGAAAAACGCTGTGCGCGCGGCGCACACCCGCGGCGGCATCACTGTGCTGCAAACTCCGCGAGCACGAGGGCGACGCAAGCCGTCAGACGCCGTGCATAGTCGATGTGCAGAAACTCATTGGGCCCATGCGCGTTGGCGTGCGGTCCGAGCACGCCGGTCACAAAAAATTGCGTCGCGGGAAAGCGCTCACCGAGCATGCCCATGAACGGAATTGAGCCGCCGCAGCCGCTGTGCACGGCGTCGCGACCGAATATCTTTTGGGACGCAAGGCTTATCGCGCGCTCAAGCCACGGTGCCAGAGGCGGCGCGTTCCAACCGGCGGTGGCGGACTCGGACTCGAAGCTCACCTGCGCCCCATACGGCGGATCCTTCTCGAGGGCCGCCTTCAAGGTGGCGCTCGCCCGGTTCGCATCGCAATTGGGCGGCAGGCGAAACGACAGTTTGAGCGCCATCTGTGGTAAGAGGACGTTGCCCGCGTTCTGGATCGCGGGCAGCCCGTCGGCGCCCGTGACGGCGAGAGTCGCCCGCCACGTGCTGTTGATGAGCAGTTCCAGCGGGTCATTCGACAGGGCCTGCACGCCGGTAGCGAAGGGCACCTTTTCGGCCACGGCCGCGCCCAGTACGCGCGCGGCAAGCGCAAGTTGTGCGCGCCGGTCCGCGGGCACGCTCGTATGCAGCGCCTCAAGAAGCAGGTCTCCGGTGACGGGATTTTCAATCCGGGCGAGTAGCTGCGCGATGATCCTGAATGCGGTGGGTGCGATCCCGGTTGCCATCCCCGAGTGCACGCCCTCGCTCAATACCCGCACCTCCAGGCGGCCGACGAGATTGCCGCGCAGCGACGTGGTCGACCATAGTTGCTCGTAATTGCCGCACTCCGCATCGAGGCAGATGACGAGCGCGGGCGTGCCAAGGCCCTCTGCCAATGCATCCAGATGTGCAGGCAGATGGATGCTGCCGCTTTCCTCGGATGCTTCAATCATGACGAGGCAGCGGGGCAGGTCGATCTTGCGGGCCTTCAAGGCCATGATGGCGGCGAGCGAACTGAATACCGCGTAGCCGTCGTCCGCACTGCCACGTCCATAGAGTTTGCCGTCGCGCAGCACGGGTTCCCAAGGGCCGAGTCCGGGGTGCCAGCCGGTGAATTCGGGTTGCTTATCCAAGTGCCCGTAAAGAAGCACTGACCCGGGAAGCTCACCGGGCACGTCAATGAGGAGCAGCGGCGTGAGGTGCGGCAGGCGCCGCACTTCGACCCGCATGCCGGGAATCGCCTGGGCACGGCACCAGTCGGCCATCAACTTTACGGCTGCGTCCATATAGCCGTGTCGCTGCCAGTCGGGATCAAACATCGGCGACTGATTCGGGATGCGGATATAGGCGCAAAGACGCTCGAGTATCGAATCGTTCCAGTAGCCCGCGACGCTGCGCAGCAAATCGGCTGTCTCAATAGTTGACATATAAACGTCTATTTAACAATGTGTTATGATGATTAATTAAGGTCAATACTAGGGAGCCGGAAAACCCGTCGCGCATTCTGGGTGGTCTCGTGCGCCAGTTTCTCGATGCTCTCGCCGCGGGCGCGCGCCACCGCCGCGGCAACATGCGGAAGATACGCCGGCTCATTGCGGCGCGAGACCGGTTTGGGGTCTAAATCGCGTGGCATGAGGTAGGGCGCGTCGGTTTCAATCATGAGCCGCGCGCCGGGCACCCGGCGCATGAGCGGCACGAGATGTGTGCCGCGTCGTTCGTCGCAAATCCAGCCGGTGATGCCGATGTGCAGATCCAGGTCGAGGTAACTTTCAAGTTCCAGGGCGTTACCCGTGAAGCAATGCGCCACGGCATCAGCTAGGCTCGCACGGTGCTCGCGCAGGATCGCGACAAAGTCCGCGTGAGCGTTTCTCTGATGCAGAAACACCGGCTTGCCGGTGCGTGCCGCAAGCTCGAGCTGCTGGTGAAACGCAGCGCGCTGTGCCTCATGCGGTGAGAGATTGCGGAAGTAATCGAGACCGCACTCGCCGATCGCGACGACCTCGGGAGCCTGTGCGAGGGCGCTCAGCTCGCGGACGGAATCGGCCGACCATTCCTTCGCCAGGTGCGGATGCAGGCCCGCGGTCGCAAAGAGCCGACCCGGATGCGTCTGCGCGAGCCCCACCGCCGCCTCGGTGCTCGTGACACTTGAGCCTGTGATGATCATCTGCACAACGCCCGCGGCGGCTGCGCGCGCGAGTACCAAGTCACGGTCAGCATCAAAACTGTCGTGTGCAAGATTAAGTCCGATGTCGATCAGGGCGGCGGGCGAGGCGGCGATGGCGCTGTGCCCTGTGGTATCGTTTGTCATGCGTAGCCGACATTCTACGAGACGCGCCGCGCTCGCGTGCATCGCCTGGGTTCTGGCTGCGGCCACGGCGGGCGCAGCGGGCGAGGGCGAATGGCTCGATATCGAAGGCCAGATCCAGTACGGCTATTACACCGAGGATGCGCGCGCGCTTGCGAACCTTGCAACGCGGCTCGACTCGAAAGAGGACACCGATCCTCTTAAGGCCTATTACGCCGCGCTCGCTTACTATCGCCTGTCGTTCACCGTTGAGGAAGCCGACCCGGCGCGCGCCGCCGAGGGGCTCGAACATTGTGTCGCAAGTCTTGCCGGGGTGTTGCAGCAGCGCGCCGACTGGGCCGAGGCGCTGGCGCTCGACGGGGCGTGCCTGGGATCGCTCGCGCAGCTGAAGCCGTTACGTGCACCGTTTGCGGGTCCCAAGAGCCGCTCGCAGCTGACGCGTGCGCTGCAGCTCGAGCCGCGCAACCCGCGCGTGCTGATGCTCGACGGCTGGCGCGAATACGAGCATGCCCAGGGAAGTGGGCGCGCGGTGAAAGATGGCGCCTGTGCCAAGTTGCAGCGCGCGGTAGCCGCCTTTGAAGCGGCGCGCCGCGGCGAGGAGCATGTGCCGGAGTGGGGAACGGCCGAAGGCTACGCCCTTTGGGGGCGTTGCGAACTTGATCGCGGTGAGCCCGTGGCGGCGCGCGACGCGCTCGAGCGCGCGCTCCTCATCGCTCCGGAATTCGCGCTGGCGCGTCGCCTGATCGCGCGCATCACGGCGGGGTGATCAGCCGGTCGGGTGCCGACAGCGCCGTGCACAGCGCGCCGACGTCCTCCTCGGGCTGATCCCAGGAAACCACAAAGCGCGCATGCCCTGAGCCTTCGGCGCCCCAGTCGTAGAATTCGAAGCCCGCCAGGCGCAAGAGCCGAATCGCACTGTCACCCAGGTGCACGAAGACCTCGTTGCCTTCGACCGGATGCAACAGGTGCCCGGCTGCCGCAGCGCCAATACGTGACGCGAGCGTATTGGTGCGCTCGGCGTTCCTGCGCCACAGGCCCGATTCGAGGTAGGCCAGGAGCTGGACGGAGGCGTAACGGGATTTTGACAGCAGGTGCCCGCCGCGCTTACGCCGTAATTCAAAATCTCTGACGCGCTCGAGGTCAAAGAATATGACCGCCTCGGCACTGAGGGCACCGTTCTTGGTCGCGCCAAAGGACAACACGTCAACCCCCGCGCGCCAGGTGGCATCGGCGGGATGGCAGCCGAGCGTCACGAGCGCATTCGCAAAGCGCGCGCCGTCCATATGCACGGCAAGCGCGTGCCGGTGCGCAAAGTCGGCAAGCGCAGCGATTTCGTCGATCTGGTAGACCGTGCCGGATTCGGTCGCCTGGGTCAGTGTGAGTGCGCAAGGCTGCACGGTATGCACGGTGGGGGGATTGGACTTCAGCGCGTTGCCGAGCGCATCGAGCGTGAGTTTGCCATGCGCTCCGGGCAGGAGAATAAGCCGCGCGCCTCCGGAGAAGAACTCCGGTGCGCTGCATTCATCCCGTACCACGTGCGCCTCCTCGTGGGTGAAAATCGCGCCGTGCGGCGGAGTCACGGCAGCGAGCGCGAGCGAATTGGCCGCGGTGCCGGTTGCAACGGTAAACACCCGCACCGGCGCATCAAAGAATTCAGCGAACGCCTGATCGAGCCGTTTTGACCAACGGTCATCCGAATAGGCCGGCGCACGGCCCTGATTGACCGCGAGCATCGCATCGAGAATTTCCGCACTGACGCTTGCCGTATTGTCGCTTGTGAATCGCATGGCCATCACACCTCGCTTGCCTAGTCTATCCGCCAGCGAAACGACCATGCACCGAAGGCGAGGAAGGCAAATGCGGTAATGCCGAGATACGCAAGATCCGGCGCAACCTGCACAAAACCCGCCCCATCTATCATGACCGCACGTGCGGCGCTCAAGACATGGGTGAGCGGAAAGACCTGCGCGAGGAGACGCACCCAGTGCGGGGATCCCTCGAGCGAATACCAGATTCCGGATAAAAGCATCATCGGCCAGGTCATGAGATTCAACACCCCGCCCACCAGCTCGTCGCTCGAAAAACGCGCCGCGATCGTCAGGCCCAGAGCGATGAGGGAGAGTGCGCCCATGACCGCGATCAGCAAGAGCAGCACCGCACTGCCGGCCGAGTGGAAGTGGATGATCGGGCTCACACCGCAGTACAGGATTACGGTGACGAGAACGACGAGGCTCAAGCGCGACAGCACTTGTGCGCTGAGGAACTCAAAAGGTGTGAGCGGAGTGGCGTGCAGGCGCTTCAGAAAACCGCTCTTCCTGTAGCGCAGCACAACGTAGCCGACACCGAAGAGGCAACTGAACATCATGTTCATGCCCAGCACCCCGGGAAAGAGCCAGTCGACGTAGCGGATGGCTTTGCCGGTGACCTGCTCGCGGGTTGCGCCGTGATCCTCCGACAGCAGCAGTTTCTCGACGATATAGCCTTTCGGCGAATCCGTGTTGACCCAGTAATGCACCGAGCCTGCAGGGTCGAGCAGGAGGTCAAGCTGATGACGTCCGACTTTGCGGATCGCATCCGCCCGATCGGTGACCGGCAAGAATTCGACGTAGCGTTCGTGCAGGAAAGGATCCTTCTCCTGCGCAAGATGCGTGGTTACGACGCCGACTTTGAACAGCGGGCGCTCCGGGCCGCCGAACACGATCCCCATCCCGACGACGAGCGCAATCGGCAGCACGAGCGTAAAGAGCAGAGTTGAACGGTCGCGCACGAACTCAAGGTTGCGCGCGTGCCACACGGCGAGGAGCCGCTGCATCATGCGCGCAGCTCCTTGCCCGTGAGCTCCAGGAACAGATCCTCGAGGTTCGGCGGGCGAATGCGCAGATTCGTGAGCGGCACCTGCGCATCCATGAGCACGCGCAAGGTGCCATCGAGGTCGTCCGTCGTGATCTCTATACGTTCGCCCGCCTCGAAGAGGCGCAGCGGCAAGGCGCGGGCGCTTGCGGGGAATTCCTGTTTGGGCAGCTCCAGCAAAACTTCGGCAAAATGCTCGCGCAAAAGCTTGCGCGGACCGCCCTGGGCAATAATGCGCCCGCCGTCCATGATCGCAATTTCATCGCACAGAAGCTCCGCTTCCTCCATGTAATGGGTGGTAAGGATGATGGTCTTGCGACTCGCCTTGATTGACTGCACGAGCTCCCAGAAATTGCGCCGTGCCTGCGGATCAAGACCCGTCGTCGGCTCATCGAGGAAGAGTACGTCCGGATCGTTCGCGATGGCGATCGCGAGCAGCAGGCGCTGCTGCTGGCCCCCGGAGAGTTTGCGCGTGTCGCGGTCCTGCAGTTTCTCGAGCGCGCAGCGCTGGATCAGCTCATCGACGGAATGGCCACGCGCATACAGGTTGCGGAACAATGTCAGACTCTGGCGCACGGTCAGAAAGTCCTGCAGTGCCGTTTTTTGAAATAGGATCCCCGAGTCCTCGCGCGAACGCGACCCGAGCGGCTCGCCGCGGTAGCGCACTTCTCCGGAGGTCGCCGCGAGAATCCCTTCCATGATCTCGATCGTCGTCGTTTTGCCGGCACCGTTCGGGCCGAGGAGTCCAAAACAGATGCCGCTGTCGACGGCGAACGACACCCCATCGACCGCGGTCAGGCCGGCGTAGCGCTTGACGAGCTGTCGAACTTCCAAAATGGGCTCGCTCATGAAGGCATCGATGCTTCGGAATCGGAGAGCGGCGGATCGTAGCCGATCGCAGCTGACACGTCTGCCGCGACCCGGCACTGGTATCATCGCAGCAGAAAGTATGTTCAACGCCCCACCGCAATTGCCCCTGTGGTCTGACGAGGAAACGGGGAAGGACTGGGCCGTGCGCGAGAGCCGTCGGGCGCGACGCCTCACCGTGCGGGTATTTCACACGGGGCGCGTGGAGATTGTCGTGCCCAGGCGCACGTCGCGGCGCGCGGTCGTGCAGTTCGTCGACGGCCATCGTGCCTGGATCGAGGCTAAACTCGCGCACGCGCGGCGCAACGCCGCGATCCCCGAGGCTTTCCCACCCGCTGAGGTCGAGTTCTCAGCCTTCCAGGAACGCTGGCGAATTCACCTGGCAGGCGGCACCGGCCGGCTGCGCGCCCGGGTAATCGCGCCTGCGATCGTGAGCCTGATCGGAGATGCGAGTGATGCACGTTTGATGAAACGCGTCCTGCGCGGCTGGCTTACCCAGAAAGCGCGTGCGCTGCTCGCTCCTGCGCTTGCGCATTGTGCGCGCGAAACCGGTTTCAGTTATGAGCGCCTTGCGATTCGGCGCCAGCGCACGCGTTGGGGCAGTTGCTCGACCCGCGGCACGATCAGCTTGAACGGCTGCCTCCTCTTCCAGAGTCCCGAGGTAATGCGCTATCTCTTGGTGCACGAGCTGGCCCATACGCGGCAGATGAATCATTCGAGCGCCTTCTGGGCGAGCGTTGCAGTTCACTGCCCGGACTACAAACAGCTGGATGCTGCATTGCTCGACGGCTGGCGGCGCGTACCCTCCTGGGTATTCGGCGAAGCCTGAAGGCCTCGCAAGCAAGCTGGCACTACCATGATCGAACCGCCGTACGAGAAGTCCGAGAAGATCGACCTGTCCGATGAGGCTATTCATTGGGATCTGGGCGCGTCG
>Ga0302326_10010183_pt1 | contig 20386 bp, 17 predicted proteins | sample Palsa_T0_3_FD_202264 | JGI IMG/M metagenome (GOLD analysis project Ga0302326, IMG submission 202264) | Peat permafrost microbial communities from Stordalen Mire near Abisko, Sweden - Palsa_T0_3 | ecosystem: Environmental > Terrestrial > Soil > Palsa > Peat permafrost | place: Sweden: Abisko...
GCCTGTCCAGTTCTGCCGCCGCAAGTACTCCAGCAGCGGCAGCCGGCTCTTGAGTGTTTCCACATCGTGGCCCACAGCGCTTCTTCGCCTCCCAAACCCAGTCTGGAACCTCTCCTGCTCTGATCCCAGGCAAGGATGGTGGGCGAACCAACTTTTTTACAAACGCAAGGGCCAGAGGATCTCAAGAACAGAAGCCATCCAGGGCGACGGGGCCACTTGGGGGTCGCTATGGTTACCTCGCTGAAGCCAGCGAGTTGCGCAAGCCGTGGCTTGCCGCACGAATGAAGCCGCGAGCTCAGACCAGTCCAAGCCCGACGACCAGCGCCGCACAGTGGAAGCATCGGGCACCCGATCAGCATCCTTCAGCTTCGGTGCCGCCTTCTCCCAGGAGCAGTGCTCCTTGAATCGCAGCCACAATGCCTGGAAGCGGGCAAACAAGCTGAAGTGAGTGTATGGAAGAGAAAACAGCGGAAGAAAGGTGAACTTCGTACCACAGATCGGGCAGCGGCCACGTCGAATCGCGATCCAATCGTGATGCTCGTCGTGCGCCTGCTTGCGGCGATGCCCGTGTCCCACAATCGAATCGCGCTTACAGATCGGACACAAGCGTATGATGATCTGGTCGCAGTCGTCGGCCCAGCTCGCAGCAAGCTGCTCCGGCCCGGACGATGCTGGGACAAAGAGGATCGTTCCCTCAAAGGGCTTCGCCGTCGACGGTGACCCGCCAAGATCTCAGCCGGCTGCGAAGCTCCTCCTCCTGAAGAAAATCCAACTGAAAGAGAATATAGCCTCTTACTCACAGCCTCGATCGTATGGATTAGGTTATTGGCCGGTTATCGCCCTGTTAACCGTCAGGCGAGGCTCGATAGGCGCCCCATGCACAATGGGCGAGGGGTTCTGAGAATCCGGCGGTCAATGAGATTGTGGAGTTTGTGCATGCCAGCCCTTGCGTGGATGTCCACCAGGACGGGACATAAACCAGTTGGGTACTCCCATAACGTCGGCTTCCGCTACCACCGTGAACCCGAATTTCTGATAGAAATGAACGTTTGCTCGCCGGTCGGTCTCGAGATACGCAACTGCTCCATAGGCATCCATATGCACACAGAACGCGGTCAGCAAGGCGCTTCCAATTCCCTGGCGCTGGACGCAGGGTTCGATGGCCACTGGTCCCAGATGCCAGTGAGGCCCCGCAGGATCGCGATGCGCCCATGCATCGGCCCAGTTCAGAACGCGAAGCGCCGTGCCGAGTGGATTGCCGAACACGACTGCGGGTAACACGCGGAGCTTTTCAAGAGGAGTAGGCTGACAAAAGCCGGGGCGTGCAATGCCGCAGATTCCTACAAGCGCGTTATCGCGATAAGCGCCGTAAATCAACCCCCTCTCGTGGAGACCGAGCAGTACCAGCCGGAAGAACCGTTCCAGCGCCTGACGGCGGCGCTCCGCGTCCGATATTGCGAAGGCCCGGACGTTCACGGGATTGTCGCGCATGGCGCGGCCAAGGATCAGGGCTGCTGGTCGAAGGTCGGTTCGTCGCAGCTGGCCCAGTTTTACTACGCAGTTGGTTTCCATTCAGATACCCGCAAAGTCAAGTGAGCCGAACCTCTTATCCATGGCTCGCTTTACAGGGATTATCCCAAAGTGTACGGCGAACTGTTGGACTGCTTGCAGATAGGCTCGGGTCGTGCCCTCGGAGTAGTTGCGCCGCTGGAGTTCTTCCAGCATCCTCTTGCGTAAATGGGTCACCGGAACCTCCTTCCTTGTGACCCAACGTTACCTCAGCTACCGCTGCTTGCTGCTCCTCTACCCAGGCAGTGTCCGCCGCGCCAGCGGCTTCGCTCAAGCCGGCTTTTCGGCAAGTTCGTCAAAAAGTCTTATGCTCACCGCAAATGAAGGCATCACTCACAGATCGAGTATCCGCAAAAGTACGCAGCTCTCTCCCATTGCTTCTCTCATTCCTTCTGATGGAAGAAGCTGTTGTTAATGTCCGGCCAAAACTCCTTAAAGAGGTTTGATCCAGCGTCGATGGCTATATTCGTCAACCAAAGTTGATAGGTCTTACTGAAGGTGCGCTCCTGACTCGGGTAGTAAAGGCTGGAGATGCCCGCGGCCGCACCCGCGCCGAAGATCTCGGAAGCATTGAAGGTCTCATGGCCACTATCATTTCGTGTGATGGCTGCGCGTGACAAAGAGTATCCAAGCCGCTTAGCGAACCCGCCACGGCCGAGCGTGTAGTAGCGGGAATCCTGGTGTAGAGCTGTGGGAAGAAGGAACTCAACCCAAAGGTTTTCGTCAACGTAGTCCGCATAGGTGTGCCAGTAATATCGCCCGTAGCCGGCCGCGCCCTGGTGAAACTCTGGCGTTGCTTTGTGTGCCTGTGCGATGCCGGCCTGGATAGCCACAAAAATGAACGCAGAATAGTCAAAGCTATCGAGTGTACCTGTCACGAACTTATCTTTAATGGTTTGCGGCGGAAGCTTCTCGTCCACGCTCACTGCTCTGAAATTTGGAATGACGTAGAGAATTCGTTTCGTCTGCTTTCCACCATTAGGCACCTGGCCAGCAGGAGCACCATTCATGGCGCTAGAGGGAGCGGGAGTGTTCTGACCATTCTGTTGCCAAGCAGCGCTCGGAGCGTCGGGCAATGTGCTGGCATTCGCCTCCGCAGCGGGCGGCCCAGGCGCAGCACCGACCTGCCTCTTCGCCCCCGGTTTGCTGGTCTCGTGAGAACCTTGTCCGAGCGCCATTGCTCCAGGACACGAGCCAAGATGAAGAACCAGTGCTGTGATCGATACAATAAGCAATCGCCGAATTGTCATATTCTCTTAGGAACTCGTCTAGGACTCGCTGAGTTCGCAGGGTTTCATCGATCGATGGCCGGAGGTTGCTGCACTTCCGCTGCGTGGAAAAGGTTCCGGCCAGGCGATGTTGTCACTTCAATACGGGTATCTTTGCGGAAAAGCACATCGTGTCCCCGGGCGACCCATCGATCGTAGAAAGATAGAGCTGCTGCATAAAAGCCAATTCCGGCGGCGAGATTACTAGAACTGGCAACGGCGCCGACAACGCGGCCTACGATGCCAAAGCCGTTCGAGGCTACAGCGCTGTTACCAGCCAAGCTCCCATCATCATCTAAAGCGCGACCCGCCAGAACAGTCAGTGCCAGAGGGATAGCGGCACCGTTCCTCGATTTCGACTGTACACCACCGTCGGCATCAAGCTGCAAGTCTGAAGACCTGGAGGCATCCGCACCCGTGAGGGTACCATCCACGTGCTGAGAAAGCCCGTCGGGGAGCTTTAACTCACGAAAATTAAATCGCAACTTGCCCGAGCGGCCAAACCATCGCGCCGGTTTGGCCTGTGTGACTGTTCCAATCAGTTGAGACCCCTGGGGGATCTCCAAAGCGTGGCCTGCGTCAAAGACCGGCTCGGCAACGACAGCCTCGAAAGTGTCTCCGGGTTTTTGTTGTGCCGAACTTATTGTCTCTTTGAGATAAGCGTGTAGTTGCCAGGATCGCTCGTGCAAGACAGGGGCGTCTACTCGCTGAGACAAAAAACCTTTGGCTGGTCCTGCGCCCAGTTCGGCAGCAAAACTGTCCGGTCCTAGAGACAGGGGTTGCTCCAGAGACACTGTCCATGCGGTTGCAGACTCAATTCTCTCCGGATGGTACGGCAACTGTCTGTAAATGGCCTGGACCAACCGGTCACCACGGCCAGGTGCAGTCACCACGGCGGCTGTATCTTTCACTTGCTGCTTCGCGCGGTTTAGCTGCAGGGTGAAAAACGAACGCCGACCCGCGGAAGGTGCAGCCCAAAGGTGCAAAACTGGCGCCCCACCCGTTGCATTCTGACTCACGATGGATTGCACGGATCCGTCCGGCAGCACCAGTTGATCAAATTGCACAACAGGAATGTGAAAAGGAGTGAAGTCGCCCCGAAGCCAAGAATGTATGCGACGGTTTCGATCTGGATTGAGCTTAACTACACTGCCGAGTGGCGTGGTGCCTGCAGGAATCACCAGTCGATTTTCGGCGTACACCGGATATAGCAGATAGCCTTTCAAGGGCTCGCCCTCTTTCATGGGAACATGTTTCCCAAGCTGTATGGGCAGAGGAGTGGAAGGCGGAACTTGAAGCAACGCTTGTTGAGCTCGGGATTGGACCGGAGCAAAAACGAAAACCGGTATGACGAGAAGATGAATCAGGGCGTAATTATTCTTCAACCGAAATCTCCCATGCTCTCCCTGTTCAGCCCTAAATTGCTACGCTTCCCCAGCCTTGCTGACGCATAATACGAAGTCGCCGGGAGCTTCAGGTTGCGCCTTTGAGTAAGGCCGCAGTCCATGACTGGCTCATGCACCTGGCAGATGGAATCGCCCAAAGGCTGTTGGAGGGCTCACCCGCTCTGTCACTTCTGCAGGAACGTTGTCGTCGCCTTCGCCGAGATTGCAACCTTGAGGTCAATCGGGGCAGATAGCTCATGATGTTTCTGATCCGATGGTCGCAACCTTACCGCGACATCGCGTTCGATCGTTGATCAGCAGAGCGGGTCCTCTTCGGGCTTAGTCCGCACCAGAGCACGCAGTGCCGCCCGAATTGCGGTCGCCGGATAGAGCCAATATGCGTCAGTTACGAATTAAGATTATGAACGCCCCCGCCGCCGTAACTCCGATGATAATTATGGCTGCAACTGCAAAGAGTAAGTACGCAGCCGGAAGATCTTCGTCGTCTGCCACCGGTTGGTTCTCTCTGACTTCACTCTGGCCATGTGCCCAAGCTTCGTCGCGGGATGAAGCCGCACGAAGACCTGAAAAACTTGCTAGCCACACATAGTCTTAATCTGTTAAGACTATGTGTCAAGTACAATCTTGGTAGAAGGCTTGTTCTTCCACATGTTCCGAAAATCATCCTCGATGATCACGATCGGGCAATCGCTGGAACCGCTTCCGCATCTGACAAGAAACTCAGGCGTGGTCCGCCTTCGCGAAAATTGGGCACGCTTTCAATTTAGGCGATCATCAAACCCCTGATGCCGGTTCACCGGGTGTTGAAAATGACCCGAGTCTAAAGCAAGCTCTTGAGATCCTGCACTTGGCTGTTGCTGAGTAAAATCCTGAAACAGCAAGACCCTACATTCTCCCTGCGTCGAAACGGATTTCCTGGGGCGAGCCAGTGAGACCGCCTGTGTGCCGTCATGGCCAAAAGCGCAGCACCGGTTCCGAGTTAGAGGTCTTGTTCGGAACGTCAAGCTCACGCCGCTAAGGAGATCCGCTCGGAAATCTGAACCAGGTGGACACGATATAGGAGCTTGGGGTCGCGGCCATCCACGGATGGTGGTGCAGCTACTGTCGATGAAAAATACAGATAAAAAGCGTCGTTGTTGTATCACATTGCTCAGCATTCTACCGCCCAGCGATGGAACACTTGCTATGACGGCAGTGAATCCGTCGGCCAAACGCTGCGAGAGCAGTAGGAGAAAGCAATGTCAGTCGTTAATTCCCGTTGTAGCCATCTACGACGTACACGAAAAAGCCGAGCATGCCATCAAGGAACTGCAGGAGGCCGGCGTAGACATGAAGAGTTTGTCCATCGTCGCCAAAGACACGCACACGGACGAACATGTCATCGGCTATTACAACACTAGCGATCGCATGAAGCGCTGGGGCAAGATCGGCGCATACTGGGGTGGATTCTGGGGCTTGCTCTTTGGCTCCGCCTTCTTCGCCATACCTGGCATCGGTCCGATCCTGGTAGCTGGTCCGCTGGTCGCCTGGATCATCGGCGCCCTGGAAGGCGCCGTGGTGGTGGGGGGCGTGAGCGCAATAGGAGCTGGGCTCATGAGTATCGGTATTCCGAAAGATAGCGTTATCCAGTACGACGCAGCTCTCAAGGCCGACAAGTACCTGCTGGTGGTTCACGGTACGGCCGCTGACGTCGAGAGGGCAAAGGAGATTATTCGCGGAACAACGCAGGTTTCTTACGCCGTTCACGGCGAACCGGCGTTGGTCAGCTAACACAGGGATGTAAATGAGGTCGGTATGACAAAAAACAGATCGTTTCCCGGATTGGTGTTTGTAGTGATTGTCGGTCTTGGCGCGTTCGCGACTCTGGCTATGTATAAGGTGTCATTTAACCCCCAAAGTGTTTGGATCATGGGTTGCGCAATCGTCCTCGCTTTCATCGTTTCGTCTGCCATTCAGGTAGCGGATCAATGGAGCAAGGCGGTTGTATTACGGCTAGGTAAGTTCCACGCTCTGCAGGGTCCGGGTTTATTTTTCATCATCCCACTCATCGACACGATTCCGTACTGGATTGATATCCGGGTCCTCACCAGTTCCTTCAAGGCAGAGAAGACGCTGACGAAAGATACGGTGCCTGTCGATGTGGATGCGGTGTTGTTTTGGAAGATCATAGACCCCAAGAAAGCGGCGCTCGACGTTGCCGACTACCAAAGTGCGATTAGCTGGGCTTCACAGACGGCCTTGCGCGACGTGATCGGGAAGACCATGCTCTCCGACATGCTCGAAGGCAGGGACAAGATCAGCGGTGTGCTGCAAAAAATTATCGACGAACGCACCGAACCCTGGGGCATCAACGTAATCTCGGTTGAGGTCAAGGACGTCTTGATCCCGCCGGCCCTGGAGAATGCAATGTCCATGCAGGCGCAGGCGGAGAGAGAACGCCAGGCGCGCGTCATCCTGGGCGATTCGGAGCGCCAGGTAGCGGAGAAATTCGGTGAGGCGGCGAAGACTTACACCAACAATCCAGTCGCCCTCCATCTGCGCGCGATGAATATGCTGTATGAAGGCCTGAAGCAGAATTCGACCATTGTTATCGTGCCCAGCTCGGCCGTGGAGACGATGCAATTGGGTGGCCTCGCCGGGTTAACAGCGCTGACCATGGGACTGGGCCAGGAAAAAACCATTACCCAGGCGGACAGCCTACCGGCCGTGAGCAGCAATGGCACTCGGGTTCTCGCTGAAGATAACTTGCTCCCGGTAGGAGCTTAAAGCATTTTCACTTCTACTCTGCACAGGCAAGTGTAGCGAAAGTGCGTCTTTTCTTGAGGAAAAGGCGCGCCGAGGTCGGTTGCCCTGTATACACCAGAAGTGAAAATGTTCTAGCGGCCGCCGGGACACTTCCATAGCGAATAAGCCGGCTTGCTCGAAAAGATTGGCGAGAAGGTCCTACTGAGAACTCCATCCGTTGTTCAGCATGCCTTCGTAAACACGCCGTTCATTTCCTAAGCGTCTGCACCGGAAAGAACACATTGCAGGAAATCGGCCGAATCGAGTGCCGTTCCATTTCGCTCAAATTGCCGCCTCGAGCTGGCGCAGGTCTGCGTACTCTTCCCAGACGACGACTTATGGGATTCTCCCCCAGGCAGCTGGTCGCGGAGCAAGGCACTGAGCAATGACTTGTGAACCTTAATGCGGCCGTTGTATTCGACAAGGCCTAGCTTGCGAAAGCGATTCATGAAGAAGCTGACTCGGGACCTCGTCGTTCCGATCATTTCCGCAAGGGTTTCCTGCGTGATCGGTGGAATGAGCGTTTTGGGCTCACTAGGCTTGCCATACTCCGCCATCAACAGGAGAATTCGTGCCAAGCGCTTCTCGCTCGAGTTGAAAAGTTGATCGACGAGATCGGCCTGGGCTCGCATAGTCCGGACCAGCAAAAACTCTAAGAACCGGTCGGAGAAGGCATGCTCCTCGTGCATCACGCGGATCATCTCCTCCCGATCTATCTCGAGCACTGTACAGTCCGAAATGGCGGCGGCAGTCGCCAACCGCCGTGCAACCGGGGCCGCCAGCGCCTCCTCTCCAATGAAGTCGCCGGTGCTGAAGAGTCCGATCGTGGCTTCCTTGCCGCTGCTCGATAAGACCGTGACCTTCGCACGGCCTTTTTGAAGATAGAAGACAGAGTCGGCTTGATCTCCCTGCGAAAAGAAGACCTGCCTTGGATTCAAGTGGATGATTCTTCGTCCGGGACCAGCGTTCGCCAGAAAGGCGGCAGGGTCAAATTTGGCGGTTCTCATCGTTCTCATAGCCAATTCATTCCTGAAGTTCGATATGCTCAGCGCACGATTTGCCTTTTCTATCAACAACGCTACTAAGTCTTGAAGCTGAAGGCTGTGACAAGCGTCACACCGGAGGGCGACCGGACCTCTAGCGGCGCACCAAGCCGGTATAGTTGGCTACTTACGCCTTTGCTCTTACCTCGATTGCCAGGTAAACCCACGTTGGGTTTTGTAATTGAAGTAGGTTTCATTCGCCTCTGAGGATTTGCTGATGAGGAAGAGAATTTTAGCCGGCGACTGCGTCGTTGCAGTGGGAGCACCCTGGGAGGCGGCATGCTGCCGCATTTCCTGCTGAAGGATTGCGTTTCGATTACCGCGATTCACCGAGACCTGGTGTAGTGCGTCAATGATTGAGTCGTGTAACTGGTTGGATTATTTACCCTAGCCAGCGCAGCGATGCTAGGAATTTTGCTCTGCCACGAACCGGGCGAAAAGTGCGGGCTTAAGAGTCTTCGTGAGAACAGTAAGTTTCTCCGCTATGATGTCAGAAGGAACTCAGAACCTCAGAACGAAACCACCGATCTCTCCACTCCACTTATTCAGGAAAGGTCCACTGACGGCAGATCTCTCCACTACGCTTCGCTCCGGTCGAGATGACAAATTTGTTTTGGTAAATGGCCGTTTTTCCAATGGATACATGGCCTTACATCGCTCGACAAATCTGTCATCTCGACCCTAAGAAAAGAACGCTGCCAAGATGAGCTGTTCGGTACAGTTCTTCTCTGCCTTCTGAACCTACATTAGACTTGTCGACCGAGGAAGCCTCTGCGGTCGAGATTACGACTGGGCGCAAGGTTTTCGCGTACAGCGGTATCGCAGCGCGGAGCCCGGGGGGAACGAATTCCGTTCAGCCTCCGGATTTCGTTCGCATCGCTAAGAAGAAAGAGCTCATATATGCCACCGCAGATGAATGTAGCCATGGTCGAGCGGTTCGGAGAACCTCTGGTGCTTCGAGAATGGAATATTCCTACCCCGAACGCACGCCAGATTGTGGTCAAAACCGAAGCATGTGGTGTGTGCCATACAGACTTGCATGCTGCCCAGGGCGATTGGCCGGTGAAGCCGAAGCTCCCGTTCATTCCAGGCCATGAGGCCGTTGGGCTGGTCGTTGCCGTGGGAGCCGAGGTCAGACTGGTGAAAGAAGGTGACCGGGTAGGTGTGCCATGGCTTTACTCGGCATGCGGCCATTGCGAATATTGCTTAACCGCACGCGAAACTGTCTGCCCAGCGGCGGAGTTCGGTGGCTACACAAGGAATGGGGGCTTCGCCGAATACATTCTTGCCGATCCCAATTACGTCGCGCACATCCCTGCAGGGCTTACAGCAGAAGAAGCAGCGCCTCTGATTTGCGCGGGTATTACAACCTACAAGGGGATCAAGGAGTCCGCCGCGAAGCCCGGGGAATGGATGGCCATTTCAGGTATCGGGGGACTGGGCCATCTGGCTGTTCAGTATGCCAAGGCAATGGGGCTCCTGGTATGTGCCGTCGACATCGATGACGGCAAGCTAGCGCACGCCAAATTGCTTGGAGCAGATCTGATCATCAATGCCAGGAACGTTGACCCGGCGGCCGTACTCAAGAAGGAAACCGGCGGGGGAGCTCATGGGGTTTTGATTACCGCGCCGTCGCTCGGCGCCTTCAAACAGGGCGTCGGTATGACGAGAAAATGCGGGACCTGTGTTCTGGTGGGTTTGCCTCCGGGCGAATTCCCGGTGCCACTCTTCGATGTGGTGGCGAATTGCATCACCATCCGCGGTTCCTTTGTAGGCACTCGGCAAGACATGGCGGAGGCTCTCGCATTTGGTGTAGGAGGCAAGGTCAAAGCCGACATTGAGATGCAATTCCTTGGCTCCATCAACGAGATCTTCGGCCGGCTTCAGCATGGCGAGGTGGCCTCCCGCATTGTTCTTGACTTCACGCACGGCGCGCGCCGGATCGAAGAACACGCATCCGCCACGCCGGACACAGCTCTGGCAACGGCCGGAGAATTCGCCGGTTTATAGAGACCGGCGATCTCCCGTTCGCAAAACAGGATCAAGAAGGGAACTCCTGCTTATGATGAAGAATTTTTTGGTCCGGTGGCGCTGTTCTTCCGCTCGGAGGGTCAATTTCTACGGCGGACATAGAAATGGGCAAGCGCCTGGCCAGTCGCATTGAGACTGGGATGGTTCTTGTGAATCACCCAACGTGGCTGGCTACGGACGTGAGTTCTAGAATCTCGGTATCCAGGAATTCGTACAAGAAGCTGATTTGTGTCGTCCCGATCGATGCTCCGGCATTGCAGCCAGTCGACCGTCTGCCTTGGGTCAACCGTCGCTACCACCCGAGCGGTGCTGCCTGGCACGATGCGCCTCTGTACAAAATTGCACAGACGGTACCTCTTCAACAAGACGAAACTCAACATAGAACTCGTGCGGCAGCACATCAGCGCCGTCTCTTCAGGCATTCTTGAAAGTAGCTGCTGAACGAACTTCCCAGGAGCAACGACATGGTTATCGACAACATGCAAAGTGCAGCAGCGCTCGCCGAAGAGCGGGCAACCCACGCGTTTTTGACCCTCATACAGAAAAGACATTCTACGAGAGGGCCATTTGACCCTGATCGGGCGGTTACGACACAGCAGGTGAAGTTAATTCTTGAGGCGGCGCGTTGGGCTCCCACTCCAAACAACATGCAGAATTTTTCCATCGTCGTGGTTGACGACAAGGAATGTCTCGATGCCATCGCGAAGATTCCCGCCGAGATGTCAGAGACTTATCTTCGCGAAACCTATGAGCATATCTCCTTCAGCGAAGCAGAACTAAGTCTTAAGAAGACCGGTACTCTGGCCAACATTTACCCTCGTGCATGGACAGATCCTGAAGCCTGGAACCCCGAATCCGACGCTACTTCACAATTGACGCAGCTGGGCAAAGCTGTATTACAGCCTCAGGTGCTATTGGTGGTTTTGCATGACTCCGGGCTTCATTCCCCTGACTCGAAGGGTGATGCACTCGGGCTAATGGGGCTCGGCTGCGTCATGGAAAATATGTGGCTCATGAGTGAGTCCGAAGGATTGGGCATGCACGTGCTGACCGTGTTTCGTAATGGAGTTGTCGAACGGCAAGTACAGCATGCGTTGCAGATACCTTCCCCGATGAAGATTGCCTTTGCGTGCAGCCTCGGCTACCCCGCTAGCCCCACGGCCCCATATCTCCGCGTCCGGCGTGAACTGGAAGACTTCGTCCACCACAATCGGTTTGACCTTAAAGACGTCTTATGGAGTGCGATAAACCCGGAGTGTTTCCCAGACCAGACATCCTGAGCACTGATGATCGTTTCGGGGTACCCCGATCTGCACCCTATTGCCTTGACTTAAACAGTGTCTAGCGGTGGCCTCCGCCGACACCGCCAAGGCCTTCTCCACCGCCGTGGAATCCGCCTTGAGCTCCGGCGCTGTGTTCTCCGGCGCCACTATGGCCTGGATTCCCTACGTGGCCCTGCCCGTCCCGGCCTTCATTGGCCTGGAAATGATTGAAGGCCTGATCTCCGCGCGCCGGCAAAGGACCTCCGTACCCGCGACGAGGATCATAACGGTTATCGACGTGGCCATAAAAGCCTCTGGAGCCGCGAAACCAAGGCCCAGCTCCAAGGAACACTCCGCCGTTGAACCAGTCTGGACCGTAGTAACCGTAAGGGGAGCAATTATAGGGAGCATAGTCGTAGTATCCGTAGGGACAGCCAGGTTCCACTCCTATGCCTATCGCCACTTGGGCAGTTGCTGGGCAAGAAGTGGCAAGTAGTGCTGCAGTGGTGAGTGAGATGGCTGTAAAGACTTTCAAACCGAACATGTTCCCTCCCGCGGGCTTCAACTAATTATTCAGGGTTGGTGCTGGAATAGCTGCGCACTATTGCTCAGTCAGCAGAGGTCCTATGCTTAATTGCCTTCATGCATGCCCAGATCCGTCAACAGGTCCGGTTGGGATCATCCGTCGTCAGCAGGTTATGGCAGGCCGAGCGGTCATGGGTGTTCGGGATCTGAGGATGCGGAGGTCGCTATCGTCTTAAAGCAAACCCAATTGAGTCAGCTTTTCGTAGAGTAGCCGGCGATGAATTCCGAGCCTGCGAGCAGCGTCCGACTTGTTGCCGTTGGAGGCCTTTAGCGCCTGCTCGATGAGATAACGCTCCCAGCTTGCGACCGCCTCGTGAAATGGCAGCTCTGTCGCTTCCTGGATATCGAATGCACCCGCAACAGGACTCTTTGCTTTCGTCAGTTCCTCTTGGATCTGTTCAACGGTGATGGCCAGTCCGCCTGCCTTGACGGCGGCGCGTTCGATCAGATGCTCCAGCTCTCGCACATTGCCTGGAAAGGAATGGCTCTGCAGGGCTACGATGGCATCAGCGGCGAGTCCCGTCGCGGCGATCTGATTGCGTTTGGCATAGCGCGCAAGGAAATACTCCGCCAAGGGGAGTATGTCAGACTGGCGTTCGCGCAGCGGTGGGAGACGAACCGTAAAGGCATTCAGACGATAGAACAGGTCGGCACGAAAGAGCTTCTGGGCCACGTCGTCTTCCAATCGACGGTTCGTAGCGGCGATGATCCGGACATCGGCATGGATGGAAGCCGTTCCGCCCACTCTCTCAAAGGTGTGCTCTTGCAGAACGCGCAGGAGCTTGGGCTGAAGTGACAGCGGAAGTTCGCCAATCTCATCCAGAAAGATCGTGCCTCCGTCCGCAGCCTCGAACTTCCCGCGTTTCTGGGTGATGGCTCCAGTAAACGCCCCGCGTTCGTGTCCGAAGAGTTCAGATTCCAGCAAGTCAGGCGGCAACGCTGCACAGTTAAGGATGATGAAGGGACGGCGCCTCCTCGCGCTGTTTTCATGGATCGCACGGGCAACAACTTCTTTGCCCGTGCCCGATTCTCCCAGCAGCAAAACTCCTACGTCAGTGGCAGCGACCCTGCCGATGTTCTTGAAGATCTCAATCCATGCCGGCGAGTTGCCGATGAGTTCGGGCTTCAGCCCTTCTTCGGATGCGCTTACGTCTTCAAGAGAGCGATCTCTGAACCGCTGTTGCCGCAGCAGTTCGACCTCGCGCTGCAGTTCCATATGCCGGATTGCGCGTGCCACGATGGCGAGAGCCTGGTCGATGTCGAGTGGCTTCGTAATGAAATCGTAAGCTCCGAGTTGCATCGCCTGCATCGCATTTGGCCCCGTACCGTGGGCGGTTAGGATGATGACAGGCATGGTGGTCAGTTGCCCTTCGGATTGAAGGCTCTTGAGAAATTGCTCCCCGCCTCCACCAGGCATCTTCCAATCACACAGTGTAAGGTCAGGAGCTGTTGTCTGAAGTAGGGTGAGCGCTTCCTCAGCATTCGTGGCGACGAGGGTCTGGTAACCCGCTTCCGCCAGCAGCTCCCGAAGCGTCTCCCGCAGGTTGTGATCGTCGTCCACAATCAGCACTTCAGACATCTTGTTCTGTCCCTCCATCCGCTTGGCGTACGGTATCGCGGCCATCCCTGTTCGCTGGCAATCGGAGTGAAGCGATGGCCCCTCCGCCCTCGCGATTGGCGAGAAGCAACTCGCCCCCGTGAGCCTGCACGATCTCGAAGGATATGGAAAGGCCGAGGCCCGTTCCGTTGTCTTTCGTCGTGTAGAACGGGTCCATTGCATGACGTAAAGCTGCTGGAGTAAATCCTCGCCCGTCATCCATGACGTCGATGCGGGCGAAGTCATGTTCGCGCGCCGTGCTGATCGTTACCACTCCGCCTTGCGCGGTAGAGTGAACAGCGTTCTCCATGAGGTTGTCGAGCACCTGGATCAGTCGTCCCCGATCGGCCGTGACAATGCTGTGGGATGCAGCCTTGCAGACAATCTGAACACCCTTGGTTGTGTGTTTCTCCGCCCAGGTCGAGGCTGTGGCCACGCACAGATCATCCAGCGAGACGGCTTGGCGTTCCAGTTGAATCGGTCTGGCAAAGTAGAGGAGACGGTTGATGATCGTGTCCAGACGGTCGATCTCTTCGAGGATCACCGCGCTGCTCCGTTTAGCCGCTTCGGGATCGGTGGAGCGCTGCCACATTTGCGTCCGCAACCGGATCGTGCCCAGCGGATTGCGTAGCTCATGCGCGATGCCGGCAGCAAACTGTCCCAACGCAGAGAGTCGTTCGTTGTGGCGGAGCTGAGATTCCAGTGTCCGCTCGTTCTCGATCTTTTCCTGTAAGGCGAGTGCTAGTGAGTCGATGCCGTGGAGCACACGATCGAACTCCTCCAACGGTGGATGTCCCGCCATCTGTTGATTGGCCACTGGTAGGCCGCGCTTCATCGACCCTAGCCGTTCGAGAACGATGTTTACGCCGCTGCGAATCTCTGTGGTTACGAAAACCGCGAGCAACGCTGTCATGAGTGAAGCTATGGCGAACCCGATACTTCCGAATAGGAGCTGGCGGCTCTGGCCGCCGTCGATTCCGGGAAGACGCTCCATGAGCCACACAGCGCCGGTGACCTCATCCATACCGCCAGCAGTCTGAGTTCCACTGGATGGCTCATGGATGGGAAGCGCTACAAAGAGGATGGCGTCATGCGACCCTTCAAAGCGAAATGTCTTGATGGCGTTGGCTGCGGCGGCTTCGCGCGCAAGATTCTCAATCGTAGGCCGCTCGCGTTCTGGCATAACCTTCTCCGCCCCAGGCCCCTCATGGGTCGGGAAGGCGTATCCAATGAGAGCGTCCGCCCTGGCAGCGTAGAAGCCACCCTCGATCCCATCCTCGCGCTGTAATGTCTCTGCCGTAATTTGTTTGAGCAGGTCGGGTTTGGGATGGGGAGGCCCTGGGTGTTCAGGGGGTGGTGGGGGCGGCGAAGGACCGCCGGCTGGCGGCGGCGGTGGCCCCGGTTCAATCGTGCGCAGCGAGTTAGCCGCAGTCCGATGATCGGCATAGTTTTGTGCGAGATTCGAGGCGACGCTGACCAGATGATGCTCGGTCAAGGAGAGCGTCTCCGCGTGGTTGTTGCGAAGGAATGTAAACAGGCTGATCGCCGCGGCTGAGAGGAAGAGGAACGTCAGGACGACGAGTAACAGGATGCGCGAACGCAGGCTTCTCCAAAACATCTTCGGCATTCGGCTCCTCTCTGCCTCTGTCTGATGCGGCTTGTGACCAGCGGTCCAGTCAATATGGTATGCAACTGGGATTCCAACAGGAAACCTTCCTGAGAGCGGTGAATGTCACTGAGATCAGACGCCAGATCGGTTGCGTGCCGCTCTGACCTGTCCGCAATCCGCACACCGGTTGAGCGGATTGCGGTCGGTCTGGGAGCTGGTCCTGATGACTCCAAACGAGGGAATGCGCGCATATGAGTGTTTTGGGCGGTTTCCGTGAATGGCAAGCCACTTGCATTGGTTACGGGCAGAGGTATCGTCGATGAACATCCCGTCTCTCCAGCGCATGACCACTCTCAGGCTTGCTACGGCTCTCGGGCTCGCATTCAGCTCTATTGCGTTTGCCCAGAGCCCCTCTCCCGCACCACAAACTCCGACAGCAAACAGACCGCAGAATGTACCCGCCGTGCCGGCGGCATACCCACAACTCCCGCTCGTCACTCAATCCTCTCGTGTCCGCGCCTTTAACGCAGGACCAGGCGGAGAGATACGCAGTCTATACCTTCAGAATGGCAGCGTTGTTGACGTGACACCAGGCCTCGGTGGACAACTCGGTGCTGTAGTCCGCAAAGGCGAGAGGATCACCGTGACCGGACCGCAATCGGAGATCAATGGGCAGTCCCTTCTTGTAGCAGCAAGCATCCGGCTGAACGACCAGACGTTCTCTGCGGATGCTCCCTCGTCCCCACCTCCCGGCCCTGGCGCTCTTGCCGCAGGCGCGGTTTCGCCACTGCCGGGACCACCGCAAGCACCGCCCCCACAACGCGGAAAGAAGACAGCCAAAACCGCCCCTTGCAGCGCATCGTCAGATGCGCCTCCACCGCCGCCGGATTGGGGTGGCCCACCCCCGCCTCCACCGGACGGGATGGCGCCTCCACCGCCGCCCCAAAGTTGAAGAGCCACTCACGATGCTTAAGCGGGTGAGCCTTGCAACGGCCACGTTGCTCTTGACCGGATGTGCGGGCCCTTTGGGTCCGCCATTCGGATCGGCGTCCTAAACGGCATCTGATGGCTAGCCGGTGAGCAAGCATTCGTCCATGCCGTCTTAGCCGGTGGCTTTAAAAACGTACCTGTTTGCAACCGAAGTTCTGAAAGGGATTATGGAATCCAACGCCAGCATCTCGCCGGAGAAAAAGAAGAGCATCCATGCTCTTGAAGCGGCAAACTTTTTTCTCGCCGACGTGCAGACCGGCCTTGGACCATTTCTAGCCGCGTACCTGGCTAGTGCGGGATGGGAGCCAGGACGCGTCGGGGTGGCATTGACCGTCGGCGGCATTCTTAGCGTTGTCCTACAAACTCCAGCCGGCGCCATCGTCGATCAACTCAGGTCGAAGAAACTTATCCTCGTTCTCGCCTGTGCCGTCCTCGCTTTAGGAGCAATTCTGCTCAGTATCACGGCCGCACCATGGGCGGTGTACATGTCTCAAGTCTTGATTGGAGGAGCCGGTCCTTTTCTAGGTCCAACACTTGCGGCAGTCACGATGGGGATCGTGGGCGTAACCTTCTTTGATCGACAGTTTGGGAAGAACCAGTCCTTCAACTCCGCCGGGAATGTCTTCTGTGCGCTTTTGATCGCGGGCGTGAGCCACCTGTTCGGAAATCGCGCCATCTTCTTTACAGCCGCGGTGCTGACCATTCCCACCGTGCTCGCCATCCGGGCGATCAAGAGCAAAGACATCGACCATGACCTCGCGCGGGGTGGAGCGATCGAAGTGGATGGCAAAGCAGTCCCAGCAAGAGCATCCGTGACGCCAACACTGATTGGAGACCGGATTCTCCTGGTCTTTCTGGCCTGCGCCTTCCTTTTCCACTTCGCGAATGCGGCCATGCTCCCTCAACTTGGCGAGATGTTGTCCCACGGCGCACGCGCCACGGCGGCTCCCTTCATGTCGGCCTGCATCATCGTCACGCAGGCGGTCATCATGTGCTGCGCGCCGGCGATCGGGCGTTATGCAAACCTGCACGGGCGGAAACCGCTCCTGATGCTGGGTTTCGGCGTCCTGCCTATCCGCGCAATTCTTTACACCCTCACTCACAGCACCGGGAGCCTGATTGCGATTCAACTCCTCGATGGCGTCGCCAACGCGATCTTTGGCGTGGTCTCGATTCTCGTAGTCGCGGACAGGACCCGCGCGACGGGCCGGTTCAATCTCGTCCAGGGCAGCCTCGCCACTGCGGTCGGGCTCGGCGCAGCCCTCAGCACGACGTTTGGCGGCAAGCTGATTCAGCACTTCAGCTACCGCATCTCTTTCTTGTCTCTGGGAGCCGTCGCTGCACTTGCATTTCTCCTGTTATGGACGGCCATTCCAGAGACGCTACCGGAGCGCTTGGAACCTGATAACGATCCTACTTCCCCCGCTGTTACCCAGGAGCTTCCAGCATGACTGCCGGATCAACCCATCCCTTTCAACCCCAATCACCCGATGCCGCCGGCGTCATTAGCTGGGTGCATCTTGGCGATCTGCACATGACCAAGGCCGGCGAGAAAAACCATCTCGATCTGGCGGAGATCGTCAACGAGGTGAATCGAGCGTTTGCGGGTTCGGTGAGCTTTGTCTTTCTACCCGGAGATGTAGCGGACGACGGAAGCCGCGCCGCCTATGCGGTGGTGCGCGGAGAGCTCGACCGGCTCAACGCACCGTGGTGCGCTATTATTGGCGACCACGACGTTCATGAAAAGAGCTTTGCAAACTTTCTGGAGGCAATGTCGGAACGCACTCAATATGCGTTCAAGGTCGGCTCCGTTCGCTTTGTCGCGATGAACGCGTTCGATGTACCGGATCCCGGATCGTTCGTTGTGAGCAGGGATCAGCTTGCCTGGGTGAAGCGTGAGCTGCAAACAGCGACCGATGCCGGACAGTCCAGCGTTCTTCTGCTCCACTGTTACCCAAGCGATCTGAAGGCCGGGGCCAGCGAACTTATGGAGACTCTGCGCAACTTCGACGTGCGACTCATCGACATGGGACACACCCACTACAATGAGATCGCCAACGACGGACGGACGCTCTACACCTCCACCCGATCCATCGGACAGATTGAAGAGGGGCCGGTCGGGTACTCAGTAACCAGCATCGATGGCGGCGTTGTCAGCTGGCGATTTGTTGAGTTGGGGAAGCTGCCGGTCGTCGTGATTACCTCGCCGAGTGATGAGCGCCTGCAGATGGATCAGAACGAAACACTGCAAGGGAATCTGCGGGTTCGAGCGAAATTCTGGGGCGAGGCTGAGGCGGTCCGAGCGACGGCCCATCTGGTCGGGCATGCGATTTCCATGAAGCGGATCCCTAACAGCCAGGTCTGGCAAGCAGATGTTTCTATCCCCCACGATGGTGTCTATTCCTTGAAGGTCTCAGTCGAGGATGCTCGCGGCAAAATCGCTACCGACGAGATTCGTGTGGTGAGGGGCGATCGTACGATACGAGAGCGCATGGAGCGCGATCAGGACAACGCGTTGGAGGCCTGGCGGGAGCACGGGCTGCTCGGCACACAGCTCGGTCCAAACAAAAACGGAAAGAAGTGGTGATGATACCCGCAGAGCTTGCGCACGTTGTTCTGCCTGTGATTGTCGCCCTCGGCATTCTCCTTATGCTGCTTCGCCCGCGCGGCATCCCTGAGGTCTGGTGGATCGCCGGCGGAGCGCTCCTTTTGCTCGCGCTGCGGCTGGTGCCACTTAAGCTTGCCGGGCAAGCTGTTGCGAAGGGCAGTGATGTCTATCTGTTCCTGATCGGCATGATGCTTCTGAGTGAACTGGCTCGAGAACAAGGTGTCTTCGACTGGGTGGCGTCGGTCGCGGTACGCGGGGCAAAGGGCAGCTGTTCGCGTCTTTTCCTTTTGGTTTATAGCGTGGGCACGCTGGTGACGATCTTCATGTCGAACGATGCGACAGCGGTTGTGCTGACGCCGGCAATCCTGACCGCGGTGCGTAAGGCAAAGGTCTCCCCGCTTCCTTACCTGTTCGTATGTGCGTTGATCGCGAATGCCGCCAGTTTCGTCTTGCCTATTTCGAATCCCGCGAATCTGGTGGTGTTTCATACCGGAATGCCACCGCTAGGGACGTGGCTCGCCGACTTCGGCGTGCCATCGCTGCTCTCGATCCTGGTGACCTTTCTCGTCATGCGTTTTCTGTTTCGGGGCGAACTCTGCAAGAGCGTTGAATGCGAGATCGAGGATACGAAGTTGAGCGGGAACGGCAAACTTGTTCTCAGCGGGCTTGCCCTGATGATCGCCGTGCTCCTGACCGCCTCCGCCATGAGGAAGGACTTGGGCCTGCCAACCTGCCTTGCGGCGCTGGTGATCACTGCTGCGGTCTCCATCAAAGCGAGGAGCAATCCGATCCATCTCGCCCGTGAAATCAGCTGGTCCACGCTGCTGCTGGTCGCAGGATTGTTTGTCATGGTCGATGCTGTCGAGAGCCAGGGGGCGTTGAACCTGACACAACAGTGGCTCGCCTGGGCCTCACATCTCGGCCAAAACTTAGGTGCGATGGTTGTCGGCTTCGCGGTTGGGATAGCCAACAACATCGTGAACAACCTGCCCCTGGGGCTCATCGCGGGCGGCACGATTCAAGCAGCTCATACCAAGGGGCCGATGGCCAATGCGGTTCTGATCGGCGTCGACCTGGGACCAAATCTCTCCATCACGGGATCTCTGGCTACGATCCTCTGGCTCCTGGCACTTCGGAAGGATTCTGGTGGCGGCACAGGAGACGAGAAGCTCGACGTGAGTTTCTGGAAGTTTCTGAGCGTTGGAGCAGTCACGATGCCGGTGGCGCTCTTTGCCGCCTTGGGCGGGGCGATTCTGATGCAAATGTTCGTAGGACAACGCTAGATCAAAGGAGAACCACATGAACGCCGGATGGATCATCCCCTTCATCATCGTGGGAGGCGTGCTGCAGAGTTGCGGCGCGGCCATGAATGGTCAACTCAACAAATATGTGGTGAATCCGTGGTTGGCTTCGGCCATCTCGTTCGCGCTGATCACCTTCTTTTTCGCCGGGGCATCGCTGATTCATCCCCACCCGCTGCCCACTCAGAAGGACTTGGCCGAATTGCCCTGGTGGGCAGTGGTTGGCGGCTTGGTCGGTGCAGTACAGGTCTATGCCGGGCTCACGCTCGTCAATAAGGTGGGTGCCGGACCGTTCGTAGGTTTTACCGTGACGGCCGCACTCATTACCTCACT
>Ga0302326_10010190_pt1 | contig 20381 bp, 20 predicted proteins | sample Palsa_T0_3_FD_202264 | JGI IMG/M metagenome (GOLD analysis project Ga0302326, IMG submission 202264) | Peat permafrost microbial communities from Stordalen Mire near Abisko, Sweden - Palsa_T0_3 | ecosystem: Environmental > Terrestrial > Soil > Palsa > Peat permafrost | place: Sweden: Abisko...
GTACTTCGGAAAGTCGCCGGGCGTCCGGCCCATCAGCTCGGCGGTCTCCTCGAAGTGACTGCGGGTGTTCAGGCCGATCCCGATGACGTGCACCGGATCCGTGATCGGCGGCAGCCACCTGACGTCGCCGGGCGACCAGTCGCTGGACGCCTTGCTCAACTGGGCGAGCTGGTCGATCCCGAGGCGGAGCGCTGCCCGCAGGCCGGGCGCGTCGAGGCGCTCGGTCAGGTCCACCAGGCCGGTGTCCGTGACGATGCCGAAGCGCTGCTGGTCGGCGGCGATGAAGCTGGCGAGTCTCATGGCGCAGTCCTGGATCGCGAGGGACTTAGCATCAGATGATGCGGCTGATGACGCATAGCTCATAAACTTATATGCTTATGAGTAGTAGTCAAGAGATGGCGAGGGGGAAAGTCAAACGCTGTGGAGGCATCACCGACGGCGCCCGTGACCTTCGATCCGGCCGTGCCGATACACCACCAGGTGTATCTCCTGACCCGGCAGCAGATCACCGACGGGCTGTGGCTGGGCAGGAACGACTTTCCGGGCGAGCGGGAGCTCGCCGAGCAGCTGGGAATCAGCGTGATCACCACGCGCGCGGCACTCGACCGGCTGGCGAGCGACGGCTGGATCGAACGCCAGCGCGGACGCCGGCCCGCCGTGCTCTACCAGCCTGATCAGGCGAAACGGGCCGTCCCGGGAGCGCCGCGGGCGATCTTCGAGACGGACGAGTTCCGGCCGTTCACTTACCGGCTGCTGACCGCCGGGCTGGCGATCGTCCCCGCCGAGGCCTGCGCCGCCCTTGAGCGCCAGCCCGGCGAGCGCCTCTGGCAGTGCCTGCGATTGCGGACCTACGAGGGCCAGCCGCACAGCGTCGCGCACAACGTCCAGCTGCCGTCGATCGGCGAGCGCCACGCCGACGCCGACCTCCGCCACCAGCCGATGGCCCAGCTGATCCGCGACCAGGGCTACGAGATCAGCTGCATGCGCCGGCGGATAGGGATCGACTACGCGCCGGCCATAGTGACCGAAGCGCTCCAGCTCACCATCGCCGAACGCGTCTTGATCGCCACCTTCACCCTGCACGGATCCGACGACCAAGTCCTCGAGTGGGTCCGCATCTACCTGCATCCCAGCCAGCATGTGCCCGACGAGAAGATGGAATTCCCGGTCGGCACCTGGTCGGCCGCCGAGCCGCTGTAACCCGGCACGGACTGAGCAGACGCCACTTTTCGTTCGGGATAATCAGATTTTGATTGCCCCGCTAGCTGCTGCACGGCCTCACGGTCGGCCCGCAGTCGGCCTGCTGGGGCGACGGCCGGTCGGCGAGGCGGGCGCGCATGATCTGGGTCAGCGTTTTTGAGATCGAGAGCAGCTGCGCCTGTTCGGGTTGGGAGAGGTCGCCGAAGGCTTGGGCCACCTCGGCGCGGTGCTGCTCCCACCCGACCTGCTGGGCCTTGAGCCCGCCGTCGGTGATGGCGACCAGAGTGCTGCGCCGGTCGGTGGGGTGGGGGCGGCGCTCAACCAGGCCGTCGGCCTCGAGGGCCTCGACCAGGGCGGTGACCCGCCGTGGGGTCACCCCGAGTCCGGTCGCGAGTTCGCCCATGCTCCGCTCTCCGTCGCGCTGCAGTGCGGTCAGCAACCGCATCCGCACGTAGCTGACGGCGTCGCTGGGCAGGCAGGCGTTGACCCACCGAACCCAGGTGGGGCCAAGTTCGGTGAAGGCTTCGACGAGTTGGCTGAGTCGGTCCTCGTCTGACTTCGCACTTGACATCATGTACCCCGCCACTGTTTACTGTACCCCGCCAGGAGATGCTATACCCCGCCAATACTACCGGCTGGCCAGTGCGGGGTCTAGCAGGCCACCCGCCTGAGGTGCATCGCGCCGGGGCAAGCGGGGACCTACGGATGGGAGTGCGCAATGGCAACATCAGCAGCGGCAGCCGGGATGATCTCCCTAGCGGGGCGAACGGTGCCGCGCATGGGCTTCGGGGCGATGCAACTGCACGGCTCGACTCAGCGGGCGGCCGACCTGGCCGTGCTGCGCCGGTCCCTCGAGCTCGGCGTCCGAGTGATCGACACCGCCTGGTACTACGGTAACGACGTCGCCAACCGGCTCATCGCCGAAGCGCTGGCGCCGTATCCGGCGGACCTCGTGCTGGCGACCAAGGCGGGCGCCCGGGCGACCTACCGCGGCTTCCCGCCGCAGCCCGACTATCACCTCGACGAGTTGCGGGCCGGCAACGACCGCGACCGGGCCGTCCTCGGCCTGGACACCGTCCCGCTCACTCACCTGAGGTGGATGAGCGGGAGCGACGCGTACGACGGGGTGACCTTCGACAGCGCGTTCGACGGGATGCTGGCGATGCAGGCGGAGGGCCGGATCGAGCACATCGGACTGTCAAACGTCACGCTCGGCCAGCTGCGCCGGGCACACGCGCGCGGCCCTGTCGCGAGCGTGTCGAACGACTTCAGCTACGGCAACCAGAAGGACGCGCCGACGCTTGAGTTCTGCACCCAGCACGGAATTCCGTACCTGCCGTTCTGGCCGCTTGGCCGCGGCGGATCTGATGCCCCGCGAGCCGAACGGGGACAGACAGCCGCCCAGGCACGGCTCGCCTGGCTGCTAGCTCGCTCTCCCGCCATCGTGGTGATCGCGGGCACGAGCAGTGTCGCCCACCTAGAAGAGAACATCGCGGCTGCCAAGTCAACCGCTGGCATCTGACCGGTCACGCACGAGAAAGGTTTCACCATGACGGCTGTGCACGGTGCTTCGCTGAACATTCCGACCGCTGACGGGGTCGCCGACGCCTACCTCACCCGCCCTGACGACGGCGCCGCCCACCCGGGCGTGCTGTTCTTCACCGACGCTTCCGGGCTGCGTCCGTGGATACGGGAGATGGCTGACCGGCTCGCGTCCAACGGGTACACCGTATTGGTGCCCAACGTGTTCTACCGGGTCGGACAGGCCCCGGTGATTCCCCCGCCCGACCAGATCGAACCGGCAGACGCGCAACGGTACGTCGCCGAGGACATCATGCCGCTGATCGCCGGCCTGACCCCGGAGCTGGCCGTGCCCGACGCGGGCGCGTACCTGGACCAGCTCGCTGCTTCCGAGTACGTGACGGACGGCCCGGTGGGCTTGACCGGGTACTGCGTGGGCGCGGGGCTGATGCTGAGGACCGCCGGCGCCTACCCGGACCGGATCGCGGCCGGCGGCGGATTCCACGGCGGCGCCCTCGCCACCGAAGCCCCCGGCAGCCCGCACCTGGCGGCCGCCGCCGTCACCGCCGAACTGTACTTCGGCCACGCGGACCAGGACGAGACGCTGCCCCCCGAGCAGATCGAACGCCTCAGCAAGGCGCTCGATGCGGCCGGCGTGCGCTATCGCGCCGAGGTGTACACCGGCGCGTTCCACGGTTACACCCAAGCCGACTTCGCCAAATTCGGACGCTACAACGCCGAGGCCACCGAGCGGCACTGGCGCGAACTAGTGGCCCTGTTCGACCGTACGCTGCGCTAGGCCGCAGCTCGGCACCCAAAACACAAAGCACCGAAACGAACCGAGGAGTAGCAATGCCCATCATCGATGTGGACCTGCCCGAGGGCGTCATTGCCGCCGACCGTCGTGAGCAACTGGCTCTCGACCTGGGGCACGCCCTGCTCGCAGCCGAAGGGCTGCCCGCGCGGGGACCGATTCTTTCCAGCACGACCGTCTACCTGCACGCCGTACCGAACGGAGCTGTCTACACACTCGCGGGCACCGACACCCCTCCCCCGGTTCGGGTCCGCCTGACGACCGCGGCCGGGAGCCTCGACAAGGACGCCCAGAGCCAGGTCGTGCGTGGGATCACCCGCATCGTGGCCGAGGCAGCGGACGACCCGTCACTCACCGGCCGTACCTTTGTCCTGCACAGCGAGGTGGCGGAGGGCGGCTGGGGCGCCCGCGGGACGGCCATGGGGCGCGCCGACTTCGATCGGCTCAACGCAGCCTTGAGGCAATGACGCCTCAGGTTTTGCTTCGAGAACTGCCGTCACGGGGCGACCCGCAGGCTGGTATCCCGCGCCTGAAATTGGCGGGTTAAGTCTGTAGTCTGCTGGCATGCCACAGACTCAGACTGCCATGCCGCTGGTGCTGACTGATGAGGATCGTGCTGAGCTTGCTGGCTGGTTAGAGGGCGAGCTGCGGTGGCTGGCGGAGCGGGCGCGGATTGTGCTGGCGTGTGCGGAGCCGGGGTCGGGCGTGGCGCGGGTGGCCGCGGAGCTGGGGTCGACGCGGATGACGGTGCGCAAGTGGCGGCGGCGGTTCGCAACCTTCGCCGACCTCGTCTCCACCGTCACCACGTTCGCCGACCCCCTGGCAACCGGCGCCGCGCGCGAGCGCGCCTGGGACCCCGCCACCAGAACTTGGCAGGCTACATAGCCGCCCCCCGGAGCACGAGTCCCGTGAGATCCCTGAGGAGTGCGAGATGTCAGTCCGTCCCCGTCCGGGTGTTGGGGTCCCGGCGCTGACCGCGCGGCGCGAACAGCCCTGTCCTCCTGGGGGCTGACGCATCCCGGGATCGTGAGGGCAACGCGTCCTGCTCCCGGGTTGCGGCCCGGGGAGGGGCGGTAGGCTCGGCCGCATGTCCGTGTACCTCGTAGCCGGCGGAGCCGGTTTTATCGGCACCAATTTCGTGTCGTACCTGCGTTCCCGTCACCCCGGCGACAAGGTCGTCGTGATCGACTACCTGGGGTTCGCCTCAAACCTGGATAACCTCGCCCAGTTCGGGGACGCAGTTGAATTCCGCGCCGCCGACATCTGCGATTCTGCGGCAATGACGGCGGTGTACGAGGAGTCCCGCCCGGATTTCGTCGTGAACTTCGCCGCGGAGTCGCACAACGACCGGGCGATCATCGACCCGAGCCTGTTCATGCTCTCTAACGCGTTGGGGGCGCAGGTTCTGCTCGAATGCAGCAGGCGGTATCCCGTCTCGGCTCACCTGCACGTGTCGACCATCGAGGTTTACGGGGAGCTCCCGGCCGACAGCCGGTACTTCACCGAGGGCAGCCCGCTTAACGCCAAGACGCCGTACAGCGCGGCGAAGGCGGCCGGCGACCAGATGGTCCGGGCGTACATGCAGACGTACCCGGAGATGAACATCCGGATGACGCACTGCGCGAACAACTACGGGCCGTTCCAGCTCCCGGAAAAGCTGATCCCGCTGATGATCACGAACGTGCAGCGCGGCCGCAAGGTCCCCGTCTACGGGGACGGGCTCCAGATGCGCGACTGGCTCCACGTATCCGACCACTGCGATGCCATTTACCAGGTCCTGCACGCCGACCTCGGCCCGGTCCCGGCGGGCGCGGCGACCGACCCGGGCAAGCTCCCGGTCTTCGACATCAGCGCCCGGCACGAGGTCACGAACCTCGAGATCGTGACCCGGGTCCTGGATCGCCTGGGCCTCGACCCCGCCGAGTGGGTGGAGCACGTCGCCGACCGCCCGAACCACGACAGGCGCTACCTCATCGAGCCGGGGAAAATCGAGCGGGACCTGGGGTGGGGGCCGGAGGTCGAGTTCGCCGAAGGGCTGGCCGGGACCGTGGACTGGTACGTCGAGAACCGGGGCTGGTCCGACCGGGTGCTCGCCGCCAAGGGCGAGCTCCAGATCGACTGGGCGACGGCCGCCCGGTTATCCGCACACCCCGGGCGGCTCGCACGAGACTGAGGACACGCACCACAGCTCGTTCGGGAGATACCTGCATCCTGAACGAGCGGTGGCGTCATGTCCCGGCTCTTGGATCAGGGCGACCGCGCCGCCCGGCACCACGGCTACCATCAGATGTCGTTACCCGCCGCTAGGCCACGTCACAGGGGAGGGCCCCATGGATCCCGAGACCATAGACCAGAACTACGCCCAGCTACAGCAGCATGGACAGCAGACAGCCGGGCTGATCCAGGCACTGGCCGGCAAGCTGCAGGCCGCCGCGGCCGCCGGTGACACCAACGCCCGCGAGTGGATGCTCGACCTGAAAGAGATAACCCTGGGAGTGCAGCAAGAGGAAGGGCAGGTGTCGCTGCTCCTGCAGTCCATTCACTCGATGGTGGACAACCACGTCCAGACCACCGCGCAGCCCCAGTACCAGCAGCAGCCTCAGTACCAGCAGCCTCAGTACCAGCAGCCCCAGTACCAGCAGGGTGGCGGCATGGGTGGCGGGGGCACGCTGCAGCGGTTCCTCGGCGGCGGATTCGGCCGTGCCATCGTGACCGGCGCAGGCTTCGGTATCGGTGACGACATCATCAACAAGATCTTCTAGCCGGGGCGGGACGCGCGGTCAGGAGCAGGTCACCGTCGGCGTGCCGGGCCGGCCTGGGCCGGCGTGTCCGCTAGGTCGAGCAGACGTGCGCGGAGGTGCCCGAGCGCATCGGCGCGTAGCCGCGAGACGTGCATCTGCGAGATCTGGAGCCGCCGGCCGATCTCCGTTTGCGTCAGGCCGCCGCGAAAGCTCATCACCAGGATGCTCTGCTCGCGCGGGGTCAGCTCGCCCCAGTGGGTGGCGACGGTCCGCAGGGCGAGCATCTGCTCCAGCCGCGGATCCTCCTCACCGAGATAGTCGGTCAGGGTTATCGTGCCGCGCTGGCCGGCCAGCGGCGCGTCCAGCGAGGAAGGCTGGAAGGCAAGCTCAGCCCGCCGGGCCTCGCGCAGGTGATCCCGGCTGACCCCGAGGTGCGTGGCCAGGTCCGATTCGGTCGGCGTACGGCCTAGATCCTGGGTGAGCTGCCCGGTCGCCGTACGGACGCTGAGTACCAGCTCCTGCACGGACCGCTTGACATGGATCTGCCAGCGATTGTCACGGAAGTGCCGCTTGATCTCGCCGGTTATGCACGGCTGGGCGTACGTCGCCAGGCTGCGGCACACCGCCGGATCGAAATTGTTGATGGCTTTGAGCAAGCCGATGTATCCCACCTGAGCAAGATCCTCGGCCGGCTCCGGGCCGTGCGCGTACCGTCGCACGCAGGACCAGACCAGGCCTTGGTAGCGGGTGACCAGTATCTCGCACGCCGCCAACCGGCGCCCGCTGGTCCGCGGCATCAGCCGGACGATGCGCAGCAGCGCCAGGTCATCCAGCCCGGCCAGGTCGCCAGAATCATCCGGCCAGGTTGGGGCGCGCGAACCTGGCACGAGTTCCGCGACGGATATAGCTGCCGTGCCTGGAGCGATAAATGTTGTTTTGGACGAAAGTGCGGCCATGCCCAACCTCGGTTTCGCAGTAGACCAGATAGAACCGCCGAGGTCCGGGGCAGGCAAATACATAAAAATGCATTCAAAAACACGATAAACCTTTTCCTATGAGCAGCCCAAGTCACTGTGCCGGAAACAGCGATTGCGTGCCGCCACGAGAACCAGCTAATCAGCCATAGTCAGTCAGGCCGCCCTCCTTCCGCCGGGCGAACGCCAATTAGCGCAGATATCGCGCGCGGTGCGCCGCGACCGGCATGTCCGGTGTCCGCGCAACGGCCGGACCGGCGAATGCCGCGCAGCACGGAATACCGGCCGCCGGTCGCCACACCGGAGCACCATCGCGGCATGGAGCCGCTGGGGCTCGGCCGGGGGCCGGGACGGAACCCGCCTCGCACCGCCCGCGGCCTCGTCCACGCTGGGATACACCGAGAAGACATCAATCAGGCCGGTGGCTTCCAGCATTCGGCGCACCGGCGGCTGCGGCGCGGCCAGGGGCAGGTCGCCGCCGCTGGCCCGGGTCCATTTCCGTATCCGCAGCAGCACGGACAGACCGCTGTAGCCGATGCCCTCCAGGGCCGCGAGATCCACGATGACCGATGGCCCGCAGACCGCCACGGCCGTGATCAGACGGGACGCGACACCCGGCGCGTCGGCCAGGTGAAACTCACCGCGCAGGGCGACGATGCCCACACCGTCGCCGGCACGGACGCTGAGATGCACGTTAAGCATGGGCTTGCTTCATGACCCGGCGGCGCTAGTGGCAACCGAAGCGCGGGCAAGGGTTCTGCGCTGCATCCGAGCATGAAATGCTCCCCGGCATCTCGGCGGCATTCGCTGACGGCGAATGAGGTCAGCCACCGGGGTCCAGGGCAACAATCTGAAGTTACCACGGACACGATCACCAGCACCATTGCGGGCGACGCCGGCACCGTGATGGCCATGGTGCAGCCGCGGGTGGCCGCGATCGTGCCGAAGCCCAGACCCGTCTCGGCTTGGCCGCGGCCGGCCGTGGTGAAATGGACGCACTCTTATCCCCGCCGGGTGTTCAGAACGGCGGGGATCCTGTGAAAGGGACCGTTGCCGCGGCCAGGCCCAAAGAGCGGCCGCGGCGATGCCCGCAGGAAGGCACCCCCGATGGGTTCTGGAGCAATATCGAAGAAGGCGCTGCCTCGCGTGCCGCTTCGGCATGGGGAGGGCGGCAAGGACCACCTGACCAGCTTCGAGGGGCTGGCGGCGCTGTCGCTCGACGCGCTCAGCTCAGTGGCCTACGGACCCGAGGCCATCGTGCTGGTGCTGGCGGCGGCCGGGACGTCCGCGCTGGGTCTGACGCTGCCGGTCACCTTGGCCATCGCCGGCCTGCTCGCGGTGCTGGTCGTCTCCTATTGCCAGGTCATCGCGGTGCACCCGGACGGCGGCGGGGCTTATGCGGTGGGCAAGAAAGACCTGGGCGCCACGGTGAGCCTGCTGGCGGCGGCGAGCCTGGTGGTGGACTACGTGCTGACCGTCGCGGTCAGCCTCGCCGCCGGGGCGGCGAGCTTGGCCTCGGCGTTCCCCTCACTGGCCCACCATCTGCTGGCGATGTGCCTGACCGGCCTGATCCTGATTACTGCCGTCAACCTGTGGGGCATCGCCGAGAGCGCGCGCGTCCTCATGCTGCCGATGGTGGCGTTCCTCGCCACGATCTTCGGCGTCATCATCGCCGGCTTGCTGCGCGCACACCCGGCTGCCGTCGTCGGCACCGCGCAGCCCGTCCGCGTCAGCGAGGCGATCGGCGTGATCCTGATCCTGAAGGCCTTCTCGGCCGGCTGCTCGGCGCTGACCGGCATCGAAGCCATCGCCAACGGGGTACCGGCCTTCCGGCCGCCGCGCGCCCGCCGCGCCCAGCGCACCGAGCTGATGCTCGGCGCGCTGCTCGGCGCGATGCTGATCGGGCTGTCGGTCCTGATCCGGCGCGAGCATATTGCGTCCCGCGGCGGCGTCACCGTCCTGGCCCAGCTCACGGCCGGCTCGTTCGGCACCGGCTGGGCGTACTACGCGGCTAACATTGCCGTCACCCTGGTCCTGGCGCTGGCGGCCAACACCAGCTTCGGCGGCCTGCCGGTGCTGATGAGCCTGCTATCCGACGACGACCGGCTGCCGCACCTGCTGGGACTGCGGGCCGAGCGGCCGGTACACCGCTACGGCGTGATCACCTGGCCGTACTCGCGGGCGGTCTGCTGATCGTGGTCAACGCGGACACGGCCCGGCTGATCCCGCTGTACGCGATCGGGGTCTTCATCGGATTCACTATCAGCCAGACCGGCATGGTCCGGCACTGGCACGGCCAGCGCTCCCCGCACTGGAGGCTGCGAGCCGCCCTCAACGGCACCGGCGCGATCCTGACCGCGACCGCCGCCGCGGTCTTCATCCTCAGCAAGTTCACCTCGGGCGCCTGGGTGGTGGTCCTCACCGTGCCTGCCCTGATGCTGCTCTTCTCCCGGATCCAGAGCTACTACCAGGCCGTAGGACTCGAACTCGAGCAAGGGCAGCTCCCGGAGCGGCCGGGGCCGGCCAAGAGCCTGGTGATCGTGCCCGTCAGCAGCATCAGCAAGCTCACCGAGTACGCCCTGCGCGCAGCCCTGTCGCTCGGCGACGACGTCATCGCCGTCAGCGTCCATCCCGAACCCGCGCAGAGCGCCGCGTTCCGAGCTGACTGGGACCGCTGGAACCCCGGGGTGCCGCTGGAGACCCTCGACAGTCCGCACCGCTCGCTGGTGCACCCGATCGTGGATTACGTCAGGCAGGCTCAGCAGGGCGGCCGGCAGGTCGCCGTTCTCATCCTCGAGATCCAGCCACGCCGATGGCGTTACCGGATCCTGCAGAACCAGCGGGGGCTGCTGCTGGCGACCGTCCTGCGCGCCAGCACCGATGTCGTCATCTGCACCATCCCCTACCGGCTCACCACACGATGAGACCGCTCGTGCCGCCGGCCACCGGACCGTAGTTCTTACGCCCATCGCCAGGCGGACCTCAGCCTTTCTGCGTGTCCGCAGGTAATGCAGGCGGCCAGGGTGAGGATCGAGATCCTCTCGGCGCGGGCCGGGACCAGCGCCCACGCCCGTTCCCGTCCGGCCTGCCCCAGCCGCCACCCGGCACGGGAAACTCGCGTCAGGACTTGCCGCAGAGGGGCCGACCGGAATCTGCCGCAGGTGCGCCGGGACGAGGCATCGCCCGCCGACTGACTCCCGTGACGGCTTCGGCTCCGAACTCGACCCTGACGGTAGGGTCGGCAGCATGGCGAGCCAAAGGCTCAAGGAACGTGGTGTCAATCGCGTCGCAGTGCTGGTCTACGGCGGCGGTGCCGTCCTACTTGCCCCGTGGATCGTCGTGCTGGCGCTGACCCAGGAGCAGAGTACCGACGGCTACCACCTCCGGCTGTCGTCACTGGGGATGTCGGTATTCATAGTGGCCGGGCTCGTGCGGACGGCGATCACGTGCCGCCGACAGGATCCGGGCGTGGTCCTGCTGGCCTCACTGGCGGCGACGTTCCTCTTCATCTCCGGCTGGTTCAATACGATCACGGCGAAGCATGCTCCGCTGGCGATCGCGCTCGCCTATGACGTGTTCGTCAAGCTCCCGACGATCGTGCTCGCCCTGTGGCTGGCACTTCGCATGGTGAGAGATCGAGGTGCCCATCACTCAGTGCCCGCATGGGTGCCGACGGTGCTCGTCGCGGCGACAATCGTTCTCGTCCCCTGGTTCGTGACCGTCCTCCTGATAATCCAGCGGACCAGCGAGTTGCACAATCTGCGCTTGTTCTGGACCGGCCTTGACATCTTTGAGCTGGTCAGCATGGCGGCAAGCGGATGGTATCTGTATCGGCGCTCGCCCTACACGGCGGTGAGCGCGATGGTCACCGCAGCGCTGTTGTTCAGCGACGCATGGTTCAACGTCGTGACGACGGTCCATGTAGCTCATAGGGCCGCACTGGCCATGGCACTGGTAGAACTCCCACTCGCCATTTACTCGGTCGTCATCGCAGGCCGCGAGGTGCGGTCGTGGCCCACAGCTGACGCACCGAACTTGTCGTTATGCGCGGAAACCGCGATGCGACATCTGCGCTCCATAGCCGCGCTTTGGCGGATCGTGGTCCGATACGCGCTGATCTACCTGAACGGGCCGCCACCGGGCGTGCGTTAAACCCGGCGGCTCCCTCTTCCTACGCAGCCTTGTGCCCACGGTGGCTCAGCCACTGCCAGGCCTGGGTGTACCGCTTCTTGCGGATGTCGGAGAGCCGCCTCAAGTGCCCGGCGTATCGCTTCCAGATATTCATGATTTTGCACCTCCCAACCACTCTTAGCGGCCCCTGATCCCGCCGGATAGAGGCGAAGGTCCTACAGAAATTGAAAGGCCGAGGTCTTTGTCTGGTTGGTCACGGTTGGCGCGCCTGCGTGACCCGTGGCGACTAGCTGACCGGATATATAAAAGTCGGCCTAAACTTCAGGCCCACTCGTACTCGAGGTATCGGTGACTGTGACCTGATACGCGGGTGAGACAGAGACAACGAGCTCACACCGGCAGAAGAGGGGTCCGACGGGCTCGTTACCGTCACGAAATACGGCGGAGTCGTTCGGCGGACCTGACCGGGTTCAGCGGCGAGTTGGGGTTCGCCCATCTGATTGGAGTCCATCGGGGCCTGCGCCCTGCTAACAGGGCCTTCGAAGTGCCTCAGCTTTCGTTGAAGTGCCATTTGATCTGGCGTAAGGTTGATTCCGACACGACGGGCAGTTCCGTAGCCGTGTTGGACTCTGCTTATTCCATTGGCAGCCTCCGGGAGCGTTGCTCCGGACCTTGGTAGCGCTGGCTTGGCAGATTGATCCACGAGACGCCTGGTTCGGGCTGGACGACCGCTTACGGCTTGTCGCCCCTCACGGTCTCGACGCCTCCCAGCTACAGGAGCTGCCATGACATCGACCATCTCGACCAAACCAGAATCGTCGGCCTGGGCGCTCTTCAACGACCAATCCTTCTCCTTCGAGACGCTCCGGGCCCTCGGCTACGCCGCGTACGGCGGCGCCGACGTCGGCGAAGTCACCAGCACAGCGAGCCGGATCCCCGATGGCGACAAGACCGCCTGGTACTCCGAGTGGCGGGCGCTCGCCGAACGGATTCACGCCGACGCCGATCGCAGCGCTGCCGCCGGTCATCTTGTCAGCGCCCGAGAGTCCTACCTGCGGGCCAGCAACTACTACCGGCTGTGCGAGTTCTACCTGCGTGTCGACTCGTCGAATGACCCAGAAGTCCGCGAAGTAGGCCAGCTCTCCGTCGACAGCTTCGCCCGCGCTGCGCAACTGATGAACCCCGCGCCTCAGCCGGTGCGATTCCCCTACGAGGACACCACGCTGCCCGGATGGTGGATCCCGGCAGAACCCGGCACCGCTCATCCCGGCGGCGGCGGCCCGGGCGGTCCGCGGCCGACGCTCCTGTACCACGGCGGCTTCGACAGCACCGAGGAGGAGCTCTACTTCACGGGCGGCGCGGCCGCCGCCCGACGCGGCTACCACGTGCTCGCCTTCGCCGGCCCCGGGCAAGGCAGCGCCCTTCGCGACCAGAAGCTGCTGTTCCGCCCGGACTGGGACGCCGTTGTCACCCCTGCCGTCGACTGGCTCCTCGCGCGCCCGGACGTGGACCCCAAGCGGATCGCCCTCATGGGAATGAGCTTCGGCGGCCTACTCGCGCCCCGTGCCGCCGCCACCGAGCACCGCGTCGCCGCTCTGATCGCGTATGACGGCCTCTACTCGTTCGCCGACGGCTGGTACCGCCTGGTCGGGCCCGAGATCATGAAACTCATCGGCGACGGCCTCGACACAAGCGACACGAAGGCAAACGCCCTCATCGAGGAGATCATGAGCTCCAGAGCCCAGACTTTCGGCCCCGCGCTCCAGTGGGGTCCGTGGGTCTTCGGAGCAGACAGCATGGCCGCTGTCCTCCGCGCCGTCGCCCCCTACACCCTCGAAGGCCACGCCCCCCTGATCACCTGTCCCACACTCGTACTCGACGGCGAGAATGACCCTGGGAACGCGTCCCAGCTCTACGAGGCTCTCCACTGCCAGAAGACGTACCACCTCTTCCCAGCGGCAGAAGGGGGCGGCGAACACTGCCAGGAGGGGGCGATGTCCAGGCTGCACCAAGTCGTCTTCGACTGGCTAGACACCGTCCTCGCATCGCCGTCCCGGCCTAAGTCGTGAGCGAAGTCACAGGCACAGGTAACCAAGCCGGCTCACGGCGATCGCACGTCAGCTCCGCGGACTACCAACGTCGCCCACGGACCGGCCGCAGTTTCTCGACTGTGGTGCCGGTCTAACCGTCCGGGTGCGCGACGGCTGGTGCCCGACCTGGGCAGAGCAGCTCCGTCAGGGCGGGTGAGTCCGTGATCCGGGCGGCCATCTCGTCGCCCAGGGCGCGCATCTCCGCCTCGGCGTGCCGCGAGTGCGCGGCGAAGCACAGCTCGCCCATCGGCGTGCGCATGGTCCGGGCCCAGTACCGGACCGCAACCGCCCTGAGCGCGGGGCTGTGCAGGACGGCGAGGTTCCGCGGTAGCCCGGTCGTGCCGTCAGCGCGCAGGCCGGCGAACGCCCCGGTGATGGCCTGGCACATGAGCGTGAGCGTCGCGCGGTCCGCGGAGAGGCGGACGGGGTCGGTTCCGCAGCGGTAGAGGGCCGCTGCGACGCATGCGACAAAGGCGGCGTGGTAGGCAAGCCACCCGTCCATGTCGGTGACTCTCTGGACAGCGAACCCGCGACCGGACAGGATCGCGGCCAGCGCGGTCAGCCGGGGGTCAGATGCCTTCGGCAAGGCCGTGTGCTGCTGGCGGATGCGAACGTAGTCGGCGGTCCCGCTGGCCATGACGCCACCGACGCCGGGGAACCCGAGGTAGACATCGCCGGGCACGTCACCGGTGATGCCTGACCGACCCGATGGGTTGTTGCCGAAGAAGACCACGGCCGGCTTGCCTGCCAGCACCGTGAGCCCGGCGCAGGCCGAGGTCAGCTGATCACGCCGGACCGCGACCAGGACGACGTCGTAGTCCCCGCCGGCGGTCGGCACCACCTCGGCTTCGGCGTCGACCCGCCCGCCGAGTACGTCGCGGGCGCACAGGCCTGCCGCGCCCACTTCATCGGTCCTGCGCCCATGGCTCAGCACCGAAACCTGGTTTCCCGCGGCCGCGAGATGGGCGCCGTACACGGTTCCGATCACGCCGGCGCCAACGATGAGCATCTTCATGATGAGTTTCCCGTGCCCGGCTATTGAGAGCGATTAGTAATCGACTGCGGATGTTAATCTCCCACGCTGCGTGACGAGCAAAAAAAATTCCGGACCGGCCGCTGCATGCGCAGGAATTGCGCAGGTGCAGCTGCCGGGGTCCGGAGCATGACTTTTATCCTACGCCGGCCGGCGTCGGAGGTCGCGGCCATGACTGTAGTAGACCAGGCCGCGAGAACCGGGTCAGCCAGGAGGCGCTGGCGGGGTTACCGTTATAAGGACAGCCATCCGGGCTCCTGACGCGATCAACGACGCGGCTTCCGCCCGGCAACCGCCGCTCCGGACCCCGGCGGTACATCGACCAGCCCGACCGCGATGTGCCCTCTAGGAGTCCCGCCGTGCCATCCTCCCCATCAATCCCGGTTCTCGCGCGAAAGCCAGCGCGCCCTGATCATGAACGTTAAGGCCCCCGGGGCGACTAACCGAGTGTCCCGGCTGGCGCGATGGCTGACGGGGCGGAACGCGCTGAGGCGGCCGGTCGACAGGGTCGAGGGCGCGGTCCTGGTGGCGTTGTCCGCCGCCTTCCTGGCGGCTGTGGCCATCGCGTGCCTTTTCGGCACCCATATCTATCACGGGCAGCGGGCGGCTACGGCCGGCCTGCGCCCGGCGTCCGCCGTGCTGCTTCAGGACGGCCCGGCGGGCGGCAGCCTGGGCCGCGTCGAGCAGACCGAGGCACGCTGGTTCCTTCCGGGGGGCGGCGAGCGATCCGGCGTGGTGACCACCGAGACCGCACCAGACATCGTCGGCGCGGCCGCGGGCGACCGGATATCCGTATGGCTGAATCGCTCGGGTCAGCCGGTCGCGCCGCCGGCTGACCAGACCCTCATGATCATCTACGCGCTGACCGCGGGCGCCGCGGTAGCGGCGCTCGCCGGGATGACGCTAGCCCTGACCTATACGCTGTGCCGCCATGCCCTCGACCGCCGGCGGCTAGTCGCGTGGGAGTCAGCCTGGAACCGGACCGGACCCAGCTGGACTACCCGTCGCTGATCCCGGGGTCCGCGACACCGCGTTCAGCGCCCGCGATCACGAGACGGCAGCGGCCTACGCAGCACGCGGCGGCACCAGGTAATGCGCCAGTGCACTACCTGAACGCGGACTCAAGCGCTTTCAGCCCCACCTTCGGGTCGAGGAGGCCATGGTAGATCGGCGGTATTTCCATGTCGACGCCGAAGAGCTGGTAGACGGCACGCATGGCGCCGTGGACGGAGTACTCGACGGTAAAGACGACGTCCTCGGGCAGGTCGGTGAACTGGCCGAGGAAGGCGAAATTCGCGGCGCGGTCGGGCAGCACCCTGGGCCGGTCCTCGGGGACGCGGCGGCTGAAAACCGCCGACGCGTACGGCATCATGACGGTCGTCACGTCGACGGTCTTCAGCACCTGCTCACCGATGTCGTCGAAGCCGAGCTGGCCGATGAGCTCGGTGAGGATCTCCTCGCCGGTAGCCTGCGACATCTTCTTCGGGACATAGTCCCCGTCGGCGTCGATGAGCAGTCCGTAACCCCACAGGGTGTAGGTGTCCTCGGGCATGGCCGGGAAGTGCGGCTGGTAGGGGACGACGATCGACATCAGCCAGCCGGAGTCGACCCACGTCATCAGGGCACCGGTGCCTGGTTCGTCGCCGGAGTACTTGGTGATCCGGTCAATCAGCGTGCGGTCGTGCATGGTGAGGGTGAACGATTCCCACTTGTTCTCGTCGATGTTGCCGTAGAACGTGTTGGGCCGCCCGAAGTCGGTTGCCTTGCGGGCGACCGAGTCCCAGAACGCCCAGCCGCCGTCTCGCCGGTCGCGGATCAGCTCCGGCACTGACGTGCGGCTGCCGTAGGACGAGTCGGCCGTGATCGATCCGAGCGTCATGAACAAGTAGTCGTTCTCGCCGAGCTCGACTTCGAAGTCCTCGCCTTGCTTGGTGTAATAGAGCCTGACCGCACGCCGGTGACCGCCTTCGTCGGCGAAGTCGGCATCGGTGGCCGTTGCGCCGAAGCGCACGTCCACGTCGTTCGCCATCATCCATTCCTGCAGCGGCACCACGATCGAGTCGTACTGGTTGTAGACGGTACGGCGGACCCCGGACAGCGTGTGGATGCGCGGGAACTCCTGAACGAACCGGAGGAAGTAGCGGCGCAGTTCGATCGCGCTGTGCCAGTTCTGGAAGGCGAAGGTGGTCCGCCACATCTGCCAGAAGTTCGTCTCGAAGAAATGCCGGGAGAACATCTCGTCGATACGGCGGGCCCCGAGCGCGTTCTCCGACAGTGCGAGCAGCCGCATCAGCTCCATCCGATCGCGGTTGCTGAACCCGTACGCGGCCGCGTCGAGGATCTCATGGGCCGAATTGATGAGCCGCGCATGAGCGTGTGTCTTGACCTGGCGGTTGAAGTCGGCGATGACTTGCCGCGCCGACTTGCTCGGGTCGTCGCGGTCAGGGATGCCGTCAAGGAGGTTCCACAGGCAGCGGTAAGCCTCCTCTTCAAGCATCCGGCCGCCGCGCGTCACGTAACCGGGCTGGACGGGTGACTCGGCGCCATCCAGCGAGCCGCCCGGCACGTCCAGCGTTTCCAGGATGTGGATGTTCTCGCCCGGTACGTCGGCATCCCTGATCAGGAACGCCGCCGCCGCCATGCTGGCGATGCCGCCGCCGACCATCCACACGTTCGCTGTCCGCGGGTCCGCAGTCACGTTCGGTCCTTCCCGTAGCGTTATCGAGGCCGGGCTAGCTGGCGAGGGCCCAGAAACCGCAGTGGTGTTCGGCCGCGAAGCTGGTCTCGACCTGCGACCGGGGCGGGATCAGGGACAGTAGCTGCTGGCTGGCGCCGTCGAAGCGGGGCCACCACGTCTCGCCAAGCGAGTTGGGGGTTCCGGTCTTGGCCAGGTTCGTCCAGTACTGCTTCATGGCTGCGGCCAGCCGCTGCTGCGGTGGGGTGAGCACGCCGGGGAACGGGGTGTTCGCCAGGCTGAACAGGTACTGGACCTCGGACTCGTGTGCGGCCCCGTAGGGGAAGCCGACCGGCGCCAGATAGCGTTCTGGCGCATTCCGGTCATTGAACTCATACGCATACGTCGGCACGTATTTCGACAGCGATTCGTCGACAGTCAGCGCCGGGCAGGCGAAGATCTCGTCGGTACCGACCGCGCCGAGCGCGACCGGAGGGCTGGAGTAGGCGCTGAGCGGGTACTGCGCCGCGATGACGGCCGCGGTCGCGGCGGATACGCCGAGCAGGCCCGCGATGCTGGCCTGATAGTTGGCCGCGGTGACCGGCGGGGCGCCGTCCAGCTGGCTTTGCGCGACGAACAGCCGCCACTCGTCGCGGTTGGTCCCGTTGATCACCGGCACCCGGTTGAACTGGCCGCTGGCCAGCGCGGGTCCGATCGACTGGGTGAGCACCGTGCCGTCGATATCGGGCTTGTAACCGGCGAAGTCCTCGTTGTCCACGATGGTCGAGACCGGCAGGGCGCGCAGGCAGGCCGCGCTCTGGCTGGCGCAGCCGACCTTGGCGGCGAAGGCCTCCCCCGCGGTCTCGGCGGTAGCCAGCGTGGCCTGGGTCAGGTTGTACGTTCCGCTTTCCACGATGGCCCGGGAGAACAGGCCGCGGGCGCCGGAGGAGACGAGCTGCGACAGGACGCTGAGGCCGCCGGCGGATTCACCGGACAGGGTCACGTTGCGCGGGTTGCCGCCGAAGCGGGTGATGTTGGCCTGGACCCAGCGCAGCGCCGCCTGCTGGTCCATCAGCCCGTAGTTGCCGGATGGCCCGCCTGGGTGGCTGGCCAGCGCCGGGTGGGCGAGGAAGCCGAGCGCGCCGAGGCGGTAGTTGATGGTGACGACGATCACGCCGTGCCGCACCAGCCCGGCTGGATTGTAGTCATCGCTCTCGCCGGCGATAAAGGCGCCGCCGTGGATCCAGACCATGACCGGAAGGTCGCGCCCCCCGGCCCGGGCGCCCGCCGGGGTGAACACGTTCAGGTAGAGGCAGTTCTCGGACGTGCTGGCCACGCCGAACCCCGAAGGCGGCTGGGGGCAGTGCGGCGCGAACGCCGTGGCGTCGCGGACGCCGGTCCAGCGGGCCGCGGGCTGCGGGGGCTGCCAGCGCAGCGGGCCCACCGGCGGAGCGGCGTAGGGGATGCCGAGGAACTCATCCGTCCGGCCGGCCGTCGTGCCGCGGAGGGTTCCCCCGGTAGTGGCAACGACCAGCCCCGTCCGCTGGCTATCCGGTGCCGCGGGAGCCGCATTCGCGGTAGCCGCAACGGCGCCTGCTACCAGGGCACTGAGCGCGATGGCTGCGGCGCCGAGCCGGACGCTGGTTCGCGTGCTGCCGTACCTGGCCATGTCTGTTCTCTCATTTCCGGCTGGCGGGCCGACGCGCGAGGGCGCCGGCGGACAAGACCGCGATGATGCCGATCATCAGGACCCACAGACTCGCCGGGTAGTCAGAGACGCGCTCCATGCCACCGACGCCGAGACCGAGGTAGAGGGATGAACCACCGAATTGCCCGGCGGTGGACAGCACCATGCCCGCGAGACCGAGGATGGCCAGCACGATTCCGGCCATGCTGACGGTGCGGTTGATCTGGCGGATGGACAGGCTGAGCAGAAGAATAGCGATACACCCGACCGGGATGTTCAGTGCGCCCAGGAGATGCAGATCCACATTCTTGTTCTCCGGTGAAAGCCCGACGAGAATCTTGCCGAGTCCCGTGATAACCCACAGCACCAGGGCCGCCGTGGCGAGCCGGCCCTGGGGCCAGAATCGCCGCAGCAAGATGGCCCCGGCAATAGTCAGCAGCCCGGCGACGATGAACGAGGCGTTCATCGTCGAGTGCATCGGAGAGCATACGTAGGCAGCCGTGCCGTGCGGTACCGCGAACTTCCCGCACACGGTGTTACCCAGATCGCTGATGTAATTGTTCAGCCAGCTGTAGGGCGGATGATGCCACGCTGCGGCCACGATGGCCTGCACGATCCCGTATTGAAGGGTGGCGAGGATCCAGACGACACCCCCGGCGACCGCAGGCCAGTCCGGCGCCGCGTTGCCGCTCGCCACCCGTTGAGGCGTCCCGCGAGTGGAAATACCGGTCATTGTGATCATCTTCTCTGGCTGTAGGTAATTGACAGACTTTTACAGCCGGCGGGAGGGCATCTATAAGGGTCCGAGTTCGGCCGCAAGATTGCAGGCCGCGAGTGGCGCAGGAATGAGTATTGGCTGGCCGAATTCCAGCATAAAAAAACACCGGCCAGCTCGGCGACCCTTGCCGTCAGCAAGGGCATAAGCCACCGGGGTCCGGAGCGACTTAGCCAACGTACCACGAAAATCGCCATCGCCCTCACCCGGTACCAGCTCTTTCAATCTGAAAAGGAACCGGCTGCGGCGCATCGTGCCTGTCGCCGGTTACCGGCTCAGCCGGCCCGCTCGTCTCCGGCGGGCCGGGCGGCCGCAGGTGCTTGCCCTGGACGAGTCCCCAGGCGCGGCCGAGCGCGACCGCGAACAGCGCAATCTCGAGATAGGCCACGCTGTAGACCTGGGCATGATCCCCCGGGCTGATGACAAGAAGGATGCCGACGACCAGCTGGTAAATAAAAGCAGCCAGGCTGAGTACCAGCATCACGAGGTGCAGTTCTCCCCTGCCTGCCTGTCCGTGCAGCCGCACGGTGGCCACCAGGCTGATCACGGACATGATGATGGCGACTTCACCGAGACCAGCGTCCGGGATGAGTGCCACCAGGGAGACGAAGAAGCAGTTGGCCAGGCTGGTGAACGCGGAGCCTGCCTGGGCCCGCCCCATGGTCGGCCCGCCGTCACCGAAGACGCTATCCGGGCGGAGCGACACGGCCACGAACAGCAGGCCGATCAGGACTCCGGCGG
>Ga0302326_10010192_pt1 | contig 20379 bp, 14 predicted proteins | sample Palsa_T0_3_FD_202264 | JGI IMG/M metagenome (GOLD analysis project Ga0302326, IMG submission 202264) | Peat permafrost microbial communities from Stordalen Mire near Abisko, Sweden - Palsa_T0_3 | ecosystem: Environmental > Terrestrial > Soil > Palsa > Peat permafrost | place: Sweden: Abisko...
GTGGTGAGCGTGGAAAAATCGAACGCCCCCTCCGGCGAAGTCGGGTCGTTGGCCACGATCCCGTCGATCAGCACCAGCGTGTGATCCGAATCCGACCCGCGCGTGAAGACCGAGGTGAGCTGGCCGGCCCCGCCGGAGCGCGTGACGTCCAGGCTCGGCACGTACCGCAGAGCATCGGAGACCAGCGGCACCTGCTCGTTTTGCAGATCTTCGCTGGTGACGATGCTGACGGAGCTGCCGACTTGCGACGCCGGCGTCGGTACGCGGTTGGCGGTGACGATGATCGGCGATAATTCCGTAGGCTGGGTTGTCGGCTCGGTGGTGTCGTCAGCCGCCGCGAAGCGGGGCGACAGGATGAATATCGATAGCGCCAACGCAACAGCGCGCACGCGCCATACTCCCTCTCCCGGTACTCCGGGAGAGGGCTGGGGTGAGGGCTTTTTCTCGCCACCAACTGCGGCCCTCACCCTAACCCTCTGCTCTTCGAGCCTGAGCGTCAGAGCCGAAGGCCGGAGTACCGGGAGAGGGGATAAGAGGGCAACTCGAAGAAGAAGGGGAAACCGCGATGTGCGCGCAGATGACCTTCCAACGTGAGCTTGCATGACAGACCCTTCCGCCCCAGGATCACGCGTGGGGCAAAAAGCAATCGGCCCCACGATGTGCACGAAGGCACGGGTGAGGCCGAAGGGCAAGCATCAACGTTGGCGGGCGCGTAAAAACGAACCGCGGCACTGCCCGGATCTGCTGTGGCCCCGGCCGTCCCATTCGCGAGGACGAATCCGAAACGAGCCGGCGCACCGTGCGCCGGTCTCTTGAGCCCACAGGCCGGTCTTCTGGCTCTGGGAGGTCGTCAACGTCCGGGCGACGTGAACGTCGCCGGTCGCCTTCCAATCGGGATCGGCCCGATCGTGGCACTGACCGGCTCAAACCTCTCCATCACAGCGGCGCGTCCGCGGCGGAATTTCACCGCCTTCCCATTTCCCGAGGCCCGCCAACCGGCAGACCCCGAGGGCTTCGCAGCCGCCCGAGGGCGAGGCCAACTTACCGACATCATTTTGAAATGCAAATAAGCGCCGCGAAGACGTGAAGGTGCGAAGACAGACGCGAAGGAAATGCGTGGTTGGCAGTTCGAGACAAGGACCGTTTTTCAGCATCTCAAAGATCGGGATGTTCGACGTGTCGCCATAAAGTCTGGCGAGCGCTTCAGCCGCAACGGGCCTTCACACTTCAAGTATGAACGGTAGGCTGTGTCGTGGAGGCTGGGTTGCTTGGACATTCGCGCGTTTCCATCGGAGGCCATTTCATGAACGAACCTTTGGTTGCCAGCGGGGCTGGGCCTTCAGCGGACCTCGAGGCGGTCGCGCAGTTGTCGCAGGCGTTTCGGATCATGACCGCCGAGTTGGGGAAGGTGATCGTCGGGCAGCAGGAGGCGGTCGAGCAGGTGCTGACGGCGATGTTTTGCCAGGGGCACGTGTTGCTGGTGGGCGTGCCGGGGTTGGCCAAGACGCTGTTGGTGAAGACGATCAGCGACGTGCTGCATTTGTCGTTCAAGCGGGTGCAGTTCACGCCGGATTTGATGCCATCGGATATCACGGGGACGGCGGTTTTGGAGGAGGATCACACGACCGGAAAACGGGCGTTTCGGTTTGTGCGCGGGCCGTTGTTTGCGAACATGATCCTGGCCGATGAGATCAATCGCACGCCGCCGAAGACACAGGCGGCGCTGCTGGAGGCGATGCAGGAGCATCGGGTCACCTCCGGCGAGAACACCTACCAATTGCCCGAGCCGTTTTTTGTTTTGGCGACGCAGAATCCGATCGAGCAGGAGGGGACGTATCCGCTGCCGGAGGCGCAGCTCGATCGGTTCATGTACATGACGCTGGTGAAATATCCCTCGCCGGCGGATGAGATTCAGATCATGAAGCAGGCGTCGAGCAACTACCGGGCGGAGCTGTCGCGGGTGCTGGACGGCGAGAAGATTTTGCAGCTTCAGCAGATCGTGAAGCGCGTGCCGGCGGCGGAGCACGTGTACGTCTATGCCCGCAACCTGGTCCGGGCGACCCGGCCGGGGGAGAGCGGCGTGCCGGCGTATATCAATGACCTGGTGCAATGGGGCGCCGGGCCGCGGGCGAGCATTTATCTGATCATGGCCGGCAAGGCGCGGGCGATCCTGCAGGGGCGTGTTCACGTGACGACCGAGGACATAGCGATGGTGGCCCACCCCGTCTTGCGGCACCGGATTCTCACGACCTTCAGCGCCGAAGCCGCGGGAATGAACAGCGACAAGATCATCGACCGCCTGCTCAAGGAGATTCCGCGCACCAAGGCGGAGGCGGCGTAGAACGAGAAATCCGAAGCCCGAAGTCCGAATCCCCGAATCAAATCCGAAATCCCAACGACCAAAGGAGGATTGGAAAAGCGACGGCGCTGAGTTTCGGGGCACCCCTAGGGTGAATGACGCTGCGAAACCGCAAGCGGTAGAAGGGGATGCCATTCTCATTTGGTCATTTGGTCATTGGGATTTGATTCGGGGATTCGGATTTCGGATTTCGGGTTTTTGAACATGGTCACCGCATCGACATCTTCGACACACCTTCGCCCGGCGGGGAGCTCGCTGCTGGAGCCGCGGGTCCTTGAGAAGATCAGCAAGATGGAGTTGGTCGCCAGCCAGTTGATGGACGGGTATGTGCAGGGTCTGCATCGCTCGCCGCATACGGGGTTCGCGCTGGACTTTGCCCAGCATCGGCAATACGCGGCCGGCGATGACGTGAAGCGCATCGACTGGCGCGTCTATGCCAAGAGCGAGCGGTATTACATCAAGCAGTATGAGGTCTCGACGAGCCTGCGGTGTCATTTGGTGCTGGATGCCAGCGGGTCGATGAGCTATCGCGGGTCCGACGATTCGCTGAGCAAATTCCGCTACGCGCAGTTCGTGGCCGCGTGCCTGAGTTATCTGGTGTTGCACCAGCAGGACTCGGTCGGGCTGGTCACGTTCGACAGCAAGGTGCGCACGTTCATTCCGGCGCGGTCGGCCCCGTCGCACCTGATGGGCATTCTGCGCACGCTCGATCAGACGACCGCCGAGCGCGAATCCGCCATCGCCCCCCTGCTGCACCAGTTGGCGGAGCGCCTGCCGCGCCGCGGGATGGTGGTCATTCTCAGCGATCTGTTCGATCGACCGGCCGACTTGATCGAGGCGCTGCACCATCTTCGCCACAAACGCCACGAAGTGCTGCTCATGCAGATCATGGCCAACGACGAGCTGGAATTCCCCTTCCGCAAGTGGACGCTGTTTGAAAACGTGGAACGCGCCGGCGATCGGCTCAAGCTCGATCCCGCCCTGATGCGTGCCCGGTATCTGGAGAACGTGGCTGCGCACCAGGAGGGGATTCGCGGCGCGGTCAACAAGATGCATATCAGTCATGTGTTGTTGAATACGAGTCAGCCGTTCGATGAGGCGGTGATGGAGTATTTGGCGCGGCGGGGGATTATGAAATGAGACGCCGAGGCGCGATATCCATTAGCCCCCCGCTTTGCGGGGGTTTGAACCCCCGCAAAGCGGGGGGCTAACGGATTGAACGGATGGCCCTCCCCATGTTTCTAATGGCCCCTTTACTATTGGGTGTTCTGGCGGCGGGGATTCCCGTCGTCATCCATCTGCTGCATCGGCAGCGGACGACGCCGCTGCGCTGGGGGGCGATGCAGTTTCTGCTGGAGACGCCGCTGCAGATGAAACGGCGGCGGAAGGTCGAGCACTGGCTGCTGATGGCGATGCGGATCGTGGGATTGGCGGTGCTGGCGTTTTTGCTGGCACGGCCATTGTGGATTCATGGGCAGTACAATCCACTGGCCAGCCGATTGCCGGTGGACGTGGCGGTGGTGGTCGATCGGTCGCTGTCGATGGGGCGAACGGCCGGGCAGGGGCCGATGTTTAACCAGGCGTTGGGCGTTGTCGATCAGGTGGCGGATTTGCTGCAGCCATCGGATTCGCTGTCGGTGATTCTTGCCGAGCATCGGCCGCGGGCGTTCACGCCGCTGCCGGTTGGCGTGGGCGATCTGCCGAAGTTGCGTGAGCAGCTTCATCAGCTTCAGCCGGGGTTGTCGGATTGCTCGATTCCAGAGGCGATCGCGGCGGCTCGCCAGGTTGTCGATCGCGGGCGGAACGTGCGGAAGATCATCCTCGTGGCATCCGATGGCCAGCGCACGAGCTGGCAACCGGAAGATGATGAGGCGTGGCGTCTGGCGGCCGGCTCGGGGCGGGGGGAGCCCGACCGCGATTTGTCGATTCATGAGTTTCTGCTGACGCCGGATGGCGGAGCGTCGGATCTGTCGGTTGGACAAATCAGTGTGCAACCGAATCTCGTCGGGCTGGGCCTGCCGGCCCAGATTTTGGCGACCGTTTCCAACAGCGGGCCGAAAGACATCGGCCCGTCCACCCTGCGGCTCACGGTGAACGGGCAGGCGATCGATCCGCCGCATCAGCTCAGCGGCCTGGCGGCGGGACAATCGACCACGGTTCGCTTCGATTACACGTTCAACACGCCCGGCTCGAACTGGATCGAGGTGTCATCCGATGTGGTCGATTCCCTGCCCGCCGACAACGACGCGGTGGCCGCGGTCAACGTGTGGCAGAAACTTCCGGTGCTGGTGATCGACGGGCAGCTCACCCGCTTCGGTCGTTTCAAATCGAGCGAGTTTCTGGTGTCGGCGATGCAGCCGGTCGATGCGTCGCAGGAATCGACGACGCTGATTCAGCCGCGGGTGGCGAGCGTGGTCGAGAGTGCGGACTTGAACCTGGATGATTATTTCGTCGTGATCGTCAACGACTGCGCGCAGCTCCCCTCGGCAGTGCAGGACAAGCTGGCGGATTATGCCCGGTCGGGGCATGGGGTGTGGATCATCCTGGGGCCGCGAACTGAGGCGTCGTTTGTGAGCGAACAGCTCGCCGGGGCGGGGATTTTTTCCGCGGTCCTCAACGACCCCGCGCCGCACGGCGAATCGACGCCACAATCGACGCAGGTGTTGGATGCGCAAAATCCGATGGTCGCCCTGCTGGCGGGAGAGCGCGACGCCTTCTCCGGCGCGATTACCCAGAAATGGTGGTCGCTTCGGCCGAGGGACCCGGATGCCGAGGTGGTGCTCGCCGCGGCGAGCGGCGACCCGCTGGTGCTGGAGCGCCCAATGGGTCGCAACGGAGGGCGCATCGCGGTCTGGTGCACGTCGGTGGACGGGCAGTGGAACAATTGGCCGCTCATGCCGAACTTCGTGCCGCTGGTCAACGAGACGATCTACCACCTTTCCGGCGGCCAGACCAAGGGTCTGGAGAATTGCGCGTTGCAGGCGGGTCAGCCGCTGGTCTGGACCGGGCCGGCTGAGCCGATGGTGCAGTCGATCGACGTGACGCTTCCCGACGGCACGATTGACGGGAACAAGAGCCCGACGCTGGCCAACGGGCGCTACGAGTTCCGCTACAACGACGCGTTTGTGCCGGGGTTGTATGCGATGCACTTCACCCCGACGGAGGTGAAGCCGCAGCCGGTTTACTACGGCGTAGGGATTGATTCGCGCGAACTGGACCCGCGGACGATGGGATCGCAGGACCGCCAGCGCGTGGCCGACGCCGGCTGCCTCGACGAACCGCACCCGATCTCGTCAGATGATCTGGGCGGGATCATTCGCCGGGAAAACCGCGGGGTTGATCTGTGGAAGTATCTGGCGCTGTTCGTGCTGCTGAATTTGCTCGGCGAGACGTACGTGACGTATCGATTGATTCAGGCGCAACAGGGCGTGGCCGCGCCAGCGGCCGTTTAGCTGCGGCGTCCACGCCGCGCCTTCATCATGGACCACGCAAGCACCCAACACCTCCACGCCCTGACCTTCGACCCGGCATTCAACGGGTTTCTCCTGCTGCTGCTCTGCGCCGCGGTCGGTGTGATGATCTTCTACCTCTACCGCGAGCAGCAGAAGATCGCCAGCCGCCGGATCGTCCACTGGCTCACGGCGATTCGCATCGCACTGGTCGCGTTGCTGATGCTTCTGCTGCTTCGCCCGCTGCGGCAGTGGGCCAGCACCAGCAACACGGGCGGGTCGTTGTGGGTGCTGATCGATCAGAGCCTGTCGATGAAGCAGACCGACCCCGAGGCGTCGAAGATCGAGCAGCTCAGGTCGGCCGAGGCGATCGGATATCTCGCGGCGGACATGCGGCCCAGCAAGCTCGATCGCCTGACTGCACAACTGATCGCGCTGCGATCGGAGCTGCAATATGTGCAAACCTCAAGCGACGCCTCGGAGCAGGGCCCGCAGATCAAGCGGTGGGTCGATCAACTCGATGAGCTGGCCACGAACATCGAAAAGGATCCGCAGGGACATGCCGACGACGTTGCGCCAGTCGTCGCCGATCTGCGGGCGGCGTCGGCGCAATCATCCACCCCACCGGATGCGTCGGTTCTGGCACGGGATATTGTGAAATTGCAGGCAGCAGCGGATCGGGCCGACACGGACTTTTTGAATCAATCCGGCAATGATCCGCGCGTGCAGCAGGCATTGGCGAAGGTCGGGGCGCTGCGGCGGGCGGATGTAGCATACGCGGCCCTGACGAAGCCCTCGCAACAGCTTTCGCGCTCGCTGGCGGATGTATTGGAATCGCAGGACACGAAAATTGTCCCCTTCGCCGGCTCGCAGCAGATCCTCGACGCTTCCGACAAATCCGCGCTGCCGGGCATTCTCAGGTCGGCCTCCGAGCCCGTCGGCGGATCGACGGACATTGCCGATGCGCTCAAATTCGTCGGCGATCAGATTGCCAACTCCGATGAGGCGTCGATCCTGCTCGTCTCCGATGGCCGAGCCAACGACGGGGGCGACCTCATCGAGCCGGCGCGGCGGCTGGCGGCGCACGGCGCGCGGCTCTTCACGCTGGCGGTGGGGTCGCGGCAAGTGGCGTGTGACGCGGCCGTCGAGTCGATCGATGCCCCAGACTGGATTTACAAGGACGATACCCTGCGCGCGTCGGCGATGTTGCGCCTCGACGGGCTGGCCGGAAAACCGTGCGTTGTCGATTTTCTGCGCGGAGGGCAGCTCGTCGATACCAAGACCGTGACGCCGCGATCGGGGCAGGCGATGGAGATGGTGAGCTTCGACGACAAGCCGCCGGAGCCGGGGATGTACGATTACGAAATTCACGTCCGCGAGATGCCCGAGGAAGCGGACACCCAGAACAATCGGCAGAGCTTTCGTATTTCTGTGAAGAACGACAAACTGCACGTGTTGATCGTCGAGGATCAGCCGCGATGGGAGTACCGGTATCTGGCGAATTATCTGTCGCGCGATGACCGGGTGCAGTTGCAAACGGTGCTGCTGGAGCCGGCGCATGTTGCCGACGTCGAGCCGCCGGCGCCGGTGCAGGCGTTGGCGACCAATACGGACACGGTTGAAGCGCAGATTCTTCCGCGGACGAAGGAACAGTGGGCCGGGTTTGATTTGGTGGTGCTGGGGGACGTGCCGCTGGAATCGCTCACGGACGAGATGCAGCGGAACCTGATCGCCGCCGTGCGCGACCGCGGCACCGCCCTGGCGGTAATTGCCGGGCCGCAGAACATGCCGGGGAGCTATGCGGGAACGCCGCTGGCGGATGTGCTGCCGGTCTATTTGAATGGGAGCTGGACCGCGACGGCTTTGCAGGAGGACCTCAAGGCGGGGTTTCATCCGACCATCGCGCCCGAGGGGAGCAAGTCGATTTTGAGTCAGCTCGGGCTGGATGACGAGGCCAACTCGGAATTGTGGGCCGCGATGGAGCCGTGGTACTGGCACAGCGAACAGACGCAGGCCAAGCTCTCGGCCAACGTCCTCTGGTCGATCGGCGACGCTTCGGCCGAACATCGAGCGGCCACGGTGGCGTCGGATGCTCTGGCGGCTGCGCGGCAGCGAGCGCTGCTTTGCACGATGTCGGTCGGCCTAGGCCGGGTCATGTACCTGGCGAGCGATTCCACCTGGCGGCTGCGGCAAGTCAGCGGGCACGATCTGCACGAGCGGTTCTGGGGACAGGTGATCCGCTGGGTGGTGGGAAGCGATCTGCCGGCTGGCGGGAAGCTGGTGCGCTTCGGAACCAACAAGCCCCGCTACGCCGACGGCGAGGCGATTCAGGTCACGGCCCGCGTGCTCAAGGACGACCTCACTCCCCTGGTCCGGCAGCATTTCAAGGTGCTGGCCCGAAGCGGCGGCGAAGGCGGGATCATTCACGATGCGCAGATGGAGGATTCGCCAGATGCGCCGGGCTATTACCGCGCCGTTTTGCCGAATCTTCCGTCGGGGCAGATCGAGCTGTCGCTCCAGGGGGACCAAATCGATCGGCTGATGGCAACCGACACCGCTCCAGCGAATCGCACGCTCGACGTGCAAGTGCTGGCCGACGCGAATCTGGAAATGCAGAACATCAACGCCGACCACCAGGCGATGGAGCAACTGGCCCAGGCCGGCGGCGGCATCGCGCTGGACGCGCCGTATTTCGACGTGTTGGCCGACCACATTCCCAATCTTCGCCACGACCAGACGACGATCCAGCAGATCGGGCTTTTCACCGATCCAAACGACCCCTGGACGCGCAAGGCCCACTGGGCGTTTTTGTTGCTGTTCGTCAGCCTGATCACGACCGAGTGGATCCTGCGGAAGGTCGGGGGACTGGTTTGAACATGGGTAACAAGATCAACCCTCCGGCGTGTCGATCAGGTGGTACAGGAAACAACCCACCTTGCAGAATTGAGCCAACGCGCGGTGGGTGCCGCATGCCGCGTCGATGGAGGGCTCACGCCAACTGTGCTAACATCCCTGAACGGGGGGCATTGCCCCAGAGGTCTCCATGCTCGATACAGCCCAACCACTGTTCCTGAGTCACGTTAATCCGGTAGCGCCGGAATTTCTCGATGGGGACAAGATTCAGCCAGGGCATCCGCTCTTTGGCCTCATCTGGATCAATCCGAGTCGGGTCAGCGGCACACCATGCTTTTACGGCACACGCGTTCCCGTAAAAACACTGTTCGATTGCCTTGCCGCGGGCGTAACGTTCGAAGAGTTTCTCGATGACTTCGAGGGAGTTGACCGGGAGCAGGCATTGGCAGTCCTCGATTTGGCCGGTAGGGACCTGCTCTGCGATCTGGAATCCCTGTGAAAGTTCTTCTCGATCACAATCTGCCCAGACGCTTCAGACAGCTGCTTGCAAATGATGAAGTCCGGACGACCCGAGAGATGGGTTGGGAAGAATATAAAAATGGATCGTTGCTAAGTGCAGCCGGCAACGCGGGTTTTGGCGCATTCGTAAGCATCGACAAGAACATCGAGCACGAACAAAATCTGCTTATGCTGCCGCTTCCCACAGTTGTCATTAATGCACCATCGAACGCGCTGCCCGCTCGCGTTCCGTTCGCGCCGTACCTTTGCGAATTGCTCAAGCTCCCGCTCGATCGCATGCTGTACATCATCGAGCCAACTGCGGTGGTGGTTCGCTTGACCGCTCCCCGCCAATGACCTACGGGCGAATTGCGGCCAACTGTCACCCCTCCGGCGTATCGATCAGGTGTTGAAGTCTCGTTGCCAGTTCCGCTGAAAACCGGGGCTTCCAGGTTGCGTCGATCAGGCCGACATCGAGCATATCCTGAAGATGCACCTGGTCCTTGCGGTGAAACGATGTCAGCTTCATCCGGACCAGCGCCTCGAGCGAGAGGACCCGGAATCGATCGAACTTCTGTGCCTCGGTCACGTCTGGAGCCGGCGAGGCATATTCCTGCCGTACCTTTTCTCCCGCGACCACGACATGCAGAGCGTCGCGAGCGCTGGCGTCGGGCCCGTCTAAAAAGAGATCCATTCCCGCAACGTGACGTCGCACGAAACCGACCCGTTGCAGCGATTGGGTAGCCGCGTTGAGGTCGCGTCGGCGGAGCAGGATATCCACGTCCTGCGTGTTCCGCACGGCCGCAGCCTCCACGGTCGCCACCCATGCCGCCACCGCGTTGCCACCGGCCACGGCGTACTCCACTCCCGCGGCCTCCAGGGCGGCGGTCGCTCGCAACAATCGTTCCCTGACGCGCTCCACGGCCCGCACCATCCGATCCAAAAGAGTCTCGTTCGCGAATGACGATGCCACGAGTTTATTGTACCACGAGGACAACCGAACGGGGACGAGCTTCCATTTCGGGTCCTACCCGCACAGCGCGCAGCGCCGGGGACTGGTTTGACGCCCGGTCGGAACGAGCCGCGACGACCCGAAGGTAAAACTGAGCGTGCCCGGTACGCGTTTCAAGTGTCACTTGAGGAAGCCGTCCACCTGGACGGCGAACGCAGCGGGCTGGTCAAGCATGATGAAGTGGGACGACCCGTCGATACGCACGAGCGTCTTGTTCGGCAGCGGAGCAAAGTTTTCCTGATAGAGCCCGTCAACGGCGGCCTGCGGAAAACCGGCCGATGAATCCCAGGGATAGAGCACCATTATTCGCGTCTTTATTTCGTGCAACTTTGGGCGAATGTCTGTCGTCATGTCTTCATAGATGGCGCGAGCGACGACTGATTTGTCGGAGACGATCGCCCATCCGGTCGCGGCTTTGTAACCTTCCGGCGATTTGACGAGTACGCGGAGGAAATCTCTTTCGCCCTGGGCGTAGGCGTCCGGCGTTTCATTGAGAATGCTGTCGCGCATGGCGGCCGCTTGCGGGGCTGCCGCGGCGGCGTCTTTTGCGCCGAACAATACGCCATAGAAAGGAAGCGAGTCCACGATCATCAGGCTACCCACATCCTCAGGATGTTGATCGCACAGCATTAACCCCATCAATCCGCCTAGTGAATGGCCGATGACCTTTGGCGCTTTCAGCTTGCTGGCTTTGATGTAAGCATCGATGGCATCCACGGTCGGCTGAATCACCGGTCCCTGCGCATTCGCCAGCGGCGGCGAGCCGGCGAATCCCGCCAACTGGACGACGTGCACCCGGAAGTGCCCTTCCAGGTGCGCGGCGGTGGCGTCCCAGACGGCGCTGGAGCAAGCGAGTCCCGGAATCAGCACGACATCCGGGCCCCGGCCCCGCACTGTCACGGTGATTCGATCCGACACGGAATCCGCAAGGGCGGCGGAAACATACCATGCCAATATACCGGCTAAGAGAGTTGTGAATGTCGTTTTGCGCATAACAGGCTCGTCACGCGTGAATTTACTTGCCTTCTTGTCTCCGCCGACGTTTGCGCGCGGCAAGCGACATCTGAATCATCCCGGAAAATGTCATGGGGGCGACCCATGCCCAGACCCAGTAGTAAAACCAGGGCCGCAGGATCAACCCACAGACTTGGAAGAACCGCTTCGACTCCAGCAACCGTTCGACGAACGGCGTATTGGCCTGGACGGCATGAACGGTTTGGCCGAGAGCGAAATAGTGGGCGATGGCGTACTGGCCGCCCATGGCGGCGTTCCAGGCGACGGCGCAATCGCCAAACGCCTGCCCGCCAAATGCCATCGCACCGTCGGCCCAGATGCCAACGGCGAATGCGCCCAGCGCAAGCGCGCCGTATGCCATGGCGCCCCAGGAGAATAAGCCGATGGCGACGGCGCCGACGCTGATCGGGGCGATGGCCACCGCGCCGTAGGCGAACAGGCCGCCTACGGCGCAGCTGTCACTGGCGGCGATCCACGCGGTCACCGGCTTATACTTTCCCATGGGATGGCGCAGCTGGCCGCCGAACCAGCCGCCGAAGCGGATGTGAACCAGCGGCAGGCTCAGCCACTGAAGCCGGCTGCGATATTCCCAAGCCGGGGCATTCGGCTCGGCCGCGATTTGCGCCGATGCCGGCCCGGCGGGCAATTTTCGGGTGGCGCGAAAGAGCCAGGTGGCGAAAGCAAGCAGCGCCAGCGGGTACCCCACCATCACTGCGAGCACGGAGCCGGCAAACAACCGTGGGCTGGATTTGAAAAGCGCGTCGCCGTGGGACATGAGAACGCAGGCGAGAGCGATGGCGGCGACGGCGCTGAAGGCGGTCGTCAGGTAATACACTTTCAGGAACTTCAGGTCGCGAGCGGGATTCCCGGCTTTTCGCCGCATGCGGTAATCGGTCCACATTCCGAAAAACGCGAGCAGAGGAAAGAACTGCGGCCCGAGCAAGCCGGTTAAGCCCGCGCCTTTGGCGGCCGCGCCGCCCTTGGCAGCGGCCCCCAGCGCCGCGGTCCTGACAGACATGCTCATTGCCGGCAACGCGGCCAAAACGCCGAGCGTGAATGCGGGGCCCGGCGCGGTTCGCTCCAACGCTCCTTCGACGAAGGCGGCGATGCGCTCCTGCAGCAACTTCCTTCCGCGTGACAATCGCTGGCGAACCGCCTCCTCGGATAAGTCCAAGACCTCGGCGACACGCTCGATGGAGTGATCTTCGCGGTAAAAAAGAATCAGCGGCTCGCGATAGGCTTCGGGGATCTCTTCCAGCGAACGCCACAGGATTTCTTTCTCCTCGTTGCTGATCGCCCGCTCGGTCGGATTGGAAGCGGCCGCGGTCGCCGCGAGGCTTTCCTCCAATGGCTTGGCCGTCGCAAGGGGATTGCGGATTCGTCGGCGAAGCGCGTTTTTGGCTTGGTTTCTGACGATCCCATAGAGCCACGATTTGAATTTGGCGGGCTCCTTCAAATCGCCAAGGTTCCGCCAGGCAACGATGAACGTTTCCTGCGCCAGGTCTTCACTATTTGAAATGTCTCCGCACCCGCTGTACGCCAGAGCGCAGACCGGAGATTGATACCGCGCCACCAACTGACCAAACGCGTCACGATTGCCGTCCAAACCAAGTTCCACCAACCGGGCGTCGTCCAATGTTTTGAAATCCGGCACGAGATTTAGGTTCATACTCGCCTAAGGAGTGGCGCCGAATGGAAAAATGTGACAGAAAATCTGTGTTTGGGACCTATTCCTCCCGCTGGGGATTCTGAACGCTGGCGGTGCGGATGTCACCGTCGCGGATGATGCTGCGGCGGATGAACAGGGGGCGGCGCTTCACTTCCTCGAAAATCCGGCCGACGTATTCGCCGATGACGCCGATCGCGAAAAGATTGATGGCGCCGAAAAACAAGATCGACAGCAGCACGGTGGTCAGGCTTTTGGGAGTGACCGAGGGAAACAGCAGCTTCAGCGCCACCTGCACCAGCATCAGCCCCAGCGTCAGCAGGAACATGATCGCCCCGATGAAGCTGAGCAGGTTCAACGGCACGTTGCTGAAGGACAGAATTCCCTTCTTCGCCCAGGCGAAGTTCTTCAGGAGGCTGTTGGTCGTGACGCCGAAACGCCGCTCGGGGCGTTTGTAATCGATGCCGGTCTGCTTGAACCCGGCGAACGCGCGCACGCCGCGGAGAAACAGGTCGCGCTCGGGGAACCGCAGCAGCGCGGCTACGACGCGCTTGTCGAGCAGCGAAAAATCGCCGGCATCGTGGGGAATGCGGACATAGGAGAAATAGTCGAAGACGCGGTAGAACGCCTTGTACGCCACCTGCATGAAGAGCGTCGCCTCGCGCTGAACGCGCCGGCCGTAGACCACGTCGTATCCCTCGCGCCATTTGCCGACGAACTGCTCAATCAGATGCGGCGGGTCCTGCAAGTCGCCGTCGAGCAGCACGACGGAGTTTTTCGAGGCGACTTCCATGCCGCTGCGAAACGCCGCCTGCGAGCCGAAGTTGCGCGAGTGGGAGATGCCGATGACGCGGCGGTCGTCTTGCGAGATTTTGCGGATGATCTCCTCGCTGTCGTCGGGGCTGCAATCGTTGACGAAGATGATCTCGTAATCGATGTTGAGCTTGGCGAAGACGGCCTTGAGCTCGGAATACATGATCGGAATCGCCTGGCCGTCGCGGTAACAGGCGATCACGGCGCTGACGCTGTGCTTGGTGTCGAGCGCGAATCGCTTCGAGGCGCGCTCGTAGGCATTCTTGTCGGGAAGTTGCCGAAACCACTGAATCGTTTTGTCCAACCCGGCGCGGAATTCGGTGCGCGCCGACCACCCGAGCCGCTGCCTGGCCTTCTGCGGATTTGCGTACCACTCGGGCACGTCCCAGCGGCGCTGGGGCATGGTGAATGTCGGTTCGGCGGCGATGGAAAACATCTGCCGGGCCAACTCCGCGACTTCGCCGATGGTGGTGCGCCGGCCCGCGCCGATGTTGAACGACTCGCCGAAATCCTCCTCGACCAGGTTCAACGCGGCATCGACGAAAGCTTCGGTCACATCGTCGATATACACAAAATCGCGCGAGACCTGCGGCGAGACAAATGGCGGATACGTCCCCTCGAGGCCGTGCTTGATCAGGGTTGGAATCAGCCGCGAGGAATCTTCCTGCGGGCCGAACGCGGAATAGAGCCGGAGGTTGCAGCAGGGGAATTTCTTGCGCTTCCCCCAGAAATGCAGCAGATTGGCGGCGGCGACCTTCGAGACGGCGTACTCGCTGTTGGGGGCGCTGGGGTCGGATTCCTTGGGCCCCGAGGCGTTGTCGCCATATTCCGATGAGCTGCCGGCATGGACGTAGCACGCCACGCTGCGCCCTTCGAGACGTTCGAGCAGACGCGACACGAAATTAAAATTGGTCTGATAGATCAGGCCGCTGTCGGTCTCGAAGGAATACCCGCCGTAGGCGACGCAGTCGAAAATCACCCGCGGCCGAACGTCGTCGAGCAGCGATTGGAGATTCGAGTCAACCAGCAGATCGACGACGCGCACGTTTCTGGCATCGAGTTCGTTCAATCGCCACGCGGGAAGCCGGGTCGCCGTTCCCACCGCGTCGGAGCGCACGGCCAGGATGGTACGGAGCAGATTCGCCCCTACAAATCCGCTCCCGCCAAGCACCAGAATCGGCCCGGCCAGCTTGCGAATCTTCGCCTCGATATCGAGTTGGCTCACTCCTGGCGAGTCGCTCATACGGCCCTCCGGGGGGAGAAGAGCCGCGAAGACGCGAAGACGCGAAGAGGAATAAATGAGGCACAACGGCACGAAGGCACGGAGGCACGAAGGGAAGAGCGCACAGAAAGGTGTCTGGACCGCGGAGCGATCGGTATTTCCCTTGGTGCCTTCGTGCCTTCGTGCCTTCGTGCCTTATCTGACTGTCTTCGCATCTTCGCGTCTTGGCGGCTCTTATTCATGATTTCCCCTCCGATTGAATCAATTCGAGGATGGACTCGGCGTCGATTCCGGATTCTTTGCGGTGAAATTGCTGCGAGCCGTATCGGCCGGAAGGATAGGCGCGGGCGAAACGATGGGCGAAGTGGCGTGGGGATTGGCCGTCGAGGGCGAGGCGATGGGCCAGCATTTGGCCGGCGCTGCCTTGGGCCACATGTTCCTCGACGACGATCAGCCGTTGTGAGCGGGCCAGGTCGGCGCGGAAATCGGCGGGCAGATCGACAATCGGCAGCTCCGAGAGGAGCCAGATTGTGGGGCGCGACGCCTCGCTGAGCTTTTGTGCAGCGTCGAGAATTCCACCGACCAATGGACCGACCGCCAGGAGTGTTGGGCCCCCGCCGCTGCACAGCCGCCGCCAGGGGAGATACGCGGGGTGAACCATTCCCTTGGGCAACTCGCTACGGCCCAGGCGGAAATAGGCGGGCGAGCGACTGGCCATCAGCAGATCGACCATCGGCGCGACATCGCCGTCGAACGCGGGGATGAAGCAGCGCATGTTCGTGAGCGTGAGCAGAGCGCCGTAATCCTCGATGGCGTGGTGGGTCGCGCCCATCACGCCGTAGCCGTAGCCGCCGCCGTTGCCGACGAGGATGACGGGGAGATTGTGAATGCACAGGTCATTGCGAATCTGCTCGAACGGCCGGGCGTAGACGAACGGGGCGATGCTGTAAACCCAGGGCCGAAGCCCCTTGCGGGCCAACCCCGCGGCGACGGAGACCATGTTCTGCTCGGCGACGCCGGCGTTGATGAATCGAGAGCCCAGGGCATCGCGCAGCGGCTCGAGCGCGGCAAATCCCAGGTCGCCGGTGAGGAAGACGAAGTCCTCATTCGCAGCGGCCCGCACAAGCGTCTGGCAGAAAACGTCACGCATGATCTACCGCCCGCCCGCTTCGATTTCGCTGAGGGCGGCGGCGTACTGGGCCGCCGACAGCGGGAGGTAATGCCACTCCATTTTTCCCTCCATGAACGACACGCCGCGGCCCTTTTGCGTTTTGGCGACGACCACGCGCGGACCGGCTTGCCCCTCAGCGGACGACAGCCCGGCGTGGAGCGCGGCAATGTCGTGCCCATCCACCTCGACCGTCGGCAGGCCGAACGCGCGAAACTTGTCGGCCAGCGGATCGAGGTCGGCGACCTGGCGCGTGGTGCCGAATCCCTGTAATCCGTTCTGATCGACGATGAGCGTGACGTTCAGTTGATGATGGCGGGCGAAGATCAGCGATTCCCAGCTCGAGCCTTCGTTCCATTCGCCATCGGACGTGAGGCAGAAAACTCGCGAGCCCTGCCCGCGCAATTGGTCGGCGAGTGCCATGCCGTTGGCTAATCCGAGTCCGTGGCCGAGGCTTCCGGTGGCGAATGCGATCGCGGGGATCGCGCCGGCCGGCGGGTGGCCGCTCAGGCGGGTGTTGTCGCGATGGAAGGTGCTGAGTTCCTCGTCGCTGAGCAGATCGAGCGACCAGAGCGTGACGTACAACGCGCCGGCGGCGTGGCCCTTGGAGAGGATGAAGCTGTCCTGGGGAGCCAGCACCTGGTGATAAACGCACAGGAGAATGTCGAGGGCGGAGAGGTTACCGCCGATATGTCCGACGCCGGCTTCATAGTGCATGCGCAGCAGCCGGCGGCGCGCCTCGCGGACAAATGCCGGACTGATGCGCTTTTTGTTCATCGTGCCGAGGCCTCGACCGCTTGGGCCGCATCATCGCGGGAGCGGCTTCGCTTAGGAAGCCAGGGCCGGCCCATCAACGCGAGCCAGGCGAGCGCCGAGACAATCGAGACCCACTTCCCGATCTTATAGCCGATGGGAGCGTACTCAAGCAGCAGATGGTGCCGGCCGGCGGCGAGGGGAATTGCCCGCAGGGCGTAGTTGGCGGGCATCACGTCGTAGTGCGACTGCGGGCCGGGCTCCAGCGGCTCGGCACGCCAGAATTTGCTGTAGGCGTCGGTCACCAGCAGGATCGCCGGCTCGGGGAGATCGGCCTTGATCTCCAGCCAGTCGGTTGACTGATTGATCACCGACGCCCACCCGGGCACGTGATCCTTCGGCGACGCCGGTGGAGCGGGATCGGGCGTGGATTCGAGAATCACCTGCTTGCGGGGATCAAACCTGGCATCGCGCAGGAATGCGAAGACCTCGCTGCGGGTTGGCGCCACTTCATATCGCTGAATCAACTGAATGGGCAGCATCGGATCCGGCAGCACCGTCGTGCGCGCGATCCGCCGCGTCGATCCGTCATCGGTCTGGAACTGCTGCACATCAAAAATGTAATGACAGCGCAACATCTCGAAGAGTTGCGGATAGCGCTTCTGGAAAATCTGCGTGACGAAGTTGGTCTGGTCTGGATTCAGGTCCTGCGTCATGGCCAGGAGATCGGCATATCGTTTGAGCGTCACGGGGTCGTAGCCGTAGGCGTCGTTGTAGTTGTAAAGCATTGCGGTGTTGGGAAATTCGAGCGTGGTATGAAGCACGCGGAAATCCCTGTCCTGGCCGCGCGTCGCCGCCATCCAGGCCGCCGGATAGGGAAGGTACATCGAGCCGGTGGCCAGGACTCCGTTGGCGAAGATGAACAGCTCGGCGACGGTAATGGCCGCCAGCAGGAACCTGAATCGCGCCGAGTAGCGCAGCGAAGCGAGGGCAGCGGCCATGACGACCAACACCGCGGCGCTGAATCCAAACTGATGGGCCGCGAACGTGCCGGTGTCGAGGACCAGCGCATTGTCGACAGGGCCGGGCGGGAGCGGCACCTGGTCAGGGTTGGACTGAACCCACTGGACAAACCGGCCCCAGTCGCCCTCGACCCCCACCTTGGCCGAGCAGAAGCAAACAATCGCCAGAACCGCCAGAGTCAGCGCCGCTCCCGCCGCGATCAGCGGCGGCCGAACTCGCCAGGAGCGCCGGCTGGCCAACAGGTCGAATCCGATGCCGGCCAGCATCGCCAGGTAGAGCGTGATGAACCAATTAAATCGGGCCGTCACCCGAAAGCTGCTGAACAGCGGCAGACAATGAAACAGAAGCGTGTAGACGGGCCGCAAGTTGACGCCCAGCGCCAGCACGATGGAGATCACCAGCAGCGTGACGGCGAACTGGCGTTGTTTGGGGTCACCGAACAGGGCGCCGTACCCGGCCAACACAAGCGTGGTGACGCCGCAGAAGAGCGAGACCTCCCAGGGATACCACTCGCCAAAATACGCCGAGTGGATCCCATCCCCCAGCACGCCTGGCGCCAGCAACTGGGCGAAATTTTCAGGCGGCATCGGGGAGATCGACGCAAACTTGAAGTTATTGCCCGACTGGCGCACCGATTCCCCCGCGGTCTGGAGGCCCGGCAGCAACAGCACCGCCGCCAGCACTGAGCCGCCGGCGTAAATGGCGATGAAGCGAACGCAGACCGGCAGTCGATCGGTATGACGAACCAGCCGCAGCAACACATAGACCCCCGCGATCAGGCCCGTGTAATAAACCGCCTGGGGAAACCCGGCAAGAATCTGCAATCCGACGGCGAGCATGCCCAGCAGGGCCCATTTCCACTGCCTGCCGGTGAAAATTCCGTCAACGCAAAGGAAGATGAACGGCGTCAGCGCCATCCCCGCCAGCGGCGGCTCGTGACCGGCGTAGGTGTGATGAAAATAGGCGCCCGAAAACATGTAAATGACGCCGGCCACGATCGACCCCAACGGGCTGACGCCCCGGCCTCTGCACCAGAGCGATGTGAACCAGCCGGCGAGAAAAACGTCGCCGACCAGGATCCAATTCAGGGCCTGCTGCAGGGGCAGGAGCAGACACAGCAGATGCAGGGGGTAGAGCATTCCCGGGTTGAAGTTGGTGAAGAACGGCGTGCCGCAGAAATTGTGCGGATTCCACAGGGGGAAGTTGCCGTGAGCCATCTGCCCGTAACCGAAAGTCCACCAGGGCACGAGCGTGGTGGTCAGATCGTTGCCGGGCTGGGACCAGACGGCATGCGAGGGATCGAACAACAATTCGGCAAGGAGGGCGAAGGTGAGGACAAAGAAAAAGGCCGCGGAGACCAACGGAAAGCTTGCGCCGGTCTTGAGCTTGGCGGTCCAGCGGGAGAGGTGATTGGCCATAGGTGAAAAGCCTGCCGCCGCGAAGGCAAAATCATACAGGCGGCAGCGGCATTAGGATATGTCGGCCGCGGAAAGCTCCAAGACCGGAGGCTTGAATCCCACGGCGGCGATATTGCCAGCCGGCAGCGGCAAGAGGATGCGGCCCGCCCCCAGTGCGTCCAATAACGCAATGCCACGGCTCTTGGCGCGACGCGGCAGCGGGAACAGTCGCATCCAATAGCGCAGCGGGTAACGGTTCACCAGCGGCCATATCCGCACCTGACTGAAACCCGCCCGCTGCAGGAGATGCCGCATGCTTTGCGGGGAAAATAACTGGAGGTGCTCGACGTCGAAGATCGGCGAGCGGCGGCCGAGGACTTTGGCCGAAAGCGCCTTGCGATTGTGGACGATCAGAAAGACCGCGCCGCCTGGCTTGAGAATGCCAAACGCCTCGGTGACGATCGCCAGGGGATCGGTGACGTGCTCAAGCGTCTGAAAGCAGCAGACGAGGCTGAACTGGCTGGGCGAGAAAACGCCGGCGCGAAATATCTCCTGGCGCAGCAACGGCCGAACGGATGCGCTGGCGGCAGCGATCGGAGCGGAGGACGGCTCCACGCCGATGACGTTGGTGAATCCCGACGCCAGGAGAGTTTCGAGGAACGCACCGTCGCCGGCGCCGATGTCCAGCGCGCCGTCGCGATCGACCAGGCGCTGTTGAATCCAGGGGAGAGATTGGCCGTAGGTTCTGGCGGCGTGGCGCGCCTCCTCGCCGCTGTCGAATGCCGCCGCCTGATACTCCTCGGCCAGATGGTCGGCGCTGGGAATCGGGCTGGCATAGAGAAGGTCGCATCTTCGGCAGAGCATCAGCCGATGGTGCATGTACTCGGGAATCTTCCGGGAGGCGAAGGCAAATTCATCGAGCCGGCCGGAGTCGAGCGTGGATTCGAATCGCAGGACCGACTGGTCAATCCTATCGCAGATGGGGCAGGAGCGCGAAAGCATATTCTGAGCCTGGCAGCCCGTGGTTAAAGTCCCGCGCGTCGGTGCGCCGCCTCATCGGGCCGGGATCGAGGCGTCGAGATGATGCAGTATTTGAACAATACGAGCGAATCTCGACAACGAAGAGCCCGGCCCGATGAGGCAAGCAACGGC
>Ga0302326_10010193_pt1 | contig 20378 bp, 18 predicted proteins | sample Palsa_T0_3_FD_202264 | JGI IMG/M metagenome (GOLD analysis project Ga0302326, IMG submission 202264) | Peat permafrost microbial communities from Stordalen Mire near Abisko, Sweden - Palsa_T0_3 | ecosystem: Environmental > Terrestrial > Soil > Palsa > Peat permafrost | place: Sweden: Abisko...
CTCGGACCCACCGCACCAGCCGTCAAGCTCGTCAGCACCGTGCTGTCCATGCGCCCATCCTCCCCCGAGTCTGGCGTCACTTTCCGGATCCCTGTCGTGCCTGCCGAGCAAATGTCGCAAGCTTTTGCACTATGTCCGAAAAGCGTTAAAAATCCCCTGATGACGACGCGCCTAATCCCGTGCTTGATTCCAAGCGCAGGACCGAAAGAACTATATGCACAAATTGATACGAACGGGCCGAAAGCGGAGTAGCCAGGTACCTCTGTCTTTGTTTAATATTATTATACGGCTAGTTTGGAAACGCTCTCACGGGCATGATGACAAGGGGTAATACCTGGCCGGAGATAGAATCTTGCCGCCTGGCGCTGGGCCGGTGCCGCGCGCAGGTGGCTGAACGCAAGTACCAGTGCTCGTTCGGGTAAAAAGGGGTTTACTAACTTTTCCAGCGAAATTCAGCGGGCGAATTCGGTGGACCGGGACTCGCGCACCACGGTGATGCGGATCTGGCCCGGGTAGGTCAGTTCCTCCTCCACCTGCTTGGCGATGTCGCGGGCGATGACCTGGGCCTGGATGTCGTCGATCCGGTCGGGCTTGACCATGACCCGGATCTCGCGGCCTGCCTGCATGGCGAAGACCTTCTCGACGCCCTCGTGGGCGGCGGCGATCTGCTCCAGGCGCTCCAGGCGCTTCACGTACATCTCCAGCGACTCCCGGCGGGCGCCCGGCCTGCCGCCGCTGATCGCGTCCGCGGCCTGGGTGAGCACCGCCTCGACGGTACGGACCTCCACCTCGTTGTGGTGCGCCTCGATGGCGTGCACGACGTCCTCGTGCTCGCCGTACCGGCGGGCGATCTCCGCGCCGATCAGCGCGTGACTGCCTTCGACCTCGTGGGTGAGCGCCTTGCCGATGTCGTGCAGCACCGTGCAGCGCTTGAGCAGCGCCGGCTCGAGCCGCAGCTCGCTGGCCATCATGCCCGCGATGTGGGCCGACTCGACCAGGTGCCGGAGCACGTTCTGGCCGTAGGACGTGCGGTACTTCAGGCGGCCGAGGAGATCGACGAGTTCGGCGTGCATGTCGGTGATGCCGAGCTCGACCAGGGCATCCTCGCCGGCCCGCTTGCACAGCTGCTCGATCTCCGCCTTGCCGCGCTCGTAGGCGTCCTCGATCCGCTGCGGGTGGATCCGGCCGTCCAGGACGAGCCGTTCCAGGGTGAGCCGCGCGATCTCCCTTCTTACCGGATCAAAGCAGGAGAGCAGGACGGCCTCGGGCGTGTCGTCGATGATGAGGTTGACGCCGGTCACCGACTCGAAGGCCCTGATGTTGCGGCCCTCCCGGCCGATGATGCGGCCCTTCATCTCGTCTCCGGGCAGGTGCAGCACCGAGACCACCGACTCGCTGGTCTGCTCGGTCGCCACCCGCTGGATGGCGAGCGTGACGATCTTGCGGGCGCGCTTCTCGCCCTCGGACTTGGCCTCGTGCTCGATGTCCCTGACGATCAGCGCCGCTTCCCGCTTGGCCTGGTTCTCGATCGTGGTGACCAGTTCGAGCTTGGCTTGGTCGGAGGTGAGGCCGGCCACCCGTTCCAGCTCTTTGCTTCGCTCGGCATCCTGCCGGCCCAGTTCGGCGGCGCGGCGCTCGAGGTCCTGCCGACGCTGGTCCAGGGCCTGGGTGCGGTCTTCGATCCGCTTCAGTTCCGCATCCAGCCGCTGTTCACGGTCGGCGAGACGGGTTTCGCGGCGCTCGAGGTCACCGCGCAGCTCGCGCACCTCGTCCTTGACCGCGCGGATCTCTTCCTCGACTTCGCGACGGCCCTGGGCGGCCTGTTCGGCTTCCTCGCGGGCCCGTTCCAGGATCCCGGTGGCCTCTGTCTCGGCGCGCGCACGGATGTGGTCGGCTTCCTGGGTGGCCAGGTCGCGCCCGGCCTGGGTGAGCTGACCCGCATCCCGCGATGTGCTCGCGGTCCGGCGCCAGAGGACCCCGAACGCGAATATCACCGCGAGCAACCCGATTACCATGAACGCGAGCGACAATCCGCTGCTCACAGTCACCCCTTTCGTCCATAGCCCTCGGGGTACCCTTGTGTTGTACGTCGGTACCAGGGTTCCTTGGGTTTATGCCCTGGCGCGAGCGGTCGCACGCCGCTCCGCTGACCGGCTGTTTTTTCTTGTCAGCCCTGACTACGCTACGTGTCTCCCTGCTGATCCTCCGCTGTCTTTCTGTGCTGGATGGGGTAATACCTCGCTGCCGTGAGGTTAAGGCTTGATAACCTTTTTATCAAGCAAAGCACCTTGCATCCGGGCGAACTGTGCGTCTTCCGGACGAAAGGGGCGTCGGTGTTGGACCTACGGGAACGCGGAGGCGCTGGCGCGGCCGGGGGTGGCAGGGCGACGGCGGCAGGCGTCGTCCCTGATCGCGGAGGCGGTCGGTAGGGTTACAAAGAGTAACCGATTCGGCGGCAATCGGTTTGGAGCGTTTGCCGCTGGGCTCGCCGATGCGGCCGGCGGGGACGACGTGTTCCTGCAGCTGACCCCGGCGGGATTGACACGCCTAAGGCTCGGGTCAGCTTGCCTTGGCACAAGTAGTCACTGAATGTTATATATTCATTACATTAGGTTACAGGCGGGCGTGCGGCGGACAATTTGCCCCATAGGTGTCCGGCAGCAGGTCGAGCAGCGATTGCTAAGTGCACGCCAGGTTCGGCCGAATCATTTTAATTCCGTACATAGCAACATATAGGGGATGCCGTGGAACAGTCGTCACGTGTGACCGGCAGCGCTGTCCGTGAGCCGATGGACGCCGCGGATCTGCTGGCAGCGATCGTCAACTCGTCGGACGACGCCATCATCGGGAAGACCATAGATGGCGTGATCACTACCTGGAACCCGGCCGCCGAGCGCATGTACGGATACACCGCAAAGGAGATCATCGGCCAGCCGATCACCGTCCTTTGCCCGCCCGACCGGGTCGCTGAGATCCAAGAGATCCTCCACAAGATCGGTAACGGCGAGCATGTCCCGTACCACGAGACAGTCCGCCAGCGTAAAGACGGAACCGTGTTCCCGGTCTCTGTGGCGATCTCCCCGGTCCATGACGACCGGCACAGCCTGATCGGGGCTTCATCGATCGCCCGTGATATCTCCGAGCGGTACCGCCTCCAGGCCGAGCTTCGCCTCCGAACAGACGACCTTGAGATCGCGTACCGAGACCTGGAGACCTTCTCCTATTCGGTCTCCCACGACCTGCGCGCCCCGCTGCGAGCGATGGAGGCGCTAAGCAGCGCCCTGCTTGACGACTGCGGGGACAGCCTCAGCGACGTCGGCGTCGGCTACACCAAGCGCATCCAGGCCGCCAGCGAGCGCATGACGCAGCTAATCGACGACCTCCTCAACCTCGCGCGCGTTTCGCGAGCCCAGATTCACCTCCAGGTACTCGACCTGGGGGCAGAGGTCGCCGACATCGCCGCGGAACTCCAGCGCCAGGGACCGGGCCGTCATGTACGGTTCACCATCCAGCAACCGGCCTGGGCAACGGCAGACCCGACGCTCATCCGCACGGTATTGCAGAACCTGCTGGACAACGCCTGGAAGTACACCTCCGGACGCGACGACGCGACAATCGAGTTCGGGATGATCCCGGAAGGTGCCTCTGGCAGCTGCTTTTACGTGCGCGACAACGGCGCTGGCTTCGATGCCGCCTACGCCGGGAAGCTGTTCAAGCCGTTCGAGCGATTGCATTCAGCCGCCGAGTTCCCCGGCACCGGCGTCGGTCTGGCGAGCGTGAGACAGATCGTGGAACGGCACGGGGGCCGCACCTGGGCCGAGGGCGCATCCGGTGCCGGCGCGACCTTCTACTTCACACTCTCCGCGAAATGAACCCGCTGAATCACGGAGAACCAAAGCTACGCGTGCTGGACATCCAGTGCAACCATGGCGGGCGAGGTTGTGCCGACCGCACGCGAAGGCGCGGAAAACCGTTGGCGCTGTCGGGCGCCGGCACCCGATAATCGCCTGTCATGATCAGCGGCATCCTCGGCGTCGGCTCCGTCCGGCTCCTCGATCGAACGCGCTGCATCGCAGACCGGTCGCACGACCGGACGCCTGTACGGCGGGTGGATCGCCGATGCCGAGAAGAAGGGCATCCGGCTGATCGGCTATGACCGCCCTGGCTACGGCGGCTCGACCGCACATCCCGGTTACACGGTAGCGTCGGGAGCACAAGATGTCCGGGCCATAGCCGAGGCGCTCGGGCACGACCGGCTTGGCATCTGGGGCATATCCGGGGGCGGCCCGTACGCTTTGGGGTGCGCGGCCTTGCTGCCCGACATGGCGGTCGCTGTCGCGGCGGTGGCCTCGATCGCGCCCTACGGCATCGAGGGCTTCGACTACTTCGCCGGGATGGGCGAGTCCAACGCTGAGGGCGTTGAGTTGTTCTTCTCCGACCCGGAGGCATACCGCCGCGAGCTGCGCGAGGACAGGGAGAAGATCCTCGCGGCCACGCCGGAGCAGTTCGCTGAAGCGTCGAGAGCGTCCTCTCCCCCGCCGACGCCGAGGTCCTGACCGGAGACCTGGCCCGATGGTTCGCCGAGACCCAGCAGGTCGCCCTCTCCGCGGGCGACCAGGGCTGGTGGGATGACGGAGCAGCGCCCCTGACGAGCTGGGGGTTCGATCTCGGCGACATCCGGGTGCCCGTCAAGATCTGGCACGACCGCCAGGACCGGTCTGTTCCCGTCCAGCACGGCCAGTGGCTGGCCGCCAGCATCCCTGGCGCGGAGGCTGATATCAGCGACCGCGACGGCCACCTCACCATGATCGGCCGGATCGGCGAGATCCACGACTGGCTTCTCCAGCACTTCTAGGAAGACCTCAGCTACCAGCCGGAGGGCTCAGCCTCCGGGGATCTCATCCTCTGGGATCTCGTCCTCCGGGGCGATATATGGTTCGGCGTCCAGGTCGATGACGTCGGCGGCACCTTCCTCCTGCATGACCTCCCTGATCAGCCTGAACGCCAGGCCCGGCGGATAGCCCTTGCGGGCGAGCAGGCTCGCCGTCCGCCGGGCCCGGGCCTCGGGGGACTGTCCGCGGGTGCTCGCCAGCTTGTGTTCCACTAGGCGCCGGGCGGTGGCGGCTTCCTGCTCAGGGTCGAGGGTGTCGACGGCCTCGCGGATTTCCTCGCTATCGACGCCGCGGCGCCTGAGCTCGGCGGAAAGTGACCGCCGGGACAGGCCGCGGCTATAGTGCCGGGACTCCACCCAGGCCCGCGCGAACGACGCGTCATCGATCAGGCCGGCGTCGGCGAACCGGCTGAGCACGGCCTCGGCGGCATCGGCGGGCACACCACGACGCTGCAACGCCTGCGCCAGCTGGGCTCGGGTCCGGGGCTCAGCCGTCAGCAGCCGCAGGCAGATCTGCCGGGCCCGGGTTTCAGGATCACCGGAACGGGTTTCAGGGCCACGCGCCTCGGCTTCGGCCTCGGACGATGACCCTGAAACCCACTTACCAGCAGCCACTTCTTTTCCAGCTTTGCTAGACCGTTACGGCGGGTGCTACCGCAGCCGCCCTAGGACCAGATCCGTTGCCGCGGCCAGCGGATCCGTTGCCGTTGCCGTTGCCGTTGCCGTTGCTTGGCGGCGCGGCGACCTCCGCGTCTAGGACCGGCCCGATGCCGAGCTTCTCCTTGATCTGCTTCTCGATCTCGTTGGCCAGGTCCGGATTCTCCCGCAGGAAACTACGGGCGTTCTCCTTGCCCTGGCCGAGCTGGTCACCGTTGTAGGTGTACCAGGCACCCGACTTGCGCACGATCCCCTGCTCTACGCCGAGGTCGATCAGACTGCCTTCCCGGCTGATCCCGATGCCGTAGATGATGTCGAATTCCGCCACCTTGAACGGCGGCGACATCTTGTTCTTGACCACCTTCACGCGGGTCCGGTTGCCAACCGCGTCCGTGCCCTCCTTGAGGGTTTCTATCCGGCGTATGTCCAGCCGGATAGAGGCATAGAACTTGAGCGCCTTGCCACCCGAGGTGGTCTCCGGGCTGTTGTGGACGATGATTCCATCCGCTAGGTAGTTGTGCGAACCTTCCACCTCAATGTCGTATCGGCTCATGATGGTGAGGTTCGACTTCTGCCTGATGTCGAGGACGCGCGCCGGAACCGGGCGGATCGTTGGCTCCGTGAATTCGGGCTCTACTGCGAACTGTCCACGGAACCGGGGCAGCAACTTGTAGTCCATCGACGGGTGGATGTACGGGGCGACGATCTTCTGGAACTTCTCCGACGCCGCCGTGGTGAACTGAAGCACGCTCACTTGCCGCGCTCCACGCGAAGTGAGCTTAACTGCCAGCCCGTACGTGTCCGCTAGATACCGCGCGAGTCGGTCTCGCGAGCCGGGACTCATCGCCTCGACGCAGATCTCTATCCGGCCGGTGCCGCCCGCGGTCCGCTCCTGGACGCCCTTCGAGCGGACGGTGAAGCAGCCATCGTCCATGTACCAGACCGCCAGTGCCAGCGGTGTAAGGCTCTTGAGGTACTCCCAGGTGAGGTGCTTCTTTCCGTCTCCGAAATAAACCGCCTCGCGTAGCTCTGCTAGCTCCGCCATCGGCGTGAAGTCGGCAAAGACGGCACCCTTAGCGTTCGCCGTCTTTGTGTGCGGGATGTTCGCTAGTAGCGACACCTTCCAGTCCAGGTAGGCTGCTTGCTTCGCTCCGTGCCCCATCCGGAAACGGGCGCTCGCATCGTCCGTCCGCACCGGCTTGGAAAGATTTCCGTCACCCATGAGCGCACCGAGGATCACCTGCACCTGCATTGCGCTAAGGAGAGTCGGCTGGGCCAGCATGACACGGTCGCCGACGGCAATGTCTTCGGCCTCCCGCCATCCTCCAGGAGTACGTACGAGATGATTGCGAGTCAGGTCCATGATGGCCCGGCCATGTCCCGTACCTCCGCCGGACCGCTCCACAGTGAAGTGCAGGAACTCGTCGGCCCGACCATTGTTGAACCAGTTAATAACCCTCCTCGGTACCATTTTTCCTAGTTCAGGATCATAGGAAAGGACCTCGACTGGCATCTTCTGGTTGACGATCTTCCCGATTCTCTCCCGCGTACCATCTGCCAAAGTGACCTGCGTATACCAGGACGCGCAGCCGAACATGACTCCGACCTTTTCCCGCAGCTGGTTGATGAAAATCGCGGTCGTTTTCGTCTGGCTCAGCGCACCGGTGATCTTGCGGAGGGCCTGGGACATTAGTCGCGCCTGGAGCCCGACGTGGCTGTCCCCCATCTCGCCCTCGATCTCCGCCTTCGGCACGAGCGCGGCGACCGAGTCAATGACGATGACGTCGATGGCGCCGGACCTGATGAGCATGTCCGCGATCTCCAGCGCCTGCTCCCCCGTGTCGGGCTGGGACACAAGCAGCGCGTCGGTGTCGACGCCGAGCTTCTTGGCGTAGTCCGGGTCCAGCGCGTGCTCAGCGTCGATGAACGCCGCGATGCCGCCACCCTTCTGGGCGTTGGCCAGGGCATGTAGTGCCACGGTCGTGTTGTGAGAAAGCATGCCATTGGCCACGAAGCTGTGGGTGCGAGGCAGGACCACATCGAAGGTCGGCTGAAGTCCGCCGTCCTCGATCGCGACAACCTGCTCGTAGGTGTACGGCAAGCCGGACAGATTCGGGATGTTCTCGAACTGCGGGTCCCGGGGTGACCACTTGAAGCACTTCTCGACTTGGGCCTTCCGACGAGCAGAGCGGAACCCTACTTCAGATAGGAACCGGCCGGTAACCGCGGGATTAACGGTCACGGACCAGTAATCGCGCGCGTACTTCGCGTTGTACTTTGACGAAATGGTCGCCGGAATTCCGAGCCCGTAGAGCATCAGCTGGACTTGCCGGGCCAGTTCCTCGGACGCAGTACCTAGTCCGATCGTAGACGAGGGATCAATCCACCCATCGCCTTCGAAGAGGGCCGAGAGGAAGGCACGCTGCGCTTTGTGCCCGGCCACCCGTACGCAGGAAGGGACCTTCTTGCCCGCCGCTGTCACGTAATCGAGATCGTATTCTTTCGCGAACCGATCGCGGATTTTCTTGCCCTGGACGGCAAACTCTTTGTCGCCGTAGTTGCGAACCGAAACTCCGGCGATGTGCTCCATGAGCCTGGTGAATTCACCGCTCACCTCAGGATCCCAGTTGGTGAATCGGATCGAGTAGTCATAGCAAAGAGTGCCCTCTGCTACGAGATAACCCAGCAGGACGGCCTCGTCCTCGCTGAGCCCGTCACCTCCCGCGGCCTCCACGGCACCGAACTCGGCAGAGACGACGGTGTCGCCTACCTGCATTTCCCCGGCCTTACGCCACACGATGAATCCACGGTCGCTGACGACGCGGAGCGGGTGATTATGAGTGACGCTGACGGTCCGCCCCGACCGTAGCTTCAGCCGGAGAACCGGCTTCCGGTTGTTGTGCGTCAGCGCGACGACAGTCTCGAGTTCGCCTCTCTCGTTGATGAGGCGAATATCAGACTCGCTGACGTCGGTGACGCGCGATGTGCAACTCGCCTTCATGCCTGCGCGCTCGAAGACTTCGGCTATCGTCTCCAGACCTCGATCGGACCACACGTAGGTGTCGGCCGTCAGGCACTTGCCGCTGCTCTCAGGTCCGTATATTTCGACGATGCGGCCGCGGGGCAGGCCACCGAGGCCGAGTGCCACGTCGAGCGCGATCGAACCGGTCGGGATCACCTCGACCGGCACTCGCGTCTCATCGCCGAGGCGCATGACCGAGCCCTTGCCGAACTGCCGCTCGATCTGGAGGAGCGCGGTCTCCAGGGATTTTTCCCTGTCACCAGACCGCTCGAGGCTTTGCCTGCTATTTGCTGCCATGGGGACTCCCTGCCGGGTTAGGGGCCTGCGGGGCACCTCCCGCACCGCCCAGGTCGTCTAAGTAACGGTCCCGCCGGACACCCCCCGGCGGATCAGTGGACACGCTACGCGTGGCCACCGACATTTCTGCCGAGTGCCGCGCGGCACCATCAGTTCACTATAGAGCGAACGTGTATTCGATCATGGGCGACACGCCGAAAGCGCGTCAGAAATTCAGGAAACCCAGGCCGTTGCGGGTCGCGGACGGCGACGTGATCGGGTCTGACGCTTTGCTTGCCGCTGCTCCGCCGCATCACAGTCGCGCTAGAGCTGAGACCCCGATGTAAGGTGACGCCGTGGCAGGCGAGCTCGCGATCGAGGTGCGCCACCCGGTGAAGCGGTTCGGCGGCCGGGTGACGGCCGTGGACGGGCTGGATCTGTCGGTCCGGCGTGGTGAGACGTACGGGCTACTGGGGCCGAACGGCCAGGCCCGGTAAGGCCCATGCTCGCCTCGCTGCGCGCCGAGCTGCTGGTGCTGCGCAAGTCCAAGGTGGCCTGGGCGCTGGTGCTGACCGCGCCGCTGCTGACGCTGATCACGATCTACCTGATCGGGTTCCTGGAGTACGTGGGGGACACTCCGGCGCTGTACGCGCAGGAGGGCACGCCGGCGCAGGCCCTGGAGGGCCTGCTGCCCAGCCAGTTCAACATCCAGGCCATCGAGCAGGTCGCCATCACCGCGCCGTTCATCGTGCTCGGCGCGGTCATCGCCGGCGGGGCCTGGAGCCGCGGCACGATCAAGACCGCGCTGCTGGCCGGGCCGAGCCGGGTGCGCACGTTCGGCGGGCAGGCGGCCGCCATCTTGACCGCGTGCGCCCTCAGCGTGCTGCTGAGCTTCGCGGTGGCCGCCGCGGCCAGCGCGGCGATCCGGGCCTACACCGGGCCGCTGGCGCCCGGCGCGGCCGGGCAGGACGCGTTCCCGCCCGGGATCGTGATCGCCGAATCGGTGGGGGCGGGCTTGCTCATCGCCGTCACCTACGGGGCGCTGGGTATCGCGCTGGGCACCCTCTGCCGCAGCGCCGCCGGCGGGGTCGCTGCCGCGCTCGCCTGGTATTTCGTGATTGACGGCGAGCTGTCTGACCTGAGCACCGACGCCGGGCCGGTGGTCCAGCACATCTACAACGCCTTTCCCGAGGCCAGCGTGACCACGCTGTATTTCATGTTCGGCTCGTCCGGCGGCGGGGCCAGCTCGGCCACCTACCAGCCAGTCGCCCACCATGCCGCGGTCGCGATCATGCTTGGCTACACCGCGGTGTTCCTCGGCCTGGCCCTGGCCCTGGTGCGGCGCCGCGACATCGTGACGGCCAGCGCCGTCCGTCCCCCCTGGCCGCTGTCCGCGCGGCGTCGTGCCCCGTCCGCCGGAGGGCAGCAGGCCGCCTGGGGCGGCGGCCGCGGCGCGGGTGTGCTGGCCTCGGCGCGGGCCGAGCTGCTAATCATGCGCCGGTGGCCGGCCATGCGCGCCCTGATCCTGGTGCTGCCGGCCTTCACGCTGTTCGACGGCTACCTGGAACCGTACGCGCTGTACCGGGCGGGCACCTCCTCGGTCTCCGGGACCTCGCCGTCCCAGGTGCTGCCGGCCATCCTGCCCGGCCAGTACCTCCCGGCCGTGCTCAACAACATCGGCTTCGACTACACCCTGCCCGGCACGGCCGCGTTCTTCCTCATCGGCGCGCTGGCCGGCGGGAGCACCTGGGCCGACCGGACCATCAAGACCTCCCTGCTGCAAGCCCCCGCCCGGACCGGCACCGCCCTCGGCCAGGCGCTGGCCGTCACCGTCGCCCTGGCGACCAGCGTCGCCCTGACCTTCGCGGCCGCCGGGCTGTGCACCCTGCTGATCGCCGTGACCGCCACGGGATCGGTCTCCCCGGCCGCCGGCCCGCTGCCCAGCCCGGGCCGGCTCGCCGCCGCCCTCGGCATCGCGGTCCTGGTCAGCCTGGCCTGGGGCGCCCTCGGCTGGACCGCCGGCACCGTGCTCAACAGCGCCGCCGCCGCGTTCGCCGGCCTGCTGCTGTGGACCGTCATCATCCAAGGGCAACTGGACTACTACGCCACCTTGATGCCCAGCGAGGCCCGCGTCGTCTACGACCTGCTGCCCGACGCCGCCACCAACACCCTCACGCTCGTGGACGGGCAGATCAGCTACAACGGCCTCCAGAGCTTCGGTCAGGTCGCGCCGTTGCTGGCCGCCGCCACCCTGAGCGCCTACGCCCTGGCCTGCTTCACGCTCCCGGTCATCCTGACCCGACGACGCGACATCGGTTGACCTGACACCAGACGCGCGAAGGGGACTTCGGGCATCCGTGCCGAGGACTTCGGACATTGACACCGGGCGCACGGCAGCTGAACGGTCCCAGATCGTTCCAGAATTCGTTCCACAAAACACGTCCCGAAACAAGCGTACGGTGTTGAATTCTGGTACGATCCTGGTTATGGGAACCGGCATCGTTCACCCTGGACACGGCGTGGACCTGGGTTACGCCCGCGTCTCGACCACCAGGCAGTCGCTGGCGCGCCAGCTCGACGCGCTGAGCGCGGAGGGTATCGGAGATGAGCGGATCTACACCGACAACAAGACCGGCAGCAGCCTCGAGCGCGAGGGCCTGGACCAGCTGCTCGGCTACGCCCAGCCCGGCGACACGATTGTGGTACACACGCTCGACCGGATCGGCCGTAACCTCCGCGAGGTTCTCAACCTCGTCCACGACCTGGCGGGCCGCGGAATCGGCGTCCGTTCCCTGGCGGACCCGCTGCCGATCGACACCACCGACGAGGGCATGGGCCGCGTCGCGTTCGGCCTGCTCGCACTGTTCGCCGAGATGGAGCGCACCTACACCGCCGAGCGGGCCGCCCACGCCCGCACCGTCGCCGGGGCGGGTAACCGCCACATCGGCCGGCCCATCGCCCACCCGGCCGACAAGATCGAGTATGCCCGGCTACTGCGCGGGGAGGGCCAGAGTTACGGCGAGATCAGCGCCAAGACCAACATCCCGAAAGCCTCGCTGTACCGCTACCTCACGCCGTCTCACCTGCAGCCGACCTCGACGCGGCCTGCCGCGCCCGGGTCGCGGTATCAGTCCCGTCCCGGGCGCCAGGCGCTGGTCGCCGCCAGCCTGGCCGACCTGCGCGGGCCGGCTCAGGGCACGGTCGAGCTTCCGCTCCGGCTGTTCTGGAGTTCCCCCGACCGCACCTTCGATCTGGGCAAGCCGTTCATGCTGCGATCGCTGTACGAGACCGTGCTCCGGGAAGCAAGCCGCCAGGAAGACCTCACCACTTACCTGAACGGTGACACGCTGACCGCTGTCTGGGCGGACCTGTACCTGCCCAAGGGCGTCCGGCAGGCCTGGGAAGACCAGCACCCGGACCTGCGCGCCGCCCGGGCGGCGGCGGTGGCCTGATGCCACTGGACGAGCTGCACCGCGAGGTGGCCGTCATCGCGCTGCGCGCCGCGGCCAGGCACGGGTTCGCGCTGGCCGGCGGGTGCGCGCTGATCACGTACGGCGTCGTTGCCCGCCCCACCGAGGACGTCGACCTGTTTACCGACGACAAGCACGGCGTGCAGGCCGCCGCCGGCGAGGTGGAGGCCAGCCTGCGTGCCGCGGGCTTCGAGGCCGAGCGGCAGGACAATACCGTCGGCCTGGCTGATGTCTTCGAGGGGATGGGCGAGGGGCTGGCCGAGTGGATCATCACCGCACCCGGCGGCCGGCAGATGATGCTGCAGATGTCTTATTTCGACCGCGGTCACCAGCCAGTGATCATGGACATCGGCCCCGTGCTCGACCTTGACGACGTGGTGGGCGGCAAGGTGTGCGCGCTCGCCAGCCGGGCCGTCGAGCGCGACTACGTGGACACGGCCGCCGCCCTGGGACGTGGCTACAGCGTCGAGCAGCTGATCGGGTTGGCCCGGGCCCTGGACCCGGGCTTGACCGCTGAGGACTTCGCGGACGCCGGGAGCCGGCTGGATCACCTGGACGATGAGGCTTTTGCCCGCTACCGCCTCAGCCCGCAGGACGTCGCCCAGATAAGGGAGCGGTTCGCGGCCTGGCCGCGCACCTGACCCCGCGAGGCAACGGGGGACTCGCCGAGGGCTAGCATCGGCAAGAGTTCAGACCTAGCGGCGTGAGGAGACTTCAGATGGCGCTTGACGAGGACGTGGCCCGGCTGGCCAAGGGCAAGAACCTGGCCACGGTGGTGACCCTGATGCCAAGCGGGCAGCCGCAGGCCCTGCTCACCTGGGTTGACGCCGACGACGAGCACGTCCTGATCAACACCGAACCGCAGCGGCAGCGGGCCAGGAACGTCCGCCGCGACCCGCGCATCACGGTGCTGATCCCCAGCGGCGATAACGCGTACGACTGGGCCGAGGTACGGGGCCACGTGGTGGAGACCGTCACCGGCGACGAGGCCAGGAAGCATATCGACGAGCTGGCGCGCAAGTACACCGGCCAGGATTACGCCGCCCCCATCGGCCCGCAGGGCCGGGTGATCCTCAAGGTCGCCCCGGACAAGGTCAATACCCCGCGGCTGCTTGGCCGTTAGCCGCCGCGCTCTAGCGCATGTTTTCCGGCACGTTGAACGCGTCGCAGACCGTCCGCCAGATCACCTTGGCGTCCACCCCGTCGGCGAGGGCGCGCTCGACCGTGCGCTCGCCGAGATTGCCGAACACGTAGTCCTTGGCCACGCTCTGCGCGTAGACGTCGCCGAACTGTGCCCTCATCAGATTCCAGAATTCCGTCTGCCGCACCCGGCCAGGGTACCTGCGGGGCCGGGCCGGGAACGGCCCGGCGGAGGAGCCTGCAACCTGCGGCGACTCGAGAACCCGCTGACCGACCCCCGGGACATTTTCCGCTGAAGTGTAGTTATTAAATAAATACGTGGGAAGTAGAGGATCACCGGCGCACATCGCGATCTTGATCGTGCGCCGCCTGACCAGAGTGCCGGTGAGCTGGGCCGGCCGTGGCGGGCAATGCGCATGATGGAGGCCGGATGGTGGCGCCGACGGGGGTACATGAGGAGTCTCCAAATGAACCGGCGAATCCTGAGACGGCACGAGCCGGACTAGGAGAAGAAGGGCCGCCGGAGGAGGAGACCGCGGAAGCCGGGGCGGGCCTGGATCCGGAGTCGATGGCGACGGGGCAACAAGGCGCAGCGCCGGCAGAAGCCGGCCTCGCAGAAGCGGTACCGACGGAAGCGGAGCTGGCAGAGGCAGAGCTCGCGGAGACGGAGCTCGCGGAGACGGAGGCAGAGGCGGGGCTCGCGGGGGCGGAGCTGGCGGAGACGCGGGAGAGCCGGGATGTGAGCCCTCTGGCCGTCGCCGGGATTATCTTGATCGTCATCGCGCTTGTCGGGGTCGCGGCCGGTGTGCTTGCGGTGGCCACCCACGGGTTTCACAAGAAGACTGTGGTCACTTACCGGCCCGCCGCCGTGTTCAAGCTAAGACCGGGTGACTGCATCAATTCGGCGCCGAACGGGCTCACCGTCACGGTCCTGTCCTGCGGGACGCCCCACGATGCGGAAGTGTTCGCCACGTTCGCCCTGCCGAAATCTTCCTGGCCCGGTAACACGGCCGTTGAGCAAGCGGCCGGCACCGCCTGCGCGAGCAGGCTCGGCGGTTACCTGAACCCGGATCTGGCCAGCGCCGGCCTCGCCCAGGAGTTCGTCTACCCGAACCAGACCGCCTGGCAGGCCGGTGAGCGCACCGTCGTGTGCGAGGTCAGCTCGTCAACCGGGAAGCTCACCGGATCGGTTCGTAAGGTGAGCTGACCGGCGGCCCGTCCGGAGCTTGAGCCAGCCACTGCCCGCCCACCATCACCGCGCTCAGCCGGAAGTTATCGTCGCAGATGACCAGGTCAGCTTCCAGGCCCGGCCGCAGGGCTCCGACCCGGTCGCCGAGGCCAAGCACACGAGCCGGGGTCGTGCTCGCCGCGGCGGCCACCTCGGGAACCGGCAGGCCCGCGGCCACTGCCCGCCGGACGATGCCGTCCATGGTGGCGGTGGAACCGGCGATAGGGCCCGCCGACCCGTTATGACCGGCCAGGCGTGCCACTCCCCCGGACACGTTCACCCGCATCGAGCCCAGCCGGTAGCCGCCGTCGGGCATGCCCGCGGCCGCCATGGCATCGGTGATCAGGACCAGCCGGTCCGGGCCGACCGCGCGCGCCACCAGGCGGATCGTGGTGTCGTGCAGGTGGACGCCATCGGCGATCACCTCGCAGGTGACCTCATCCCGGCCAAGCAGGGCGCCGGCGGCGCCCGGCTCGCGGTGATGCAGCGGCCGCATGCCGTTGAACAGGTGGGTCGCGTGAGTCGCGCCGGCGTCGACGGCGGCCGAGGCCACCTCGGCGGTGGCGTCGGTGTGCCCGACGGCGACGATCACCCCGCTTCGCGCTGCGGCGGCGATCACCGCGGTCGCGCCGGGCAGTTCGGGTGCGATGGTGATGACCCGCAGGTGTCCCGCGCTCGCCGCCCGGAGGCGCTCGAAGGTGGCCACGTCGGGAACGAGCATGTGCCTTCGATCCTGGGCGCCGCACCGGGCCGCGGACAGGAACGGTCCCTCCAGGTGCAGGCCGGCCAGGACGCCGTCGGCGGCCAGCCCAGCCAGCACGGCGGCCCGGGTCTCAAGCTCGGCCAGCGGCGCGGTCACCAGGCTGGCCATGATGCTCGTGGTGCCATGGCCACGGTGAAACGCCGCGGTGCGCCTGGCGTCGTCCTCCGATCCCTCGGTGAAGGACGTGCCGCCGCCGCCGTGGACATGCATGTCGACGAACCCGGGCAGTACCCAGGACCCGCGCAGGTCAGTGACGCGAAGTTCCGGTGACTGCCGCGGCGGGGGCGGGCCGGATCCGACCGCGTCGATCACGCTGGAGGCCAGCTGGATCCAGCCTGGGCTGAGCACGCCAGCCGGCGTCACCACGCGGCCGCCGGTCAGCAGGCGGTAACGGCCCGGCGGCCGGGCGGAGGCCGGGACCTCTGGCATTAAGCCAGGATGACAGAACGCGCCAGCGCGCGCGGCTGGTCCGGGTCGATGCCCTTGCGCTCGGCGAGGAGCACGCTGAGCCGCTGCGCTCCGATCAGCCCGGCGAGCGGGTCACCGGCTGAGGGGATCACGGTGGCCCCGGTGCGCCCGGCGTCCGCCAGCAGGTCGGAGGGGACCTCGCCGAGGGCCCAGACCACGGTGTTCTCATCGCTGACGCTGATCGGGCCGTGCCGGTATTCCATCGCCGGGTAGGACTCGGCCCAGGTGCGCGAGGCCTCGCGCAGCTTCAGCGCCGCCTCGTCGGCCACCGCGACCGCCCAGCCCTGGGCGAGGAAGGTGAACTCGCTGCGTTCGGCGAGTCCGGCCGGCAGCGGGCGGGCCAGCTCGCGGACCGCCTGGCCGGGCAGCCCGCGGACATCCTCGCCGAGATGCGCGCGGAGCAGTACCAGCGAGCTGGTGATGAACCGGCTCGAAACCACTGAACGTTCCGTGGTGAAATCAAGCCACACAACCTGATCGGCTTCCCGGGCGAGCGGTGCCGTCGGGTCGGCGGTGACGGCTACCGTCTTGACGTCGCGGGGAGCGCGCCGGAGCGCGTCGAGCACCTCGGTGGTGGTACCGGTGCGGGAAATGAAAACCTGGCGGTCGCAGCGACGGGTCAGCGGCACCTCAGAAGCCGGGAAGGCGTCGGTTACACCCTGACCTGCGGCTTCGCGCAGGATCGCGTAGCAACGGGCGACGTTGAGCGACGAGCCGCAGCCGATCGCGGCTACCCGCTCGCCCGGCCGGGGCAGCGCGGGTGCAGCCGAGGGCGCCATCTCGATCGCCTTGGTCCAGCACTCGGGCTGGCTGGCGATCTCGTCTGCCAGGTAACTCATCGCTGCCCTCGCGATCATTTTTTTGCATTTTCCTGATTGAAACATGCTCTATATGAGCATTGTAGATCACCAGGATGCAGCGCAGTGATCGTGTCAGCTCGTTACCGCGGAACGGCGGTGGGTTTCCGCCGTCGGCCAGGCCCGTCGCGTTCCGTCAGGCGGTAACGACACGGATTCCTCGTTCGGTGAAGGCGGCCAGCGAGGCGGGGGCGGCATCCCGGTCGGTGACGATGACGTCGATCTCGTCCACCCCGCACATTCGCGCGAACGCGTGCTGGCCGAGCTTGGAGCTGTCAGCGACGACCATGACCTGCTCCGCCCGGGTGGCCATGAGGTTGTTGATGCTGGCCTCGCCCTCGTGGTGGGCGGTCGCCCCCGCTCGCACGTCAAGCCCGTCGACGCCGAGGATGGCCCAGTCCAGGGTCAGCTCGGCCAGGACCAGGGTGGCGTACGGCCCGATCAGCTCGTAGGACTGGCCGCGGGTGACCCCGCCGGTCACCACGATCTTGATGTGCTGCCGGACGGCGAGCTCGTTGGCGATGTTCATCGCGTTCGTCACCACGGTGATAGCGGGCGCGCCGGTGCCATTTTGCAGGTCGGGCCGGGTGGCCAGGGCTCGGGCGACCTCGCTGGTGGTGGTGCCGCCGTTCAGCGCCACCGTCGCGCCCCGGGCCACCAGCGCGGCCGCGGCCCGGCCGATGCGCTGTTTTTCCGCCGCGTGCCGGCCGGTCTTGTACCGCAGCGGCAGGTCGTAGGAGACGTGACCGGCCGTGGCACCGCCCCGGGTCCTGGTCACCAGCTGCTGCTGGGCCAGCTGATCCAGGTCCCGGCGGATGGTGGCCTGCGACACGCCGAGCTGCTTGGCGGCCTGGGTCACGGTGAGCTGCCCGTCGCCGGGCAGCAGGTCAAGCAGCGCATTCCAGCGCTCATACCTGGACACGCGGCGGACCTCCCCGGCCATGCGCGGGTGATGATGCAGCGATCTGCACGATTGCGCGCAGTTTACTCCCCCGCTGATGCGCGATGCTGCGCGAAGGGGCTGCGCTTGACCTTTCCGCCGCGTCAACTTCTATCGTCGTTGACGAGGCCGGAGAAACCGGCCCAGCTGATGGGAGCCGGTCATGTCCTGGTCGATCGCGGAGGTGGCCCGGATGTCCGGCGTGACGTCCCGGACTCTGCGGCACTACGACGAGATCGGGTTGCTGCCGCCGGGGTGGATCGCCGGCAACGGCTACCGCCACTATGAGGAGGCCGACCTGCTGCGCTTGCAGCAGATCCTTGTGCTGCGGGAACTGGGCCTTGGGCTGACCGAGATCGCCAGCGTCCTGGACCATCAGGCCGACGAGGTAGAGGCGCTACGCGCGCACCACAAGCGCCTCCTGGCCGAACGGGACCGACTCGCCAGCTTGGCCGGGACCGTCGAGCGCACCATCACTGAACTGGAGGAAAGGAAGGACGGCAGCGACATGCCGAAGATCAGCAAGCCGGAGAACCTGTTCGAGGGCTTCGACCCCTTGGCGTACGCTGCGGAGGCCCGCGAGCGGTGGCCGACGCAGTGGGAGCAGTCCCAGCAGTTCGTGGCCACCCTCACTCCGCAGGACCACGAGCGCATGCAGCGGGAGACCACCGCGCAGATGATCCGGATGGCCGAGCTCATGGCCGCGGGGTCGCCGGTCGGCGGCCCGGCGGTGCTGGCCGAGGTCGACGCCCATTACCAGGGCGTGTGCCGGTTCTGGACGCCCACAGCGCCCGCGTACAAGGGGCTGGGTCAGACCTACGTCAACGACCCGCGGTTCAAGGCGGCCTACAACAAGATCGCCATCGGCCTGGCCGAGTACCAGCGTGACGCGATGGCCGCGTACGCCGACGCACGACTGGGCTGAGCCCATCGATGGCGGATGGCGGCCGCATAATCCGTTGTGTCGCGCATCGGCGCGCCGGTACGGTGCTGCTGTGCCTGAACCGAGTGCCGGTCTTACTGGCATTCCCGGCCTGCCGTGGGAGTCGCTGTCTCATCGACAGGTCCTAGCGGAGCTGGCGGGAGCGGGGTGGGTGCCATGCGGGGTGGGCGACTGGGCAGTTGCGCTGCGCTCCCCGGAGGGAACCCTAGCCGCCCGGGTATGCCCGTTCGACCCGGCGTACTGGGCGTTCGTGGACCTGTGCCGCGAGTGCGCCGGCAATCGATGGCTGCCGAGAATCGAGCTGGCCGCCGACCTCGAAGGCGGCGGTTCGGTCGTCTTCCTGGAATTCATCGCTCCGGTGGACCATCCGGTCGCCGGGCAGTTCGCTGAGCCGTGGCGGACCAGGGCGGGCGATGCGGAGTTCGAGGAGGTACGCCGGGCCGCGCAGATGATCGATGCGGAGTACCGGAAATCGACGCCCTGGTGGGGCAGGTGCGACCTGGACGACGCCCACATCTTCAGGGCCGCCGACGGGCGGCCGGTGTTGATCGACGTCTTCTGCATGGCTGGGGCGGAGCTGTACGGCAAGATCCTCGAAGACGTCGCCGAGGTGCACCGCCGGATTCCGCGCGAGCGGATGCGCTACGCACTGGACATCCCGTATATCGCCCGGGAGAACAGCACCGCCGAGATCCTTGCCCTCAAAAAGGCCTGGGCACGCGCTGCCGGATAACCCGAGTAGGCCGTCCCATGAAGCCAGCCCAGCCCCACGTATCATCCAGCGGCCAGCGCCGGTCAGATCGTGCCGCCACAGCCGCCTGTGATCCACACAGATTTTCTTATCCGCTACGGGCGCCGAGATCGACGGGACAGGCCCTAGGGCGAGTCGCCACAGTAGAGATTTCTAGCTAGAATTATGGCTATGGAGACGCTCCCGATCACTGACGCGAAGAACAGGTTTACTGAACTCGCGGACCGGGCCGCCGCCGAGCACGATCACTTCACCGTGACTCGCAACGGGCATCCGCACGTCATGGTGGTCTCCGTGGCGGAGTGGGATGAACTGCAGGAGACCATCGCGATCCTGTCGGATCCGCAAACCCGAGCCGACCTGGCGGAATCAGCCGAGGCGGCTGAGCGCGGCGACTTCACCACCGAGGAAGATATGCAGGCGATCCTCGACGCCCGTCTGGGCCGCCGTAACGGCCGGTGAGCGGACGATATGCCATCTTGCTCACGCCGCCAGCGAAGAGAGCGCTCGCCGAACACCTGCCGGCGGGTGTTGCCGCCGCGGCATGGGAGCTGATCAGCGGCGCGCTGGCCGATGATCCCTGGCGAGTCGGCAAGCCCTTGCACGGACCCTACGACGGGCTCCACTCGGCCAGGCGGGGCACTTATCGCGGCATCTACCGGATCGACGAAAGCAAGCATGCCATCGAAATCCGATCGATCCGCCACCGCACTGACGCGTACCGGACGTAGAGCTATAGATCTCTCCTTATCGATCGCACCGAGATCAGCTGGCGCCAAACCGGCCGTCGCCTGGAACACGGGCACAGACGCGGCAGAATGTCAGTGGTCCGATGCACCATGGGGACATGAAAGCGGACTCTGGCCAGTATCCGGCGGATCCCGAAGTCTCCCGGAGATCCTGCGGCCGCGAGCGGCATGCACGCCGGGTATATCCATTGAAATACGATGTGTATATACGAGGAGGGCGGCG
>Ga0302326_10010194_pt1 | contig 20378 bp, 18 predicted proteins | sample Palsa_T0_3_FD_202264 | JGI IMG/M metagenome (GOLD analysis project Ga0302326, IMG submission 202264) | Peat permafrost microbial communities from Stordalen Mire near Abisko, Sweden - Palsa_T0_3 | ecosystem: Environmental > Terrestrial > Soil > Palsa > Peat permafrost | place: Sweden: Abisko...
CCGCCGTTCTTTCCGACCACCCCTAATATCACCATCAGCCTGCCGCGCACCCGCGATGAGCTCGAAAAGCGTTGGGCAGGAGTGCAAGCGCACAACCGTTGGCAGATCGACTTCTGCTCGCTGGCGCCGGCGCGGCGGCGGGGGTTGATCCAGATCTTCCCCAACGACATCGATCTGGCGCTGGAGGAGATTCGCTGGGGTGCCGAGCAGGATTGCTTCGGCGGGGTGTTGATCCCGCCGGTCTCGCCGGGCGATCCGCAGGTCGCGCCACTCTTCCACACCCGCTACGAACCGATCTGGTCGCTGTGTGCGGAACTGGATCTCACGGTGGTCCAGCACGCGGGTGCCGGTAGCCCCGAAATGCCGATGGATCAGCCGGCATCCAACGCGGTATTGGTCACCGAGATGGCGTTGTGGGCGCAGCGCACCCTCGGCCACTTGATTCTGGCCGGTGTCTTCGAGCGGCATCCAACACTGCGGTTCGTCCCGACCGAGCAAGGAACTCTATGGGTGCCTGGGCAATTGGGCATCCTCGACGCGATGGTGCCCACGATGAAGTCCGAGGCCGGCAACCGCACCTACGGAATGTTCGGCGGGTCGTCCGTCGACGAGCTGACCCTGACGCCGAGCGAATACGTGAAGCGGAACCTCTATCTCGCCAGTGAGCTGGCGCCGTTCGACGCCGGGATGATCGATTTCATGGGACCCGAGCACATCATGTGGGGCAGCGACTATCCGCACGAAGAAGGGTTCACGCCGCATTCCAAACTGGCAATCCGGTGGGCACTGCACGACCAGACGGAAGACGCATGCCGAAAGATTCTGGGCGGCAACGCCGGTCGGCTGTATCGGTTCGACCTTGAAGCCCTCGCACAGGTCGCCGCCAAGATCGGGCCCACCGTCACCGAGGTCCACACCCCGCTGGAAGACACCGGCTACCGGGCGCCGGCGGCGTTCGGGTACCGACCGTTCAAGGGCGGACTGGCGCTGAAGCGACTGGCTCCCGCGCGCACCTGACAATCGTCAGGTGCGGCGTTCGGCGGCAGCGATACCGCCCTTGAGAAGGTCGCCGATGACCTTCTTGAGCACCGGCCCCAGCAGCAGCTCGAGGCCGGGGATTTTCGGCGTCGAACGTAGATGCCAGGTGACCTCGGTTCCGGTGCCCGCCTCACGCAGTTCGACGGTGCCGACGTGGTCGCGGACCGGCGCGCCGGAGAGCAGCTTGTACGCATAGCGGCTCGGCCGTTCGTAGTCGATGATCTCCTCGACGATCGGGGGCCCGACCGCCGCCAGGCGCCTGACCGCGCCGACACCGTTCGGTGCGGGGGTTCCTTCCCGATCCAGCGTGCTGCGACGGACTGTCCAGACGGTGTCCGCGATCCCCCGATGATCGGTGATGGCGTCGAACACCGTCTCGATCGGCGCCGTCGAGGTTTGTTTGAGGGTGAATTCGATCATCTGTCCGCCTTCATCATTCGTCTGTCTCTGCCTGGACGCGCTTCTCGACTTCACGCCATCTACCGGGCCTCGGCGTGGGGAATGTTCCCCGCGCGTCGCGCCTGCCCTGCTTGAGCACGGCGTCGGCCTCGTCGATGTCCTTGATCAGTTGTAGTGCAAGCTCTCGCTCCGCGGCATAGTAGCGCTCCGACCATTGCATGGCGATCCGCGGATAGGCCCACGCCGGTTCCAGCGTCGCGGCTTGCGAGTCGGTCGACACCCGCTGCCGCCTCTCGTCGACATAGGCGATGTGTTCTTGCAAGATCTCTTTCAGCCTGTCCGGATCATTCAGATGTCCGAGCCAAACCCTCAACAGCACACCGTGTTTGAGCATCGGCGGGTCGATGGGGGCTTCGACGGCCCACTTGCTGACCGCTTCGTGACCCGACTCGGTGATCTTGTAGGTCCGTCGGCCGCGCAGACCGCCGTCATGTTGCACTCGCGACGTCGCATAGCCGTGGGATTCCAGCCGCTTGAGTTCCGAGTAGACCTGACTGAACGACGGGCTCCAGTAGAAGTAGCCGACGCTCCAGTCGGCCCACTTCTTGATGTCGTACCCGGAGACCTCTTCGCCGAACGCGAGCATGCCCAACACGGCCCAACTGGTAGGCGGAAGGTTGGGTAGTTCGCTGGTCCCCACTTGCCAAGGTTAGCAACGATCCGCCGCCTGAAATGGCCGCTGACCACTCAGCGGGACGGTGCAACCGGTCAATCGGCCCCGAGGAGGTCGAATCCTTTGTAACCCGCGGCGGCGATATCGGAAATGATCTGACCGTAGACGCCGAAGCCGCCGACAAATGGCATGAAAACCCGGGGTTTGCCGGGCATGTTGGCACCCAGATACCACGAATTCGCCCGCAGCATAAGGCCCTCCGCCGCCCGCTGGGTGCACTCGGAGGTCCATTCGGCAGCCGCCGGCCGGGTGGCCTCGATGGCCGACGCTCCGTGCGCGGCGAGGTAGCCGATCACATCGGCGATCCAATCGACGTGTAATTCAGAATGCAAGACCATGTTGGCCAATACCGATGGGCTGCCCGGGCCGGTGATGTTGAACAGGTTCGGGAATCCGGGAACACCCAGACCGAGGTACGTGACAGGCCCCGAGGCCCACGCGTTGTTAAGCGTGTCACCATTGCGGCCAACGATATTCAGCTTGTCCACTGATCCGGTCATCGCGTCGAACCCCGTCGCCAGCACCAGCGCATCCAGCTCATAGTGAGCGTCGGACGTCGTCACGCCGGCGGTGTCCATGCGCAGGATCGGTGTCTCGCGCAGATTGACCAGCGTCACGTCGTCGCGGTTGAACGTCTGGTAGTAGTTGTCGTCGGTGCAGATTCGCTTGGTGCCGATCGGATGATCATTGGGGATAAGCCATTCCGTGACGTGGGGATCGTCGACGACGGCCTGGATCTTCTCCTCCCAGAAGATACGCGCGGTGTCATTGGCGCCCATCTCGAGCATCTGATCGGGGAACGTCTTGCTGAACAGCACACCGCCCAGCTGCCAACGCTTTTCGTAGGCGTCACGGCGCTCCTGGTCCGGCACATCCAGCGCCGGCAACGGGTGCGGCTGATGCGGCGAACCACCCCCGCTGGCCCTCGACAGCCTGCGGCGCTCGGGGTATTCGGCCTTGTGCGCGCGGCGCGTGTCGTCGTCCAGCGGAATGTTGCCGGCCGGAACGCTGTAGTTGGGGCTGCGCTGAAACACGTGCAGATGACGGGCTTGCCGCGCGATACACGGAATCACCTGAATGCCTGACGATCCCGTCCCGATCACGCCGACCCGCTGTCCGGTGAAGTCGACGCCCTGATGCGGCCAGTGCGCCGTGTGATAGACCGCGCCACCGAACGACGCGAGCCCCTCGATCGCGGGGATGTTGGCATTCGACAGTGGGCCGACGGCGAGTATGAGAAAGCGAGCGGAGACGTTTTCGCCGTTGTCGGTGTGGATCTCCCACCGCAGGTCTCCCTCGTCGAACACCGCGTCAGAGACGCGGACACCGAACGTGATGTCCGGTCGCAGATCGAACCGGTCGGCGACGTGGTTCAGGTACCGAAGGATCTCCGGCTGGGTGGCGTACTTCTCACTCCAGTCCCACTCCTGCTGCAACTGCTCGTCGAAGGAGTAGGAATAGTCGACGCTCTCGACGTCGCACCGTGCGCCCGGGTAGCGATTCCAATACCACACCCCGCCCACGCCGTCGGCCGCCTCCAACACCCGAACGGTCAGGCCGTCGTGGCGCAACCGGTGTAGCGCGTACAACCCGGCGAATCCCGCGCCCACCACGACCACATCGACGTCCCGCGTCATACCGGAGACGGTACGGCCTCGACGGCCGGCTTGGGCGCCGATCGTCCCGCTGTGCGGGAAGTACGGGTCCGGAGGATCACCCGATGTGGTTGCCTGAACGGATGCCGGCCGCAGACCAGGGCGAAGCCTGGGATCACCAGGTCGACTTCGTCGTCGTCGGCAGTGGCTGCGGAGGTCTGACCGCGGCGCTGACCGCTCACGGGCATGGACTGGACACCCTGATCATCGAGAAGGCCGGCGTGTACGGCGGCAGCACCGCACTCTCCGGGGGCAACATCTGGGTGCCCAACAACCCAACGCTTCGACGGGAGGGTCTTTCGGATTCGCGCGACGACATTCGCGGCTATCTGGACGCTGTCGTCGGCGATCGAGTGCCCGCGGCGAACATCGACGCGTTCATCGACAACGGCCCGCGGGCTCTTGCGTTTCTCGAGAGGGCCGGCCCGCATCTGCGATTTCAGTGGTGCACCGGCTATTCGGACTACCACCCGGAGGCGCCCGGTGGACGCGCCCAGGGGCGGACCATCGAGCCGCTGCCCTTCGACCTGAAGAAGCTGGGCGACGACGAGAAACTACTGCGCCCCGCCGCGCTCGCGACCCCCGGCGGTTTGTTCGTCACCTCAAAGGAATTCGCCCGGCTGAACATGGTGATGCGAACCTGGTCGGGCCGTCGCGCGGCCATGCAGACTGTGGGTCGGGCCGTGAAAGGCCTTCTGCTGCGGCGTCACATGGACACCCTCGGTCGTGCGCTGATCGGACGGCTGCGCCTGGCCGCCAAGGATGCCGGCATACCGCTGTGGCTGAACACGCCACTGCAGACGCTGATCACTGACGAGTCCGGCGCCGTGCTCGGTGTGGCTGCGCACCGCGCGGGCTCGACTACCCGCATCGGGGCGCGCAAGGGTGTGTTGCTTGCCACCGGCGGTTTCGAGCACAACAGCGAGATGCGCAAGCGATTCCTTCGCGACGGCGGCAAGGACAACTACAGCGCAGGCTCGCCCGACAACGTCGGCGACGGGATCATCGCAGGCCAAGCCGTCGGCGGTGCAACCGATTTGATGGACGAGGCGTGGTGGATGCCGGCGTTCAGGCGACCCGACGGCGTGATGAGCGTGCTGGTTTCGGAGCGGTCGATTCCGCGCTCGGTCATCGTGGATCAGACTGGGCGCCGCTTCGTCAACGAGGCGGCGCCCTACGTCACCTTCGTGCACCGGCAACTCGCCGGCGGCCACGACCCGATCTGGTTCGTGTTCGACCGGAAAGCAAAGAACCGCTACCAATTCGGCGGCGTGATGCCCGGTCAGAAGTTCCCTGACGACTGGTACACGTCCGGCCTGATGCATCGCGCCGACAGCCTTGACGCGCTGGCCGCGGCGATCGGTGTGCCCGCGTCCTCGCTGTGCGAAACCGTCGACAGATTCAACGGATTCGCACGCGACGGCAAGGACGGTGACTTCGGTCGAGGAGACAGTGCCTATGACAACTACTACGGCGACCCGTCGCTACCGCACCCCACCATGGACGTCATCGACAGCGGGCCCTATCACGCGGTGCGGATCGAGGCCGGCGACCTGGGCACCAAAGGTGGACTCGTGTACAACGCCACCGGCCAGGTGCTGCGGTCCGACGGCAGCGTGATTGCGGGCCTCTACGCCACCGGCAACACCTCTGCCGCGGTGATGGGAAACGACTACGCCGGTGCCGGCGCCACGATCGGGCCGGCAATGGTGTTCGGATTCGTCGGTGCCAGGCATGCGGCAGAAAGTGATGGGGATGACCGGTAATTCAGGCCAGCTCGCCGGGAAGGTCGTCGTGATATCCGGCGGCGCCGGCGGTCTGGGCGAGGCGTTCGCGCGCCACATCGTCGAACGGGGCGGCAGCGTCGTGCTCGCGGATCTACTCGACGACCAGGGCGCGACAATGGCCGGCGAACTCGGCTCCCAGGCGCGCTACACCCATCTTGACGTCACTGACCCGGAGCAGTGGTCCGCCGCTGTGCAGTTCACTCTTGACGAGTTCGGCTCGCTCGCCGGGCTGGTGAACAACGCCGGAGTCTCGACCGGCCAGTTGCTCGAACACGAACCGCTCGCGCACTTCCGGCAGGTGGTGGACATCAACCTGACGGGTGTGTTCAACGGCGTGCAGTCGGTGATCAAGCCGATGCGCTCAGCCGGCGGCGGGTCGATCGTCAACATCTCTTCAGCGGCGGGCATGTTCGGCTTGGCTTTCACCGCGGGCTACGGGGCGTCGAAGTGGGGTGTGCGCGGACTGTCGAAGGTCGCCGCGATTGAGTTGGCGCCGGACCGAATTCGGGTCAACTCCGTACACCCGGGCATGGTGTACACCCCGATGACTGTCGACATCGGCATCCAGCCGGGCGAGGGCAACTACCCGAGCACCCCGATGGGCCGGATCGCAGAGCCCGGGGATATCACCGGCGCTGTCGGCTTCCTGTTGTCGGACGACGCCGCTTACGTGACCGGCGCGGAGATCGCCGTCGACGGCGGATGGACCGCCGGACCGACCATGAAATACGTTATGGGCCAATAGAATCTGACAGGAGCACAGATGAAACGACTTGAACGCAACCGGATCCTGGTGACCGGCGCGGCTTCGGGTATCGGGCAGGCGACTGCGCTGCGACTGCTGGACGAGGGTGCCAGCGTCGTCGCCGCCGACGTTGTGGCCGACGGGTTGGAGAAGACACGCGCCCAGGCGCAGGAAGCCGGTAGCGGTGAGCGTCTGACCTTGTTGGAGATGAACATCGCCGACGAGAGCTCGGTCGCCGACGGTGTGCGATCCGCCGTGGAGACCTTGGGTGGACTGGATTCGGTGGTGAACGCCGCCGGGATTCTGCGTGCCACGCACACCGACCAGATGAGTTTGAGCGACTGGAATCAGATCATCGGGGTCAACTTGACCGGGACCTTCCTGGTGGTGCGCGAAGCGTTGCCGAGCCTGTTGCAGAACTCGCGCAGCGCGATCGTGAACTTCAGTTCGACATCGGCGTCCTTCGCGCACCCGTACATGGCGGCCTACGCGGCGAGCAAGGGCGGAGTGCAGTCCTTCACCCACGCGCTGGCGCTGGAGTATGCGAGCAAGGGACTGCGCGCGGTGTGCGTGGCGCCCGGAAGTATCAAGTCCGGACTCACCGATGCCACAGCCGGATACATTCCGCCGGACGCGGACTGGTCGTTGTTCACCAGGCTGATGCCGATCATGCCGACCACCGAGTTGTCCAGCGGCGCCGGCATGGCTGCCCCGTCGGCGGTCGCCGGCGTCATCGCGATGCTGGTGTCCGACGACGGGGCCTTCATCACCGGAACCGAGATTCGCATCGACGGTGGAACGCACGCGTGAGCCTGAAGTACGAAGATTCCTTGCGCGAAATCACCACTGAAGCAGGCGTTCTGCGCTATCACGACGCTGGCCCGATCGACGGGCCGCCGTTGCTACTCCTGCACGGTTCCGGCCCCGGTGTGACGGGCTGGCGCAACTTTCGCGGCGTGGTAGGCACATTCGCCGAACACTTCCGGTGTTTGATCCTGGAGTTTCCCGGGTTCGGCGTGAGCGACGATTTCGGCGGCCACCCAATGATCACCGCCCTGGATTCGGTGGTGCGCTTCGTGGAGGCGCTCGGCCTGGACACCGTTGACGTCGTCGGCAACTCGATGGGCGGCGGCGTCGCGCTCAACTTCGCCATCGCCCACCCCGACCGGGTGCGACGCGTGGTGACCATTGGCGGCATTGGCCGCAACATCCTGACTCCCGGCCCCTCGGAAGGCATCCGGCTGCTGCAGGAGTTCACCGAGGAACCCACCCGGGAACGACTGGTCCGCTGGTTGCACTCGATGGTGTACGACCCAGCGGTCGTGACCGAGGAACTCATCGAGGAGCGGTGGAGTCACGCTACTGATCCGCAGACCCTGGCCGGGGCGCGGCGGATGTACAGCAGGGAAGCGTTCACTCAGATGATGAAGGCTCTTGAGTCGTCCAAGGGGCCGCAGCCCTGGGCGGCCATGCATCGGGTGAAGGCGCCGACGCTGATCACCTGGGGCCTCGACGACCGGGTCAGCCCGCTGGATATGGCGCTGATCCCGATGCGCACCATCCCCAATGCCGAATTGCACGTGTTCCCCAATTGCGGGCACTGGACCATGATCGAGGCGAAAGAGGCGTTCGAAAGCACCGTGTTGGCGTTCTTGTTGCGGTAGGACGCCCGCCGTGATCAGTTGACGCAGGGCACTCCGCCGCCGTCGATCGGTACGCCCCGATCGGGGGTCGGCTCCGTGGTGTCGGTGCTCGTGCTCCATTGGTTGCCCCAACTGCCGGAAAATCCGGAAATCGTTGAGGGCGTGGTGGATTCGTCCTGCGATGGCGCGGAGAAGTTGTCGTCGACGATGACTTGAATGTGCCCGTACTGCAGCGAGTGATTCGCGTGCTGAGGCGCGTCGATGCCGAGCAGGCTCGCCACCTCGCGTGCGTCGGAGTCGGCACCGGGCGCGTATTCGATTGTCGTGGAACTGGGTTCGCCGCGGACCCGGTCGCGGATCGAGCCGGTGGTGTAGCCGTCGTGCTTCAACGTACGCGCGACCTTGCCGGCGAGGCCGCCGACGCTGCTGGCGTTGATCACGTCGACGACCGTCGACGGATTGGGCGAATCCGCGATCGTCGTCGGCGTGGATGCGGAGCTCCCGAAGGCTGCGGCCACTTCGGCTTTGATCGCCGCGGGGTCGACGATGTTGACGTCTTGACCGTTGATGTTGTCGTAGCGCACGACGGGCAGGGTTCTGTATTCGACGGACCCGCCGGCCAAGGCGCCCATCCGGCGGAACTGGTCCTCGTCCCAGCCAGACGACAGGACGACGTCTTTGCGTGCCACTGCCATCAGGCTCTGCAGCTTGCCGATGTCGGTGAAGGTGCCCGTGTCCTGAAGCTGGCGCATCACCGCCGACAGGAATGCCTGCTGGCGGTGGGTACGGTCGAGGTCGCCGTTCTCGAGCCCGTGGCGCTGCCGGACGAAGGCCAGCGCCTGCTCGGCGTCCAGCGTCTGGCGTCCTGCGGGGAAGTCGGCGCCGGAAAAGGAGTCGTACACGGCGTGCTTCAAGCACACGTCGACGCCGCCGAGGCTCTTGGCCAGGTCGTAGAAGCCGGCCAGATTGACTTCGGCGAAGTAATCGATGGGCACCCCGGTCAGCTGCCGGACCGCCTTCAGCGTGGCGGCCCGAGCGGCCTCGCGGCCTTTGGTCTCGAGCTCTTTCTGGTCGCCGATGCCCTTGTTGATCATCTTCTGCTCGACGTACTGCTTGGTCAGTCCGTAAGCTTCTTTGATCTTGATGTGGTCATAGCCGGGGACGCCGTTGAATGCGACCCAGTCGTCACGGGGAATGGAGAACGCGGTCACCCTGTCATCGGCGCTGACGTGCGCGAGGATCAATGTGTTGGTGTTGTAGCCGCCGTCGTCGGAGTCGCCGGCGTGCAGATGTTTCAGCACCGCCCACGGCAAGTCGTCGCCGTTCTGGTCCTTCCGCGAGTCCAGCCCGATGAGAAGGATGTTCTGTCCGTCGCCGGTTGATTTGGGATCCTGTGAGCTCAGGGCCTGTGAGACCGTGATCCCGCCGAGCCCGCGCAGCACGCCGTGGATCATCCAGTAGCCCGTTCCGGTCGCCAGCAGCGCCGCCACCGCCACTGCCGACAACATGGCATGGCCCAGCGTGCGGCGCCGGGCTGCTGCCGGTGTCGCACGATGGCGGTGCTTGGAGTTGGAGAGCTGCAGGTCTCCCATGACCATCTCGGCTGTGTTCGGGGCCAGCGCCTTGACCCGGGATGTCGATGCGCGCACGCAATGATTCCTACTTATCGCCTAGTATGCGGCAGCTTGTTAAGCACTGCGCTGCGGCCCAGGTGATCGCCAGGCCATGATAAACACCGTCGAGATGGCTCTGAACTGCGCTGATGCATCGGGGGCTGACGTGCTTCCGGGCTAGCAAGACCGTCAATTTGTGGCCAAATCGTGCCTCTACAAGTCAAAAACTGCCCCATCGGTCGCAGCAGTAACGTCGGTGAAGCGGGTTTGCGCGGCTACGGCCGTGCGCTCGGCCACACCCGGCAGGGGGTGGCTGTGGATGAGCACCAGCCGGGAAACACCAGCCTCGGCGGCGATGGTGCCTGCTTCTTCGCCGGAGGTGTGCCCGCGCTCGGCGTGGGCAGGCTCCCAGGCTTCGTGCAGCAACGTCGCCACACCGGCGACGTGTCGTACCGTCGCCGGGTCGAACTCGGTATCGGTGCAATAAGCGACGCTGCCGACGCGGAACCCGGCCGACGGCAGGGTGTGGCGGGTCTGCTCCCAGGCCTGCAACTCGTGCCCGGCGAAGCTCAACGTGTCCCAGCCCAGCTCAGCCCAGCGTGCCGACGCCAGCGGTGACGTGGTCTGTAGCGGGGCGGCCAGCAGTTGGGACTCCACGATGGTCCGGGTCGGCCTGCCGTAGGACAGTGAGCCGGGGCCGGCGATGGTCAGTTCCCGGCCACCCAACGCACGGTCGCTGACGAAGCTCAGGCCGGTCACGTGGTCGAGGTGGAAGTGGCTGAGCGCGATGGTCACCGTCTCGACACCCTCGAGGAGGGACTGGTCGATGTGCAGCGCGCCCAGTCCGGTTCCGGCGTCGAGGATTAACGCTTCGGTGCCGGCGGTGATCAGGTAGCAGCTCGTCTGCCGGGAGCTGGTGGGGATCCACCCACCGCTGCCGAGAACTGTCATCCGCATAGTCAGAGAACTTACGGCGACAACGACCGCTTCAGCGCGGCGACGGTCTCCAAATCGCTCAGCGCGGCAACGCCGCGTCGAACACCCTCCAGCGCAATGCTTTCGACCTGCATGCCGCCCATCCCTGCAGTGATCAGCGGTGCGACGTAGGCATACAGCGAGCCTTGTCGGTAGCGAAACCAGAGTTCGTCGGCGTCGAGCTCGGGTCCGCCGGCAGCCGCCAGGGCGCGCCGGTAGGTGGCAAGAAGATCGCGCTCGCCGGCTTGGCGGTCGGCTGTGGTCATGCCGGTGATCAACGTGTAGGCCAGCTCGCGCCCGGGATGCCCGCGGCGAACGGCCTGCCAGTCGAGCAAACCTGCTTCGCCGTTGCGGAAGTAGACGTTGCCGGGATGGGCATCGCCGTGGCTGACCGTGTTCGGTTCTCTGTCAATGATTTCCGCGACCGCGCGGTAGTTGTCGATGATGAAGCGGCCGTCTTCGACGGGGATGTCGGTTCGCTCGGCCAATCGGCGGGCAGACGTGTTGAGCAGCGGTCCAGTCAACAGCGAGGTGTGATCGCCCGACGCGGAGTACACCCATCCGAGCGGACCACGGGATCCGTTGTTGGGCAGACGTTCCCAGAACGTCGCGTGTAGCCGGGCCAACAGCTCGACGATCATGCTCGCCTGGTCTTCGTCGAGCGGATGCAACGTATCGGGAAACACGCAGGGATCGACCGCCAAGTCCTCCAGGACGAGCACGAAGCGACCGGTCAGTGCGTCGAACAGACCCGTACGCCGTGGGCAGGCCAGAGAGCTCGGGGGACAACTCGCGATAGAACAGCACTTCGGTGTGCGCGAGCCGACCCAGTTCACCCATCAGCCGGGTCGCGACGGTTTCGGCGCTCATCTTGACGAAGACCGAATCAGGGACGCCGTCGCCGGTCAACGCCAACCTCGCGCGCGATGACGTGCCCGCGTCGCGGCCTATCACCGATACCGACGTCACCTGGCGACGCATAATCCGTGACAGCGACTCCGCGTCGAGGTCGGAAATCGTTCGCGGCAGCGACCGCATCCGGCCGATGACGGCATCGGTTGCGACACGCTGTATTCCGCGCCCGAGATGTGCGGCCAACCCGAGGGTCGGCACCGCCCGGCGCGATGTATGGGCCACCGATGCATCTTTACAACAAGTCGACGATCTGTAAAGACGATGGGATCCGATGATTTTCGCCGACGGCTGCGGTCTAACCCATGGCACCGATGTGATGGAGTACAGCGATATGGCGAAACCCGAGCACGGTCACCTGTGGGCGTTGGCGCACGCCGAGCGCGCGGCGCTGGCGGAGGACCTCTCGCTGCTCAGCGCGGAGCAATGGCGACACCGCACCTTGTGCGCGAAGTGGGACGTCGAGGAGGTCGTGGCCCACCTGACCGCCGCGGCGAGTCTGACTCAGTGGAGATGGTTGCGCAGCATGCTCGGTGCGCGTTTCCGCCCCGAGGTGCACAACCGGCGGCGGTTGGCAGAGCACCGTGGCGACAACCCCGCCGAGACGCTGGATCGGTTCCGTGCCGTCATCGCAAGCACCACCTCGCCCTCGCCCCACATCCCGGCTTACCTCGGTGAGATCGTCGTGCATGCCCAAGACATCCGTCAGCCTCTGGGCCTGGCGCGGGTACCCGGCCTCGACGCGCTGACACCGGTGGCGGAATTCTTCGCTGAGCGCAATTTCGCCGTCGCCAGTCGCAGCCGCGTTGCCGACCTCCACTTACAGGCAGACGACGGCCCGTTCAACGCGGGCAGCGGTGCACTGGTGACCGGATCGACCCTCGCCCTGGTCATGGGGATGGCCGGTCGCATCCCCTATCTCGAAAAGCTGAAAGGCCCGGGCGTGCAACTACTTCGGTCCCGGATCGTCTGAATAGGGGCATGCGGGAGACGGTTTTCTGTCAGACCCCGAGGGGATGATGGAGTCAGTGTCGATCAGCGCTGAAGTCTGACGGCCCTGAACGGAAGGACGCCCCATGACCAACTCCGACCTCACCTTGATCGCGGCCCTGCTGGACCGCTCGGGCTCGATGAAGGACTGCAAGAAAGCCACCGAAAGTGGTTTCGACGAACTGATCGCCCAACAGCGCGCGCTTCCTGGCGATGCGGTGGTGACGTTGTCGATGTTCGACGACCGGTACGACCACGTCTACGCCAACGTGCCCATTGCCGATGTTCCCGAGCTGAATCTCGTCCCCAGGAACATGACCGCGATGCTCGACGCTATCGGCCGGTTCATCACCGAGATCGGCGAACACCTGGCCGGCATCGACGAGTCGGAGCGCCCCGGCACGGTGATCTGCCTGATCATGACCGACGGGTTCGAGAATGCCAGCAAGGAATGGTCCTGGGACGCCGTCAAGGCGCTCATCACCCAGCAGCGCGATGAATACGACTGGACGTTCGTGTTCCTCGGCGCGAATATCGACGCGATTGACGTGGGTGCCCGGATCGGGGTACCGCAATTCACGTCGATGACGTGGAACTCGCATGACGCCGAAGCGGTTTCGGGCGCTTACTCTCGGACGTCTGCAGTCATCGCGGATCGTCGCTCAGGGATGGACGTCGGCTTCTCCGACGAAGACCGCCGGGAGGCGATCCGCGGTTCCAGGCGGCGTTAGCGCCGCGTCAATCCTGGTGATGCTTAGCGGGTCGCCGGCGATGGTGCCACACTCAATTATGACCGTAGGTTTGCGCCGTCTGCTTTTTGCCGCTGTCGCTGCGGTATCGCTGTTCACGTCCACCGCCCACGCCGACAGCCAGGATGATCAGTTCCTGGGGTTGCTGGCGAGAGACGGGGTGAACTTCGATACGCCGGAACGCATGATCGGCACCGCGCACGAACGATGCAACATCAACCAACTCGGTCACGACAGCGGCGGTTTTAGTCTGTGGGCTGGCCGCGTGCGAAGCCCGTACACGACCGCCATGTCAGCGCTCACCATGAAATTGGCGGCGAAGGGTCTTGGCGGGAACCAGGTGGACCACTTTCTGCGCGACGCCGTCACCGCGTACTGCCCAGGCCCGGCGGTCGGTGACGGTTCCTAGAGCCCCTGTCAGAATTGAACACTGACTGATCACCAAGGGGAGACGCAGTGCCGCAAAAGATCGCAACCGCCGAAACCGTCGAATTGCCCGAACTGTTGGAGTTCGTCAAGCGGCGGCACCACATGGTGCTGACCACGTTTCGCAGCGACGGCACATTGCAGAGTTCACCCGTGACGGGGGGACTGGACGCCGAGGGGCGGATCGTCATCGCCAGTTACCCGCAGCGGGCGAAGTCACTCAACATTGCACGGCGCTCACGTGCCAGCGTCGTCGTGCTCTCCGATGAATTCAACGGCCCGTACGTTCAGATCGACGGTGACGCAGAAATGATCCCGTTGCCCGATGCCGTCGAGCCGCTCGTCGACTACTACCGCGCGATCGCGGGCGAGCACCCCGACTGGGATGAGTACCGCAAGGCAATGATCGACCAAGCGAAATGTCTGATCAGGGTCACTCCATCGCGTTGGTGTCCGATCGCGACAGGCGGATTCCCGGCCTAGAGGCTCGAAAGACCGGCGCGCATTGCTACGCAGAAGATGTTAAATTTTCTACTTCTCGCGCTGGCTTCGGGCGTAACGGTGAGGCTGACAGCCGCAATGCGCAGCTGTCGAACGTTCGCTAAGTCTCAGCAAGTGCTGAGGCCGCGCGGCGGGCAATGGCGATAACCCTTCCCACAATTTCTGCGTCGCAAGTCACATTCGGATACTCAAGCTGTCGTCCGGCTTTCGCTAACATCATGGCCCAGCCCTCTCGATCGCTCGTACGGCATTGCTGGAACCAGCTAGTGACTCCATGAAACCACGCAGCTTGTGCGTGGCCGGCGCCAAATTCGAGCTCACCGAATGAAGTGCCGATTTCACTGGGCGCTGGCCACTTGTCGGCCCGTATGGGGGATGCCGGGTGAACCAGCGTCGACACCATCATGGTGAGTGGGTCCAGTACCCCTGAAGCAATTACGGGACCGTCGTAGTCGATCAGGACCGCGTGCTCTCCGTCAACTAAGACGTTCAGGGGATGGAAATCGCCATGGCGCAAGCCCATCTTGACCGTCGCGGTCAGGGTGCCGGGCGGAATGCTAATTCCGTACGGTTTCAGGAGCTCGGTCAGACGTTCCCACGCAATCAAAGGTGTGCATATCTGCGCAACCGGTAGAACTTTCTCGTCATTAGCGATGCCGTGGAGTGCTGCCCATAAAGGGCGCGCTATTCGGACTGCCTCGTCAGGATTTGATTCGATCAGGCGCATCAACGGAAACGCGTCTTTCCCGGCGAGCTGCAGTAAAGTTAGATAGGTGCCGCCCATCATTCCTGACAGCGTGCTCAAAGTTGCTGCGGTATTCACACGCGGCAACAACTCCATTAGTCCGCCTCGCACTGGAAGAGTACGCAGGCGCTTTGCTACCAGCGTAGCAAACAGTCCTTCCGCCCTGCTTAGATTGCACAACCAGATCGGATCCCCAGTAAGACCACCGCTAAGCGGAGTTACCGACGCAGAGTCCGCCCTATACTCGTATGCAAGCCGTCTTATTGCGCGTTTTTCTCGGTAAGACAGCGTGCAAGCCGTATCCGTGGTTTTGACCTCAATATTATCAAAGGATTGTACAAGACCGCGAAACGCGGAAGCTTGTTCTTTGAACTCGATCGATTGAGATTTTTCAAGCACAGTAACGCGATCGATTGCGGGCCGGTCCTGAGTTGGCAGTTGGCCGCTGCCTTCAAGCGATTGTTGAACGTGACTAATCGTCGCAAATCCAGTGAATACGATGATTCGAGCATCGGTGAATCGAGATCTTACGGTTCTAAGGAGTTCATCGCCAAATTCGTCACTAACCAGTTCACCCGGGTTTACAGGCAAGCGCCTGTCAAGGACAAACAAGTCGATCAGTTCAGTGTTTTCTTTCAAATAGTCCAGAGCGTCGGCGATGCAGCCGAATGCGCGAACATCGAAGCCGAGTTCACTCAGGATGTTGGATGAGAATTCGGATTGCTCTGGATCATCCTCGACCAGCACCGCAATTGGTTCAGCCATTTGGGAGCGTACCGCTCATTGTGAAAGATGCAGTTCCGCTATGCCCTTCCAGTCCCACGGCAATTCCCAGACGTTTAGCAACCCTTTGTATAAGAGCCATGCCTTGACCTTGATGAGCCATCTTTGACGAGCTACCGACACCAGCAACCTCCGATAGTGAAAGTTGTTCACCACTAAATGGATTTGTAATTCGCACCCAGTAATTTTGATCGGTGAATCCCCAATTGATTTCGACCCTTGGCTTCCCGGTGGCCTCCAGCGAGGCGTCGATAGCATTTTGGAAAGCATTAGAAACAAGTAGCGCAAACAGCCCTTCGTCTGTCTCTATTTCCACATTGGCGCTCTCGATGGGTGAGGTCAAGTTTGGGGGCGTTCGCGAATCCGGCCAATTCTCGATCAAAAGATACGGAAGGCTGAAGCGCTGGAGATTCAGATCCTCCCCGGATTTGATCATCGCAACGAGACCGTCGATTCGGCGTTGCAGCTTCCGCACAGCTTCGTTTGTCTTGCTCGATCCGAAATCTTGGATCTCGACGTCGGCGGCAGCCCTAATCCATCCAACAGGCGGTGAAAGCTCATGGCGTATGAGAGCCGCGACGTCGATCTGCTCGGTAATACTTGGCTGGCTTGAACTTTCAGCCATATAGCCTGATGCGGGATGAGTGTTAGGAACAGTCGGGCTTTGCCTCGCTGCCAAGATTTGGAGGAGGATCTTGCGTATTTGAGGGACGTTCTCCTCCTGCAACGCGCGCATTAGCTCGCGCGAGCTTATTTCGTGCGGGTGGCGCACTAGCCACCCAGCGATTGTCGCCCGCTGGCTTGGAGAAGAAGATGTCAGGTCGCCGATTCGTCCGGTTTCATCATTAGTCATGGGGCTCCGCCGAGTGCTGGGCATAGAACGCCGATCTCCGCGCAAATGCTTCGCGACCGCCTTCCATGAGGCGCGTAATATTGTCGACTACAGTATCAGTATCAAATGGGCCTTGGACTGCTACCGTTCCTGCTTGTCCATCACTTGTGAGTACGATGACATTTTCCGCTTCTCCAAGAACCGGAATATTCGCGTTATGAGTGGCGATGATAGTCTGCGCACCGCTTTGACGTCTTGTGTCCAAACCACCAATCACATTCGTAACCAAGAAAGCATTGTCAAGATGGTCCTCAGGCTGATCCAGTATCAATGTCCGCATTTGTTCCGAGAGTACAATTGGGAGGACTACCGCGCACTTCTGCCCGGTAGACAGCTCATCGATACTTTTATCGACACTGCCGTCACGCAGACGAAAGTCGACCCTATCTTTGAGGCGCACCATTGCCAGTTCCTGTAATATGTCATTCTTGTCGAGATGTTCAATTATCTTCTGCGCGTTGTCATGAGACATGTTCGCAATGGCGGCTAAGGCATCAGCACGGCGCATTTCGACAATATCAAGAAGCTGCCGCGGCAAGATCGTTTCAGCGACGGCGTCAATTATGGAAGCTCGAGTACGAGTGCCTCGCAATGATTCGTATAAAAATTCACGAAAAGCTCCTGAGTCCGCTAGATGATGTACAACCACTATCACGTTGGTTGTTATCTGCGCGGTCACAGAACGCGCGATTTCCGAGCGAGTTTGATAAAGTGATTCCTCCGCTTTCTCGATTCGGTCAAGAAAGTCTGCACGATTCAGAAGCAGATCTGCATGAGTTGCTTCAAGCTCTAACAACCGCACATCATTTGAGTCAATTGATCGCAATTCGGCTTCGACATTCCGGAGTTGGGCGGTGACTTGCCCGAGACCCGCCTCCGCACGCTCAAGAGTTTCCCGTATAGGTGCTGCCGATTCGCGCGCAGCGATGTTGGCTTCGGTCGTGGTAGTGGTCGCAGTCTCAACCCCGTTCTGAGCTTGCAAGAGGACTTCACCCATTCGCTGCGATAATCGCACGACTTCCGCCAACGCTTCTTTGACCTCCGCTGCGTCGCGTAATTCGTTCGCCCGGCCAGCGGCGACCGACAGCCGCCTCACCTGGAGATCTTGGGAGGCAGAGGTTTCGTGGATCTCGTGGTGTACCTCCGCAAGCAGCGCTAGTTCTCGTCCAGTCTGGATAACGCGTTCCTCGGTCTGCCTGAGCAACTCACGTTGGTCCACGAGCTCTTTCGCATCGCCGCTCATCAGCGCGGTTTCCTGTGAGATGAGAAGCTGTCGATCGGCGAGCAGGCGTTCTCGCTTGCGTGACTCCTCGCGACGATCGGCAATTCGTTCTCGCAAATCAAAGATCTCTGCTGTGAGTGTTGCCGCCTCTTCTCCGTCGGGCATTTCAGTCGTCGCTCCCGTGCGCAGGTCGAGCAGATTGAGGCGACTCGGCTCGTCGGAGGCAATCTCTTCGAGCTCGTTTTGCCCGAGCACCAGTACCGAACGCGACAGATCACCGCGTTGGCCGCCACCTTCGGCGTCCACGACAAGATGGCGGCCGCCCTGGTCGGTCTCTACATCGAGCACGACTTCGCCCGTGCCGAGGACAGCATCGAGAAACTGCTGGCGTTCGAGCTGGCGATGCTGTTCAGCGTGCTCTGCGCCCACGGCATGCCGAAGGAGTTCTAAAAGCGTTGTCTTTCCTGAGCCCCGAGGACCGATTACCACGTTCAATCCCTCGCTGAGGGATATGTCGAGCCCGTTCAGGAAGCCACCAGTCACGCGGATTCGCGAAATCCACATTCGCAAAGGTCCCCTGTCGTCTGTCGCCGCTCGCGGGCACCGAGCAATTCTTCACTGCAGACTATCGGGTTTGTCGGATCGATCCGTCCTTTGAGCGCAGGTCTAGCCCCAGTTTGGGGAATAGCTGCGTAGCGCACCCGTTGTAACCGTCTTTGCCTGCCTTGCGCTTGCCGCGTGCGCTCGCGGACGTACGCATACTCTATGAGCCGGGCGGGCCGTTTTTGTAAAAGGGCGCGCCACCGTGGTGCCGGATCTCGAATGCCTGCCGCCCGCCTCGTTCGCGCTGGTGCGGTGTCGCCTAGCGTCGACGCACAACCGATAACTTCGAAAGGCGTTGCCTTCAAGACGAATAGAAGGTTTTCATTTCGTTGATCACACTGGTGCACGTGGTTCGTTCGACGATTTTGAACCTTAACCGCCTGTCGAGGGGTGCAACGCGACTGTTGTCTTCCGAATCTCTTCCAGCGAGAGGCGCCCAGAGCGATCACGGAATGTCGATCGGACGCTCACGTGTGCGACCGCTGACGCAACGACCTTGGCGGCAAACTCAACGAATGCTCGCTCACCAACGTCGTTGTCTACGAAACCGAAGCGATGCTGCTGGGTCAGCGTGCCGGCCGAACCGTCGACCGGCCTTCGAGCCCTCCAGCACGCCTTTTGGCCGACGTGGGTGTACCGTTGGCAGCGCTGGTGTTCACCAGCGCATCCGGAATGGCTCAGTTTCTTACGCTGATCAGCCTGAGCATCCGCTCACGCCGGACACACGTGGCACTCGCCACAGCACACGTGGCAACAGCCAGTCGGGATAACCTTGAAAGCTCCATCGTTGATTCAGCCGCTGATAGCTCCCTTTGGGACACAACACTTCTCGTACATGCCGCAATTCGGCATCCTCAGTACCTACTCACCAACGGTGTGCGGGCTCGCGACATTCAGTGCGGCCCTGGCCGAAAGTTTGACGGCGAAAGGCGTTGACGTCAGCGTCGTGCGCATCGCCGACGAGGAGACCTCCACGGAGACCGCCGTCGTCGGGGAACTCGTCAACGGTGACAAGACGTCCGCGGCCGCCACTGCCGAGCTGCTCAACCGCGGCGACATCGCGCTCATCCAACACGAGTACGGCATTTACGGCGGACCCGACGGCGACGAGATCATCAAAATCATGGAGGCGCTGCGTGTGCCGTCCATCGTCGTCGCCCACACAGTGCTCAAAGATCCAACACCGCAACAACGTTCGGTGCTCGAGCGAGTGATGGACCTGGCCGATCATGTGGTCGTGATGTCGGAAGCGGCCCGCGAGCGGCTGCGCGACGGCTTCGCCGTCGACGATCACAAAGTCAGCACCATCCCGCACGGTGCGGCCCTACCCGCCAATAACGGCGTGAAGCATCAAGACCGACCCATCATTCTGACCTGGGGCCTGATTGGTCCGGGCAAGGGTATCGAGCGAGTCATCGACGCCATGCCGTCGCTGAAGAACCTGCCGAATTCTCCGCGCTACCTGATCGCCGGCTGCACCCACCCGAAGGTGCTCGCCACCCAGGGTGAGGCGTACCGGGAAGCGCTCGCCGCCCAAGCTCAGCGCCTGGGCGTGGCCGACTCGGTGTCCTTCGACGCCGAGTACCGCACCCCGGCCGCCATCACCAGGCTCGTCCAGGCCGCCGCCGTGGTCGTGCTGCCCTACGACTCGAAGGACCAGGTCACCTCGGGCGTACTGGTCGACTCCGTGGCCAGCGGCCGACCCATCGTCGCCACCGCCTTTCCGCACGCCGTCGAGCTGCTGGGTAGCGGCGCGGGCATCGTGGTCGCCCACGACGATCCGGACGCCCTCGTCACGGCCCTGTCCCGACTTCTGACCGATCCGCACGCCGCCGGCTCTATGGCCACGCACGCTCGCGAATTGGCTCCGGCCATGGCCTGGCCCGTGGTCGCCGGCGCATACGTCAAGCTCTCACAACGGATCGTCGCCGCCCGCTTGGCCGTCGCATGACCAGCCCCGCGCCTCA
>Ga0302326_10010196_pt1 | contig 20376 bp, 22 predicted proteins | sample Palsa_T0_3_FD_202264 | JGI IMG/M metagenome (GOLD analysis project Ga0302326, IMG submission 202264) | Peat permafrost microbial communities from Stordalen Mire near Abisko, Sweden - Palsa_T0_3 | ecosystem: Environmental > Terrestrial > Soil > Palsa > Peat permafrost | place: Sweden: Abisko...
TAGGCCGTACCTAACCAATCTAGAATCAGTACGGCTTTAGCCGCTGAGGGCTGCGCTTTCGCTGGAAACCGACTTTTTCCGCAGCCTGTTTAGCCCCTGAGGGCATCTTTTTATCAGCGCACAAGAGAATTGAGAGGATAGAAAAAACGTACCTCAGCGGCTAAAGCCGGGTTTGGCAGCGTCATATACGGCACGGCTGAAGCCGTGCCCTTCCAGAACCGAGTACTCACACATTCTCTTTCAGCCCCTGTGGGCGTTGGGAGCGAATGGTGTCTCAAAAGGGGTTTTCAAAAAATGAAGATTGGCATCACGTGTTATCCGACCTATGGCGGCAGCGGGGTGGTTGCCACCGAACTCGGCATTGAGCTCGCCGCGCGCGGTCACCAGGTTCACTTCATCACCTATTCGCAGCCATTCCGGCTCACCGGGCGGGAAGAAGGTATCTACTATCACGAGGTGCCGGTCTCGAACTACCCGCTCTTCGAGTACCCGCCCTACGATCTCGCCCTCGCCACCCGTATGTCTGAAGTGGCCGAGTATTACCAACTCGATCTGCTCCACGTGCACTACGCGATCCCTCACTCGGTGTGCGCGTTGCTGGCGCGGCAGATGCTTGCCAAGCGCAAATACCTGCCCTTCGTCACCACCCTGCATGGCACCGACATCACCCTGGTCGGACTCGACCGCTCCTACCTGCCCATCACCCGCTTCGGCATCGAAGAGAGCGATGGCGTCACCTCCATCTCCAACTACCTGCGAGAAAAAACCGTGCACGACTTCGGCATACTGCGGCCCATCGAAGTCATTCCCAACTTTGTGAACTGTGACGAATACAAGCCCCTCGGCGACCATCGCGGGGCCGCCCGGGCGCGCTTCGCCAATCCCGGAGAAAAGATCCTGCTGCATCTTTCCAACTTCCGCCCGGTAAAGCGCATCCTGGACGTGATCGAAGTCTTCTCCCGCGTGGCCAAGGAAATACCAGCGCGATTGTTGATGGTAGGCGACGGACCGGATCGCTCCTCAGCAGAATGGCTGGTCAACAGTAAAGGACTTCAGAGCCGGGTGCACTTCCTGGGCAAGCAGGAACGGGTGCATGAACTGCTTCCGGTAGCGGACCTGATGATCATGCCCAGCGAGCTGGAGTCCTTCGGATTGGCGGCCCTCGAAGCCATGGCCTGCAAGGTTCCCACCATCGCCACCCGGGTCGGGGGGGTGTCAGAATTAATAGAAGATGACATCACCGGACGGCTTTTTGCCGTCGGCGACATTGCTGCCATGGCCATCGCCGCGGTGGAATTGTTGACCGACGAAGATCGCCTGAGCGCGATGGGCGATGCGGGGAGACGAGCCGCCCAGGATCGGTACTGTGCCTCGCGCATTATCCCCATCTATGAGCAGTACTACGAAAAGGTGCTGGCGCGCGCCGAGGTCTGATCGGCAAGCACCAGGACATTGGGCGCCATGGGGATCTCCAGGGTGACGCGGGTTCCCCGTCCGGGACGGCTGAACACTTCAAAGCGGGCGTTGTTGCCGTAGAGCACCTCCAGCCGCTCGCGCACATTGCGCATACCGATGCCCGCGCCGCGGCTGACAAAGCCCACTTCCCTTGCCCGGCCCTCGGCCATGCCGATTCCGTCGTCTTCCACCTCAACCACCATCTTGGCGCCCTGGATACGGCTGCGCAGGGTAATGGTTCCCCCCTGTAGGCGCGGCTCCAGGCCGTGCTTGATGCTGTTCTCAATCAGGGGCTGCAGCAGCATGCAGGGCACCAGCAGCTCCAGTGTGGCGGGATCAATTTCTTTCACTACCTGCAGCTTCTCCGCACCAAAGCGCACCACTTCGATTCCCAGGTAATCGTCGGTAAAGGTCAACTCTTCGCGGAAGGGCACGTAGGAATCATGATCCTTCAGCAAGGCGCGCAGAATGTTGCCCAGCTGCACGATCATCTCCCGCGCCATCTCCGGGCGGAAGCGGACCAGCGAGGCGATCGAATTCAGGGTGTTGAACAGGAAGTGGGGATTGATCTGGCGCTGCAGTGCGTCGAAGCGGGCCTCCAGCACCAGCCGCTTCTGTTCCTTTAGCTTGATCTCAATGCGGCTCGCATTCCAGATTTTCAGCGGGATGGCCACCACCACTGCGGCGCACACCCAGATGCATACCCTGACTGCGAAGCTGGACGAATCCAGGCTAAACAACCGCCCAGGATAAAGCCGCGCCAGCCACATACGGACCATCTGCATCCCGAGAATCAGCATCAGCAGCAGGACCTGGCGATCGAAGCGCGGTTTGCGCAGGTTTCGCCGCACCCAGCGATAAATACTCAGATCGACGAAAGGGGAAAATGACCAGACTTCTTCTGCCTCCACGGCCCGCCCGTATAAGCCGGAAATGACAGCGACGGTGAGAAAGAAGGGCAGGGTCAGATACTCGCCATGCAACATGGCGGGCAGCGAGAGCACCGCTCCGCCAAGCAGCGCGGCAAACGGTCCCAACAAGATGCCAAGAATGATGACGGTTTCGAAAGCGACGTCGGCCGCATAGAAGTTGTGAACGGTCAAGCGAATCCAGACGCCAAGGGTGAGGGGGACGCAGAGAAAGGCCAGCAGTCCAATCGTCTGGCCGGTGGTGCGGCGGTCGGCAAACAAGAGCCGCTGAAAAGTCAACGCTCTGGCAGTCACCGCCGAAACCGCGGCGATGACGCCCAGTTTGATCAGCAGCGTGATGAGGACGAGCTTGGGCTCATTCACACTCTTACTTTACGCTGGCTGGACACGAGGCTGGTAGAGAGGTCTAATTGAGCTATGCCATTGGAAGATGTGAAGAAGGTGGCGGATGCGGATTTTCCCACCCGCTGGGGCCATTTCCGCATCCTGGGCTTTGAGGGTACGCGGATTGACCCGGAACCCTGCAGCCCGGGAACCGCTACCCTGCCTAAGAAGACCGAAGGCGCGATCGCGCTGGTATTAGGCGACATCCACAGCGGTCCCCCCGTGGTGCGCATTCATTCCCAGTGCCTTACCGGCGACGTGTTTGGTTCGTTGCGCTGCGACTGCCGTCTGCAACTGGAACTGGCGTTGCGGACCATTGCCGAAGCCGGCACCGGCATCCTGCTTTATGAACAGCAAGAGGGCCGAGGGATTGGGCTGATGGCCAAATTGCGTGCGTATGAACTTCAGGACCAGGGATTGGATACGGTCGAAGCCAATCTCAAACTGGGTTTCAAGCCCGATTGCCGCGAATTCGAATTGCCGGCAGAGATTTTAAAGTTACTCCGCGTAACCTCCGTACGCCTCATTACCAACAACCCGGAGAAGGTGGAGGCGCTGGAATCGGTGGGGATTCGGGTGGTGGAACGCATTTCTGCCGAGGTTGAGCCACTGCTCACCTTCGAGCGGTATGTTCAAGTCAAGCAGGAGAAGATGGGTCATATTGCGGACCGCGCTGTGCCAGAATCACCTTCGCGGTTGTAATCGCCTGCCCTACGTGCCGCTGGGTGTGCTCTGCGGCATGGATGAGCAGTCCGGCCAGGGTTGTGGGTAGACCTTTGCGACCGATTTTAATGGGTTGATCGAGCGGCTGGCGGATGATCGCGTTCAGGCGATGACGGGTGGTCTCCAGGCTTTCACTTAATTCTCTGAAGATAGATTCCTGGGTCCCGGACAGGTCCATTTCTGTGGCGAGCGCGGTTAGTTGCTGTTCGGTGAGGGGGATGCCCTCTGCGTAGCAGCAAAACCGGTCGAGGCTGCGAGCGATATGGCGCAACTGGAAGGCGATCGAGGGCAGTTGAAAAGGCCTTAAGTGCAGTTCGTGGTCATCGAGGGCGCTGCACCATTTGGCTGTATCTTCCTCCGCCATCTCGAGCGAATGCACCAATGCCCGCTGCACTACCGGAAGATCGGAATGCATCCCTCTTAGCCACGGCTCAGCTTTGTGTGTTCCTGCCAAACGAACCTCCCTTATCCCAAATGTAATGGTAAGGGCTTCCCATCTTTTTCGTCCCGGACACATTCTCCTGACATCGGAGACCGTGGATGTGGGGAATCGGTCAAGCGACTCCCGCGTGTGTATCAATCGATCCGGGTACCACAAATCCACACACATTCTCCTGACATCGGAGACCGTGGATGTGGCGGAATCGGTCAAGCGACTACCGCGTGTGTATCAATCGATCCGGGTACCACAAATCCACACGGGTGCCCTACGTTCGCACCAGCGTACGTGGGCCGAAAACGACTTTTTTCGAATGCTTTTTGTCGTCAGAGGCCATGGGCCTGGCGGAACTCTCTTACTACTTGCGCTGGATCACGATGCTCCCCATCCACTTCCTCATTCATGGCTTGCATTTCCTCGGCAGTGATCTTGCCTGCCAAACCGGCAAACGCGGCTCTCAGCTGCGGCCAGCGATCAAGCGCCTCCTGCCGCACCAGGGGAACTGCCTCGTAGGGCGGAAAATAGTGCTTATCATCCTGCAGCAACGCCAGATGAAATGCCTTGATGGGACCATCCGTGGAGTTGCCGGCGATGATGTCTACCTGCCGCCCATTCAGTGCCCGATACAGCAATCCTAAATCCATCAGCCGGGGCGAACCTGCGAACTGCAAACCATAGGCCTGCTCGAGGCCCGGTAAGCCATCTGGCCGCTGTTCAAACTCGTAGCCCACGCCTAGCTTCCATTGCGGACTGTATCGCGCTGCCTGACTCAAGGTGGAAATGTGAAGGTCCTGCGCCTGCTGGCCTCGCACGACCATGGCAAACGTGTTCTCGAATCCCAGCGGCTCGGTGACCACCACCTGGTACCGCTGTTGGTAAAGCTGGCGCACCGTACCCAGCACCTGCTGCGGATCCTTATCCACTGGCTGCTTGAGGATCGCGGTCAAGGCCGTGCCCGTATATTCAATGTAAGAATCGATCCGTCCGGCTATCAACGCCTGGTTGCAGATGTAGCTGCCGGCAAGATAGAACCGCCGCTCCACCTTCAGGCCAGTCACGGCTTCAATGTGCTGAGCCAGTAATTCGCCGAGCACCACTTGCTCGGTAAAGTTCTTGGCCCCAATCACCGGATAATTTGGCCGCGGCGGCGCGCACGCAGCCAGCGTCAGCAGCAACAAAGCGGCCAAGAGGCGCATCATCGATGCGGACCCGGCACTTTCAGCCGCTTCTCCACCCATCCCAGGCCGGCGTCGGCGGCGATGGCCAATAAAGCCGCCGGGATTGCTCCCGCCAGTACCAGCCGGTTGTCGACGGAAGCCACGCCGCGAAAGATAAACTCGCCCAGGCCGCCGGCACCTACGGCTGCGGCGATGGTCGCAATGCCCACGGCCAGCACGGTAGCCGTCCGCAGGCCAGCCAGGATAAAACCCGCCGCCAGTGGCAGTTCCACCTTGCGCAGCCTCTGCCCATCGGTCATGCCCAGAGCCTTGGCCACTTCGAGCACCGTAGGGTCTACCCCCTCAATGCCGGCGTAGGTATTGCGCACGATAGGCAGTAAGGCATAAGCGGTGAGCGCCGCAATGGCAATGCGCGCCGCACGATCACCGAGCCAGGGCAAGGGCAGCAGAAACCCGAACATCGCCAGGCTGGGAATCGTCTGGATGACATTCACCACCCCCAACACCGGCTTGGCCCATCGCGGATGGCGGGTCAGCCATATCCCGGTCGGAACCCCGATGGCCGTCGCCAGCAGCATGGCCGATCCGCACAGCCACAGATGCTCCAGGGTGAGCTCCGCGATTTCTGACCCGTGCTGGGCTAGGAAGCCGGACATGGGGTACCCCGATGCACGGCGCGTACATAGCTCTGCACCGCGGGAATTTGCGCGGTGAGAAATTCATTTGCCGGCAAATCGGCCACCAGCTTGCCGCCTTCCATCAACACGACCTGCGAGGCGAGGTAGAGTGCCTCGTCGAGATCGTGGGTCACCAGCAGCACCGTCTTGTTCAGCCGCTCGAGCAAGGCGCGCAGCATATCCTGCATTTCCGCCCGGGTCAGCGGATCCAGGGCTCCGAAGGGCTCATCCATGAGCAGGAATTTGGGTTCCGCCGCCAGCGCACGCGCCAGCCCGACCCGCTGGCGCTGTCCACCGGAAAGCTGATAAGGCAAGCGATGGGCGAAGGTCGCATAGTCCAACCCCACCTGGGCAAACAATTCCCGTGCTCGCTCGGCGATCTCCTGCTTGGGCCTGGATTCGATTTCCAGCACCGCACCGACGTTGCGTTCGGCGTCGAAATGAGGAAAGAGGCCGGTCTCCTGGATCACATAACCAATCGAGCGCCGCAACGCGATGGGATCCCAGCCGGTCGTAGCCTTGCCCTCGACCAACACCCGGCCCGCGGTGGGCTCGATCAGGCGGTTCACCGTCCGCAACAGGGTAGTCTTCCCCGAACCGCTGCGGCCCAGCAGCGCAGTGGTGGAACCGCTGGCGATCTTGAGGTCAACACCTTCGAGGATTACGCGGCCATCGGGCGTCGTCAGCCCGACTTGCTCGAAAGCAATGGCCGCGCCGGTCAAGAGGCGGACGGGTCGACGGGCGGGTCGACGACGACCCCGTCGAGTTTGAGCGGAGGGGCGCCTTTGACCCGCACCATGGTGATCTTGCTGAATCCTTCTTTGAAGCTGGGGGGACGCAGGCGCTCGGCCATCTTGCGCATCACCTCATCGCTCACCGTGCGCTCGCGCCGGCTATTGCGCTCCATGCACACTTCAAGTGGCACATCAAAAAAGACGGCTTGCGCCTCATAGCCAAAGCTCTTGGCCATCTTGATCCATTGCCGCCGCTCGTGGGCGGAGAGATTGGTGGCGTCGACGTAATTCCACGGCATCTTGGCGATCAGGCGGGCACGCAGCAGCGATCGCAGCGTGGAAAACACCAGCCCCTGGTAGCGCTGTTCGGTGATGTCATCGAACAGGATGCTGCGCAGCATGTCGCTGGAGAGCGGAGTGACGCCGCGGCGCTTGAACCACGTGGTTTTCCCCGAGCCTGGCAAGCCGATGGCCAGGACCACGTAACCCTTCAGATCCTTCTGGGTGGTGGAGGCCATCTCCGGCGGAGGGACGGAGGGCGATTCAGGTTGCGTCTCGACCACCAGCTTGCCTGCCCCCGGGATGGTATCTGGTGCGTGAACCTGGGGCGCCACTGGATCGCCGGCGGGTTCCTCCGCGGCCACCGAGGGCTCTGGGGCTGCCTCTGCCAACTCCTCTTCTGTCTTCGCGCTGGCAGCTTCGGCGGCAGGCGCCTTTTTCCGGTGGTCCTCTTTCCGTTGATCTTGTGGATACATCGGTTGTAACGGCGTCGGCTGGTTGGCTGGAATCTCCTGTCCGATTTTGCCGGTTGATTCCGAGTCATTCACTCCGCGCTTGCTACGTCGTCTCATTCGGGCGCGCATCCATAAGCGCATGTTGAGGATGTAACACAAGTTCTGCCACCGCAGCAAATTCCCCCTCCATTCCCCTACATGGCTCTTTGGTACACTCAAGTTTCGTGCAATCGTTCATTTCCACGCTGTAAGAACCTCACCCACGTTCAAGGAGATCCCAAAGTATATGGCTGTAAAGGTTGGCATCAATGGCTTTGGCCGTATCGGCCGCAACGTGTTCCGGGCCACGCTCGGCAATCCTGATATCGAATTTGTGGCCGTCAATGATCTGACCAGCCCGGCAACGCTGGCCCATCTGCTCAAGTACGATTCCATTTTAGGAAACCTGCATAACACCATTACCGCTGGGGACGATTTCATCTCCGTCGATGGCAAGAAGTTGAAGGTGTTCGCCGAGCGCGATCCGGCCAAGCTGGACTGGTCTTCCACCGGCGCCCAGATCGTAATCGAGTCCACTGGCCATTTCACCGATGCCACCAAGGCCAAAGCCCATCTGCAAGGCACGGTGAAGAAGGTCATCATCTCCGCCCCGGCAAGCAACGAAGATCTGACCATCGTACTCGGAGTGAACGACGAGAAGTATGACCCCAAGACTCATCACGTCATTTCCAATGCTTCCTGCACCACCAACTGCCTGGCGCCGTTAGCCAAGGTTCTTAACGACACCTTCGGCATCGTGTCCGGCATCATGACCACCATCCACAGCTACACCAACGATCAGGTGATCCTGGATTTTCCGCACAAGGACTTGCGCCGCGGGCGCGCAGCCGCTCTTTCCATGATCCCTACCTCGACCGGCGCCGCCAAGGCTCTGCACCTGGTTGTGCCCGAACTCAAAGGCAAGCTGGATGGGTTCGCCGTGCGCGTTCCCACGCCCAACGTATCGGTCGTCGACCTGACCTTCACCTCGGAAAAGCCGGTGACCAAGGAGTCAATTAACGCCGCCCTCAAGGCCGCCTCCGAGGGTCCCATGAAAGGAATCATGGGCTACGAGACGGAAGAGCTGGTGTCGAGCGACTTCAAGGGCAATCCGTTGTCCTCGATTGTCGACAGTCCGCTCACCAAGACCGTCGGTAGCAACATGGCCAAAGTCATCAGCTGGTACGACAATGAGTGGGGCTACTCCAATCGAGTGCGCGACCTGGTGTTGTTTCTCGAAAAAGCGGGGCTCTAGAAAGCACGATGAGAAAGCTATCCATTCGCGACCTGGAGCTGAACAATAAATACGTCTTCATCCGCGTCGATTTCAACGTACCGCTCTCCGAAAACGGGCTGCAGATTCTCGACGATACGCGGATCAAGGAAACTCTGCCCACGCTCGAGTATGCGTTGCGTCATCACGCCAAAGTAATTGTTGCTTCGCACCTGGGCCGGCCGAAGGGAAACCCCAATCCCAAATACAGCCTACGGGCGGTGGTCGACCGCCTGCGCACCTTGCTCGACCACGCTCTGGGTGAATCGGTCAACGTCGCCTTTTCCCCGGACTGCGTGGGCGAGGTAGCCACCGAGATGGCGCGCCAGCTCGAATCGCGCCAGGTGCTGCTGCTCGAAAACCTGCGCTTCCACGCCGGCGAAGAGGCCAACGATCCGCAGTTCGCACGACAACTCGCCAAACTTTGCAACGTCTATGTGAACGATGCCTTTGGCAGCGCACACCGGGCGCACGCTTCCACCGAAGGCATCACCCACTTCGTTTCACAGTCGGCAGCTGGGCTGCTGATGGAAAAGGAGCTGAACTACCTGGGCAAAGCTCTGCAGGCTCCGGAAAGGCCCTTCGTGACCATCCTCGGCGGGGCGAAAGTCTCGGACAAGATCGGAGTGATCCACAACCTGCTGAGCAAAGTCGACGCACTGCTGATTGGAGGCGGCATGGCCTACACCTTTCTCAAGGCCAAGGGGCAGGACGTAGGCAAGTCGCTGCTCGAAGCCGACAAGTTGGAGGTGGCTCGTGAGTCTCTCACGGAAGCGGAAAAGAAAGGAGTACCGTTCCTGTTGCCTGCGGATCATGTGTTAGCCGATAAATTTGCCTCCGACGCTAAAACTCAACTCTTCGAAGGAGACGGACCCTTCCCTGCCGGCTGGATGGGTTTGGACATCGGTCCCGCGACCGAAGAGCTGTTTATCACCGAGATCGCCAAAGCGCGCACCATCATCTGGAATGGCCCCATGGGAGTGTTCGAAATGCCGGCCTTTGCCCATGGAACTACGGCGATTGCTGAGGCGTTGGCGGAGAATGCCGGGGCCACCACCATTGTGGGCGGCGGCGACTCCGTCTCTGCCGTGAAACAGGCTGGGGTGGCGGATAAGATCAAACACATCTCGACCGGCGGCGGCGCGTCGCTTGAGTTTCTCGAAGGCAAACGCCTTCCCGGCGTCGAGGCTCTCTCCCCGGCGCCCAGTTCATAGAACATGGGTGTCGTTAGCCTCGAGCTGCCGCTGCTGATCCTGGTGATTGGGATGGCCTGTGCGGTGGCCGCGTGGCTGCTGGCAACCTTTACTCAGTTTTTGCGTGGCTACCGTTATCGCGCCACTTTCGGTCTGATTGCTTTTCCCCTGAGCGGCCTGATGGGTTTCATTTCTACCTTGAATGCCATCAGCGTGTTCGGTGATTGGCTCGCGGGGAAGCCGATGTCGTTTGTGTTAACCATTGGCTGCCTGGGCTACTTGATGTTCGGCTTTCTCGGCTGCTGGACGGCGGTCCGCCTGGGTGGCCGGATGGATCGAAAACATACACTTTCTGTGCTCTACAATCTGGTGAAAGAGCACAAAGAACAAAAAGAGCGCGAAAACCGTTGAGAACCCCTAAGCATGCGTAAGCTCCTGATTGCCGCCAACTGGAAGATGTACAAAACGCCCGCCGAAGCACAGAGCTTCCTGCACACGTTTGTGCCCCTGGCCAAAAACGTTTCCCACAGCGAAATCGTGATTTGCCCTCCGTTCGTTGATCTGCCGACGGCACTGCACTCGGTGAAGGACTCGGAGATCCTGGTGGGCGCGCAGAACATGCATTATGCGGAAGAGGGCGCCTTTACCGGAGAAATTTCTGCTGCGATGCTGGTGGCTTTGGGTGTCAGCCACGTGATCCTGGGCCACTCCGAGCGGCGCCAGTACTTTGCCGAGACCGACGACACGGTCAACCGCAAGCTGGTGACTGCGATCAAGCATCGCCTGGTGCCGATTGTCTGCATCGGGGAGCACGAGGAGCAGAGGGAACGCGGCGAGACGGAAGAGGTTCTGTGCACTCAGATCAGCCGGGCGATCCACCAGATCGATGCTGTCAGGCTGCACACGATGGTCATCGCTTACGAGCCGATCTGGGCCATTGGAACGGGAAAGACGGCTACGCCCGATATCGCCGCGCAAGCTCATCTGATCATCCGCAGCGAGGTAGCGCGAATGGTGGGCAGACCGGTGGCCGATGCGATGCGCATCCTTTATGGCGGGAGCGTGAAGCCGGAAAATGCCCTGGCGCTTCTTAGCCAGCCGGAGATCGATGGCGCGCTGATTGGGGGCGCCAGTCTGGATCCTCATTCGCTGCATGCGATCGTTAAGGCCGGCGAGCCAAACTAGTAGTGGGGTCTGTCTTTTTCTCCTTGCCGTACTACGGAGCTTGGGTGTCCCACATCTCCGATTTCCCGGCCCAGGGGGGATGAAACGGGACGTGACCACTCCGCCCCTCAAGCCCACACTACCGGGGTGCCCCATGTTCGCACCAGCGTACGTGGGTTAATCAAGACGGGGCGAAGCCCCATCAAAGGTCTGTCTTTTTCTCCTTGCCCTACTACGGAGCCTGGGTGTCCCACCTCTCCAATTTCCCGTGTAGCTTCGTGGACCACCGGCTTCGCCGGCCCACGGGGGGATGAAACCGGGCGTGACCACTCCGTCCCTCAAGCCCACACTGCCGGGGTGCCCCATGTTCGCACCAGCGTACGTGGGTTAATCAACACGGGGCGAAGCCCCATCAAAGGTCTGTCTTTTTCTCTTGCCCTACTACGGAGCCTGGGTGTTCCACATCTCCGATTTCCCGTGTACCTTCGTGGACCACCGGCTTCGCCGGCCCACGGGGGATGAAACCGGGCGTGACCACTCCGCCCCTCAAGCCCACACTGCCGGGGTGCCCCATGTTCGCACCAGCGTACGTGGGTTAATCAACACGGGGCGAAGCCCCATCAAAGGTCTGTCTTCTTCTCGTTGCCCTAATACGGAGCTTGGGTGCCCCAGACCCCGATTTCCTGTGGAGTTTCGTGGGTTCCCTGCACTTCATGCGCCTTTCCTTAAAAGAAAGGCGCACACGCGGTCCTGTCCAGAGTTGCGTACAGGAAATTCGGGGCATCTCGGTCGTTTTTTGCGAGATGTGGGTCTACCGCAAAACTTCCATTTGAGTGCCTCGCTAGCGCTGACTTCCGCAATCGAGATCGTTTCGGGGTAAAGTTGGAACAATTCGGGGATTCGCAGGCGCGGTTGGAGCGGCTTTAAGGCGGATCGTGAGCATAGGGATTCCGAAAAGTATCATGCTCCCTTATCTCCCGTTATGATCCCGTAAGGAGAGGTCAGTGTTCACCATCGACGGTGTTTGCAAATTCCATGGTTGGACCCACGCCAGCCTCAATCTGGTTCTGAATCACCTCTCCATAATTCCCACAAACGATTATGTGAAGGAAGTATCGGGCTTCGGCTTCCGCACGCTGCGTGAACAAACGATTCATATTTTCAACTGCGAAGGGTTTTGGGTTCACACGCTCCAGGGGTTGCGGTACGCTGACCGGACCCTTGAGGACTGCCCGCTCCTCGCTGATGTAAGGCTCCTGCAGAATGACGTCAGCCGGTCAACCCACGCTTATTTGTCGACCTTGACCAATCAACAACTCAATGCCGACGCGGAGCTTCATTTCTCCGATGGGGACGTCTCCGTCCGCACTCCGGCGCTCGTCCTTCATCATGTCTTGACGCATGCCTTTCATCACAAAGGCCAGATCGTTGCCATGTGCCGTGCGTTGGGTCACCCTGCTCCCGGCACCGATCTGAACCGGTTTGAATGAATACTGACGGAAGGCGCGGGGAACGTCGGAAGCGATCTGTCCGCCATCGTCCAGCCCGGTGCAATCGGTGTGCTGTCAGTGCAGTACCCCGCCCGTCTGACACCGGGGTTGGTCCAAACATTGAGGCATTTTTCGCCTCCGGTCGTCATAAAATAACTCGATGTGGTACCCGACAGCGACCTTCTGGTAGCAGCGACTCGTTGCGAGAGCGAAACTTGCCAATCGATATAAATCCAACAATGATCACCGGACCATGGGATGAGTCTTCGAAATTGCTTCTGCACTGGGCTCTACGCTTGGGATTTCAGTCGATACCAAATCAGTTTCTAAAACAAGCAGTACATCACAGATGAAGGATATCGGCGACTATTCTGAACGAGTTGTAGCACTGGAGAGTTCGATTGAGGTTCAAGGGGACCTCGATGGTAAACGTGTACTTCTAGTTGACGATCTATTTCAGTCTGGCGCGAGCATGAATGTGGTCGCGCAAGCGATTAAGGATCGCGGCCGCTCCCGAGCGGTCCATGCTCTCGCGCTTACAAGAACCAGGAGTTAGCCATGACAACGGTTTTCGTTGCAGGTTCGCGTGCAATATCGAAATTGAACGATCAGATCCGAGAGCGGCTCGACAATATCATGCATCAGCAGTTGAGCGTGTTGGTCGGCGACGCGAATGGCGCCGATAAGGCCGTTCAGGCTTACCTCGCAAAATGCGCCTATCGCAACGTGACCGTCTACAGCATGCAAGTTTCTCGTAATAACGTAGGCGACTGGCCTATAAAGCGCCACTTCGGCGCTCCCACAGCCAGACACGACCGTCACTACTACGGCATCAAAGACCTGGCGATGACAAAAGACGCGACTTGGGGATTCATGTTAAGGGATGGAGAAAGCAAGGGGACGCTTACTAACGTAGTGAATCTACTAAACACCAAAAAGAAGACGCTGCTTTATCTTGGTCCACAGCGGTCGTTCTTTAACGTAGGCACCTTCGAGGATCTGTATGGGGTTCTACACGGATCCGGAATCGAAAACGCCCCCCTCTTCCTGAACACCCTCGGGCTCCGCGATACGGGCGCGCACACAGTTGCGCGCTTCGGCTAGATCCGAGAAGACAGTGACCGGAATCCCCCTAATGCCAGCGAGGCCGTCTTGGCCTTCGTTGGCATGGGGTTTGCTGAGCATCCAGAGATGAGACGCTCTGTCTTGGGTCAGCGCTAGGTGTGCACGAGACGCTTATTAGGGGAAATTCCGTCCGTCCCTGAAAAGGGTCCCTGACCGGCAAGGAATCGACCAAACGCGGTTATGACGTTTACGCTCTTGCTCAGTACTTCGCCGCATTGGATGAGTGCCTAGCACTGGTCGAAACTGGCAAAACGTGGCAGGCTGCTATCTGCAGTCTTTAACGATAGGCTGGAATCGTTTTTGCTTCGCAGCCTCTAAACGTTTCCCCAGGGATCTTCCGTGGCGACAAAGTAGCATTCAAAGCTACCCTTACTGTGTCAGACAATGATCTTAATACGGGCCTTAGGGAAGCGGCCATGAGTAGTTTTTATGCCTGCAGCCCAGGAGGAGCAGGGGGTTTATGCGTCAGACGGGGGTTTATGCGTCGGGTTTATGCGTGGGTTTATGCGTCAGGGTTTATGCGTCAGACGGGACTGGTACTTTGAGAACAGCAAGCATTCTGATAGTGAATTTAATGGCAGAAATACCCGTAAGCGTCCGAAGGTCCCCTCTTGAGCAAATCATGAAGAGTGTGCTGGAAGTGTCCACTTATTTCTAGTGGACACCTGTTGTGACTAAGCGGCTTGGAAGGATCGTTCTGGAAACACGGGGACGGAAACACGGGGCAGTATGGAGTTCTGCCCCTTCAAGGCTATTACGGATGAGCGGGCAGCCTTCGACCATGCTGGCCGAGTATGATTCTGGTGTTGAGGTCTTCATTCGAAGGGTGGGGAATCTCCTTTAGGGCCATTCATTTCGGTTGCCCTTTAACTCCCGGAAGGGGAAAACTTATGCCAGTCACGGACTATTTTGTACCGGATTCGCCTGACGTAGATTTTCTAATCGTAACAGCGCTACAGGACGAGTTCGACGAGCTAGTCAGCTTACTTCACGCCCCTCCATCCTATAATGAGCCCCCCGACGCAATCTCATACGTACCGCGGATTGATTCTAAAGGGGCCTACAAAGTGGCAATTATCCAAACTGGACAAACTAATGCAATCGCCCAGGCCGCAGTGACGGACGCGATCAAGAGGCGCAATCCGCGGGCAGTTATCCTCACAGGTATCGCTGCAGGTTTTCCCGAGGCGGGTGTTAGCCTTGGGGATATTCTTATCCCCTTCTTGATTGCACCCTACGAACACGCGAAGATCACTGGGCCCGGGCCGGAATCCGCCAAAGTGAAGTACCAGCATCGTGGTCCACTTCTTTATGTGGCAGATTCGCTATGGGATGCGGCTGCTCTACTTAAGAATGATCCAAATTGCCCTTGGGAAAAAGATTTGCGGACGCCGCGGCCGATCTCGCCTCGTCAGTCCCCCAAAATTCACGCCGACCAAAAGTTCACGATCGGGTCTGGGGACAAGCTCGTAGCATCTGAGCTGGCGGAGGCGCGCCAATGGCTGCTCGAGAAGTTCCCCGGTGATGCAGTCGGGCTCGAAATGGAGAGTTACGGTGTAAGCATTGCGTGCCGCAAGGCCGAGAAACCTTTTCTATTGGTGAAGGCGTCCCAAGACCATGGCACCGCGGCCAAGGATGCCGCAGCGACCAAAGATGAGTGGCGCCGATATGCCGCCGCGGTTGCCGCGAAATTTGTTCTTACACTGGTCGAGAGGTACACCTTCGCCGGTTCATCGAGTTCGAACGTCGCCAGCACGCCGATCTGGACACAAGAGGAATTGAAGCTATGGAAGGAAACGCTGAGTGCCGAGCAAGAGGCTGTTCAGGACAATGAATGTGCTTGGTTATTTCGTTTTCCTCCACCGGGGCGATCACCACTCGATGTGGAATTCATTTACGACGCCACTAACGATCGATTCCAACGTTACGACCGGTTGGTGGAGAGCAACCCCCTACTACAAAGCGCACTTCAAGACTGGCAACACGCGAATCCAGAAGATTGGCGGGAGCTAAACGAGGAGCCGTGGGGGCAACAGGTTCGACTCGAACGTGTGCGCGTGAAGCGAACACATGAGGCTCACAAGGACGCGATTTGGTTGGCACCCTCGAAATACCTTTATTACATTGCGATTCAACAAAGGCTGGACGAGCCGAACCTTAGATGGCTTCGACACCATGTGTTTGGGAACGCGACTAAGCTGAGAGAGCCTTTATTACTGCCCTCGAATTTTGCGATCCACATGGGAGTGATCAGCAAAGATCAGTTCTTGCTCTTGAGAAAACGCCAGCCTAACGGCAGAACTCCATATTCGGGAGCGTGGGAAGCGGGGATTGGCGAGTTCATGCATGGCCCGCACTCCCCATCCACTAGCGACTTTGTAGACGCAAACCAGCCGAGCCTGGAAGCGTTTTTGCTGCGTGCTGTATTCGAAGAATTGAACCACGAAGGAGCCCGCATTGAAGATTTTACTGTGCATGGCTTCGCGCTCGAGAGACTGACTCTTGCACCAAAGCTACTAGTCCTCTATCGATCTGAGGCAACAATCGATCGCCTGATGGACGGCGCTTTACACTGTGACGATTATGCGTATGACGTAGACAACGTACCCCTAAATGCTACCGCCATTGCCCGCGTCGCGTGTGAACCCTATTATCGGACTTGGGGACCCACATCAAAGCTGACAATGATGTTGGCCTTGACCGCGTGCCTGGATCTATCGGAGAGTCGCACAGAGATTCGTAAAGTCAAAGATCTTGTAAGATCCTTGCGCCCGGCGGGGAGAATGCGGTGACGTGATACCTATCCCTCAGAAAATGCTGCAATATGTAGTTGGCCCTTTATCTTCCAGGGCGAGAATGGGATCTTTCCTCCAATTTGCTGCCACCGTGACTGCCACAACCATGGCGGTCGCCGCAATCCATGGCAGGCGCAGCTACCTCATGAACCAACCATCCATCTGGGGCAACACGCCAACTAGACGCGGTCGAGGTTGGAGTAGACGTCCTGGATATTCGCGTTAACACCCTCCTGCAGCGGAGGCATCTTGCCGAAATGGCTTCGCTCTCCTCGCTGGTTCGCACCAGAAACTTCGCATAGCGGTTCGACTGCAGAGACCTGAGGGAGGCCACCGTGAAACGCTTCTGCATTTCCGCAACACTTAGGCCGGCCTTCTTGCCTTCCGCAACCTTCGCCGTCAACTCCTCAATATAGTTTCGCTGGCTGGTCGGCTGGTCATCACCGTGCGGTCTTTCTGCAGCGGGCCATGGCCGCCCATAAGAAATTGGAAATCGGCTTGGCCGACAGCATCGATCGTGCCCGGCCAGCCCCGGGGAAAGCCGTCCGCAATATTGGGCAGAAAGCCATGAATCGCGTCCCCAGTGGCGATCACCCGCTGCTGCGGACAAAAGACGAAGATGTCTCCAGCGGTATGGGAATGGCCGTGAAAATCGAGGTGCAGATCGAACGCCGGATCCCGCAGCAAGTACGATTTGTCGAACGTGATGGTCGGCAACTCCAACGTATAGCTCTTCAGCTCGGTCTCGTATGCCTCCAACTGCGCGATCTGGTCCGCGCAGAAAGCCTTTTCGGCAGTCGAGGTGGAGCGTGCTGCCCGAGCGCGCACCGCGTCCATTTGTTGCGGCACTGCTCCCACCGAAGCCTTCATCCTGGCAACCGCCAGGTCCGACATGAGCTGTTTGGTGGACGCTGGCGATGAAGTCGACCTTTTCACCGGTCAAGCGATAAGCATGATCACCCTGGGTGTGGTCCCAATGGAAATGCGTATTGACGACGTAACGAACCGGTTTCTCCGTGATTTCCCGCTGGATCTGGTGAATGAGTGAGGCGGCCGCCGATGGCTTGGAATGCGCGTCCACCACGACCACATCCTTTGACCGGACAAAGATGGCGGCATTGCAGTTCAACATGGCCTGGGGGCGGGCATGCGCGAAGTAAACACCGTTCGCGGCCTTTTGCAGGTCGAACAACTTGGCATCGGAGCTGGGAGCCGCCGCGCGCGCCCAGGCAGCACGATGGTAAGCCAGCTCCAGTATCGAAGCCCCGGCCAGGGCGCTCCCCATAAGCCCGCGAAGAAAGTCGCGGCGCGAGGTACGGCCATCGCCGCAGACAACGTGGTTGTGCGGATGAACGTGCCTGTGCGGATGCGCGTGATCGTGCGCACGTGTGTGGCCGTCTGCATGATGCGTCCCGTGATCCTTAGGTGTATCGGTCAACGCTCCTCCTGTCGATTCCGTCATGCCAGGTTTCTAGCAGGCTGCTGAAAAACTCAAGTTATTGAAGGGTACGGCCTTTAGGCCGTACGTAACCAATCTAGAATCAGTACGGCTTTAGCCGCTGAGGGCTGGGCTTTCGCTCGAAACCGACTTTTTCCGCAGCCTGCTAGGCAGCAATATAATCGAAAGCCCGCTCACCTGGCTTCCGCGGTGCAAACAATGCAGCCGAGAAACGCTTCCAAGGAGAGCAAACGTGGTGAGCGGAAGAGGCACCCAACGGGCTTTCGTCCCTGACATACAAAAGTAACCTCCGGAAGGGTACTCCCGGATCAAAAAAACGTCACGGCGCCCGTATGAAATCCCAGAGCGGGCATCTTAATGGCAAACGATTTCGGCAGGAGGCGGCTTCTCGGCGGACGCGCTCCCTGACCGGCAGTTTCCGGCACCTTACGGACTACGCCCGAGCGAAGGACAGTCTTACCGCTGTCCGGTGTCACACCCAATCCCTGTCTTAAATGAGTCAATCCAGGCATCCCGCCCCGGCGGGATCTTTATGCATTGCACCGTGCTTCTCAGAACGCTCGAAACCCCTCCCCCGTTTCCTCGCGCAACTTATCAACTTACCGAAAGAACGGAGCATCTATGCCCAAAAATCAAGTGAGCGATCTCATCACTGATCAGGAAATAGCCTTTGCCCTCCTGATCCTTTCTGGAACCATGACCGACCGTCAAGCCGCCGAAGCCGTCGGTCTCAACCCCGACACCGCCGCCTACACCAAAGCCAAACCCCGTGTCGTCGCCTTCATGCACGAGCACCGGGCCGCGGTGCGCGAACGGCTGGTGCAGCAAGAGACTGAGGAACTGCGACGGCAGAACCAGAGCCGCGAGAAAGTTCTGGCCAGGCTTTGGGATATCGCCGACCTGGACCCCGAAACGACACGCAACAGCGCTTCCGCACAGATCAAAGCCCTCGCCATGATCGTCGCCATCGAAGGCCTGATCCCCTCTCGAACCACCAACGATCGCCGCGCCGTCTCCGCCCAGAACCAATCCGCCCCTCCGCCCGTTCACCCGCGAATCGATACCGTCGCCTGGCTTCGCGAGCAGCAGGGGAAAACCACCGGCCCTCAGCTCAGCCCTGACCCTGTCTGTGACGAAGATGGGCCCGGCGTTCCCGATCTCCCGCCCGGCGCGGCGGCAGACGCGCCTTCGGACCCTGGCCCACCGTCGGCGCCTCATGCCCGCGTGCCCGCTTCTGCTCCGGACAACCGGGTCCCTTCCTCTATGGAAAAGAAACCCGATACCTGGCGTCTGAGACTCTAAAGGAAACGCACGCGCTACCAATGGCCCCAAAAGACCAAAAAGATCGAATTTTATCGAACTTTACAAAAATCGAGGACACACCGGAACCTTAGTCGTTCGCGAATTGCCGCTCTAACCTGTCGATTTTGAAGATCAGGAAGAAGATTGCGGTCAGCCGCCGCCTGCGACGGAACAAGTGTTGGTCTGGAATTGGGCATCGCCTGGCAACGGTGATTGCTCCGTCTGCCCCGCAGACCTCATTCGCTCAACGCGATCGTCAAGGCCGGCAAGATGAACTAAATCGTCACCAAAACTTCTTGCCCTTCCACAGTTACCGGGTAAACGGCAACTCTTTCCTGAGAGGCGTCGGTGGCTCCGGTAGCGGGATCGAAGGACCAGGCGTGCCAGGGACAAATCAGCTTGCCGCGCTCGATCATCCCTTCGGCCAGCGGGCCTCCGCGGTGGGGACATTCATTGTCCAGGGCACGGATCACGCCGTCGATGTTGGCAATACAGAGGGTCCTCGAACCGGCGGTGAATTCCCTGGCTTCTCCGGGACGGGGCAGCTCCGCGGTAGAACAGATCCTGACCAATGCACTCATGCTTTTAGTATTTGCAGCCGTTGGCTTGCCACGCGCGATACGTCTTCCAGGATGCTACCCGGGCCGTCTCTTCGTCTGCAAAATCGCCCGCCTCCTGTTCCACTCCTTCAGGAAAGATGTAGTACGTCCATTTGCGGAGAGCCTTGTTGTAGACCGGCACGGTCGGACTTTGCTGAGTTTTGTCGCTCATATGCCGAGCATACGCTCGACGGGTTGATTTTGGACACGAACCCGGGATTTCCTGTCGGAGGCGCGTCCGGAAAATGTGCGCACCATGGGTCTTCGTTCCTGCCTCGGTTGTCCATTGCGATCGAATGAGGCTATAGCGTAAAGGCTGCGGAAAAACTCTGTTTTGTATCAGGGCACGACTTTAGTCGGGCCGCAAATGGTTGAGAATACGCCGGGCTTTAGAGTCTGCGTGCGAACTGGAAAGGGAGCAACAGATTCCTCCACAACAGCTTTAAGGGTGCGGAAAATACTCTGTTTTGTATCAGGGCACGACTTTAGTCGGGCCGTAGAGTGCCTTGGTGCCAGCCCCGGACTTTAGTCCGGGGAGCCGGGCTTTCAAGCCCGCGGGATCGTTCCGGTATATAAATTGAGGGCTTTAGCCCTGGTGTACGTAATCTTCTATTTTCCAAACCAAACGGGCTTTAGCGTGTGCATGAGAACTGGGCTTTGTATCAGGGCACGACTTTAGTCGTG
>Ga0302326_10010198_pt1 | contig 20376 bp, 16 predicted proteins | sample Palsa_T0_3_FD_202264 | JGI IMG/M metagenome (GOLD analysis project Ga0302326, IMG submission 202264) | Peat permafrost microbial communities from Stordalen Mire near Abisko, Sweden - Palsa_T0_3 | ecosystem: Environmental > Terrestrial > Soil > Palsa > Peat permafrost | place: Sweden: Abisko...
CGATTACTGCGCAGGTCCGGTGCGCCGCTGCTCAGCGGCGTGTGACCATGCACGATCAGTCGTCCGTGATCGCGACCGTCGGAGAGGAACGGTTCTCTGATCCAGATGAGGTCACGCTCGCGTTGCGTATCGAGCGGCCTTTCCGGATCGATCCCGGCGTGGACGAAAAAACGGCGGCCGTCGTCGTGATGGAGCCGCAGCGAACGCAGCCATCGCACATGATCTTCGGGCAGTTCGCGGGCGCTGTTGTTGCCATAGCTGCGCAGCGTCTCGGCGCCGCCCTGCGTGAGCCAAAAATCCGCCGGCGCCGTTCTGTCGATGACATCGAGCGCCATCGCTTCGTGATTTCCCTTGAGCGCGACAACGCGATCCGGCAATTCCAACTGGAGATCCATCACCACGCGCACGACGCCGGAACTGTCGTGTCCGCGATCGATGTAATCGCCGAGCAAGACGAACGTCATCGGCCGTCCGCCGGCATGCTGCCGGCAGCGCTCGAACAGCGCACGCAGCATGCGCAGCGAGCCGTGGATATCGCCGATGGCGTAGGTAATGGACATAACCCGGTGCCCTGGTTGTTCCGACTGCAAATGATGGCCTTATTCAGGCCTAATCGTTCAGTCAGCGTTCACCAATAAATGGGAATCTAGGCCCAGGGGTCGGCTTTGAGTGCATGAACCAACCAACCAAGTTTTCGAGGTGATTCCATGAGGAAGTTTCTGACGGCTCTTATCGCGGTGGCGGTCATCGGGGTGGCGGCGCTGGCGACATCCAGCACGGCCGACGCCGGTTGGGGAGGCCGCGGTGGCTGGGGTTGGCGCGGTGGCTGGGGCTGGGGTCCTGGCCCGTTTGTCGCCGGTGCTCTGGTCGGCGGCGCGCTCGCCGCTCCCTACTACTACGGTTACGGTTACGCTCCGTACGGCCCCTATCCGTATCCCTATGGACCGGGCTGCCGGCGCGTATGGAACGGCTACGCCTGGGTGCGCGCCTGTTATTAAGCGCGCGGATCCGGGCTTTTCCTTCGAAAAAACGCCCCCCCGCCGGGGGACGCCTTTAATTTTCGTTCACAGTGGCGGAATAGAATTCGCGACCAAACTTCCGCCAAAGAGTAGCGTCTCTATGGGCGACGGAGGCGGCGTGGAATTCGGGGGTTGACGGGGACTTCCGCTCATTCACGTTCCGGATCGGCACCCGGCCGGTCAAATGAGGAGAGCACATGCATAAGTCGCTCATAGCGCTTGTTGGCGCCGCGGGCATCGGCCTTGCCGCGTTGGCCGCCCCGGCCCCGGCAAACGCAGGTTGCTTCGGCTGCGTCGTGGGCGCGGGTATTCTCGGCGGCGTCGCCGCCGGCGCGATCGTCGGTACCGCCATCGCCAACAGCCCGCCGCCGCCCGGCTATTATCCGCCGCCGCCTCCCGGCTATTATCCGCCGCCTCCGGGCGCCTACTATCCGCCGCCGCCGGGCGCCTATCCTCCACCCCCGGCCTACGCGCAATTGGCACCCGGTTGTCACTGGGGACATCGCAAGGTTTGGGTTGACGGCTATGGCTATCAGTGGCGGACCGTTCAGGTTTGTCCCTGATCGCGTGGCACGGTGTTGAAGTTTCCCCGGCCGGCTTGTCTAAGCCGGCCGGTTTGCTTTTGTGACCGTGCGATTTGGCGCGGTCATACCGTTGCGACGGCCGCGTGCGATAAGGCAGATGTGACGAAGCAACTAGGCGAGAGGCCGCATCGTGCGCTCCCTGTCCTTCTGGCGTGACGCAGGAGTAAGCGGCTCCGACAGCGCCCAGGCGTTCCTTCAACGTGCTGTCGTCGCCTCTCGCGACCTTGCCGCACGCCGGCGGATCAAAAAGTCGCGCGCCCTTTGGCGCCGCTGGGGGCTACGAGTGCTCATGGCAATCGCCGCCGTCCTGCTCTGTCTCTATCTCGGCATGGCCGCGATCCTCTACGTCGCGCAGCGCTCCATGATGTACTTCCCGGAAACGGCCCATACGACGCCGGCGCAGGCCGGCTTGCCCGAGGCCCAGGAAGTGTCGCTCACGGCGGCCGACGGCGTGCGCATCATCGCCTGGTATGCGCCGCCGCGCGACGACAAGCCGATGATCCTTTATTTCCATGGCAATGGTGGCGCGCTGCGCTACCGGGTGGACCGCTTTCGCAAAATCATCGGCGACGGCATCGGCCTGGTCGCCATCGAATATCGCGGCTATGGCGGCTCGAACGGGAGCCCGAGCGAAACTGGCCTGATCGCCGATGGCGAGGCGGCCTACGCCTTTGCCGCCGCGCGTTACCAGGCGCAACAGCTTGTGCTCTGGGGCGAGTCGCTCGGCAGCGGCGTCGCCGTTGCGCTTGCCGCGGAAAAGCCGGTCGGCCGCGTTATCCTCGAAGCGCCGTTTACCTCGGCGGCCGCGGTTGCCGCCACGCGTTATTGGTATCTGCCGGTGCGGCTCCTGATGAAGGATCAATACCGCTCCGACGAACGCATCGGAAAAGTCACCGCGCCTGTTCTCATCCTCCATGGCATGCACGACCACGTCGTTCCGTTTGCCATGGGCGAGCGGATGTTCGAACTGACCAAAGCGCCGAAGCACATCGTGCGGTTCATCGACGGCGATCATGAGGATCTCGACGCCAACGGCGCGCTGCACGCCGTCGGCCGTTTCCTCGCCGGCGAATTTGACGAGCAATCCGCCGCTCCCCCGCATTGAGCGGCAAGTGCGGCGCGCTTTACTGCGGCACGGTCATCAGCTCGAGCACGTGGCCGTTCGGATCGCGAAAGTAGACGCCGCGGCCGCCGCCCCAATCGTTGAGTTTGCCATCGTCGAGACTCCAGGGCGCGCTGCCGAAGGCGACTTTCGCCGCCTTGACGCGGCGCAGGATGGTGTCGAATTCGCGGTTGCTGACATGGAAAGCGTAGTGATGACTCTCGAACTTGTCGTCGTCGTCGAACAACAGCGTCAGCGCTTTGTTGATCTTGACCGGCGCGAAATAATGGCTGCGCCCGCGCTTGAGGCCGAAGATATGGGCGAAGAACTTTGCCGCCGCGGCTTTGTCGCGTGCCGGAACGATGGTGTGGTTGAGCGTAATGGTCATTGCCGCCTCCGCTTTCGGCCGGGTCTCTCGGTCGCTCGGGTCCCTCAGAAGGTCTCGTAGGATTCCCCGATTTTGCCGCCGACGCGAGCAAAGCCGGTGCGCGCCGGTTCGTACTTGTCGTTGATATTAAGCGCTTTCGCGTAGGAGCCGGCCGCCTTGCTCTTTTGCCCGAGGCGCTCGTAGGCGAGCCCGCGGCTTGTCCAGGCCTGCTGGTTCGACGGATCGATCTGCACGGCTGTATCGAGATCGCTCGCCGCCGACTTGGCGTCGCCGACCGCGAGATAGCTCAGCGCCCGCGCCACAAACAGCTCGGCCTTCTGACTGGCGAGCCCGATGGACGTGGAGAAATCGTCGATCGCGAATTGGTGCTGATGCTGGCTCTGATAGAGCAGGCCGCGCTGATAGTAAGCCTGCATGTTGTCGGGCCGAAGCGCGATCGCCTTGTTGAAATCGCTGAGCGCCTGCACGCTGCGGCCTTGCTGTCGGTAGACGATGCCGCGGCCGAGATAAGCGGGCGCGTAGGAAGCGTCGATCGACAGCGCCTTGTTGTAGTCGGCGAGCGCGAGCTCGAGCTTGTTGGCCTGGCGATAGAGCAAAGCGCGGTTGGCATAGGCTTGCGCGTAATTGGGGTCGAGGCTGATCGCCTTGTTGAAATCGGCGAGCGCCGGCTCGCTGCGGCCGGCCTCGGCGAGCACCGAGCCGCGCATATTGTAGGCTTGCGGATCGTCGGGATGTTTTTGAACGACCTCGGTGAGCGACGCCAGATTCGATTGCGAGGTCGTGTAGAGGGCGTCGTCCTTTTCCGGCGCGTACAGATTGCCGAGCGCCGAACAGCCAGCGAGCGCCAAGGTCCCGAACATGCAGAGCGACAGCGCCGGACGCTGTACCGTCCCGCCCGGCCGACGCTTACCCCTACCGAACGCTGGTCCCGTCATCCGGAACTTTCAAACCCATCGCATGGCGGTGACGGTAGATTGCGCGGCAGCTGGGCGATAGCCCTGTTTGCCGCAAAACAAGGCGCGGGCAAACCCGCGGCGTCGGCAAAACGCGTTTGCTGGGCTTAGCCGAAGCGGGGCGCGCGCGGCGGTCCGGACCTGCCGGCGCCGGGACCGGTGGTGGGCTTCGGCTTCATCGGCAACAGACCCTCGCGCTGTAGGCGCTTGCGCGCAAGCTTGCGGGCGCGGCGGATCGCTTCCGCCTTCTCCCGAGCTTTTCTTTCCGAGGGTTTTTCGTAGTGGCCGCGAAGCTTCATCTCGCGGAAAATGCCCTCGCGCTGCATCTTCTTCTTCAGCGCCTTGAGGGCATGGTCGACATTATTGTCGCGAACGAGAACCTGCACGCTTCCTCCTAGCTCAGTGCGCTCAGTCAAGTGCGCCGTAAATGGAATAGCGGCGCAAGCGTTGACGCCTGCGCCACCGTACGCGCTGATTTAGCAGATATGCCGGACCAAGTCCACAATTCGGGCCCGATCCGACCGCTGCCGGGGACTATCGCCGCCGCTTAAAGCGCGATCGTTTCAGATTGAATCGATTGGTGCTCTAACATTTGGTGGCGCATGATCTTTCCAGAAAATCGACTTCCACTTTTCCGAATCACACGCTAGTCGGCAAAGACGCGCGTCACGTGTCCCATCTTTCGGCCGGGGCGGACCACCGTCTTGCCGTAGAGATGCACGGCGGCGCCGGGAATTGTGAGCCAGGCGCGGTAGTCCTCAATTTCGCTGCCGATGAGATTGATCATCTCCACGCGGCCGCGGCGGACGGGCTTGGCCAGCGGCCAACCGGCCACGGCCCGGATGTGCTGCTCGAATTGCGATACCGAGGCGCCGTCGAGCGTCCAATGGCCGGAATTGTGCACGCGCGGCGCGATCTCGTTGACCAGGAGGCCGCCGTCGCGCAGCACGAAGATTTCCACCGCCAACACGCCGACATAGGCGAATTTTTGCGCAATCGTCTCGGCGATGTGCCGCGCCTCCTGCGCGGCGGCGGCGGACAAGGCGGCGGGCACGCGCGAAATCTTCAGAATATGGTCGCGGTGCTCGTTCTCGGTCACGTCGAAACATTCGACTGTGCCGTTTGTTCCGCGCGCGGCAATGATGGAAACCTCGCGGGCGAACGGCACGAAGGCTTCGAGGATGCAAGGCTGACCGCCAACCTCGCGCCAGGCGGCTTCGGGAGAGGTGCCGCCATTGATCGTCGCCTGGCCCTTGCCGTCGTAACCGAAGCGGCGCGTCTTCAGCACCGCCGGCCGCCCGATCCGATCGAGCGCCGCGGTCAGCTCGGCCGGCGCCGCGATCGCGGCATGGGGCGCCGTGCCGATGCCGAGCGCGGCGACGAAGTTCTTTTCGGCGAGGCGGTCCTGGGTGGTCGCCAGCACGCTCGGATCGGGCAGCACCGGAACCCGCGCGGCCAGAAACATCGCGGCTTCCGCCGGTACGTTCTCGAATTCGTAAGTCACGACGTCGACCTCGGAGGCGAAGCGGGCGAGCGCCTCTGTGTCGGCGTAATCGGCGCAGGTCACTCGGCGCACGACATCGAAGGCGGGCGAGTCGGGATCGGGAGCGAGGATGTGGCACTTAAAGCCCAGCCGCGCCGCCGCCAGCGCCAGCATGCGGCCGAGCTGGCCGCTGCCGAGGATGCCGATGGTGGCCCCGGTTTCGAGCACGGGCGCGGCGATGCTCACGCGCCGGAATCCTTGCTCGTATCTTTGGGCTCTTCGGCGACGGCGGCGGTCTGGCGCTGCCGCCAGGCTTCGAGGCGCTTGCCGAGACTCGGATCGCTCAGCGCCAAAACGCTTGCCGCGAGCAGCGCGGCATTGACGGCGCCGGGTTGTCCTATCGCCAGCGTGCCGACTGGGATTCCCGGCGGCATCTGCACGATGGAATAGAGCGAATCCTGCCCCGACAATGCCTTCGACTCGATCGGCACGCCGAATACCGGCAGGCTGGTGAGGGAAGCTGTCATGCCGGGCAAATGCGCGGCGCCGCCGGCACCGGCAATGATCACCTTGAAGCCGGCGGCTTTCGCCCCCTTGGCGAAGGCGTAGAGCCGCTCCGGGGTGCGGTGGGCGGAGACGATGCGCGAGTAGTAGCTCACGCCAAGCGCGTCGAGCGTCTCGGCGGCGTGCTTCATGGTCTGCCAGTCGGACTGGCTGCCCATGATAATGGCTACGGATTTTGCTCCCGGCGGCGCCAAGAAAAACCCCTGCGCGAAGGAAGCGCCGGATTATAGGCCCAGCCCTCAGGGTGGCAAGGCGGCGGGTTCCACGTGCGCTTTATATGGAGAATTTCGGCTCGCCTGGTACATCGGGCGAGGTGGCGCGGCAATTTCCACCGGGATGCCTCATAGCTCCGGACCAAAGTCAGCGAGCTTCAGGTCACATCGTTACGGTGTCACGCGATCCAACGGTAGAGTCGGAATGGCGCGCTCGGGAGATTTGGCGTTCGCCTTGGCGATCATCCCCGGCGCCGCCGCGCACAAAAGATCCGGCAGAGGCGGTGCGGCGTCCGGATGGTGCGACTCTGCATCGGCTAGCGATCCGCCACAACTTGCTGGTGTAGGTCCCCGTTTTTTGGATATGCTGAGTTTGCGGGCGTTAGCGTGGAGTGATGCCGTGGCGGCTAACGACGATACGGACGGCCGTGGGCAACCTGCGCCGGGGAGTAACGACGGAAAGCCAGTTATTGTCGCCATTGGCGCCTCGGCCGGCGGCGTTCACGGCTTACAGAGTTTCTTCGGCGCGCTGCCCGATCGCACCGGCGCTGCCTTCGTCGTGGTGGTGCATCTCGACCCGCAACATCGCAGCGAAATGGCGGCCATCATTGCCATGCGCACCCGCATGCCGGTGGTGCAGGTGGACACGCGGGACCGATTGCAGGCCGACCACGTTTACGTCATCCCGCCGGACCGCCGGCTGCAGGTGGTCGATCATGAAGTCTCCGCCTTGCAATTCGATGAGCCGCGTGGCCACCGCTCGCCGATCGACCTTTTCTTTCGCTCGCTCGCGGAACAGCTCGGCGAAGGCTTCGCCGTCATTCTCAGCGGCGCCGGATCCGATGGCGCCATCGGCGTGCGCGCCGTCAAGGAAGCCGGCGGCATCATCCTCGTGCAGGAGCCGAACGAGGCCGAATACTCCTCGATGCCGCGCAGCGCCATCGCCGCCGGCGTGGCCGATTTCGTCTTGCCGGTGCGCGAGCTCGCCAAGCGTCTGGTCGATCTCATCCACATCAAGGAGGGCGCATCGCCTCCGGGCATCCGCAATTTCGACGAGGAAGTGTTGCGGCAGATCATCGCGCATCTGCGCGTACGCACCGGCCATGATTTTTCGAAATACAAGCGTTCGACGGTATTGCGGCGGATCGCCCGCCGCATGCAGGTCACCAGAGCGGACGACCTGACGGAATATCACAACGTGATACGCGACAACGCCGAGGAAGCGCAGGCGCTGCTCGGCGACCTTCTTATCTCGGTGACCACGTTTTTCCGTGACAGCGAAGCTTTCGAAGCGGTCGCCAAGGCCGCGATACCGGCGTTGTTCAAAGACAAAGTCTCCGATGAGACGATCCGTGTCTGGGTGTCCGGCTGCGCGACGGGCGAAGAGGCCTACTCATTGGCCATCCTTCTCCTGGAGGAGGCGTCGCGCCACCGAATCCGTCCGCCGGTGCAGGTGTTCGGCTCCGATCTCGACGCGCGGGCGCTTGCCACGGCGCGCGAGGGCCGCTTTCCCGTTGCCATCGAAACCGACGTGAGTGAGGAGCGGCTGCGGCGGTTCTTCACCCGCGAGGAGGATCATTATCGGGTGCGGCAGGAAGCGCGCGACATCGTGCTGTTCGCCGCGCATGACCTGCTGAAAGACCCGCCGTTCTCCCGCGTCGATCTCATCTCTTGCCGCAACGTGTTCATCTACCTCGAGCGCGAATTGCAGGAGCAGGTGTGCAGCACTTTCCATTACGCGCTCAATCCCGAAGGATTCCTTTTCCTCGGCCCCTCCGAGTCCGCAGACAATCCGCCCGGATTGTTCCGCAATATCAACCGCAGTGCTGGCCTTTATCAAACGACAACACTCCCCGGCGACAAGCCGCGCCTGCCGCCGCGATTGCTCGGGCCTTTGCACGCGGGCGAACATTACATCCAGATCAGGCATGCACTGGGTCCGGCCGCGGCGCTCAACGAAGCCGTCCTGCATCGACGGGCGATCGAGCGCGTGGCACCGCCGAGCATCCTGGTCGATGAAGCGCATCGTGTGCTGCACTTCTCCGACAACGCCGGGCGCTTCATCGCCCCTGGGGGCGGCCCGTTGAGCGGTGACGTTTCCGACCTGGTGCGTTCCGAACTGCGCTTCGAGTTGCACTCGGCGCTTAATCGCGCCTTCGAGCAACGGCAATCGGTGCTGACCTTGCCCATTATGGTCCGCTTCAACGGCGCACCACACCGCGTGCATCTGCACGTGCGGCCGGTGCAGGAAAACGCCGCCGAAGTGCCGCGACGGGCGGTGGTTATGTTCATCGAGGGCGAGGAGATCGCCCAAGCACTATTGGCTCCCGATCGGCAGACCGACGACGCGACGGTGCAGCGGCTCACTCAGGAACTCGATCTGATGCAGGTGCGGCTGCGTACGGTCAGGGAGGAATCCGACGCCGCCAACGAGGAACTGCGCGCCGCCAACGAAGAGTTGCAATCGATCAACGAGGAATACCGATCGACCTCCGAAGAGCTGGAGACGAGCAAGGAGGAGCTGCAATCGATCAACGAGGAACTACAGACCGTCAACACCGAGCTGAAGCTGAAGCTGGAAGCGGTGTCGCGCGCCCACGACGACCTACAGAACCTGATGGCCGCCACCGATCTCGGCACTCTGTTTCTCGACTCAAGTCTGCGCATCAAGCGGTACACGGAGCGCATAACGGAACTGTTCAGCATCACGCCGAACGACGAAGGCCGGCCGATCACCGATTTCGCCCATCAGCTCGAATACGAGGATCTGATCAAGGACGCGCGAACCGTGCTCGCCGACCTGGCGCCCGTCCAACGCGAGATCCGCGGCCGCAGCGGCCGCTGGTACGACGTGCGGATTCGGCCTTATCGCACCGTCGACAACAAGATCGATGGCGTCGTGATCACACTCATCGACGTAACGGAGTGGCATCAGGTCAATCAGACGCTGCGCAAGAGCGAGCAGCAACTGCAGCAGAAACAACATCTCTTCGATCTCTCGCGCGATCCGATCTTTGTGTGGGATTTCGACGGCGGCCTGGTCGAATGGAACCGCGGCAGCGAGGAGCTGTACGGTTTTACCCGCGACGAGGCGCTCGGCAAACCAAAAGAGCAGTTGCTTACTCCTACCGTTCCGGGCTCTTCATTCGCCGAATTGAGAGCAAAGCTGCTGCGCGAAGGAAATTGGGCCGGCGAGGTGCGGCAGAAGGCGAAGGACGGACGCGAACTGATCGTCGAAACGCGTCTTCATCTGGAAAACTTCAATAACCGCCGCCTCGTGCTGGAAAGCACCCATGACGTCACGGCGAGCCGCGCCACCGAGCACCGCCTGCGTCTGCTCCTAAGCGAGTTGACGCATCGCGTCCGCAATACGCTTGCCGTCATCCAGGCGATCGCGCGTCACACCTTGCGCAACAGTAAGTCGAAGGAGGATTTTGTCGTGCGCTTCGAGGGCCGCCTCGCGGCGCTCGCCAGCGCCCACACTTTGCTGGTCGGTTCCGACTGGAAGGGCGCCGATCTTGCCGAGCTCGCTCGGCAACAGCTGGTCCCCTACATCACCGATAACCCGGACCGTTTGCGCTTGCAAGGCGAGCCCATTTCGCTGTCGGCCGACCTCGCCACGCCGTTCGGGCTGGTTTTGCACGAGCTCGCTACCAACGCCGCCAAATACGGGTCGCTGTCGGTATCGAGCGGCACCGTCGGCGTCAGTTGGACGACCAGCCGCCGGAACAATGAGCGCATGCTCAAGCTTATCTGGAAGGAGGGCGGTGGACCCCGCCCAGGCAAGCCGAAAACAAACGGGTTTGGAAATACATTGATCGACAGCGTCATTACCGGCGCGCATGTCGAACGCGAATTCCGCCCCACGGGCTTTGTCTGCACGATTGAAATAGCGCTGCAGGAGGCGGCGGATGATGGAGCAGCCGGGCAAGTCAACTGATACCGCAGCGTTGCATGGCGCGCGCGTGCTGATCGTCGAAGACGACGTTCTTCTGCTCATGGACCTCGAGGCGATTCTACGCGACGCCGGGGCGGAAATTGCCGGCGGCTGCCGCAACGTGGAGGAAGCTCTCACCGCCGCTCGCAACGGCAACGTCGCCGTGGCCATCCTCGACGTCAGGGTGGGGCGCGAAACCATCGCTCCGGTCGCGCGGCAATTGGCCAGTCGCGGCACGCCCTTCGTCTTTTACACCGGACAAGTGGAGAACGATCCGCAATGGGCGGGATACACCGTCCTGTCCAAGCCGGCGCGGGCGAGCGTTATCGTCGGCGCACTCGCCGAAATCCTGCGACGCCGCTCACTTACGGCACCCGCCGGCATGCTTCCCACAGCCGCGCGGCGGTGACCGGCATGTCGAGATGCGCGCCGCCGTCGCCGGGAATGGCGTCGGCGACGGCGTTCATCACCGCCGCGATTGAGGCCGAGGTGCCAGCTTCGCCGACGCCTTTGACGCCGAGCGGATTGGTCGTCGCCGGCACGCAAAGCATCTCGTCGCGGATGACCGGCGGCATATCGGCGGCGCGCGGCATGGCATAATCCTGGAACGAGCCCGTCACCAATTGGCCGCTGCCTTCGTCGTAGAATATCTGCTCCATCAGCGCCTGTCCGAGCCCCTGCGCCAGCGCGCCGTGCAACTGGCCTTCGACGATCATGCCGTTGAGCACGTTGCCGCAATCGTCGACCGCGCTGTAGGCGACGATATCCATGTGGCCGGTCTCGGGATCGATCTCGATCTCCGCGACATGCACGCCGTTGGGGAAGGTCAGCGGCGTTTCCGTCGTGACTTTGGTATCGAGGTCTTCGGCGACCGTGCCGCGCTTTTTCAGCTCGGCGGCGCGTGCGGCGACTTCGAACAGCCCAATGCGCCGGTCGGTGCCGACCACGGCGAAGTCGCCGCCGTCGTAGCCGATGTCGTTTTCGGCGGCTTCGAGCAGCAGCGCCGCGATGCGCCTACCTTTTTCCAGCATCACCTCGATGCATTTGACGACCGAGGCGCCCGCGGTCATTGCCGAACGCGAGCCCACCGAGGCGTAACCGGCGATCTCCAGCGCGGAATCGCCCTGCCGGTGAGTCACCTTGTCGCGCGGGATGCCGAGCCGTTCGGCCGCCAGACGCGGAAATACCGAGGCGTGGCCCTGGCCGGTGGATTGCACGTTGAGATTGACGACAAGCGTGCCGTCGCCCGCAAACGTGAACAGCGCGCCTTCGAGCGGCGCGCCGCCGGCGTGTTCGAGCATGCAGGAAAGGCCGATACCGCGATATTTGCCGCGGCGCTTGGCTTCGCGCCGGCGTGTTTTGAAGTTGGCGTAATCGGCGAGCAAAAGCGCTTTGTCGAGGATCGGCGCAAAGTCGCCGCTGTCGTAGGTGGTGCCGACCGGCGTCTTGTAGGGCATGGCGGAGGCGGGAATGAGATTGCGCCGCCGCAGCTTCGCCGGGTCGATCCCGGTCACGCGCGAGGCTTCCTCGACCACGCGTTCGAGCACGTAGTTCGCCTCCGGCCGCCCGGCGCCGCGATATGGCGCGGTGGCGATCGTGTTGGTGAAGGCGCAGCGCGCGCTCACGTCGATATACTTGATGTCATACATGCCCGGCAAGCAGCGGGTGAAATTGAGCGTCGGGATATTGGCGCCGACCGGGCCGACATAGGCGCCGAGATTGCCGGTGTTGCGGATGCGCAACGCCAGAAAGCGCCCGTTCTCGTCGACCGCGAGTTCGGCTTCCGAATAAATGTCGCGCGCCTGGTTGTCGCTGAGAAACGCTTCCGAGCGGCCCGACATCCAATGGATCGGCCGGCCCAATCTCCTGGCGGCGACCATTTGCGCGATGTACTCGGGATACGGGCCGGTTTTCAAGCCGAAAGCGCCGCCGACGTCGTCGGTCAGGATGCGCACCCGCTCGTTCGGCAATTGCATGATGGCGGCGATGGGATCGCGCATTGCGGTGGTGCCCTGCGAGCAGACACGCAGCGTGTAGCGATCGGCGGCCGCGTCGTAGCTTGCGGTCGCGCCGCGCGGCTCCATCGAGGCCACGGCCATCCGCTGGTTCATCACCGCGACTCGCGCCACGAATTTGGCGGCGGCGAAGATGCCGTCGACTTGCCGCGCATTGGCTTCGGGATTGGCGGCCGGCCCCGGCCAGTCGACGGCAAGATTGCCCGGCGCCTGCGGCCATACTTGCGGCGCGCCGGGAGCGAGCGCGGCGCGCGCGTCGATCGCCGGCGTCAGCGCCTCGTATTCGACGGCGACGAGTTCGGCCGCGTCCTGCGCCGCGGTAGCGCTCTCGGCGACGACCATCGCCACCGGCTCGCCGATATGCATCACTCGCTCGGCAGCGAGCGCCGGGCGGTGCGGCACGACCAAGCTCTTGCCGCCGCGTCCTTTGAGCGGCGGATGACGGCCGATGTTGCCGACCCCTTCCATATCCTTCACCGTGAACACGCCGACGACGCCGCGTACGCTTTGCGCCGCATTTGTATCCACGCTGACGATGCGGGCGAACGCGTGCGGCGAACGCACGAAATAGGCGTATGCCTGCTGCGCCAGCGGCACGTCGGCGGCGTAGCGGCCCTGTCCGCGGACGAGAACATCATCCTCCACGCGCGGCTCGGGCGCCGCGCGACCCTGCGTTTTTGCATCCATGCCTTGTTCCGGAACGCTCTGTCGGGATATGGCCGACCCCTTTATAACCAAAACCGTGTTTAACGTCGTGTTCCCGCCCCATACTTCCTGCCGTCGCAGGGTGCGAGAACACTTCTCCGCGGCGCGATGGCTGACCGCGACAATTACCTCCGGGACCCACGCTCATGCTCCGCCCCGGCACGCTTGCACTGACCACCCTGCTCGCCATGCTGAGCGCGCTCGGGCCGCTGTCGATGGATATGTATCTGCCGTCGCTGCCCGACATCGCCCACGTCTTGCAAGCGCCGACCGCGCGCGTGCAGTTGACGGTGTCGAGCTACCTGATCGGCTTTGCCGTCGGCCAGGTGATCTACGGTCCTGTGTCGGATCGACATGGCCGCCGCCCGGTCCTCCTCGCGGCGGTTGCCCTCTATCTGATCAGCACGCTCGTCTGCGCCGCCACGCCATCGGTCACTCCGTTGATCGGCGCGCGCTTCCTCCAGGGCATCGGCGGATCGGGTTCGATCGTGCTGGCGCGCGCCATCGTGCGCGATCTGTATTCCGGCGTGCAGGCGGCGCGCGAACTGTCGCTGATGGGGTCGATCAGCGCCTTCGCGCCGATCGTGGCGCCGATGATCGGAGGCGTATTGCAAACAGCGTTCGGCTGGCGCGCGAGCTTCATCGCCATGGCCGCATTCGCGGTGGTCGCCCTGGTCGTGGCGGGACGATTATTGCCGGAGACTTTGCGCCAGCGTGCCTGCCAGCCGATCTCGTTATCGTCCGTGGTCGGCGGCTACGGCGCGGTGCTGCGGCATCGCGGCTTTCTCGTCTATCTCGGCATCCTCACCATCAGCTACGCCGGATTGTTCGCCTGGATATCCGGCGCCTCCGTCGTGCTGCAAGGCATCTACGGTCTCTCGGCCGTCGCCTTCGGCTTTACTTTCGCACTGGGTGCGGCGGGTTACATGTTGGGAGCGACGGTCGCCACGCGCCTGGTGCTGCGGCTCGGCCTCGATCGCACCATGGGGCTCGGCGTGATGGTGCTGGCCGCCGGCGGCTTGGCCTTGGCGGCGGTGGTCGCCGCCGGCATTCCGGGTGTGTGGCTCGTGGCGGCGATGGCGATTTACCTCGCCGGCCTCGGCCTATCCATGCCGCAGGCGATGGCCGGCGCGCTGACCCCTTTTCCCGACCGCGCCGGCACCGCGGCCTCGCTGATGGGGCTGGTGCAACAAACGGTCGCAGCCGTCGTCGCGGCGATCGTCGGCGACTATCTCGGCCGCTCCGCCTGGCCGGTTGCCGGCGTCGTCGTCGCCATGGGCTGCCTCACGCTGCTTCTTTGGGCGTTCACGCGCCGCCTACGGGCGCAAGAGCGTTGAGAGCGTTGATAGCGTTGAGCAGCTCTAAACCAACCGTCGCAAATCGGCATTGCCTGGAACGCCGTGTTTGTTAGGATAAAGAGGGCGCGGCGATTTGCGCATGGCGGCGACTTGCGCACGATTGATATTGACGATTTTCTCCCCAAGGCCGTCCCGCATCCGCCCGCCTAACGGTGAGATCGAAGGAAGAGCAATGACGTCGGGCGAGGCGCTGAGCCGCCGTTCCTTTCTTGTCGGGGTGAGCGCCACCGGCGGCGGCCTTGCGCTGGCGTTGGCCATTCCGTTCGGACCGGCGCCGGCCGCCGAGGAAGCACCGGAAGTCACCGCCTGGCTGCTGATCGGCGCGGACAACTCGGTCGTCATCCGGGTAGCGCGCGCCGAGATGGGTCAGGGCGCGCAGACTGGTCTTGCCATGCTGGTCGCCGAAGAGCTCGAATGCGACTGGGCAAAGGTCCGCACCGAATTTGTCTCGGCGGAGGATAATATACGCCGCGGCCGCGTCTGGGGCGACATGTCCACCGGCGCCAGCCGCTCGATCGCTTCCTCGCAGCTTTATCTGCGCCAAGCCGGCGCCATCGCCCGGGAAATGCTGATCGCCGCCGCCGCTTCGCGATGGAATGTGCCGGCTGCGGAATGCATCGCGCGAACGAGCGCGATCACGCACAAACCGAGCGGCCGCAGCGTGACGTTCGGCGCCGTCGCCGAGGACGCGGCAAAGATCGCGCCGCCGGCGGAAGTTGCGCTGAAGGATCCGTGCGATTGGAAGCTCGCGGGTACGCCGCGCCGCCGTCTCGACGTGCTCGACAAGGTGACCGCGCAGCCGGTCTATGCGATCGACGTGCGCTTGCCGGGCATGCTGTACGCCGCTATCGCCCACTGCCCGGTGTTTGGCGGGACGCCGAAATCGGTCGACGAAAGCGCGATCGCCACGATGAAAGGCGTGCGCCGCGTGGTGCGGTTGCCCGATGCGGTCGCCGTGGTCGCCGACTCGTGGTGGCGCGCCAAGCGCGCGCTCGAGGCGCTGCCGATCGTATGGGACGATCGCGGCAATGGAGGTTTGTCAAGCGCCAAGATCACCGACCAGGTACACGCGGCGCTGGATGCAGAGAAGTCGCAGGTCGGCCGTGCCGATGGCGACGTGGCGGCCGGCTTCGCTCGCGCCGCCCGGCGCATCGAAGCGGATTACACCGTCCCGTTTCTCGCGCACGCCACCATGGAGCCGCAAACCTGCACCGCGCATATCAATGACGGCCGGGTTGAGGTCTGGGCGCCGACGCAAGACGCCACGACGGCGCTCGTGACCGCGGCCGGCGCCGCCGGTGTGACGAACGACAAGGTCGCCATCAACGGCGCCATGCTCGGCGGCGGCTTCGGCCGGCGCGGAGCGATCCAGGAATTCATCCGCCAGGCCGTACTCCTCGCCAAGGAGGTGGAGCAGCCGGTCAAGCTGGTGTGGTCGCGCGAAGAAGACATGAAGCACGATTACTATCGGCCGTTCGGCATGGCGCGCATGGTTGCCGGTCTCGATGCCGACGGCATGCCGATCGCATGGAAGGTCCGCCTTGCCGGTCCGTCGTTCGTTGCCGCGCTGGTGCCGGGCTTCGGCATGAGCTTCATCGATCGCAGCTTTCTTGCCGGGCTGGGCGACGAGATGGCCTACGACGTGCCGAATTATCTGGTCGATTACGTGGTGCAGCAAACGCCGGTGCCGCTCGGCGTGTGGCGCGCGATCAACTACACAGAGAACACTTTCTACAAGGAATGTTTTATCGACGAGTTGGCGCACGCCGCCGCAATGGATCCCTACCTCTATCGCCGGCGGCTGTTGCGTAACAGCCCGAAAAGCCTCGGCGTGCTCGACGCTGCGGCGAAAAAGGCCGACTGGTTCACGCCGCCGCCGCACGGCGTATTCCGCGGCATTGCCGTCACCCAGGCATGCGGCAGCTATTGCGCGCAAGTGGCTGAGGTCTCGGTCGAGCGCGGCGCCGTGCGCGCGCATCGTTTCGTTTCGGCGATTGACTGCGGCCACGTGGTCAATCCGCTCTCGATCGAGATGCAGACCCAGGGCGCCGTCATCTTCGCTTTGACGGCGGCGCTCAACGGCGAGATCACCATCAAGGACGGCGGTGTCGAGCAGGGAAACTTCGATGATTACCAGATGCTTCGCATGGCCGATGCGCCGCACGTCGAGACCGTGATCGTGCCGAGCGGCGATTTCTGGGGCGGCGTCGGCGAGCCGCCGGTGCCGCCGGTCGCGCCGGCGCTGTGCAATGCGATCTTCGCCGCCACCGGCAAACGCGTCCGCTCGCTGCCGCTCAAGAATCTGGACCTGAGCAAACCGAACTAGCGGCGCAGATGGCGCTTAAGTCCCGCTCAGGCTTTCCGCGCAGTCTCGGCAACGATCTCGAGCGGCAACACGTCCACGCGACCGCCCGCGGCCTGCTTGGTCTTTTCCGTGTAGCGTGAAAAAAACGGACTTGACTGTAACGCCTTGATGGCTTGTTCGTCCGCGGCCTCCGCCAGATGATAGTAGTCGGCGCCGTCGCGGCTCTTCATGCACCGATAAGAAATTTTTCCTCGCAACGCCGGATCGCCGTCCAAGGCGGCGATGAATTCGGCGACGTCATTATGCCACGCGTCTTGCGAGGCATTTTGCAGCCGATATTTGATGAGAAAATGTTTCATATGCGATTCCCTCACTGTGATGCCATTGCCGGTCGCGCTACGGCCGGCCGCGTGTGACGGCACCTTAGGCAGTGGACAAACGCGGATGCAAGTACGGACAAAAATGATACTATGAGCTTCGGCCGTAGTTCATAGTAGCCTTAAGGAGCACCGACACCGATGCCGACCACGTCGAAACGGCTTCATCGCTGCCCGGTCGCGGCGTTTCAGAAGATGATCAGCGGCAAGCACAAATTGCGCATCCTGTGGGACCTGAAAGACGGGCCGCTGCGCTATGGGCAGATTCGAACCGGTCTACTGCGCGGCGTCGAGGGAACGCGGGAGATCGCGCCGCGCGTTCTCAGCCGCGAGCTCAAGGCGCTGGCGCACAGCGGCTTGATCGCGCGCAAGGATTACGGTGTCGTGCCGCCGAAGGTGGAGTATCGGCTGACGCTCATCGGCCGAAGTTTCATCCCGGTCATTGACGAAATTCGCCAATGGGGTGCGCGCATCTTGGCGGCGTGTCCTTGAGGCTCGCGAGCTAACCAATCGCCGCGGGTTTCTTGCCTACCCGGCAGCAAATTCAGTGCCGGCCGAACAGCTTATCGAGCAACCAAGAATCGAGACCCTTGTCGCCGCCGTCCGATTGCGCGGGACGCCCGCCCGCGGCGCTCGGCGGTGCCGCCGTCCAGCCGCCGCCGAGGCCCGGCAGCGGCGCGGGCGCCGTGCCCTGATGCGCCACCTTCATGAACCGGCTCCAGATCTCGACCGGCAGGCCGCCGCCGGTGGCCTTGCGGGTCGGAGAATTATCGTCGTTGCCGAGCCAGATTCCGGTGACGAGGCGGGAGGTGTAACCGATGAACCAGGCGTCGCGGAAATCCTGGCTGGTGCCGGTCTTGCCGGCCGCCAGCCAACCCGGAAGATCGGCGCGGCGCGCGGTGCCGCTGACCAAAGTCTCGTGCAACATCGTGTTCATCATCGCTACGTAACGTGGATCGACGATGCGGCCGAGGATTTGCGCCGAGCGCGCGTAGAGCGTCTTGCCGTCCGGCGTGCGCACCCGCTCGATGACATGCGGCGAAACGCCGAAACCTCCGTTGGCGAACGGCGCGTAGGCGGAGACGAGCTCAAGCGGCGACACTTCCGAGGTGCCGAGCGCGATCGAGGCGTTGGGCTCGAGTACGGACGTGATGCCCATGCGGTAGGCGGTACGGGTCACGGCGGCGGGGCCGAATTCCAGCGTCAGCCGCACCGAAACCGTGTTCAGCGAATTGGCCAGCGCCTGCGTCAGCGTCACCGGGCCGAAATATTCGTGCTCGTAGTTTTCCGGCTTCCAACCCTTCACCGCGATCGGCGCATCCTCGCGCAATGTGTCAGGCGTGAGCCCGTGTTCGAGCGCGGTCAGATAGACGAACGGCTTGAACGCCGAGCCGGGCTGGCGCTTGGCGGCGATGGCGCGATTGAACTGGCTGTCGGCGTAGCTCTTGCCGCCGACGAGCGCGCGCACGACGCCGTCCGGCGTCATGGCGACCAGCGCACCTTCGCCGACGCCGAGTTTTTCGCCCTTCTGCGCCAGCGTATCGGCGAGTGCGTGCTCGGCGGCGCCTTGCAGCGCCGGATCGATCGAGGTCTCGACCACGATATCGTCATCGAAGCGGCCGACGAGGTCGTCGACCGCGTCCATCACCCAGTCGGCCACGTAATTGACGGAAGCCGCGCCGGCGGCTTTTACTGCGCGGGCGGGATGCGCGAGCGCGATCCTCGCGGCGTCGTCGCCGATCAGTTTCTGCTCCGCCATGGCGGCGAGCACCAGGCGCGCGCGGCGCTCGGCCCCGTCCGGGTTATGGCTCGGCGCCAGCCGTGACGGCGATTGCACGAGGCCGGCAAGGAGCGCGGCCTCAGCGAGCGTCAATTGCCGCGCCGACTTTCCGAAATAGCGCTGGGCGGCTGCTTCCACGCCGTAAGCGCCGGAGCCGAAATAGACGCGATTGAGATAGAGCTCGAGGATCTGCGCTTTGAAGAATTTGTGCTCGAGCCAGAGCGCGAGCGCCACCTCCTGAAGCTTGCGCGATACCGTGCGCTCCTGCTTCAGGAACAAATTCTTGGCGAGTTGCTGCGTGATCGTCGATCCGCCTTGCGAGGCGCCGCGATGGATCACGTCGGCGACGACGGCGCGGGAAATTCCTATAGGGTCGACGCCGTGATGGGAATAGAAGCGACGGTCCTCGATGGCAATGAAAGCCTTGGGCACATAGTCCGGCAGCTCGGCAAGCGGCACCGCCGCGCCGCCCATGTCGCCGCGGGTGGCGAGCGTCGCGCCATTGACGCCGAGGATCAGCACCGAAGGCGGGCGCTTGGGGATTTCGAGCGACTGGATGGGTGGCAGGCGGATGCCGATCCAAACCAGCGTGCCGATGGCGGCGATGATCGCCCACAGCGCCAGCACCGCGCCCCAGTAGATCAGACGGCCGATGCCGGAACGGCCCTTGCCGCCACGGCGGCGCTTCCTCCCCTCGCGCGGCGAGAGGTCATGCCGGCGGCGGCGGCCGCTATCGCCACGTGAAGCGGGAGGACCGCCGGTGCGGTCCTGCGGGCGCAGCCGCGGGTCGAGGCGTCCGGCGTCCGGCGCACGTTTGCGGCCCCCCTCCCGTCGCCACGCCATATCCCGTCCCCGCGCCAAGCACGTGATAGCGACGGTAGAGAGCCGGGTTTAAGGGGCAGTTACCGGGGGATCATCCCGCGCTATCGCGTTGTCCCTCGCCATGAGCCGGACGAGCAGGGCGATGAGCGGCCGCTTGATCGCGGCCTGGCGGGTCGGGGTGGTAATTTTGGCGCCAAGGAGATCGGTGACGTAGAAGACGTCGACGACGCGTTCACCGAAGGTGGCGACGTGGGCCGAAGCGATGTTGAGGTTGAGCTTCGACAACGTCGTGGTCAGCTCGTAAAGGAGGCCGGGCCGATCGAGGCCGGTCACTTCCACCACCGTGTAGCGTTGCGACCATTGGTTGTTGATGGTCACCTCCGGTTCGATGGCGAAAGCTTTGAGGCGGCCTTTCGGCGGCGCCCGCTTCGGCACGACCTCCGGCAGTTTGATCGATCCGCGCACCGCTTGCTCGATCACGTCGCCGATGCGGGCGGCGCGGCGCGCCTCGTCTTCGTCGCGCTCGAACTCCCTCGACACCGCGATGGTGTCGAGGGCGAGCCCGTCGGTGGTCGTGTAGATTTGCGCGTCGACGATGTTGGCGCCCGCCAGCGCGCAGGCGCCGGCGATGATCGACAGCAACCATGGATGATCGGGCGCGTACACTGTGAGCTCGGTGACGCCGCGGCTCGCGTCGAAGCCGACGCTGGTGGCGAGCCGCTTGCCGGCCGCGTCCGCCTCGCGCACGAAACGCGCATGCGTGAGCTTGTGC